>Ga0213839_1001198_pt1 | contig 18045 bp, 11 predicted proteins | sample SWPATP21_FD_160075 | JGI IMG/M metagenome (GOLD analysis project Ga0213839, IMG submission 160075) | Coastal seawater microbial communities from Marineland, Florida, United States - SWPA TP2 #1 | ecosystem: Environmental > Aquatic > Marine > Coastal | place: USA: Florida | collected 2016-08-14
TCCTGCTGGAGCACAACCAGATCTTCGGCGGCACCGACGCCACCACCACCACGGCCTACGACGCCAACGCCAAGTCGATCACCGACTTCCGCTGGATGTACCGCACCACCACCGGGATCGATCTCGAGCTGTGGTTCGGTCCCCAGGAACGACTCACCAAGCGTGTGATCGACGCCATCTACGGAGCCCGGACCTCGGTTCGGGTGCTGTCTGGCGACTTCTTCAACGAAGGGGCAGCCCTGGCGCTGCAAGACAAGGCCAAGTGGGGCATCCCCGTCGACTTCGTGGTCGACGACTCGTTCGACACCGCCATCGCCGACAACGCACAGCTCATCGAAGACACCCCCGATGTCACCTGGCACCGCCTTCCCTACGACGATCCGCCCACCATCGTGTTGATCGACTACCAACCCGACGAAGACGACTACCGGAGCCGCACGAAGGCCATCGTGCTCACCCACGGGCTGGTGAGCGGTCCACGCCTGTTCCGGCGACAGCCCGTAGTGAGCGACCAGCTCATCGACGGCACCCTGTGGGTGCTCGGCACCAGCGGCCCCGAGCTCGGACCGGAGTTCCTGCAGCTGCTGCAGGTGTTCGACGATCACTTCGAAGAGGCGGAGGAGCTGTGATGCACCGCTCGATCCTGGTCGCCACCACCATCGTGATGGCCTGCAACCCTCCTCCCCCCGCGGAAGACCTCGACCAGACCCGCGGCGGGCGCATCGACTTCTACTTCAACGACCCGGGCTCACGGCTCGACCAGATCTGGCACCCCGACGTGGTCGAGCTGATGATCGACGCCGTCGACCAGAGTCAGGCCACCATTCGCTTCGCCGTGATGGGCTTCACCTACGAGCCCCTCGTCGAGGCCTTCGTGCGGGCCCACGATCGCGGCGTGAAGATCGAGATGGTGGGCGACGCCGGCCACCTCTACAACTATGGCTACCAGCGCTTCGATCAGCGCCAGATCCCCTACGTCACCGGCAATCTCGCCCACATCATGCACGACAAGTTCATGGTCATCGACGACCGGTTCACCTGGGCGAGCACGGCGAATTGGTCGCCCACCGACCTCAAGCACAACTCCAACAACTTCGTGGTCATCGACGACCCTGCGGTGGCGGCCGACTTCACCGCCGAGCATCAGCAGATGTGGAACGGCCTGTACGGCCACAACAAGGTCGAGCTCGACAACGGGCGTTTCTACGAAGTGGGCGACACCTTGGTCGAGGTGTGGTTCGCCCCCAACGAAGACGTGTCCGGGCGCATGCTCGAGCTCATCGACGGCGCCGAGCAGTCGGTGTGGTTCACCATCTTCGCCTTCACGAAAGACCAGGTGGGCTCCGCCTACATCCGCAAGCAGGAGGAGCTTCAGGCGAAGGGCTTCCTCGACAACCCGCCAGCAGGCGTCACGCGACCAGGCATCTGGGGCGTCATCGACCAGTCGCAGCTGCACTCCAACGGCCAGTACCACGAAGCCTACCGGCTGCTCAGCGCCGAAGTCCCGATGCGGATGGACGGCAACGACGCCTCACGGCAGCCCGGCGACTACCAGGCCGGTGGTGGTCGGCTGCACAGCAAGACCATGGTGATCGACGCGGACGGCGAGAACCCCGTGGTCATCTCCGGCTCGTTCAACTGGTCGGCGTCCGCCACCCAGAGCAACGACGAATACCTGTTGATCTTCCACGGCAAGCGCGTGGCCCAGGCCTACAAGGAGTACTTCGAGTACCTGTGGGAGAACGGGCGCGACCTGGGCGTGGAGCGCATGGGCGACGGCGGCCTGCAGCCTGGCGACATCACGTTCAGCGAGGTCCACTGGTTCGGCGCCCATCCCTTCGATGTCGACGGCTACGACGAGTTCATCGAGCTGCGGAACCACACCAACCGCGACATCGAGCTCGACATGTGGCAGCTCGCCAACCCCGACGACTTCATGGTGGGCATCCCGCCGGGCTCGGTCATCCCCGCCAACGGCACCTTCACCATCATGGACCACCTCCTCGAGGTCTACCAGGATGGCGCCCCACAAGACGCCTACACCGCGTTCACCAACGGCGACCTGATCCTGAACTCCTACAACGACAACCGCCAGGCCCGGCTGTACATCAAAGACCACGCCCTCGAGATCTTCCTGAAGGACCCGCTGGGCAACCTGATGGACACGGTCGGCGATGGCGGCCCGCCTTTCGCAGGGGGCCCCATCGGCACCACGGTCTACGAAGGCATCGATGGAGGCGACCGCCCCGTGAAGATCACGGTCAGCTCGGTTCGGTCGATGATCCGGGTCGACCCCGACCTCGACGGCAGCGATCCTGCCGCGTGGGCGCCGTCGTCCGTCGACGAGGGCGGGGAGTGGGTCAACAGCGAAGGCTACCTGCTGTCCACCATGGTCGAAGGGGACGAGTACCACTACAGCGACCACATCCTGGCCACGCCGGGCGAGCTCGACCCGGCCCAGCCCGAGTAGCGTCCGCTCGCTCCAGCTCGACCGAGGACAGAGTGGCCGGAGCGGCCCCTCACCTCACCAGGTGGGGCTCCAGGTCGGCTGGTAGTCTTCGGTGAAGTCTCCGCCGCCGACCTCGGCCGGATCGATCTCGATCCGCTCGAACAAGGCCTGGATGTCGCCACCGGACGCCTCCGACGACAGCTCCTCGATGAAGCCGGTGAAGCCATCGCGACGCCAGTTGTCTTCCGCGAGGCCGAGCGAGTCGGCCAGGCCTTCGGTGTAGGCGCTGGTGATCATGCCCGATCCCGTGGAGGTGAGCAGCTCGGTGAGCGACGGGAACTCCTCGTCGGAGAGCCCCGCCGTGAGCGCCGAGCTCACGACGTTGTCGGCGAAGCCCGTGACGAAGGTGCCGAGGACGCTGAGGTCGTCGGCGTTGCGCACCAGCGGCGCCGCAATCCGGTTGAGCACCCCCACCACGTCGTCGGCGCTCTGCCCCGCAGCGATGGCCGCCCGACCGGCGTTGCCCGCCCGCAGCACGATGTTGCCGAGGCCGAAGGTGAACCCGCCCATCACCCCGCCGATGAACGTCTCCCGCAGGATGTCGGTGAGGCTCCACTCGCTGAAGTCGAAGCCGTGTTCCACGAACTGCATGACGATCTCGGTGCACAGCGACGTGATGGCCCCGATCGCGATGGCACCGATCAGCGTGCCCGACGTGAGGGTGACCCCTGCGATGGCCGGAAGCGCAGCCAGGGCCATCGGCACCAGCACCGCGATGGCCACCACCACGGCGATCACGAGCACGACGGCCACCACCGAGACCACCCGGTCCCACAGGCTCGGCTCCTTGATCTTGGCGGCTTCCTCCTCTGCGACCCGACGAATGGTGCCCACCATCTGCTCGTCGCCGGTGCCGTTGATGGCCTGGTCGAGGTTGTCGATGAAGCCCTGAACGAACTCCGCCACCCCTTCCTCGGTGCTCGACACCCCCGTGGCGAGGCCCTGCGTCACCTGCTCGTAGATGTTGGCGCACTCGGCCTCGATCTGGGTCTGGAACTCGCTGAGTGCCTGATCGTAGCTGCCGATGGCTTCGTCGACCGAGGTCTCGAAGCCGGTGGCGAGCTCGTCGAAGCCGGCCACCGCGTCGGCGCCCATCGTGGCGGCGGCGGAGACCGCCTTGGTGGTCACCTGACCCATGGCCGCGTTCGCGCTGCCCGTGATCTCGCCGAGCGCCGTGGTGGTGGCGTCGGTCTGGCCCTCGAGCGCATCGAGGGCGGCTGCGCCGTCGGCGTCGAGCTCCTGCTGCACCATCTCGACCTCACGCTGCACCTCGAAGTGAGGAAGCATGGGGTTCTTGCCGAGCAGCCGGTCCATCTGGTCTTTCTTCTGCGCGATGTGGTAGTCCATCTGCGCCGCGATGGCCTCGTTGCTCTGACGGCCTGCTTCGTCGGTGGCCGCCAGGTCGTCGGAGGCGCCCGAGTGGATGTCGACCAGCTGGCCGAGCGCCTGACCCTCGGCGATGTTCAGGTCGCGGTGGATGTTGGTGTGCTCGGTCTGCACGCTGTCGGCCGCATCATTGGCGGAGGCATCGAGGTCGTCCTTCAGGGCCTGGGCGCCGTCGTTCACCGAAGTGGTCGAGCCCTCGACCAGGTCGGGGTAGGCCTCGAGGATGATGGGGTTGACCATCGCGTCGATGCTCGAGCGAATGTTGGCCTTCTCCTCCTCCATCGCCGCAATCGCGTCGGTGCCGGCGCTGGGGAGGTCTTCCTGGTAGGCGGCTGCGACCTGCTCGGCCACCTGAGCACGTGCTTCGTCGCGCTTGCCCTCGGTGCCGCCGTTACCACGCCCCCGGTACTCGTCGGCGAGCGACGAGCCCACGTCGCCCGCTTCGCCCACCGCGTTGTCGGTGGCGCTCTGCACATTGGACTGCCCCGTGGCGATGGCCGTGACGGCCGCGGACGCCGCAGCATTGGCCTCGGCGTTGAGGCGGGAGGTCTCGGTCGTGATCAGGTTGCTGATCTCGCGGATGGTCGACTCTGCCTGCGTGTCGACGTGGGCGTGCGCCTCCGAGGTGGTCTGCTCGATGCGATCGAGCGCGTCGGCAGCCCCCATGTCGACATCGGACCGCGCTTGCCCGAAGGCGGTGCTGATCTGGTCGAAGGAGGAGGAGAAGGTGCCGTCGAGCGAGGCCTGGCTGCTGTTGTAGGCGCCCTGGATGCCGCCATTGAGGCCTTCCATCAGGCCGTCGATCTGCGCGATGAGCGAGGACACCACACCGTCGACCGACGAGATCGTCGCTGCGTTCTGGGCTTGCAGCGTGGCGGGGTCGCTGCCCGAGGCGGCCTTGAACAGCTTCGCATCGTCGCGGGTGTGGGGCACGATCTGCCCACCGGGCTGCTCACCGCCTTGGCCGCTGTATTGCCCCACGTGGGCCAGCGACCCTGCCACCATCCCCTCGACGCCAGAGGCCTCGGCCGCGGCGCCGTCGAGCCCTTCGAGAGCCGGAGCGTCGAGGCCCGCGGCGGTGCCGTTGTAGGTTCCCGCCGCAGGGGCTGCGTGAGTGGGCTGAGCGCTGAGACCCGTGCCGACCGGTAGCGCCCGCTGCGGGGTGGGCGTCGCCTCGCAGGAGCTGTCGATCTCGGCTGGGTAGTTCCGCTCCAGCATCCCGGCGTCTTCCGCCGCGACGATCTCCCCTTCATTGGGCGCCGACTGCTCCTCGCCCGTCATGATGTAGTCGACGATGCCCTCGTAGGTGCCAGCATCGCCGCCGGTCATCGAGGCCAACGTGTCGCCATTGGACACGTATTGCTCGGGTGCCTGCTCCCACAGCTCCGGATCCTTGCCGCCCGACTGCTGCTCTTGTCCGGGCTGAAGCTTGGACTTCGCCATCTGCTACCTCACTCTGCACGAGAGGAGTTCGTGCAGACTGAGTGTACATCAAGCGAGCGCGCCCTAGTTGACTCCGCGCCGACATGACACCGGCGTGGGGGCGGGGCCGAGGCCCCACCCCAGCCTCACCAGGTGGGGTTCCAGGACGGCTGGTAGTCGGACGTGAAGTCGCCACCACCCACTTCGGCGGGGTCGATCTCGATCGCCTCGAACGCCTTCTGGATGCTCCCGCTCTGCACTTCCTTGCTCACCTCTTCGATGAACGAGGTGAACCCGTTGGCACGCCAGTCGTTGTCGGCCAGGCCGTAGTGCTCCTTGATGCCGGTGTTCAGTCGACTCGTGACCGCCGAGGAGCCCGACTTCAGGATCAGGTCGCCGATGCTCGGGAACTCGTCGGGCCCGAGGCCCGCCTTGAGGGAGTCGCCGACGATGTTGCCGCTGAACGACTTCACGAACTCACCGAAGATGTTGAGGCTGCCGGTGTTCGTGGTGAGGTTCATCGTGACACGCTGGATGCGGGTGAGGTCGTCGACGCTGGAGCCCGCCGTGATCGCCGCCCGCCCTGCGCGCGCCGAGTTCTGGATGAGGCTCCCGACCCCGAAGGTCACGCCGCCGACCACGCCGCCCACGAACGTCTCGCGGAGGATCTTCCAGCCATCCCACGAGCCGAAGTCGAAGCCGTGCTCGACGAACTGCATCACGATCTCGGTGCACAGCGACGTGATCGCCCCGATCGCGATGGAGCCGAGCAGCGTGCCTGCCGTGAGCGACACACCAGCGACGGCGGGCAGCGCGGCGAGCGCCATGGGCACGACGACCGCGATGGCCACGATGACGGCGATGACCAGGATCACCGCGACGACCGAGACCACCTTGTCCCAGAACGACGGCTCCTTGATCTTGGCCGCCTCTTCCTCGGCGACCCGGCGGATGGTGCCGACCATCTGGTCGTCGCCGGTGCCGTTGACCGCGAGATCGAGGTTGTCGATGAAACCGGTGGTGAACTCGGTGACACCCTGGTCGACCGAGTCGAGGCCGCTCTGCAGCCCGCTCGAGACGTTCTGCCAGATGTCGGCACACTGCTGCTCGACCTGGCTCTGCAGGTCGGCCATCTGCGTGTCGTAGCGGGTGAGGCTGTCGTCGACCGCGCTCTCGAAGCCCGTGGCCAGCTCGTCGAAGGCCATGGTGGCGTCAGCGCCCATCTGCGCAGCAGCCGCCGTGGACTCTGCGGTGATGTTCGTCATCGTGCTCGACGCATCGGCGACGATCTCGCCCATCGTGTCGCCGACGAACTCGCTGTGGCCCTGCAGCGCCGCCTCGGCCTCGGCCTCGTTGGCCTCCAGCTCCGTGCGGAGCATGTCGACCTCTTCCCGCACCTTGTCGCCGGGAAGCATCGGGTTCTGGCCGAGGAGGGTGTCGAGCTGACCCTTCTTCTGCGCGATGTGGTAGCCCATCTGCGCGCCGATGGCCTCGAGCCCCGCCTGCCCGTCGGTGTGGGTGGTGTCGAGGTTGTCGGTGGCCGTCATGTGGACGTCGGTGAGCTGACCGAGCGCATCGGCTTCGCCGGCGTTCATCTCGGTGATCATCCGGGTATGCTCGACCTCGACCGTATCGACGGCGTCGGCCTCGGACGCAGCGATGTCGTCTTTCACGGCCTGCGAGCCTTCGTCGACGCTCTGCTGCGTTCCTTCGAGCAGCTCGGGGTAGCTCACCCGGATGATCGGGTTCACCATGGCATCGATGCCGCCCAGGATGTTGGACTTCTCGGCTTCCATGGAAGCGATGGCGTCGAGGCCGGCCTGCGGGAGGTTCTCCTGCTCCTGGTAGGCAGCGGCCACCTGCTCGGCCACCTGGGCACGGGCCTCGTCGCGCTTGCCCTCGGTGCCGCCGTTGCCGCGGCCTCGGTACTCCGCCGCGAGGCGCGCGCCGACCGTGCCGGCCTCGCTCACCGCCGAGTCGGTGCCTTGCCGAACCGTCGCCTGACCCGCCGTGATCTTGGCCAGCGCCGCGTTGGCCGTGGCGTTGGCGAGGGCGGTGACCCGACTCGTCTCGGAGGACACGAGGTTGCTCGTCTCGTTGAGGATCCGCTCGGACTCGCTGTCGATGTGCGCGTAGGCCTCGGTGGTCGAGGTCTCGATGCGGGACAGGGCGTCGGCAGCGCCCACGTCGGCCGCGGAACGCGCCTCGTCGAAGGCGGTGCTCACCGAAGTGAACGAGGACGTGAACACGGCGTCGAGCGTGCCCTGCCCGCCCTGGTATTGGCCCTGCATACCGCCCGCGAGACCGGCCATGAGCCCGTCGATCTGGGCGATCAGCGAGCTGGTGACACCATCGAGCTCGTTGATGGTGTTGGCGTTCTCCGCCTGCAGCGTGGCAGGGTCGAGGCCCGAGGCGGCCTTGAACAACTTCGCGTCGTCGCGGGTGTGATCGACGATCATGCCGCCAGGCTGGTCGCCACCTCCGCCGGAGTACTGGCCGATGTGGGTGAGCGAACCAGCCATGGTGGACTCGAGCGCGTTGGACTCGATGCCGAAGCTCTCGCCCCCTTCGAGGGAGCCCGTCACCAGCTCACCGCCCTGGCTCGTCGGGCCGACCGCTGCCGGGGCGTTGTGGGTGGGGAGGGAGGTGAGGTCGCCGCCCTGGATGAGCTCGCGCTGCGCCGCTGGCGTGGCGTTGCAGGAGCTGTCGATCTCGGCGGGGTAGTTTCGCTCGAGCATCCCGGCCTGCTCGGCCGCGATGATCTCACCCTCGTCGGGAGCGGACTGCTCCTCGCCGGTCATGATGTAGTCGACGATGCCCTCGTAGGTGCCGGCGTCGCCGCCGGTCATCGACGCGAGGGTGTCGCCGTTCGAGACGTACTGCTCGGGGGCTTGCTGCCAGAGCTCGGGATCCTTCCCGCCACTCTCTTCCTTGCCCGGCTGCAGCTGCGACTTGGCCATGGGAACCTCACTTGACGCGGGAGGAGTCCGCGCACGTGAAAAGTATACTCGACGGCCCGCTCATCGGGGAAGCGCGTCGTGGGTTTCTGTGAGACGAGCCCGTGCTGACCGGGGCCGCAGGCGGGCAGGTCTCCATGGCGAGATCAGGCGCGCCGTTCGGATCGTGACGGGCCAAGGGCGGAACAGGCCAGTTCGACCGGGTCAGCCATCGAGGAAGCGACGGGTCACCGACACCTCTTCCACCCGCTCGCCATCGTCGTCCTGGTAGAGCACCTCGAACACCACGTCGGTGCCCTCGGCCCCGGTCATCCGCTCGATGAACTCCTCGCTGCTCATGCCGTTGACCGCCTCGCCGTCGACCGAGACCACCTCGTCACCCACCTCGAGTCCCGCATCCCACGCCGGTGCACCCTCGACGATCGACAGCACGCGCATTCCCCGGCCACCCGGGCGAAAGCGAATCCCGATGCCGCCGGTGCGGACCGACGCCAGCTTCAGCTGCACGTAGTTCGTGTGGCCGGACCGAAGCTCCACGAGCTCGGGCTCACTGCGGGCGAACAACGCCCCGTCGCGGCGAATGGCCCGGAGATGGCAGCGCCCGGGCTGGGCGAAGTGGAGGCGGGCAGCAGGGTGGTATCCGAAGCCCGGACAGTCGTCCGGCTGCACCGACGCTCCCTCGGCCGGGCGCCCGTCGGCATCGACGACGTCGATGGTCATCCAAGCGAGGCCCGCATGCACCTCGTCGTCCGGAGGCTCGGGTGCTGGCGCAGGCGGCACGGCCTCGCCGGTGTTCTCGGGACGAGGCGCCGGTCGGGCGGATGGCGCCGCGGGAGCCTGGACCTTCGCCGTCGGCCCCACGGGACGCGGCGGCGGTGGCAGCACCACCAGCGGTTCGGTCGCTGGCATCGACCACCACAAGAGGACGGCAGCCAGCACGCCGAGCAGCACGGCGGTCAGCGGCACGATGATCCGACGCCTCGAAGACATGGGCGAAGTGTATCTCCGCCACCATGGCCCGCGCCGCCCCCCCGCGGCCTCGTCGCGGGTCGCCGGAGGTTAGTCCGCGCCATGCTCACGCCGATCACCGACCCGGCCATCCTCGCCGGCTACCTCACCGACGCGTCCAATGTCCACGGCACGGCCGACGCGCTCGTCCGGCCGCGGTCCACCGACGAGGTCGCCGAGGTGTTGCGCCACTGCCAGGCCCACGGCATCCCCGTCACCGTCACCGCCGGCCGCACCTCGACGACGGCCGCGGCGGTGCCCAGCGGCGGCTGGCTGCTGAGCACCGAGCATCTCGACGCCATCACCTCGATCGAGGGCGACACGGCAACGGCCCAGGGAGGCATCGTCCTGGGCCACCTCCAAGACACGATCGAGGCACGTGGGCGCTTCTTCCCCCCCGACCCGACATCCCGCTACGACTGTACGCTCGGGGCGGCCATCGCGTGCAACGCCTCGGGCGCCCGCTCGTTCCGCTACGGCGCCACACGACCCTGGATCGCGTCGGTCGAGGTCGTCTTGCCTACCGGAGAGGTGGTCGAGGCCGATCGGTCCACCCCGGTGCCCGATGACTGGCCGGTGCCTGCGTGGCGCCAACCGTCCGTGAAGACGGCCGCCGGCTACGTGCCCCCGGCCCACCTTCTCGACGTGTTCGTCGGCCAGGAGGGCACGCTCGGCGTCATCACCAAGGCGACGCTCCGCCTCACGGAACTGCGCGAAGCGCTGGGGATGCTGCTGTGGTTTCCGAGTCGCGAAGCGGCCACACGGTTCGTGCGCGACGCCCGCACACGGGCGCGGGAAGACGCCGACGGGCTCGTCTCCCCTCGTTGCCTGGAGTACCTCGACCACCACTGCGTCGACTTGGCGCGGCAGCGTGTCGGCGGTGTGCCCGAGGCGGCCCGAGCCGCCCTGTTCTGTGAGCAGGAATTGGCCCACGACGCCGACGATCACCTCGAGGCCTGGTGGAACCTCCTCCAAGCGCACGATGCCCTCGCCGACGACACGGTGGTCGCTGCCGACGACGCAGGCCAGGCCCAGCTCCACGCCCTACGCCACGCGATCCCCGCGGGGATCAACGAGCGCGTCGTGGCCAACGGCATGCGCAAGGTCGGTACCGATCTGGCCGTGCCCGACGACGCCCTCGACGAGATGATGGACGCCTACGAGCGCGTTCCCCTCGACCACGTGCTGTTCGGGCACATCGGCGACAACCACCTGCACCTCAACCTGCTACCCACGACGCCCGCCGAGCTGGAGCTGGCCAAGCGCACCTACGACGACCTCGCACGTCTGGCCGTTCGGCTCGGAGGCACCGTCAGCGCCGAGCACGGAATCGGAAAGCTCAAGCGAACCCACCTGTCGTGGATGGTGGGCGACGAGGTGCTGGCGAGCTTCGCCGCCCTGAAGCGTCGGGTCGACCCGGCGTGGATCCTGGGCCGCGGAAACATCCTGGTGCCACCCCCGTGATCGCGCCTGTCCGTACGATCGGTTCTACAGCTGTAAGATGCACACCTGCTGCGCGTTGGGGACGTGAGTGAGCGACGGAGCCACCCAGACCGACACTCGAGGGGATCTCGTTCCCGTCGAAGAGGAGCGCGCGGTGATCATCAGGCTGCAGCAGGGAGACCGGAAGGCGTTCGCCACCCTCTATGGGTGGTACGGCGACCTGATCTTCCGCCAGGCCATCCTGCCGCGCCTGCCCATTCGTGAGCTGGCCGAAGACTGCCTCCGCGACACCTTTCGCACCGCTCTCGAGAAGATCGGAACCTTCCGGCTCGAGAATCGGTCGATCTTCTTCTGGCTGCGGCGCATCGCGGTCAACAAGGCGATCGACGTGCACCGGCGGCACAAGCGCGACCAGGCGCTCAGTGACGCACTGCAGCAGCAGGATGCCCCTCCGATGGCCCCGGCTCCCCCTCGCCCCGATCGTGGACTCGAGGTCGACGACACCCGGCGCATGGTGGAAGCCTCGCTGGCCAACATGAACGCCCGCTACGCCCGTGCCCTGCGACTCCGGCTGATCGAGGACCGCTCCCGCGAGGAATGTGCCGAGATCCTGGGGGTCACCGTAGGGAACTTCGACGTGATCCTCCACCGCGCCACCAAGGCCTTCCGCAAGGTGTACCCACCATGAGCCACGACGAGCACGCGAAAGCCCTCGCCCGCTGGCTGGAGCAGCCAGAGGGCACCATCCCTCCCGACGAGCTCGACGACGACGTTGTCGAGGCCATCGTCTCACTGCGACCCGAGCGCGCCCCGGCGCCCCGGGTGACAGCCGACGACATCCTCGCGCTCGTGACGACCGGGCCCCTCGCCGAGGCTGCGTCCCCCGGTGGTGAGGTGGTTCCGTTCCCCGGTGCACCCGCGCCTGCCCCCGAAGTGGAGCAGGCCTTCGACCACTCGACCCCCGAGCGACCGCCACGGTGGAGCTCGCTGGCACGCTGGGGTGGGCTTTCGGGCGTCGGCATCGCCCTCGCCGCGGCGGCCACGCTGATGTTCGTGGCGGTGCCCACGCTGCAGCGGGGCCAAGCGCCGATGGCCCAGGGCGAGGCGATGCCCGCAGGCGACGAGATGCGCGCGGCGCCCGCCGCTGCAGCGCCTGCGGCCGAGCCGATGGCCGAAGAGGAAGTCGAAGACGAGGCCCCGGCGGCGCAGAAGACCGAGTCGGCCGACGCGAAGCAGCGCCAGGCACCGGCGGCACGCCCGAAGCCACGGGCTCGACCCCCTCAAGAGCCCGCGGCCGCCCCCGCCCAGCTCGAGCGGGCCGAAGAGGCCGTCTACCCGATGGGGGGAGCGCCGGTCGACAACGGCGCCCTCATCCCCGAGCTCGCCGACGAGTTCGCGAACGACGGCGCGGCCGACGCCGAGATCGCCCCGAGCCCCGATCCCACCGGCGGCGGCAGCGACCTCGACGCGCTGCGTGCAGCTGCGGTGCCGGCCGACTGGTCGACCGACCGGTGGGAGGGTGCGGTGTCGAGCAGCGACCGGGAGCGGGTGGCCGCTGGGCTCGACGTCGCCTCCGAGGCCGCCCGCAACGGCGAGCCGGCGAAGGCCGCCGATCTCGCGGAGCGCTTCATCTCGCCCCCCGACGCCGCTGCGCACGCAGCCGCTCTCGCTGCCGTCGACCACCACCTCGCCGCCGGCAACGTCGCCGGGGCGATCGCCGCTGCCCGCCGCGGGCTGCAGTTCCGGGCCAACACCCCCGGGTGGTCGATGCTCGCCGTGCGCCTCGGCGATCTCGTGCGAAGCAGCGACCCGGGCAGCGCAGAGGCGTGGTACCGCGACGCCGCCGCGCAGAACGCCACCCGGTAGCCGTTCGTCGCGTCACGGGGTGGTGTAGGCTTCGGCTCCATGCCCGTCCACCCCACCATCGCCCGTGCGTTCGCACGCGCTGTCGGCGGCTCGAAGGTCCGCGAGCGTGCCGAGCGTCTCGCCTTCGCCGACGCAGGTCACGGCTACGACGCCTTCGGCCTGCATCCCGACTTCGTCGCCATCGGTGACGCAATCGCCTCCCCGCTCCACCGGCGCTACTTCCGCGCGAAGTCGTACGGCGCGGAGAACATCCCCGCCACCGGTCCGGCCATCCTGGCCGCCAACCACTCGGGAACGCTGCCGATGGACGGCGCGATGCTGTGGATCGACGTGCTGCACCAGACGAGCCCGCCTCGCGCGGCGCGGCCGGTGGCCGACTACTTCGTGGCCACCCTCCCCATCGTCTCCACGCTCTTCGCTCGGTGCGGCGTGGTCGGAGGGTCCCGCGGGAATGCCCGTGCCCTGCTCGAGGCCGGCGAACTGCTGATGATCTTCCCGGAGGGGGTCCCCGGGATCGGCAAGCCCTTCTCCGAGCGCTACCGCCTCCAGAACTGGACGAAGGGTCACTGCGAGCTCGCCATCCGGCACGGCGCCCCGGTCGTTCCGATCGGCATCGTCGGCGCGGAGGAGCAGATGCCCCAGGTCGCGCGCATTCCGGCCCCGAAGGGCTCTCCCCTCCCCTACATCCCGATACCCGCCACCCTCGTCCCCCTCCCGGTGCGCTACCACATCCACTACGGCGAGCCGATCCCCCTGCACGAGGAATTCCGTCCCGAGCAGGCCGACGACCCCGCCATCGTTCGTGACGCCGCCGCGCGGGTGAAGGCGTCCGTCCAGGCACTGCTCGACCGTGGCCTCGAGCTCCGGGAGGGTGTCTTCCGATGAAGGCCGTTCTCGTCACCGGCGCCACCACCCCGGTCGGCGAGCGTCTCGTGCGCTCCCTGATCGCCGACACGCGCGTCAAGCACGTCCTCGCCGTGGGCATCGAGCCCCGCGAGCAGGCGGCGCCCCTGCCCTTCGGCAACCGCCTCACCTATGTGCAGGTCGACCTGACCCGCACCCGGAAGGTCCGCGAGCTGCTCTTCGGACCCGCCCGCGATCTCGGCGTCGAGGTGGTGGTGCACCTCTCCCAGCACCGCGACCCCAACGACAAGGGTCGCCGCGTCCATCGCGTGAACGTCGAGGCCCTACGGAGCATCCTCGACCTCGCCCACCGACACCCCACCATCCGCCGGGTGGTGGTGCGCTCGTTCGCCGTGGTCTACCGCGTGGGCATGGAGCTGCCGGTCTTCGTCACGGAGGACCACCCGCTCAACCTGGCCCCGCGGGCCCCGCAGTACGTCCGCGACCGCGTCGAAGCCGACCTGACGGCGTGCGCTCGTATGGGCTTGTCCAACGCCGAGATCGTGGTGCTGCGCTGTGCGGAGGCCCTCGCCCCGGGCACCGGAAGCCAGCTCTACGACTTCCTCGACGCCCCGGTCGCCCTCCGCCCGATGGGCTTCGACCCCATGCTCAACGTGGCCACCATCGCCGACATGGTGTGCGCCATCGAGGCCGCCACCCACGGTAGCGGCGAGGGCGTGTTCAACATCCCCGGCTACGACACGCTGCCGCTGTCGGAGGCGTGCCGCAAGTGGGGCGTCCCCTCGGTCGGTGTCCCCGGGCCCCTGGTGAAGCGCCTCTACGGGCTTCGACGACGGGTCGTCGGGTCGCAGTTCAGCTACGGCTTGAACCGCCGACGACTCCACTTCGGGCTGGTCCTCGACGGAACCCGTGCCCGTGAAGTCCTCGGCTACGCGCCGTGCCACCCGGTCGACTGGCCCATCGGCGCCCCCGCGCCCACGTCGCTGCCGAGCGCCAAGTGACCTACCTCGCGCTGGTCGCGCACGTCTGGGCGGCAGGCGGCGGACATGGCCCGGCGGAGGCTGCCCATGGCGGCGGCGGCGGCTCGATGGTCACCGTCCTCTTCCTGCTGGCGGTGGTCATCGGTGCCTACCTGCTCACCCACTTCGTCGTGGAGCAGCTGCAGCGCACCTACCTGCTGGTCACCGGTGTGGAGTACATGCTGCTCGGCGTCGTCCTCGGACCCAACGTCGTGGAGCAGGTTCACCCATTCACCGACCTCCGCGCGCTCGGGCCGGTGTTCGCGTTCGCTGCCGGCTGGGTGGGGCTACTGTACGGCATGGAGCTCGACCTCAGGAGCTTGCTGGCGAGCGCCGATCGGTCGATCCGCCTCGCCCTCGCCGACGCCCTGGTGACCGGTGCCGGAACGACCGCGCTGGCGCTGCTCGTGTTTCGGACCGGCTGGCTGTTCGAGCCCGGAAGCGACAGCGAGCTGTGGCCCGCGGCCATGCTGCTCGGCTGTGCGGCGGGCGCCTCGTCGAGCTCCGCCGTCGATCTGATCCGCTCCCGCTACGCGGATCTGCCCACGCAGCTGCTTCCCACCCTCCGACGCACCGCACGCCTCGGCGACCTGTTCGCGATCGCCGCCTTTGGACTGATCTTCTGCATCTTCCACGAAGGCGAGACGCTGCTGTCGCGCGAGCCCGTCTGGTCGGACTGGCTGCTGATCTCGATCGGGCTCGGGCTCCTGCTCGGCATGGTGTTCATGAGCTTCCTGTCGGAAGACGAAGGGAGCAACGACGCCTTCCTCGCGATGGTGGGCATCCTGCTGTTCGCGTCGGGCGCCGCCTTCTTCCTACACATCTCCGCGCTGCTCGTCAACCTGGTCCTGGGCGTGGTGGTGGTCCAGACCGCCAAAGGGCTCGCCGTTCGCCGGCAGCTCGAGGCCACGGAGAAGCCCGTCAAGCTCGTGCTGCTGTTGTTCGCCGGGGCCCTGTGGACCCCCGTCGCACCGCTCCCGGCGCTGCTGGCATGCGTCGGCTACATCGCCCTGCGCATGGTGACGAAGGCTGTTGGGTCCTACCTCGCCACCGTCGGCACCCCGCTGCGTGGCGACATCTTCCGCGGGCTCCTCGCCCAGGGCAACGTGGCGGTCGCGATGGCGGTGAGCATCAAGCTCGTCTACGACGGTCCGGCGGTCGACCTCGCCTACACCGCCATCCTCGTGTCCGTGGCCGTGCACGAGATCATCGCTCCCCGCATGCTCCGCGGACTGCTCGTCGACGCCGGGGAGCTCCACCAGGACGTGCTTCCTTCTCAGCCGCGCCACGCCCAGGAAGGCTCCTGATGTACGTGGTCGTCATCGGGCTGGGCGAGGTGGGGCGGCACGTGGTGCGCACCCTCGAGTGGGAGAAGCACGATGTCGTGGCGGTCGACGCCGACGCGGGGGCCATCGAGTACATCGAGGAGCACCACGATGTCATGACCCTGCAGGGCTACGGGGCCAGTCAGCGCGTGCTCCGCGAGGCCGAGGTCGAGCGTGCCGACCTCGTGGTGGCCGTCACCGACCACGACGAGGTCAACCTCATCGCCGCGCTGGGTGCCCGCCGCCTCGGCGCCGATCGCGCCATCGCCCGGGTCCAGGGCAACGAGTGGTCGGGCTCCGACGGAAGCGACGGTCCCCACGGCGTGCAGTACGATCTGCTCGGGGTCGACGTGGTGTTCAACCCCCGTGTCCTCCTCGCGCAGGAGGTCGCCAAGATCGCCCAGTCCCACGGGGCCCTCGAGGTCATCGATCTCGCGAACGACCGCATCGAGGTGGTGCAGGTGGAGCTCGGCGAAGACGGGCGCATGCTGAACAAGCCCCTGGCCAAGCTCCCACTGCCCAAGCAGGTGCTGGTGGCCGCCGTGGTCCGCGACGGCAAGCTCTGGGTGCCCGGCGGCGCCGATGTCCTGGTGGCACGGGATCGCATCTACCTGGTGGGCCTGCCCGACCACATGGTCCAGGCCGAAGACATGTTCACCCGGCGCAAGGAAGCCCGCCGCGTCTGCATCGTCGGCGGCGGCGTGGTGGGGCTGTCCCTGGCGAGGATGCTGCTGGCCACCGACGTGGAGGTGATGATCATCGAGCGCGACAGCGCACGGGCGCAGACGCTGGCCGAGGTGCTGCCGCGGGCCACGATCGTGCAAGGTGACGGCACCAACCTCGAGCTGCTCACCGAGCAGAAGGTCGGCAACTACGACCTGTTCGCCGCCGTCAGTCGCGAGGACGAGGTGAACCTCATGGCCGGGCTCCTCGCCAAGCGCCTCGGGGTGCAGCGCACCGTCACGCTCGTCAACCGACCCGACTACAGCGACATCTACCGGCAGCTCGGCATCGACGTGGTGCTCTCGCCCCGCACCGTCGCCTCCGACCACGTGCTTCGCTACTGCCGCCAGACCGAGCTGCGCTCGCTCACGGTCCTCGAGGGAGGCCAGGCCGAGGTCCTCGAGCTCGTCGCACAGGAAGGGTCCCGCATCGCCGACACCCCCGTGCGCCGCATCGCCGTCCCACGGGGAGCTCTCCTCACCGCCATACTCAAGCGCGACCGGGTGATCATTCCCCGCGGCGACGACGTGGTGGCGGTGGGCGACACCGTCGTCGTGCTGGCCACGCCGGCCGCTCGCAAGGGCATCGCCCGCTTGTTCAAGGGACGCAGCTGATGGCCGGCCACGGCGCCTCCGGGCGCATCGACGTCCTGCGGAAGCTCGGGCTCATCGTGGTGCTGAGCGCCGCGCTGCTCGGCATGCACCAGATCGCCCTGCCCTCGGCCGAGTTCGAGGCCCGCGGCCTGCTGGCGCTCGGCTTCGTCATCCTGGCCAGCTACACCATCGGCGAGCTCGCCGAGGTGGTCAAGCTGCCCCACATCACCGGCTACCTGCTGGCCGGCCTGGCGATGGGGCCTTCGGTAGCCCACATCATGAGCGACCAGGTGGCGGTGCTGCCGCCGCCGCTGGGCGAGGGCATCCTGAACACCGAGGTGATCGACCAGCTCGTGCTGCTCGACAGCCTCGCCCTCGCCCTCATCGCGCTGACCGCCGGGGGCGAGCTGCAGCTCAAGGAGCTGCGCAACGGCATCGTGCAGATCGTCGGGGTGTTGGCTGGCCAGGCCGTCACCGTGTCCATCGGCACGGTCGGCTTCCTGGTCGCCGCGGTGTCCCTCGCACCGGGCCTGTTGCCCCCGCTCGCCGAGGTGAGCCCCGCCGCCGTCGCCGCGCTGGGGGCCGTGGTGGCCTCCATCGCGTTCGCTACTAGCCCAGCGGCGACCATCGCCGTGATCAACTCCACCGGCGCCAAGGGCCCCATGGCACGCACGGTGCTGTCGGCGGTGGTCCTCAAGGACGTGCTGGTCGTGATCGCCTTCTCGGCGTGCACCGCCGTGGCCACCGGCATGTTCGGCCTGGCCACCGACGGCGGCTTCCTGCTGTCGCTGTGGCACATCGCCCAGTCCATCCTCCTGGGACTGCTCCTCGGCGGCGCGATCCACCTCTACATGCGCTACGTCGGCGCCGAGCTGCTCCTGTTCCTCGTCGGGCTGATCTACACCACGACCTTCGTGGCGGAGCAGATCA
>Ga0213839_1001199_pt1 | contig 18043 bp, 19 predicted proteins | sample SWPATP21_FD_160075 | JGI IMG/M metagenome (GOLD analysis project Ga0213839, IMG submission 160075) | Coastal seawater microbial communities from Marineland, Florida, United States - SWPA TP2 #1 | ecosystem: Environmental > Aquatic > Marine > Coastal | place: USA: Florida | collected 2016-08-14
GGGCTGGGGGCGGGCCGGCTCGGGCGCGACGGCAGGGGCCGGCGTGGTGGTGGGGACCGACGTGACCGCAGGCTGCAGCGTCCACAACGCCAGCCCGCCCACCGCGAGCAGCGCCCCGGACGCGGCCAGCGCCAGCAGCCCGGTGCCCGTCAGCAGGAGGCCGGCCACCGCGGCCAATCGGCCCGACTCGGCGGGGGCCACGCTGGTGGGGGCGGGCGTGGGCAGCGGGGGATGGCTCGGCTGGGCGCTGTCGCGGCTGTCGCGGGTGGTGGACAAGCGTCGGCGGGCCGCCATCGAGCCGGCGGGCGCGGGCTGCAGATCGTCGAAGGTGGTGAGCACCGTGGTGGGCAGCAGCTCGCGGCCGCTGGGCAGCTCGGCGTCGGCCACGTCGCCACACCACCGCTCGAGCAGATCCTCGGCCGAGGCCACCCGCGCGTCGCGGTCCACGGTGAGGGCGGCGGCGGTGGCGTCGACCATGCGCTGGGGCAGGCCTGCGGGCAGGGGCTCGTAGCGGCCCGCCGCAATGGCGTTGAAGATGTCGAGCATGTCGTCGCCGGGAAAGGCGAGGCGCCCGGTGAGCAGCTCGTAGGTGATGGCGCCGACGGCGAACAGGTCGGCGCGCGCGTCGACGTCCTTGGCGGAGCGGATCTGCTCGGGGGCCATGTACGAGGGGGTGCCCATGAACGCGCCCGACTTGGTGGCGCTCCCGTCGGCCGACACCTCCTTCACCAGGCCGAAGTCGGCGATCTTGGCGATGAGCCCGTCGTCCTCGAGGGACAGCAGCACGTTGGCGGGCTTCAGGTCGCGGTGGACCACCCCATCGCGGTGGGCGGCGGCCAGGCCGCGGAGGAGTCCCCGCACCACCACGTCGATCACCGGCAGCGGCAGGCGCATGCGCTCGAGCAGCCCGTCGAGGGACGGTCCCCGGATGTACTCCATCACGAGCCCGGGGCAGCCCTGCACCTCGATGACGTCGGTGACGGCGACGATGTGGCGGTGGGCGAGGCGGGCCTGCACCTTGCCCTCGAGCATCAGCCGCTTCATCACCGAGCGGCTCGGCACGGTCACCACCTTCAGCGCGTGCACCGAGTCGAGCTTCTCGTGACGCACCCGGTAGACCGCGGCCATGCCTCCCTGCCCGAGGAGGTCTTGCACCACGTAGGGACCGACCGCGTCGCCAGGCTCGAACGCCTGCAGCGCCTTCATCGTCGGCCCACGCGCCAGGCGATCCCGAAGGGCACGGCCGACAGCGCGGTGACCGCACCGCTGGCCACCACCAGGGTGTTCGTGCAGCGCTGCACCGAGGCGAGCTCGTCGGCGTCGGTGGCGTCGAACCGCTGCGCGGAGGTGGCGGCGGCCAGCCCGTAGAGCACGCCCCCGGTCACCACGGTGCCGATGCCGGCCACCAGCCAACGGTCGCGAGGAGCGGTGGCGCCGCGGTAGGCGGGCAGGGGCTCGTCGGGCAGCACGTAGGCGGTGGTGGTGACCTGCTCCCCCACCACCACCTGCACCAGGGCCGACGTGTCGCTGGGGCGCTCCTGGGTGGCGGTGCCGTCGAACAGGAGGTGGCCGCCAGCGGGGCGTGGCACCTTGGTGGTGGCGGACGGCGCCGCGGGGAGCTCGAGGTAGAGCTCGCGCAGCTCGAAGCCCTCGGGGAACAGCTCGAGCGGTGGCTCCCAGTCGGGGGCCGCGACCCGCGCGGCGCGGAGAGCAGCGGTGGCGTCGGCGGGGCGCTGGCTGGTGTGGTAGCCGATGCCCCGCAGGCGGTGGAGCCGGGCGGCCTCGACGGGGGGAAGGGGCGCGTCGAGGCAGGGCACGAGGTAGTCGACCTCCACCGTGGCCTGCTGAAACGCGGGCACGTCGAGGTCCGCGTAGGCCGCTTCGGCCCTCTGCATGGCGTCGACGAGGGCGGTGGCGGGCTGGTCGAAGGTGCAGGCCGCCCAGGCGGCCCCCAGCAGGGTGAGGAGCATGGGGGATGCTAACCGACCTCGCTCCTGGCATCCTGACGGCATGAGCATCGACTACGACTGCAACACCTGCGGTGCCTGCTGCGCCTACGCTCCCGACTGGCCCGCGCTGCAGACCGCCGACGACCGAGGCCCCGACGGTCCGCCGGCCGAGTGGGTCGACGTGGACGGGCACGTGCGCTGGGGCGAGGGGCAGTGTGCGGCGCTGGAGGGAACCGTGGGACAGTGCACCTCGTGCCGCATCTACGCGCGGAGACCGAGCCCGTGCCGCGGGTGTGTGCCGGGGAGCGTGTCGTGCCTGGTGGCGCGCAGGCACCATGGACTGCCGGTGCCGGTGGAGGAGAGTGGGCTGGAGGGACTGGTTCCGTAGGCGAGCTCGTGGCCTCTTGGCTGGGCCTCGTCGGTCACGTTTCCTGGGCGGCCCATTCAGTCACGGCTTCTGGGCGGCCCGTTCGGTCACATGTTCTGGGCGGCCCGTTCGGTCACGGCTTCTGGGCGGCCCATTCGATCACGCCTCCTGGGCGGCCTGCTCAGTCACATGTTCTGGGCGGCCCATTCGGTCACATGTTCTGGGCGGCTCATTCGGTCACATGTTCTGGGCGGCCCATTCGGTCACGTCTCCTGGGCGGCCCATTCGGTCACGGCTTCTGGGCGGCCCATTCGGTCGCGTTTCCTGGGCGGCCCAGTCGGTCCCGTCTTCTGGGGGGCCCGCTCGGTCGCGTTTCCTGGGCGGCCCGGTCGGTCGCGTTTCCTGGGCGGCCCGGTCGGTCGCGCTTCCTGGGAGGGCTGAGCCGATTCACCCCGGCTGGGCCCAGCCTGGTCGAATCCGCACCTCGCCGACCCCCAGTGGGGTCGAATCTGCGCCGCTGGTCGCTCTCGCCCTCGTGCTCCACGGTACAACGCCGAGGATCGCTCGTTCCGCGTCAGAAGAACCTCCCGCTGAGCAGGTCCGACCCGGCTGGGCCTCCGACGACAGCGGATTCAGGCCGGCTGGGCCCCCCAGGGCGGTCGAATCCGCACCTCGCCGACCCCCAGTGGGGTCGAATCTGCGCCGCGGGTCGCTCTCGCCCTCGTGCTCCACGGTACAACGCCGAGGATCGCTCGTTCCGCGTCAGGAGGACCTCCCGCTGAGCAGGTCCGACCCGGCTGGGCCTCCGACGACAGCGGATTCAGGCCGGCTGGGCCCCCCAGGGCGGTCGAATCCGCACCTCGCCGACCCCCAGTGGGGTCGAGTCTGCGGCTCGGGGCCTGGCCGCGTCCAAGCTCACTGCGAAACGCCGAGAATCGGTGGGCCATGACCACGCGACCGGCACCTGAGCAGGCCCGATCGCCCTTGCGAGGGGACCTTCCGGGGAGGCGCCCCGTGGGCTGCACGATTCCGCCGCCAGCACGACCTTCCCTCCGCCCAGCGTTCCTGCCGACTTCGCCAGACGACTTCGCCGACCACGCCTACGCCCAGCACGCCCCCACGGCACCGTCCCCGTCTTTCCGGCCCGCGTCGCGGCAGCCCCAAGACCCATCGACCACCTCGGCGAGCAAGCTCCCATCCGCCTCGTCACCCGCTTCCGCCAGCAAGGGCTGCCGCCCAGCGACGGCCCACGTGGGCCACGAGCATGGCTTAGCGTCGGGCCTACCTTCGGTGGCTCGGGCTGTGGGGCTCTCCGAGCGGCTGGAGAGCGGGCCATCCCCGCGAGCGGTCCATGCCGATGCGCACCATCTGGACCGCCGCGTCGACGCTTGCGGCGGTTCCCGTCACGTACGCGTCGGGCCATGGGGCCGCTTCCTCCGGGAGTCGGTAGGCAATCTCGAACCGCGGCTCGTTCGTCGCCTGGGCGAACACGGTGATCAGCCAGGGATGGTCTTGGTCCTCGGATGGGACGAGGAGCAGGGTCCCGTGTGATCGCAGGCACCACACGCTTCGCGGATCTGCACACGAGCGCAGGGCCCGGACGAGGGCGCGCATCGCGTGGCCGTTGGTGCCGATGGCCAGGCCTCTACCCTCCATCCTTGCGTAGAACCGGTCCAGGCTCTGCATCTGCTCGTCGTCGATCTGCATGCGGCTACCCGGCCCGCTCCGACCAGTAAGACTGCTTGTGCCCGTGGGCCTCGAACCTGGCGCACACGGCGTCGGCGGCCGCCCGCGACGCGTAGCGTGCGACCTGGAAGATCTGGCCGTTGTCGTCTTCTCGCATGACCCAGTGAGTCATGGGCACAACGTATGTCGCGTCGCCGCACCCCGCCGCGGATCACTCGTCGTCGTCGCCCGTGTCGAGCACCACCTGCAGGCCGGCCCCGAGGACCCAGCCCGGCTCGGCCGCGAAGTCGACCAGCAGCGAGTCCTCGTCGCGGTACACCTCGAGCTCGCGGCGCAGCGCGCGGCCCCCGTGGACGGTCAGCCTGAGCCGATCCCGCAGGGTGAGCGCGGCGGCGGGGCCGACGGTGATGACCGAGTACTCCTGGTAGGCGTCGGAGACGGCCGGATCGTCGGGGTGGACGTGGTAGAAGCCGCCCTCGGTGGTGCCGACGACGCCGAGGCCGAGGGGCTCGACGGGATGGACCCACAGCTCCGCCTCCCGTGGCGCGAGCACGTGCAGCACGACGGGGCCCAGCTCGGCGTCGAGGGCGAGGAAGGGGCTGACGGTGGGCCGGCCGAACAGCTGGATGTACCCCGCACCGAGCCCGGCGGTGAGCTGGTCGCTGAACGTCCACGTGCCGACGCCGATCGCCACGAAGCCCAGGTCGCGGCCCGACAGCGGGCCGTCGAAGTCGGTGTAGAGCCCGGGCTGGGCCACGAGCAGCAGGGTGGCCTCGTCGCTGGGGGTCCACACGCTCACCAGCGACCACTGGGCCCGGTAGAGGTCCTGGCGGCCGGTGGGGGTGGCGAGGAAGTCGGGCGCGTCGTCGGTGCGCAGCGACGTGTGCTCGAAGGCGAACAGGTTCGCCAGGCGCCAGCGGTCCCGCACCAGCGTGAGCGGCGGCGTGGGCGTCGACAGGCCCCAGGCCTGCACCGACACCCCCATGCCCGTGGTGTCGACCGGCACGCGGTCGATGGGCCGAACCCCCGAGCGCGGCATGACCACGCCGTGCACCTCGGGGCCCGCGGCCGCCATGGCGGCCAGCGGCGCCAGCAGCATCAGCATAGGGTGGGCCCTCCTCCGTCCGACTGGAGTGTCGCATGACCCCCGTGTGCATCGAGCCCGCCCCCACCGACCTGCATCCGCCCATCGAGCCCTTCGAGACCGGCTTCGTCGAGGTCGGGCGCGAGGGGGCGCGCCACGCGCTGTACTGGGAGGTCTCGGGCAACCCCGAGGGGCTGCCGGCGCTGTTCCTGCACGGCGGGCCCGGCGGCGGCACCCGTCCGGGGGTGCGGCAGTTCTTCGATCCGGCGCGCTACCGCATCGTGCTCCTCGATCAGCGGGGCGCGGGCAAGAGCCGCCCGAACGTGGCCGACGACTTCGCGGCCGCCCTCGCCGACAACACCACCGACCACCTCGTCGCCGACCTCGAGGTGCTCCGCGCCCACCTCGGCATCGAGCAGTGGCACCTGGTGCTCGGCGGCTCGTGGGGCTCGACCCTGGCGCTGGCGTACGCGGAGGCTCACCCCGACCGCATGAAGAAGCTGATCCTGCGCGGGGTGTTCACGTTCCTCGCCGACGAGGTCGACGCGCTGTTCCGCGACGGGTCGACCGCCAGCCACTACCCCGAGGTGTGGGCCGCCTACCGCGACTTCGTGCGCCACCACCCGGCGTTGCAGTCCGATCCCCCCGACGACCTGCTGGTGGGCTACCGGCGGCTCCTCGACGACCCCGCCACCCGCGACGAGGCCGCCCGCGCCTTCGTCGCCTACGAGATGGCGCTGTCGAAGGTGCACCGCGACGCCGCCGCCATCGCCCGCGACCTGGCGACACCGAGCCGGCTCATCCCCTTCGCGAGCCTCGAGGTTCACTACATGTTGGCGGCGGGCTTCCTCGCCGAGGGGCAGCTGATCGCGCCCGAGCGGCTGGCCCGTCTCGCCCACATGGACGTGGCGATCGTGCACGGTCGGGCCGACCACGTGTGTCAGCCGTCGGCGGCGTGGCGCCTGCACCAGGGCCTGTGTGCGGCCGGCGTCGCCAGCCGGCTGTGGTTCGTCGACGGGGCGGGCCACTCCGACTCCGAGCCCGGCATCGGCGGGGCGCTGCGGGTCGAGGCCGACCGCATGGCCCAGCCGGAGTAGCTGGACTTCAGGCAGGGGCGAGCGCGGCCCGCTTCTGCGCGCAGGCGACGAGCAGCCGGGCGAAGCCCGCGTGGCCCGCCGGATCGTGCAGCAGGCACAGGTCGGCGCTGCCCGGGTCGGTGGGCGGGTAGAACACGCCGCAGTTGGGGTTGATCTCGAGGAAGACGGGGCGTCCAGCAGCGTCGAGGCGCAGGTCGCAGCGGCCGAAGCTGGTGCCACCGAGCTCCACGAACACCCGCGCGGCAGCGCGTCGTAGGCGGGCGTCGAGGCGGGGCTCGGTGACGGGATGGACCGACAGCCCGCCGTAGTCGACCCACTTGAGCTTGGCGTGCTTGAACGCCTCGCCCGGGGGGAAGGTGTACTGCAGGGGCTGGTAGGTGATCGGGCGGGCGGGGTCATCGGGGTTTTCCGCGACCAGCACGGTCACCTCGGGGCCGTCGACGTACTCCTCGATGGAGCAGAAGCCGAACCGCTCCATGAACTTGGTGGCCTGCCGCCGCAGCCCCGCCGGGCTGACCACGCGGCTGGCCCGGGTGATGTCCACGCTGGCGTAGCTGTTGTGGTGCTTGACGAACAGGGGGAAGGTCAGGGTGCGGGCGGCCTTGTCGACATCGTGGGTGGTCTTGGCCACGAAGCCCCGGGGGACGCGCACCCCCGCGCGCCGTGCGGCCCGCTTCATCGCCTGCCGGGTGGGCTCGTAGAACGACGAGGTGGCCCCGGTGAACGCCACCCCCATGGCCTCCAGCGTCTCCACCACCTCGATGCCGGGGACGTCGTGCTGATCGGCGGCGCCGTCGCACAGGTTGAAGAACACGTCGAAGCGCTCGGCCAGCGGGGGCAGGCGGGTGGGGGCCTCGCCCTTCTGCAGGGTGAGCACCTCCCACTGGGCATCGGGGAGGAAGGGACGTGGATCGCACGGCCAGTCGTCGGCCGGGAACGGATCGGCGTCGAGATCCTGGTTGGTGAGCAACGCGATGCGCATCGAGCATCCAAGGGGGTCGGCGGGGTCGGCGGGGTCGGCGGGGTCGGAGCTATTCGGCTGCCCGAGGCCGCGCACGCCGCCGTCACCGGTCAGCAGAGCAGCACGAGCAGCAGGATCCCAGGCAGGATGCCGAGAACGAAGCCGATGGCGATCGCGACGATCTCGCCGGTGGAGTAGTGGCAGGCGGCCCCGGCCTGCTCGGTGCGCAGCTCGGTGAACCTTCGGGCGACGTCGTAGCGGGTCTCGGCACGCCCCAGGTCGCGGGCGAACGCGTCGAGGCGCTCCTGCTGCTCGGCGAGCTCGGCGTCGTGGGGAACGAGGCGTCGGGCCTGGCGCACGGCGCGCTCGGTGCGGGCCACCTTCCGCTGGGCCAGGGCGCGGGCCTCGTCGACCGAGTCGGCGCCGCGGAGGCGCTCCTCGAACGCCGACAGCTTCTGCAGCTGCGGGTCGGTGGGGCAGCGCGGAGCGGCGGTGGCGTGGGTCGACAGGGACAGGAGCAGCAGGGCGGCGGTCACGGGATCTCCTCGGGTGGGCTCGATCCGTGGGTGGGGGGAGGCGATCGGCAAGGCCTTGTGGCCGGCGGCGTCCGACCCACGGACCTGGCGAACCACGCACCGAGGAGCTGTGATGACCCGCCCGCTGACCCTGATCCCCCTGCTGCTGACGCTCGCTGCCTGCGACGTGAACGAAGGACCCGCCGAAGAGCTGGGCGAAGCGGCCGACGAGCTGATCGACGGCCGTCCCCTGGAGGAAGTGGCGGACGAGGCCGGCGACGCTCTCGAGCGTCGCTCCACCCTCGAGCGTCGCCTGCAGACGGCCGAGGACTGGCTCGACGACCGCCGCGCGGCGCTGACCCCCGACGACGAGGGCCGCAAGCCCCTCGACGCGCTCGGCGACGACATCGACGAAGCCCGTGAGGCCCTCGGCGAGACCGGCAAGGACATCGGCGACGAGGTCGACGCAGCGGTCGATGCCATCGAGGCCGAGATCGACGAGCTCACCGACGGCTCGTGAGTCACACCGAGACCGGCCGAACGCTCTCTTCCTACGGAAAACCCCTACGCAAAGGAGCCCACATGTTGCGCTGGGCCGCCATCTTCTTCGTCCTCGCCCTCCTCGCCGCCGTCTTCGGCTTCGGGGGACTCGCCGGAACCTTCAGCTGGGCCGCCCAGGTGCTGTTCGTGGCCTTCGTGCTGCTGCTCGTCGTCAGCGGCGTCGCCTCGGCCGTGCGCCAGCCCGCCTGACCCTCAGGGCGTCGCGACGAAGCCCCACACCACCGCGTCGCGCAGGTCGCTGGTGGTCGACGTTGGGTCGTGCATCGACACGGCGATGGCGATGCGGTCGCCCTCGAGGGTGATGCCCACGCCCACCGGCACGGCGTCGGGGGTGGCGGCGGGGGGCGCGAGCGGAAGCGCGGCTTGCGTGAGCCCGCCTGCCGCGAGGTGGGTGATCCGCAGCGGCGCGACCGCGTCGTCGACGAGCGCGACCACCACCACCTCGTCGCCACGACCGGTGGCGTCGGCGGCCACCACGGCGACGTCGTTGTGGAACGACACGGGGTAGCCGTCGATCACCGCGGTGACCCCCTGCGCACCGCCGGCGTGGTGCTCGATGATCACGTCGAAGGCGTCGTCGGCTCCCGGATGGAAGGAGCCGGCGCTCACGTCGGCGTACGGCGCGCCGTCGACCGAGGCGATCACGGGGTCTCCGCCCTTCGGGTCGAGGCCGACGGTCACCTCGTCGCAGCCCTGTCCGTCGATGCAGCTGGCCACCACCACCTGTCCAGCGCCGTTCACCGGCCCGAGCGGGTAGCAGCTGGCCCCTCCGAGGGCCTGGCTCTGGACGTCGGCGAGGTTGGGCAGCGGCTCGCTGCCGTGGGTGACGTGCAGGTTGGGCACGGGGTCGTCCGCGCAGCCGATGACCACGGGCTCGCAGGCCCGGTCGTAGAGCACCTCTACGTCGTCGGGCAGGGCGGCGACGTCGGCCGGTGCGAGCGTGGTGTACGTGCTCACCACCGAGTCTGCGACGATCTCGAGCCGCCAGTGACCGAGGTAGGCGATGCTCGACGACGACACCTCGTAGGCGGCGGCGACGGTCGCGACGCCCGGGTCGCACGCGTCGGACTGCACCACGTCGATCGCCGGCGCCAGCGGCAGCAAGGTGTTGGCCAGCCGCCACCGATAGGGCGCGGCCGAAGGATGGGGCACGCCGTCGCCGACGAGGGGCAGCGCGAGCCCCACCTGCTCCTCGAGGGGCCCCGCTCCCTCCTGGTAGGCCTCGGAGGCGACGATCACCGCCGTCACGTGGTCGAGGGTGGCCACCACCGGTGGGGTGGGCCGGTGCCATGCCATCGACGTGTCCGACAAGCCGAGGGTCTGCAGCACGAAGCCGTCCTCGTCGCCGTCGCAGTCGCCGTCGATGGCATCGCCGAGGCGCTCGAGGGCCTGCGGGTGCACGTCGCGGTCGTCGTCGACGCAGTCGCCCGCGCCGGGCTCGCTCATCGGGACGTCGGGGTTCACGGCCCCCCACCCCGCGACGAGGCTCTCGTAGTGGAAGGCGGCGACGAAGGCGTCGAAGTCGGCCTCGACCGTGGGCAGGACGTCGGCCGAGACGTTGAAGCCGTCGGCGTCGGCATCGAAGTCGTTCCAGGCGTCGCAGTCGGTGTCGACGCCGTCGTAGGGCACGTCGACCGGGTAGGGGCGCTTGCCTCCGACCGGGTAGACCGTGGCCGGATCGACCCCGGGGATCGAGCCGTCGTCGAGGCAGTCCACCTGGTACTGCACCGCATCGCTGGGCCAGTCGGCCTGGGCGGTGGGCTGCCACACGTTGTAGTCCACGCCGGGCACACCGTCGCCGTCCTGGTCGACGAGGTCGAAGGTGTCGCAGTCCTGGTCGATGCCGTCGTAGGGCAGCTCGACGGCCCCCGGGTAGATGGTGGCGTCGGTGTCGTCGCAGTCGGTGCTGGCGGGGTGGCCGTCGGTGTCGGCGTCGACGAGGCCGCTGTCGATCCCGGTGTCGGTGTCGGTGTCGCTGTCGACATCGGTGTCGCTGTCGGCATCGGTGTCGCTGTCGGCATCGGTGTCGCTGTCGGCATCGGTGTCGGTGTCGGTGTCGGTGTCGGACGCCGAGCCCGCGTCGGTGGTGGTGTCCTTGCCGTCGCCTCCGGCACATCCGACGAGGGCCAGCGCGACGCACAGGGTGAACGCAGGACGGCAGATCATGGGGCCTCCAGATTGGCCCAGCCTACCTCTGCGGAGGGCTCAACCGCCGAACGAACGGATCGTGGTGGCCTGGCGGCGCACCCAGTCGTTGGGCAGCCGATGCCCCCCGTCGTACCAGCACAAGGTGAGCGGCTCGGCGCAGGTGGTCCACGTGGTGCAGTCGCCGTCGACGTCGCTGGGCCCGTCGAGGCAGGCGTCGGTGCTGGTGGTGAGCTCCTCGAGGGAGTCGATGATGCCCATGTGCGACGAGGTGGGCCGGTCGGCGGTGTGCAGGGGCCAGTGGTCGTCGTCGTTCACCCCCTGCAGGTGGCGCAGGGGCCGAGGGGGATGGGTGCACGCGGCGGGGAGCTCCTTCTCGATGGCGCCGGTCATCGGCACGAACCCGTCGAAGGGGCTGTCGTCGGCGAGGCAGGCGAGCTCGTAGGTCATCGCGCCACCCTTCGAGCCGCCCCCCAGCCACAGGCTCGGGGCGCCGTAGCGGTCGAGCACGTCGTCGGCGACCCGCTGCAGGAAGGCGATGTCGTCGCGGGGGATGTCGTGACGGTTGTCGCCCACGTTCCAGTCGGTGGACGCATCCGTGCCCCAGCCCTGGGGGAAGATGCCCACCAGCCCTTCGTCGAGCAGGGCCTGCTGGATGCTCTCGTTCGCTGCGTCGCGGTCGCCCAGGCCGTTGGCGTGCAGGTGGAACAGCGCCGGCGCCTCGGCCGCATCCACCCCTTCGGGCACGAACACCCAGTATTCGCCCTCGGCCACCTCGTGGGAGGTGAGGCCGGCATCGGAGGCGCACGCGAGCAGGAAGAAGGCGAACATGCGACATTCCTAGCGGCTCATGGCGTTGCACGAGAGGAACGGACTGTTCGATCGGGCTGTCGGGCCACGACGGCGTCGTCGGGTTCTTCCTCGCGGCGGGGTCCCCACGACCACACCCGCGGCAGGCCCGTGTACAAGGCCATGTGGTAGATGCGGCGCGGAAGCAGGCGCCGGCCCAGGTCGAACAGCCGGGCGTCGATCGTGCCCGCCACACGCAGCGGCGGGTGGCTGCGGTGCATCGTGCGCACGATGGTCTCGGCCACGGTGCGGGAGGTCGACCAGGTGAGCGTCATCAGCCGCTCCACCATCTGCTCCATGTTCTCGTAGTGGCGGTGGTAGGGGTCGGCGGGGTGGGCAAGGGAGCGCTGGCCCTGGTCGCTGAACCGCACCTTCTTGAACCCGTCGGAGTTGATGAACCCCGGCTGCACCAGGCTCACGCGCACCCCCCAGGGACGCACCTCGTACCACAGCGCCTCGCTCGCTCCCTCGAGCGCGAACTTCGACGCCGAGTAGACCGCCATCGTGGGCATCGCCGACATACCGCCCACCGAGCTGACGTTGATGATCCGCCCGGCCCGCTTCGCGCGCATGCCGGGGAGCACCCGGCGGGTGAGCGCCATCGGCGCGAGGAAGTTCACCTCCATCTGCCGCAGGCGCTCGTCTTCGCTGACGTGCTCCACCACCGAGCGCACCGAGATGCCGGCGTTGTTGACCAGGATGTCGACGCCCCCCCAGTCGGCCTCGGCCTCGGCCACCACGGCGTTGCGCTGGTGGGCCACCGTGACGTCCATCGGGCGCAGGCGCACCCGGTCGCTGGCCTCGATGCCCGCCTCGGTGAACCGGTCCATCGACCCGGCCCGGGCGGTGAGGATGAGGCGGTGGGGCGTGCGCGCGATGAGGATCCGGGCCACCTCGAGGCCCACGCCCACGCTGGCGCCGGTGACGAGCACGGTCTGGGGACCGCGGAGCCGCGGCGTCCACTGCCAGGTGGCGCCCAAGGCGCGGACGATGTTGCCGGCACCGCCGACGAGGGCGGAGAGGCGCTGGCGGAGGGTGGGCACGTCGTCGGGTCTCCCAGTGCAGCGAAACGTTGCACACCAGAGCATACCGCAGATAGATGGCGCCAGTTTCCGGGCGTGTCGCTCATGCCCCGTGCTCCCCGGCGATGGCCCGGAAGGCCTCGCTGATGCGCGGGTCGTCGGCCACCCTCCGCCAGAAGACCCGCGCGGCGTCGCGCACCCCGACCGGCCACGTGTCGGCCTGGGTCGAGGGGTGGAACGGGCGACGAGGTAGCTCGCCAGCGTGGCGGGGGGCGTAGAACATCGGCAGCATGTCGTAGACCGGGGCCAAGCCGAGCCAGCGCACCCGGGCGCCGTCGGCGTCGGACAGGACGCCCCGCTCCACGAGGTCGTCGGCGACCAGGCTCCACTGCCGCAGCTCGTCGGCCACGCCGGCGCGGTCGAAGGGTCGCGGCGACACCAGGCCGGAGTGTCCGCGGGGCCCGACGACGATTTGTCGGCCCGTTCCCTCGTGCTCCGCCTCGGATCAAAGCGTCGCGAGGAACTGCAGCAGCGCTGCGCGCTCGGTGTCGCGCAGCCCGTCGCCGTAGGTGTGGCCGGCGTTCGACATGCCCGGCTGGGTGGTGTCGATCACCCGCCGGGCCTCCACCGAGCTGCGGTCGGTGGGGGCATCGACCCCTTCGTAGCGCCATCCCACGGTCTTGGCGTCGTAGTCGGCGGCGTCGGCCCCGGTGCGCTTCCACACCTCGGGCCGCGTGGAGCTGTCGAGGAGGCTCGCGAGGTCGGGCACGCTGCCGTTGTGCAGGTAGGGCGCGGTGGCCCAGACGCCCACGAGGGGGTTGGCCTGGTAGCCGTCGGTGTCGCGCATCTCACCGGCCTCGCCGAACCAGCTGATGTTCGCCCAGCTCGCCTCGGCCTGGGTCCACCGGTCGGCCCGGAGCGGGTCGGTGCCTACGCTCCGCGTGTCGACCACCTCGTCGGGGAAGCCCACGTCGGGGTCGCACAGGTCGCCGTGGCAGCCCGCGCAGGTTCGCTGGTAGATCACCAGGCCCTCGCTCACCAGCGACGGCTCGGGCGGGTCGAAGGGCCACGGCGGCGGCTCGGTGCGACCCATCATCGCCTGAAGGTCGAGCAGGGTGGGGTCGAGGTCGCGCAGCTCGCTCCACGGCGTGCCGAAGGCCAGCAGGGTGCTCGCCATCGAGCGGTGGTTCGCCACGTCGCCGGTGCCGTCGCTGTACACGTGGTCCTTGAAGCGCATGCCCCACCACGGGGCGGCCTGCTGGGCGCCGAAGTGGGTCTCGATGTCGACCCCGGGCGGGCCGTAGTTCAGGCTCATCTGCATGCCGAGCCCCACCCCGTCGACACTGCCGGCGGCGGCGGTGGTCTCGGCGAGCTCGTAGGGCAGCTCGAACGGCGGCAGGCCCAGGCTCTCGCCCACGGCCTTCAGCGCCACCAGGTCGTCCCACAGGGCCTGCAGATCGAGGCGGCTGTTGCCGACGCCGATCACCACCTCGCCCGCCACCTGGTCGGCGTGGCAGAGCAGGCAGTTCACGGTGGCGGTGCCGGCGCCGCTGCGGTGCAGGCCGAGGGGGTAGTCGTCGTTGGGCCAGGGGGCCTGGACGAGGCCGTAGCGGTCCCGGAAGGCCTCCCAGTAGGCGTCGTCGGCGAGGATGGGGCCCGTACCCCACACGGCCCACAGGTTGCGCAGCGCCAGGTCGGGCACCATCGGCGAGCCGAGGGTTCCGTCGACGAACAGGGACTGCCCCCGGGCGGCGGCGGCCGCGTCGTAGCTGCGACGCTCGGGCAGTGCGGGCGCGCAGCTGGCGGGGTCGGTGGGGACGGAGGTGTCGACGGGGCCCAGGCCCGAGTCGATCGCGTCGGCCGAGTCGACGGGGGCGTCGGCGCCCGGCGCCGTGGCGGTGGGGTCGCTGGTGCCCGAGGCGCAGGCGGCGAGCACGAGCAGGGACAGGGTTCGCGGCATCGTCATCTCCAGGCGTCCTCGACACCGGCCGAGCGGCGGTGTGTCACCTCGGAGGAGTCCATCGTCGCCATCGTAGCGCTGGGTCGCGGCGGTGGGGACTCGACGGGGCTCACGACCTTGCCGTCGGATCCTCCGGCGATCGGGGGCCGCGTCCGGCCCGGTGAGGGGTCCAGGAGGGTGTTGCTCGGACCGGTGAGGGGTCCAGGAGGGTGTTGCTCGGACCGGTGAAGGGTCCAGGAGGGTGCCTGCGCGGAATCGTGGCCGCAGAGCACGCCATATCGAACCTTTGCTCGTAGCCCTGTTGGCGGAATGGGCTCACGACACCCTCTTCGATGTCTCACCGGTTCGGCGGGCACCCTCTTCGGGCCCTCACCGGTCGCGGTCGCCCCACGAGCGATGGTTCGCGTGTCAGCCCACGTAGACCAACAGGCCCAGGCCTTCCTCGGCGGCCTCGAGCACCAGGGCGCGTGCCTCCTCGTAGGCCCCCGCGACGACCTCGGGCTCGGTGGGGCCGTACAGGTCGGCCGCCTCCAGCGCCGCCTCGTCGCAGCGGGCCTCGAGGTCGTCGACGCCGAGGCCCTGCAGCGCGGCGGCGATCCGGCGGGTCTGGTCGGGGTCGAACACGCCGCTCGGGCCGAAGTCGGTGGCGTGCAGGAAGCCCCATGGCAGCTGGGTGCTGTCGCGGTCGCCGCCCGTGAGCACGTAGTGCAGGGCTTCCCACGCCTTGCCGAGCTCGGCCATGGCCTCGGGATCGTCGGCCTCGCCTTCGCCTTCGATGAGCTCCTGCAGCTCGTCGTGGTCGGACCAGGTGCAGATCGTCATGCGCATGCCCATCGCGGATCTCCTTCCTACTAGTTTGACTAGCCACCACCACGAGGGGACCGAGCAGCAAGGGAGCCTCCAGCGGCGCCGTAGCTTACCCTCTCCCCCGGAGGCTCCATGTCCGACCTGCTCGACCGTCCTGGCCCTGTCCGCACCGACGACGCCCTGGCCATCGACGCCATCGCCCCCTGGCTCGCCGAGCGGGTGGAGGGGCTGGCGGGGCCGCCGGTGGTCGAGCAGTTCAAGGGAGGCGCGTCGAACCTCACCTACCAGCTCACCTGGCCGTCCCAGACGCTCATCCTGCGGCGTCCTCCGTTCGGGCACAAGGCCAAGAGTGCCCACGACATGGGGCGCGAGGTGCGCTTCCTGCAAGCCCTCGCCGGGCTCTACCCCGTGCCCCGGGTGCTCGCGCACTGCACCGACGCGGCGGTGGCCGGGGCGGAGTTCTACGTGATGGAGAAGCTGTCGGGGGTCATCCTGCGCACCGACCTGCCCGGTGGGCTCGGCCTCGACGCCACGTCCACGCGCGCCCTGTGCGACCGGGTGCTCGACCAGCTGGTGGCGCTGCACTCCCTCGACCTCGACGCCCACGGGCTGTCCCACCTCGGCAAGGGCGTGGGCTACGTGCAGCGGCAGATCGACGGGTGGAGCGGGCGCTACCGCAAGGCGCTCACCCCCGGCGCCGCCGACGGGGAGGCCGTGATGCGCTGGCTCGCCGACCACCTGCCCGCGCAGGCGGGCGTGTCGCTCATCCACGGCGACTTCCGCTTCGACAACGTGGTTCTGCGCGCGGACGATCTGGCGGTCATCGGCGTGCTCGACTGGGAGATGGCCACCCTGGGCGACCCGCTGATGGACCTCGGCAACTCGCTCGCCTACTGGGTGCAGGCCGACGACGAGCCCGTGATGCAGCTCATGCGGCGCCAGCCCACCCACGCGCCCGGGATGCGGACGCGGGCCGAGGTGTGGGACTACTACCAGGAGCACACCGGCCGGCAGGTCGACAACCCCCTGTTCTACGAGGTGTACGGCCTGTTCCGGCTGCAGGTGATCCTCCAGCAGATCTGGTACCGGGTGCACCACGGCCAGAGCAGCAACCCGGCCTTCGCCTCCTTCGGCGAGGTGGCGAAGTACCTCGACGCCCGCTGCCAGCGGCTCATCGAGGCGGGCTGATGGCCGACCTCTACCAGGTACGCCATGGGCAGGCGGGCGACGTGATGGGCGACTACGACCGCCTGTCCGACCGGGGATGGACCCAGGCCCGACGTGCTGGCGAGGGCTGGCGCCACCTCGGCGTCGTGCACCAGGTGCTGCACGGGGCCATGCGCCGGCACCGGGAGACCGCTGAGGGCTTCGCCGAGGCCTTCGGCGGGCTGCCCGAGCCCATCGAGGACGCGCGCTTCGACGAGTTCGACCACCAGGCGGTGGTGCGCGCCTACGTCGCCGAGCACGGAATGCCCGAGCGCCCCGACCGCGCCGCCTTCTTCGGGTTCTTCGCCGCTGCGATGGCCCGCTGGTCGGGGGGAGCGCACGACGCCGACTACCCCGAGGGCTACGCCGCCTTCCAGGCGCGGGTGGAGGAGGGACTCTCGGCGGCAGCGGCTGCGCTGCCGTCGGGGGCGACGGCCCTGGTGTTCACCTCGGGGGGCGTGGTGAGTGCGGTGGTGCGCCAGCTGCTCGGCCTCGATCCCGCCGCGGCGTTCCGGGTGAACCTGACGCTGATGAACACGGGCGTCACCCGGCTGCAGGTGGGCGCGGGCCGCGTGAGCCTGGTGACGCTGAACGAGGTGAGCCACCTGCACGGTCACCCCGAGCTGCTCACCCGCTCGTGAGGAGCGGGGTCCATGGATCGGGTGGGCGTGGCCGGATAGCGTCGCCCTGATGGAACCGGGCTCCACCCTCGCCGACGGCCGCTACGAGCTGGTGTCGCCCCTCGGGCAGGGGGGGATGGCCGAGGTGTGGCGTGGCATCGACCACCGCCTCGAGGTGGAGCGGGCGATCAAGGTGATGCTGCCCGGCATTCGCCGCTCCGGCGCCGCCCAGACGCGCTTCGAGCGGGAGGCGCGGCTGATGGCGCGGCTCGAGCACCCCCACGTGGTGCCGGTGCACGACGTGGGCACCCACGACGGGCGCCTGTTCCTGGTGATGTCGCTGCTCCCCGGCGGGTCCCTCGACGACGAGCTGCAGAGCGCCGGGCGGCTGCACCCGGCGCGGGCCGCGCGCATGGTGTCGGGGGTGCTCGACGCCTTGGTCGCCGCCCACGAGCACGGCGTGGTGCACCGTGACATCAAGCCCCACAACGTGCTGGTCGACGACCGCGACCAGGCGCGGCTGGCCGACTTCGGCATCGCGTCGAACGCCGACGAGAAGGGGCTCACCCGCACCGGCGCGGTGATGGGCACCATCGCCTACATGGCCCCCGAGCAGCGGATGAGCGCCCGCAGCGTCGACGGGCGGGCCGACCTGTACGCGGTGGGGGCGCTGCTGTTCGCGCTGGTCACCGGCGAAGACCCCACCGAGCTCGATCACCCCGAAGACCGCGACGACCGCCTGCGCCTGCTGCCCGAGGTGCTGGTTGCCTTCGTCGAGCGGTGCACCCGTCGCCAGCCGGGCCAGCGCTACGCCTCGGCCGCCGAGGCCCGCGAGGCCCTCGACGACGCCCGCGGGGTGATGCCCGACGACGTGGTGGTGCCCTCGGCGCCCAGGGGGAGGCTGCGGGCCACGGGCGCCACGATGGACCTCGACCACCTCGACGGCATCGAAGGCGAGACCGGGGGCACCCTCGACCCCCCGAAGGCCGTCGACCCCGATGCCCCCACGCGGCTCCCGAAGCCGTCCGAGACCGACACGGTGCGGGTGAGCGACCAGCAGACGGTCGCCTTGCCCGACCCTCCGCCGCCCCCGCCTCCGTCGCTGGCCCCCGAAGACCTCGGCCGCCGCTGGGCGCCCTGGGTAGTGGGGCTGGCGCTGCTCGCCGGGGTCGCCGGGGGAGGGCTGTGGATCGCCATGGACGGAGAGGAGCGTC
>Ga0213839_1001201_pt1 | contig 18009 bp, 14 predicted proteins | sample SWPATP21_FD_160075 | JGI IMG/M metagenome (GOLD analysis project Ga0213839, IMG submission 160075) | Coastal seawater microbial communities from Marineland, Florida, United States - SWPA TP2 #1 | ecosystem: Environmental > Aquatic > Marine > Coastal | place: USA: Florida | collected 2016-08-14
GTCGTCGTCGGGGGCCGCCCAGGCAGGCACGACGGGCTGGACGCCCGGGAGCAGCGGGTCGCCGCTGGGTGTCTGTCCGCTGAAGCAGCTGTCGAGCACCAGCACCGGCGCGGCACCGCTGGCCGTCAGCGCCTCGGTGAGCTCGGAGCGCCGCACCCCCCGGGCCTCGATGCTCGCCACCGTGCCCTGCACGTCGACCCCGAGCAGCAGCGGATCGCCGTCGGGGCTGGCGGCGCCGTGGCCGACGAACACCAGCCACACGCGCCCGTCGGGCCCCGCCGACTGGCCCACGTCGGCAGCGGCGCTGCGGATGGCCTCGGCGGTGGCCTCGGGGCCACGGAGCCAGCGCACCGCGGCGACCGGCACCTCGCGGCCGTCGACGAACCAGTCGTACCAGGCCGCGCCGTTGGCCTCGGCGCCCGGCACGTCGGGCACGGCGAAGTAGTCGTCGATGGCGATGATCAGCGCTGCGTCGTGCTCTCCACCGCCGACCACCGGTGGGGGGGACAGCGCCGGCCAGGGGGAGGCGAGGGCGATGGCGAAGGCGAACAGCATCGGGTCTCCATGCCCAAGCTACGGCTGCTCACCGGGACCGACCCGATCCCGACCCATGTCGATACAGGACGCCCCCGTGCATGGAGGGACGATGTCCGAGGTGTCTGCGCTGTTCAACCCCGACCACTGGCGCGAGGTGGAGGGCTTCGACCACTTCACCGACCTGACCTACCACCGCTGTGTGCACCACGGGACGGTGAGGATCGCCTTCGATCGACCGGAGTGCCGCAACGCCTTCCGTCCCAACACGGTCGACGAGCTCTACCAGGCCCTCGAGCACGCCCGCACCAGCAGCGACGTGGGGGTGGTGCTGCTCACCGGCAACGGTCCCAGCCCCAAAGACGGCGGCTGGGCGTTCTGCTCGGGCGGTGATCAGCGGATCCGAGGGAAGGACGGCTACAAGTACGAGGGCGACGACGGCGCGGTCGACGCCGCGCGGCTCGGTCGGCTGCACATCCTCGAGGTGCAGCGGCTCATGCGGTTCATGCCCAAGGTGGTGATCGCCGTGGTCCCCGGGTGGGCGGCCGGCGGGGGCCACAGCCTGCACGTGGTGGCCGACCTCACCATCGCCAGCCGGGAGCACGGCAAGTTCAAGCAGACCGACGCCGACGTGGCCAGCTTCGACAGCGGCTACGGCTCGGCGCTGCTCGCGCGGCAGTGTGGACAGAAGTTCGCCCGCGAGATCTTCTTCCTCGGGCAGACCTACGACGCCGAGCGGGCGGTGGCGATGGGAGCGGCCAACGCCGCCGTGCCCCACGAGGAGCTCGAAGACGTGGCGCTCGCGTGGGCAAGGGAGATCAACACCAAGAGCCCCACCGCCATCCGCATGCTGAAGTTCAGCATGAACAGCATCGACGACGGCATGGTGGGTCTGCAGCTGTTCGCGGGCGAGGCCACCCGGCTGGCGTACGGAACCGACGAGGCCCGCGAGGGGCGGGATGCGTTCGTCGACAAGCGGCCGCGGGACTTCTCGAAGTTCCCCTGGCACTACTGATGCTCCTGCTCTCCCTCACCACCGCCGTGTCGCTCGCCGGCCCCTGCAAGGACGACGACCTCGCCAAGGGCGTCGAGGCGTTCGCCTTCGTCGAGGCCGTGCGTCTCCCTGAGCTCGCCGCGGTCGCGGCCGCCGAGGCGTGTCGGTTCCCAGCTCCGGTGAAGCAGGGACTGGAGGGCCTCGCGATGGTGGGGCCGGGCCAGCGCCCGCTGCTCGACCTGCAGCTCGCCATCGACGCGGTCGACGCCTGGGTGGCGGCCTGTCCGGCGGGTCCCCAGGTGCTCGCCGACATGGCCTCGCTGCCCGCCTCCGCACATCGTGGTCACTTGTTCGACGCCTGCGGCCTCGACGAGGGGGCGGGCTTCACCCGCGGGGAGTGGACGGCGAGCGACAGCCCGCTGCGGGTGGCGCCGCTGCTGGTGCCGGCGCTGCTGCGCGGCGCGGGGGCCGACGAAGCGACGGTGCGGGCCTACGCGAGGGCGCTGGCGGGCATCAGCGACCGACCGGAAGACAACCAGGTCGACACCTTCGTGCCGCTCTACCCCGAGTAGCGCCACGGCGAGTCAGGGGCACTGCACCCGTAGCGTTTCCCTGCTCTCGCCGACGAGCACCATGACATCGTCGTCGTACAGGGGGCTGAACCTCAGCACGTCGTCGGTGGCGAGGACGTCGTAGGGCCCGCCCGGCGGGCCGAGCTGCAGGTCGAACGCCGCACCTTGCTCCACGGCCAGCAGCAGCAGCCCCCCGGTGTAGCGGCGGGCCGTGGTGGTGCCCGGAGGCAGGTCGGGGTGGGGCGCGAGCGTCTGGCCGTCGGACCGCCAGATGTGGTGGTCGGTGACGGCGAGCTCGGTGCTGTCGATGGTCATCCAGATCATGCCGTCGGTGCCTTGGTGGATGTCGTTGGCGGGGTCGGGCAGGTCGTAGGAGATGGGGACGATGGTGGAGGGCGCCTCCCAGCGGACCACGCCGTTGACGCCGTCCCAGGAGCCGCTGAGCCACAGGGTGTCGGGATCGGCAGCGAACCCGGTGTCGATACTGATGGGCATGTCGGACAGGTCGATGCTCTGCCAGGGGGCCCCGGCGCTGCCGCTGATGGCGCCAGCTGGGTGAGAGCGGCCGTCTTCGACCTCCTGCCCGCTGCCGAGAGCCATCAGCGCCCCGTCGACGCCCGCCACGCGTCCCACGAAGAGGTCGTTGGACTGCGGCTCCTCGACGAGACCGGTGCTGTCGAAGAGGTAGTAGTGCTCGACGTGGTAGCCGACCCAGCGGCCACCGCTGACCGACAGTCCGAGGGCAGTGTCCAGTCCGGGTGGGAGCCCGGGGTCGGTCCAGCCGAGCGTGTCGTCCCACCGGCGCACGCCCCGGTCAAAGGCGTCACGGTAGATGGTGCCGTCGACGTCGTCGCGCAACAGCTGGGCCAGCGCGCCGCCCGGATGCGGGAGCGTGGTGACGGTGCAGCCCTGCACGACCGTGGTCGACAGGACGGGGCCGCTGGGCCCGCTGGAGGCGGTGTCGAGGCTGCTGGTGTCGTCGGGGGTGCGGCCTCCACCGCAGCCGGCGGTGAGCAGGACGAGTGCGCCGAGAAGGCATGAATGAACGGTATACATGCCCGCAGGGTATCCCGTGTCGCGCGTCGCCGTGTCGCCCTGTCACGGCCGGCTCAGGGCTCGGGACACTCGGTCACCGGCGTGCCCAGGCTCACGAACGGCGTGCCGTCGGTCCACTGCTCGATCACGGTGTCGTAGCTGTTGAAGAAGGGCCACTTGCTGATGAGCACGTGCTCGGAGAGGCCGGGGGCCTGGTTGCGCACCCACGCCCCGATGGCCGGGTTGTTCTGGGTGACCGCGTCGATGCCCGCACGTCGGGCCTGTCCGATGAGGGTGCTGGTGTTGGTCGAGCCGGGAATCGGGCCTCCTGCACCCCACGGCCACGGACGACCGGCGGTCCATGGAACGCCTGCATCGCCGTAGATGGCCCGAGCGCCCCTGTCGAGGACGGGGTCACAAGCGTTCACGGTCAGGAACGCCGGAGTCTGCACGTAGGGCTTGCCGAAGAGCACGTCGAGCCGTAGGCAGTCTTCGACGAACCCGTTGACCGCGACGCAGCTTTCGTCGAGGCCCGAGTTCACCAGCGCCGCGAAGCCCAGCAGGTCGCCCAGCCACAGCGCATCGACCGTTGGATCGGCGAGCGTTGGCGTGAACACCGCATCGACCAGGGCGTGCGTCTGTGCCTGATGGTGCACGGTGGCGTCGATGGTCTCGAAGAAGCGGTCGGCCTGTACGGCGACGCCACCGCCCCCGGCCGACGTTCCGGCGAGCAGGATCTCCTCGGCGTCGGCGAGATCCTCGCTGGGGGTCACGCCGTCCACGCTCTCCCACTCTCCCTGCGCGAGGGTCTCGGCCACGGCCTGCACGATGGCCTGGCCTCGGTACTCCAGCACCATGTCGGTGCCGCCGTCCGACCAGGTCACCTCGGCGTCGCCGAACCAGGCGTCGCTGCTGCAGTAGGGCACGTATACGCGGTTGTAGTCATGGAAGTCGTTGAACGACGACTTGCTCATGATGCCGGTGCCGTCGATGCTGTCGGGCAGGCCTTCGCCGGTCATGAACGGCTGCGTGGGGTCGCTGGGGTCGAACTGCTCGCACCATCGCTGCAGGCACTCGTCGTAGCTCCGACAGGCGAAGCCGCCTTGCAGGGCGACCACCCAGTGGTTCGAGCGCGAGGCGGCGGGTGCGACGTAGAAGCTCGCGGGGGAGCCGTCATTGCACACGGCTTCGGGGAATGCGCGCTCGTCGAGCACGACACGGTGCAGGTCGCCGGCAAAGGGGGTGGAGGGCGAGCCGCCAGTGTCGTAGCCAGCGTCGTCGCACACGCGCTCCCACTTGGCCTCGGACAGGTTGCTGCCTGCGATCGCGGGGAGGACGGCGAGGAGAGTGATCAGGTACATCGCACGCTCACGGCTGGAGGGGGAGGAGCTCGTCGGGGAGGGCCATCGCTGCGACGCATCCCTTGGGCGTGCCTGACCAGATGGAGGCGAAGGGGGCGAGAAGGAGGTGGTAGGGCCACGGATTGGCCGCGTCTCGGTAGATGACCTCTACGTCGCCGAAGCCCGGGTACAGGGCCGTGGGGAAGGGGCCGATCTCCACGAAGGCCCGGTCGGCATGGCGGGTCGTGTCGGGGATGTGGAGGGCGGCTTCGTCGATGTCGTCACCGACCATGAGGTCGGCCCCGGGCGTCATCTGAGTCTCGCAGAGGGTGTCGTTGCCCGTGCCGCCCACGAGCAGGTCGACGCCGGTTCCGCCCGCGAGCCAGTCGGTCCCAGCGTCGCCGAAGATCTGGTCGTCCCCGCCTCCGCCGTGGATCTGATCGAAGCCGTCGCCGCCGCGAAGCACGTCGACGCCATCGCTTCCGACGATCCGGTCGTCGCCGGGGCCGCCGTCGACAACGCAGTCGGATGACGAGGGGTCGAGAAGAATGTCGTCGTTGTCATCCCCGCCATCGATGGTGTCGACGCCACCGCCGCCCTGGATGTGGTCGTTGCCGTCGTCGCCGTTGAGGAGGTCGCTGCTGGAGCTGCCGAACAGATCGTCGTCTTCGCTGCCGCCGAACATTTCGGTGCGCGTGGTGGCGTGGGCGATCAGGACGTCGTCGCCGGACCCTCCGTCGAGGAGGATGTTGGGGGCGCTGCTGAACAGGGTCGAGCTCCCACCCCACAGGGTGTCAGCGCCGGCGCCGCCCTCTGCGACGTCCCGCGGGAAGATGCAGGCCTCGCCGTCGCCGGTGTACAGGACGTCGTCGCCGTTGTGGCCGCGGAGCAGGTCGCAGCCGTCGTCGCCATAGAGCACCTCGGTGTATGCCGGGTCGGAGCTGGTCGACCCGTCGATGAGGTCGTTGCCGTCGAAGCCGCGGGCCACGACCGTGCGGGAGCCGAAGGGGCCGTTGGTCAGTCCATCCAGTGAGATGACATCCCGCTCGTTCGTGCCGAGGATGCCTACCAGGTCGCCACTGAAGGTGAGGTCTGGCTCACCTTTGTGTTGGCAGCAGAACTCGTCGGTGCCGCAGGTGCCGTAGACGGTCACGTCGTCGTCGGTAGGGAAGCTGGTGGCGGTGATGTCGGTCCCGTCACAGCTGGCCCGCGCGAACTCGCAGACGAAGCTGTGGGTGGCCCTGTCGTAGGTGCACAGCTCCTTGCACACGCTCGTGTGCGTGCTGCGGGGGAGTGTCGAACAGTCGCCGACGGGCTCGGGCGCTGCGGTGGCCGGTGACGAGAGGCTGGCGGCGAGGAGGACGGACACCGCGGATCGCACGAGAAGAGACATGGTGCACCCCGTGTGTTTGGTTTGATTATGGAGTTACAACAACAAATATCGGCAACAACGACACGGTATCGCGGTGTCCCTGCCCGTTCTGCCTCAGTCGTGTCTCAGTCCGGGTAGCGGTCGCCGCCTGGGCCTGGCATGGTGCGGGGCATGCTGATCTTGCCCACGGCCACGGTCGAGCTCGACGAGCTCTCCCTCCGTCGCGACGGAGAGGCCCACAGCCTCACGCCTCAGGAGGCGGAGCTGCTCCGCTACCTGGCGCTGCACGACCGCACGGTGTCTCGGGAGGAGCTCCTCCAGCAGGTGTGGGGCTACGCGCCGTCGGTGGTGAGCCGCGCGGTCGATGCCACCGTCAGCCGGCTGCGCATCAAGCTCGAGCCCGACCCCTCGGAGCCCCAGAGCCTGCTGTCGGTCCGCGGCAAGGGCTACCGCCTGGTGCAGCTCGAGGCACTGGAGGGACCGACGACCCTGCTGGGGCGCAGCCTGGAGCGCCGAGAGCTTCGGCGTCTGGTGGCCCAGCGGGGAGGTGTGCAGCTCGTGGGACGCGGGGGCTGTGGCAAGACGGCGCTCGCGCGAGATCTGGCGGTCGGCCGGGCCGTCCTGTGGGCCGATCTGGCGAGCTGCGAGACGCTGGACGAAGCGCTGCGGGCGCTCGCTTCCGCCGCGGAGCTCGCGGTCGACGAGCGCGCCTCCATGGCGCTGCACGAGCGCGTCATCGAGGGGCTGCGGGGGGGCGACGACCTCGTGGTGCTCGACAACCTCGAGCAGCTCGACGACGCGGGACAGCTGGTGGAGTGGGTGCGCGAAGCAGGCCGCAGGGTGGTGCTCACGTCGCGGCGTCCCGTGCACGAGGAGCTCCCCGTCCTCACCCTGGGCTCGCTGCGGGGGCAGCCCGCACGGGAGCTCTTGCTGCGCGCCGCGCGGCGGATGAGCGCGGGGTGGGGGGGCGACGACGAAGCCCTCGACGCGGCGTCGGACTGCGTCGACGGGCTTCCGCTGGCTCTCGAGCTGATCGGGGCCCAGCTCCCCTTGCTCCCGGTGACCGAGCTCACCCGTGACCTCGCTCGCGTGCTCGCGCTGGGTGATGGGCGGCGGGGGCGCCACGCCACCCTCGCGGCCTCCCTGCAGTGGTCGTGGGATCGCATGGACGAGGCGCTGCGCCGCCACCTCCGGTGGTGGGCCTGCTTCGAGGGACCCCTCCCCCCCGATGCCCTGGTGGCCGTCTCGGGGCCCGGAGCCGAGGCGGCGCTCCGGCAGGTGACTCAGGCAGGGTGGATCGACACCCGGGCCGACGTGCCGCGGCTGTTCCCGGCGATCCGAGCCTTCTGCGCGCAGCGCCTGGAGGAGAGCGGCGAGCGGCAGACGGCCGAGCGTGCTCACGGCGCCTGGCTGGTGCGAGAGGTGCCCTGGGCTGCCGACCGCTGGGACGGGGAGGAGCACGACTCGCTGCGCGCGCGAGCACGCGAGCTTCGTCCCGACATCCTCGCGGCGGTCCGTCGCGTCGACGAGCCCCGCTGCGTCGCCGAGCTCGGTCTGGTGTTGCTCCACCTGGAGCGGGGAGGGGCGCCGGAGGGCGCCGCGCTGGCCGACCGGGTGGTCGAGGCTGCCGGCCGCTGTGGCGACGAGGAGCTCCAGCTCGAGGCGGTGCTGTCGGGGCTGATGCTGAGCAAGCGGGGGCGTGATGCCGCGGTGGACGCCGAGCGACTGCGGCAGGCCGACGAGCTTGCGGCGACCTTCACGGCGCCACCGGTGACGATGGCTCGCCTCGAGCGCCTGCGCTCCAACCACCTCCGTGCCGGAGGGCGACTCGAGGAGGCGCTCGCGGCCAGCCGTGCGGGCAGGCGATGGGCCGAGCGAGCCCGGCTGCCCTGGGTCTGTGCGCTGATCGACCATGCGGAGGGCGCGTGCCTGCAGCGCCTGATGCGGCTCGACGAGGCCCACGACTGCTTCCTGCGCTGCGTCGTCGGCGCGCAGGCCTCGGGCGACCACAGCCTCGCCTGCCTCGCCTACCAGGCGCTGTCGGGGGTCGAGCGGGATCGACACCGGCCGGACCGGGCGATGCAGTTCGGGGTCCGTGCCGTGGCGGCAGGTCGACAGGGCGACGATCCCTACGCGCTCGGGGGCGCGCTCACCAGCCTGGCCAACGCGCACTTCGCTGAGGGGCGGGCGGAGCAGGCGCTGGCGCTCAACCGCGAGGCGACGGCGCTGCTCCGGCGCGGTGGCTACCTGACGCCCCTCACCGTGGCACTCGGGAACCTCGGGATCACCGCTGCCTACCTCGGTGACACCATCGAAGGAGAGCTGGTGCTGCTCGACGCGCTCGCCGTGGCGAACCGCGCCGGCGTGCCCCTCGCGGCGGCGGTGTGGCGCTTCGGGCTCGGCGGAATGCGCCACCTCCAGGGGCGCACGGCGGATGCGCTCGCGACCTACCGCCAGGCAATCGAGGAACTGACGGCCTGTGGGGCCCACGCGCGGGCGCTCCATGCGCGCTGCTTCGGCGCGGTCGCCCTGGCGCAGCTCGGCGAGCGCGACGAGGGGCTTCGCTGGCTCGCGAGGGCCGAAGGGCTGATCGAGGGAAGCCTCGACGACCGGGCCACGTACGCGCTGGCGGGCGACATCCTGCGGCTCCTGGCGGGGGAGACGTCGACCGACCCGCTGGCCGACCATCCGCACGACGAGGCGTGGGTGGCCGACCAGCCCACGCTCCACACCATCTGGACTCTGAGAGAGCAGGTTCGCCGTCGTCCATCGTGAGACGCCGGTCCTCGCTACAGCACGTCCGTCGGAAAGCCCAGCACGCTGCCGTCGGCGCCCACCACCCACAGGTGCCCGGCCGCGAAGTGCAGCGCCAGTGTGCCGCCCTGCTCGAGGTCGTAGGCGAAGGAGGGCTGGTCGGCGCCGACGATCGCGTCGCCGTCCTCCCCGGCCTCGGCGCGGACCGTCCACACCGCCACCATGCGATCGGTGCCCACCGCCACGTGACGACCATCGGCGGACAGGGCCAGCGCCTGCCGACGCCCCTGCACCCCGTGGTCGGGGGCAGACAGCGTGGCGCGCTCGGGATGGACCCGCTGCGCGTCACCGCGGTGGGCGCTGCTGCCGCCCATGGCGCCCACCAGCCCCCCCCACGCGTCGTCCTCGCTGGCCCCGAACAGGCCGTCGACCTCCATGGGCTCGGCCGCGCGGAGCAGCCCGATCATGCCGAACTCGGCCGCGTCGCGGAGCGCCTGCTCGCGGGCTTCGTGGGGATCGAGCTCGTCGAGGTCGGGGTTCACCTCGGCGACCGGCTCGGGCTCGGGCTCGGGCTCGGGCTCGGGCTCGGGTCCAGGGGACGGCAGCCTCGCCAGCACGGTGTCGTAGTCGCTCTGCCAGGCGAGCCAGCGGCCGTCGTCGGACAGGGCCACGCGCTCGACGGTGCCGCTCACCTCGAAGCCGGCCAGAGCGTGGGTGGCCGGGGACAGCAGGCCGATCCACTGGTCGACATCGGTGTCGCCGTAGGCATCGTCGACCTGGAACTCCCAAGCCGAGGCGAGCAGCTCGCCGCCCCAGGCGAGGCCCGTGAGCCGCAGGGTGCGGGGGCGCACCTGCTCGGGGTCCCAGCTGGGGTCGGGCTCGCGGCGCTCGCGGCCGTAGCCCCCCATCCCCCCCATGCCCACGAGCCCGCCGTAGGCGTTGGGGTCGTCGACGTCGAGGTGCACCTGGTCGGTCAGGTCGAACACGGTGCGCTTGCCCGAGGGCCAGGCCACCGACAGCTCCTCCAGGCCCGCGGCCACCGCCCCGGTCGCCGACAGCGCGACCTGCGGGTCGGAGGGAGGGTGGTAGCCGCCGTCGAGCCCCGCGAACCGCATCATCGGCAGGGCGTAGGGATCGGCCGACTCGGTGCGCGCCACCTCGTTCAGATCGGGCAGGGACAAGGTGACCGGCACCCGCGCCTCCCCGTCCTCGCCGAGGAGCACCCGGTCGCCGACGATGCGCAGGGTGTCGATGCGGTCGTCGAGGACCACCCGCGCCTTCCGCGCGCCGTCGCTGCGGGCCCAGCTCACCACGGAGGCGCCGTCGGTGGTCACCACCCACGCGTCGGTCGCGTCGACCGCCAGCAGCGGGCCGGCGTGCAGCTGCGCGCGCACCTCGCAGCTCGCCGCCTCGATCTGCAGGGGTGCGATGGCCTCGCGGTCGCCCCAGAGCAGCAGACCGCCGGCGGTCCACGCCAGCTCACCGCCCTGGGTGGGCACCTGGGCCTCGCACGAGATCTTGCGGCCGTCGGTGACGAACAGCCCGCCGCGGACTCCCACGGCCAGCTGGGTGCCGTCGGGGGACCAGGCCAGGGCCAGCGGGTAGGTGCCCTTGGGCAGCTTCACGGCCTTGCCGTCGATCGTCACCTCCGTCTCGACGCGGGCGTCGGGGTCGTAGGCGGCGGCCTCTCCGCCGTCGAGCACCCTCGCCAGGGCGAGACGCCCGTCGGGCGCCCAGGCGGCGTCCAGCACGCGCCCGTCCAGGGTCTGCAGTACCTTCGCCTTGCGTCCCAGGTCGAGCACGTGGCCGCCGGGGTCGAGGAACGGCCAGGTGACCGCCTGCTTGCCGTCGGGGGACACGCGGATCACCTCGTCACCGGGCACGTCCCAGCGGCGCCCCTTGTCGTCGGGGTCGCCCAGCACGATGCCCTCGTCACAGCCGACGAGAAGCTCGTCGCCCACGACGCCGAGGCCCCAGGGCTCGGGCGACCAGCAGCCTACCGAGCGTCGCTCGCCGTCGAGAACCGGCGTGCGACCGAGGCCCGCCATCCACGCCGGCCGTCCGTCGCGCGACCAGGCCACCGCGGACGTGTCTTCGTCGGACAGGCGTCGCACCACGGCCCCGCTCACCGCGTCGAAGACCACCGCGCCGTCGTCGCCACCGGCGAGGAGCTGCTGGCCGTCGGGAGACAGGGCCAGGCTCGACCACACCCGACCGGCGGCGAAGCGGGCGTCGCCGAGCTGCACCGAGGGCGGTCGGTCGTCGGGGAGCAGCGGAGGAGGAGGCGGAGGCTCGTAGCTGCCCATGCCGCTGATGCTCCCGATGCCGATGGTGCCGATGGAGCCGCCGCCTCCTCCAGCGCTGCCGCTGGTCGACCCGGTGTCGACGACGTCGGGCGGCTCGAGCGGGGGTGGAGGCAGCCCCGTGTCTTGCGCGTGCGCCCTTCCCAGCGCCAGCAGCCACCACCCCAATGACAGCATTCGCCCTCCCCAGGCGCTGCTATCGCGTCAGCCCTCGATGCAGAGCCGGAACTCGGCTTGCTCGACCGCCGACGGCGCCGCCGTGGACGTGACGTCGGCCACCGAGCCATCGTCGACCCGCACGAAGAGCTGCCACAGGCCGGGCATGAACAGGTCGATGGCCACGAACGCGTAGACCCCGTCGCCCAGCTCGTCGGCGGCGAAGGTCTTGGGGTTGGTGCCGTGGCCGTGCTCGGGCATGAACGGCTCCACCACCAGATCCAGGCCCTCCACCGGGGCGCCCGCGCCATCGGTGACCTCGATCTCCCAGGTGTTGTCGCCCCGATCGGGGGGATCGGGGTCGGCCGAGAGCATGGTGTAGGTGTACTCCAGCCCCTGCTTGGCGAGGCCGGGAGCGTAGTCGTCGTGGGCCTCGACGCAGTCGAGCTCGGACGTGGTGCCCGGGCCGTCGGTGGGGGTGTCGTCGTCGCCGCCGCCGCTGCAGGCGGTGACGAGGACCAGGGCGGACAGCAGGGTCGTGGTGCGCATGCACGCAACGTACCCTCCCCGGATGTGATCCGTTGTTGACGATCGTTCAACAAGGCCATAGACGATGGCATGACGCGACTGTCCCCCGACGAACGACGCCGCGCGCTGCTCGATGCCGGGCAGGCGGTGTTCGCCGCGCGCCCCTTCGAGGCCGTGTCGATGGCCGAGCTCGCCCGAGCCGCCGGGGTGTCGAAGGGGCTGGTCTACCACTACTTCGACGACAAGCAGGGCTTCTACGACGCAGTGCTCGCCCGGGTCGCCACCGAGGTGCTCACCGACGTGCAGCTGGATCCGGCCCTGCCCGTGGGCGATGCCGCCACGCACGCGCTGCGTCACTTCCTGGCCTACGCCCGCGACAACGGGCCGTTCTACCGCGCGCTGGTGCGGGGAGCGGGAGGCCACGGCCGCGACACCCCAACGGTGGTCGAGCGCGTGCGCCGGGCCTTCGTGTCCATGGTGCGCGAGCATCCGGGCGGGTCGGCCGTGTCGTCCACGCTGGCCTACGGCTGGGTGGGCATGGTCGAGTTCGCGGTCCTCGAGCAGCTCGACCGCGCCGCCGACGACGCACGAGATGCCGACCTGTGCGGCCGCCTGGCCGCCGTCCTCACCCACCTCTGCAGCGAGGAAGTCCCATGAGCGCTCCCTGGCGTGCCCACGCCGGCCACCTGGCCTGGCCCACCCTCCTCCTCACCGCAGCGGTGTTCGTCGCCTTCGCTGCCACCTGGACGTCGGTCCTCGCCGGCTCGCTTCCCCTGTGGCTCGGCGCGGTGCTGAACACCGTGTGGATCTACGTGGCGTTCACGCCCATGCACGAGGCCGCCCACGGCAACATCGGCGGCACCCGGGCGCGGGCCTGGCTCGACCGCTCGGTCGGCTGGGCCTGCTCGCTGCTCTTCCTGGCCCCGTTCCCGGCCTTCGAGGCCGTGCACCTGCGCCACCACGGCACCGTCAACCGAGAGGGGCGCGACCCCGACCTGTGGGTGGCCGGCGGGCACGCGCCCGCGGTGGCCGCCCGCTGCCTCACGATCATCCCGCACTACTACGTGGTGTTCCTCGGCCAGCTCGGCAGCTCATCGCCCAAGCTGCGCCGGGCGCGGATGGTGGCGGTGGCGGCGCTGCTGGCCCTCGCTGCCTTGGCCGCCGGGCTCGTCTGGGCCGGCTACGGCTGGCCGCTGCTCGTGCTGTGGCTGCTGCCGAGCTGGCTGGCCAGCGGGCTGCTCGCGATGGCCTTCGACTGGCTTCCCCACCAGCCCCACGCCGATCCGGGGCGCTACACCAACGCCCGGGTGGTGCTCGCGCCGGGGCTTCCGCTGCTGATGCTCTGGCAGAACTACCACCTCGTGCACCACCTCTGGCCGCGGGTGCCCTTCTACCGGTACGGCACGGTCTTCGCGGCCTCTCGGCCCGAGCTCGAGGCGCATGGAAGCCCCATCGTCGAGCTGCTCTGACCCGGCCCCTCACGACACGCGCGCGGTTCGCCGCCGGCAGCGATACCTCCTGCTCCTGGAGGTTCCCGTGGGACTCGACTACCGCGTCCGCAGCTGCCCCGACGGCTTGATGACCGACCGCCGCCACAACGTGTCGGTGCTCGACTGCTCCATCCGCGACGGCGGCTGCTGCAACCGCTGGCAGTTCAGCCACGAGCTGGTGCGGACCACCTTCGAGGCCTTGCGGGCCTCGGGCGTGGAGACGATGGAGATCGGCTACCAGTCGACGCCCGGCGCCTTCGACCGCGCCACCCACGGCCCGTGGCGGTTCTGCGACGAAGACGCGCTGCACGAGGTGGCCACCGCGTGCGACATGGCGCTGTCCACGATGGTCGACTTCGGCGCGTTCACCGCGGCCGATCTGCGCCCGGCCAGCGACAGCCTGGTGTCGATGATCCGCATCGCCTGCTACGCGAAAGACGTGGAGGCCTCCATCGACCTGCTCCACGAGGCGATGGCGCAGGGCTACGACGTGATGTGCAACGTGATGGCGGTGAGCCGCTGTACGCCCGACGAGGTCGACCACTTCTTGGGCAAGCTCCACGACTCGCAGGTGCCCAAGGTGGCGCTCGTCGACAGCTTCGGCGCCTTCTACCCGCACCACGTGCGCTACCTCATCCGCAAGTACAAGAACTGGCTGCGGCCCGACCAGCTGCTCGGCGTGCACCTGCACAACAACCAGCAGACGGCGTTCGCCAACTCGGTGGTGGCCATCGAAGAAGGCGCCGACATCGTGGATGCCACCATCCAGGGGATCGGCCGCGGGGCAGGCAACTGCCCGCTGGAGCTGCTGCTGATGTACCTCGACGCCGACCGCTACGACGTGGAGCCGGTGCTTCAGCTCATCGAGACCTACGCCGAGCTCAAGGACGAGCTGCGCTTCGGCTACCACGCGCCCTACGCGATCACCGGCTGGCTCAACCTGCACCCCCGGGCCGCCATCGCCCAGATGGCCCGCGACGACCGCTACGACGTGCTCGACTTCTACCGCCGCATGACCGAGCACCGGCGGCGCCCCGAGCCCCATCGCCCGGTGCTGGCCTCGTGAGCTGGAGCCGCAAGCAGCTCGCCGGCCGCACCGACGGCCCCGTGCATGCCTTCGACGTGCCCTTCCAGCACGTCGACGCCGCCGGCATCGTGTTCTTCGGGCGGATGTTCGAGTACTTCCACGACGCCTACGTGGCTGCGCTCACCCAGGCTGGGCACCCGCTTCACGTCGCCATCGCCGAGAAGCGCTGGCTGGCGCCGCTGGTGCATGCCGAGGCCGACTACGTCAGCCCGCTGCGCTTCGGCGACCGGGTGCACGCCCAGGTGGTGGCGGCCGAGGCGACGGAGTCGAAGCTCACGGTGGGCTACCGGGTGGCGGTCGATGGCGGCGACGGCGCAGGTCGGGTGGCGGCGGTGGGGCACACCGTGCACGTGTTCTGCGACATGACCACCCTGAAGCGGGCGCCGATGCCCGAGGGGATTCGGGCGTTCTTTGCGGCCATCGGGTCGTAGTCAGAGGTCGTCGGGCAGGCCCATGTACCCCTGGGGCGCGGCGCTGGGCTGGAGAGCCTGTGCGTCGGACAGGCCTTGGGCGACGTCGTCGGGCCGATGCGTCGCATGGCGCTCCTTCAGCAGCCGGAAGAACTCCTCGGCGCGGGCGGCGTTCCTCCGGGCCGCGTCGTCGTCGCCGGCCCGCTGGTGGATGGTGGCGGCCTCGAGTGCCAACGCAGCGGCACGGAAGAGGAGGTCTGGGTAATCAGGGTTGCTCGGGTCGGTGGCCTTGCGGAGCCGCTCGAGGAACAGGGCCTCACGCTCGACGAGAGCGAGGGCGCGCGGGGGCTTCGGCTGGGCCGCCGGTGCGGGTGCGGCGGCGGGGGCTGCCTGCGGCAGGGGACGGGCCACGGGTGCCGGGGACGGTGCGGTGGCTGGGCGGACGCCGGCCACCAGCTGGGGAGCGGCCTCGGTGCCGCGGGAGAGGCTCCAGCTCCTCGGATCGGCGGTCGCCAACACGGGCCGCTGGTCGCGCACCTGCAGGCTGCGCAGTGCCTCCTGCACGTACAGGTCGGCCTCTTCGGCGGTGACCACGCCGTCGCGCACGTCGTCGAGCTGACCGTCGGCCCAGCCGCGCAGCGCCCCGATGACCGTGTAGGTGAACGCGCCGTGCTGGGCGCCTTCCAGGGGCCCTGACCACTGGCTCGGCGACGCGGCGGACCACTCCAGCACCTGGCCTGAGGCGGGGGTGGTGGCGTAGCTCGGCACGGCGAACCGCTTGCCGGGCACGAGGTCGGCCCCGCCGCGGCCTTGCCCGGTGTAGCAGGCGTCCATCACCAGCACGGCCTTGGCGCCGCTGGCGGTGGCGTGTTCCCGCAGGGTGGCCAGGGGCAGGGCCCGTGCATCGAACACCGCGAGGTCGGCCTGCACGTCGGCGCCGAGCAGCACCCGCTCCGAGGTGGTGGGCGAGGCGGCCCCGTGGCCCGCGAAGTAGACCCACACCGTGCCGCCGGCGCCGGCCTCGGCGGCCGCCTGGTCGACCGCGGCGAGGATCTGCTCCTTCACCGGGTTGCCGTCGAGCAGCTGCACCCGTGCGGCGGGCACGCCTCGGGTGTAGACGAGGAAGTCGTAGAAGGCTTCGGCGTCGCGGCGGGCGTAGGGCACGTCGGGCAGCAGGAAGTAGTCTTCGAGCCCGATCACCACGGCGGCCTCGCCGCTCACCCGCTGCCCGGTCTTGTGGGGCGCGTCGATGCTGGGCAGGGCAGCGACGGCCGCGGCCATCCACCACATGGGACCTCCGTCGAAAGGAAGGTTCAGTCTACATCACCCCGGTGGGTCAAGACGGCCGGAGCGCCCGCCGCGTCAGCTTCCCCATCTCGTTCCGTGGTAGCTCGTCGATCCAGTGGACGAGGTCGGGACACTTGAACGACTCGATACGAAGCTTCACCCATTCTTTCAGCGCGTCCGTGTGCGGACGTTCCGCACCGTCTCGGGCCACGAGCCAGGCATGGGGACGCTCGCCCCACCGCTCGTCGGGTCGGCCCGCCACCGCGGCGTCGGCCACGGCGGGGTGCAGCCGAAGCACCGCCTCCACCTCCGCCGGGTCGATGTTCTCGCCGCCGGAGACGATGACGTCGTCGATGCGCCCGGTGACGCGCACCCGGCCGTCGACCACGGTGCCCCGGTCGGCGGTGGCCAGCTCGCCCGCGACCATGGGCCCGCGCACGTGCAGCCGGCCACGCTCGTCGCTCACCTCGAGGAAGGGCAGGGCGGGCACGTCGGGACGCAGCTCGCCTGGGAAGCCGGTGGCCACCTGGCTGGCGGCCTCGGTCATTCCCCAGGTGAGGGCCACGGGGGCGCCGATGGCCGCGGCCCGCGCACGCTGAGCCTCGGTGGTGGGGGCGCCGCCGACGAGCAGGCAGCGCACGTGAGGCAGGAACGGGCGGTCGTGGCGGTCGTCGAGGAGCCGGTCGAGCATGGCGGGCACGAGGCTCACGTGGGTGGCGCCGGCGTCGAGGGCGGCGTTGACCGCGGCGGGGTCGAAGCCGGGGTGCAGCTCGACGGTGGTGCCGTACCAGGCAGCGCGGAGCAGGATCGACAGGCCCCCGACGTGGTGCAACGGGAGCGTGGCAACCCAGCGGTCGGTGGGCAGGTGGCCGAGCCGCAGGGCCGAGCCCATGGCGGAGAACAGCAGCTGGCCCGTGCGCAGCGTGACCACCCGCGGGGTGCCGGTGGTGCCGGAGGTGACCACCTGCAGCCGCGGAGCGTCCAGAGGCCACCAGGAGGCGTCGACGGCCGCACCAGGGGTCATGAGGGGTTCGCCCCCGGGCAGTGGCCCCAGACGGCGCCTGAGGCCACGCAGTAGCCGCTCGCGGGTGGCCTCGGGGAGGCGAGGGTCGAGGGGGCGCGCCACGCCCCCCCGCCAGCCGATGGCATGCAGCGCCACCACCCAGTCGACGCCACGGTCGCCGCACAGCGCCACCACCTCGCCCTCGGCGACGTCGAGGGCCCCGGCGCGCTCGGCGACGCGACGGGCCAGCTGTCGGGCCGTCAGCGTGACCTCGGGCGTGACCAGCACGGGATGGTCGGGGCGACTGGCGGCGGTGGCCCGCAGGGGATGGGGGACGGTGCTCACGTGGGCTCCCGAGCGATGCCGCCGGCGATCACCGGTCCGGCGTCGGCGTGGGGATCGTCGACCAGCCAGCGCCCGGTGTCGAGCCCGCAGGCCAGGGACGCAGGGCCCGCAGCCGCCACGGCCAGGGCACCATGGCGGGCGACGCCGCCGTCGATGGACGTGGTGACCACGGTGTCGACACCGGCCTCGTGGGCGCGTCGCAGCATCGCCACGCTGCGGGCGAGGCCCCCGATCAGCATGGGCTTGAGCACCACCACGTCGATGCCGCCCGTGGCGAGCACCTCGTCGAGGTCGGCCTCGCTGCGTACGGACTCGTCGGCGCCCACCCGCACGCCCGTGGCTCGGCGCACCGACCGCATGGCCTGCAGCCCGTCGCAGGGCTCCTCCACCACCTCGAGGCCCAGGGGCGCCAGCGCCGTCAGCGCGCGCACGGCCTCGTCGTGGGTCCAGCCGCGGTTGGCGTCGAGCCGCAGCTGCACCTCGGGCCCGACCGCGGCGCGGACTGCCCGAATCCGACGAACGTCGTCGTCCAAGAGAGCTCGGGCAACCTTGAGCTTCAGGGTTTCGTGTCCCTGGCAGACGGCCCGTGCCGCGTCGTCGGCGTCGGTCACCAGCGCGTTCACGGGCACCTCCCCGGAGCCCTCGGCGCCGAGGGCACGGGTGACGCCGTGGGCTCCGTGCCGCAGCGCGAGCGTGGCCTGCTCGGCGGCATGGCGTGCGGACGGTGGACCGTCGGGCAGCTCGGTGCGGCCGCTCGCCAGCCAGTGACGGAGGGCTTCCTCGGCCTCGTCGAGGGACT
>Ga0213839_1001202_pt1 | contig 17982 bp, 6 predicted proteins | sample SWPATP21_FD_160075 | JGI IMG/M metagenome (GOLD analysis project Ga0213839, IMG submission 160075) | Coastal seawater microbial communities from Marineland, Florida, United States - SWPA TP2 #1 | ecosystem: Environmental > Aquatic > Marine > Coastal | place: USA: Florida | collected 2016-08-14
ATTGAATACAGCCCTGAGATCGCAGTGTGGCTGCAAGTAGCCGCGGGCGTTCTCGCCATACCGGTACATCAGTGTACGGCTATTTGGCGACTCGGGCAGACTCGTTCCCCGGTTCGTTGGCGAGTTGTTGGATGGATTGTTTCCGTCTCGTTGGGTACCTTTGCCCTGCTGGAGCCGTGGACGGCCACATTATGGCCTACCATTATTCTGAGCACAGTGTTTCCAACGGGAATTGCTGTTGCTTTGTGTTTGCATGAGGATCACGCCAACAACCATAATAACGCTGCGAACAAAACTTCGAAGAAAAAGTCGGGATCATTGATGGTGAACTTGTGGCCAACTACCTTGCACTATATCATCCTGTCCATTGCGTGCGGCACGCACGCCGAGTCAATCAATGATATGGCGACTGGACTCTGTGTTCGTGCAGAACAAATCAAAGGAAAGTCTGGTCTTGCGCTCACCAATAATATTTCAGTCCTGCTAGCTCAGATTTTGGCACTGTTTTCTGAGACAAGCTTGTCAAAGTGGGCTTCATCAGACGAAAGAAAACGCTCTTTTGGCTTTCTCGGGATTTGGTCCGCTTCGCAGCTGCTCCGCGGATTTGGAATGCGTTTGTTGGAACAAGGTGGCACCACTGGCAGCACAGCCTTGGCTATTTTTGTTTTCCTTGATAAGTACACTGGGTACGTGCTTTGAACATATGGCTGTATGCATCGGCCATGCAAAGTTGTACCCGTGTCACAAATCTTTTTCTGTTTGATGACAGGCCACTTGGACAAGCTGCCCTTGACACAGCGGCAGTGTCCCTATTGCAAGCAAAAGCTATTTCAGTCGACTCGACACCCAAATCTGCTAATGACTCCACTTCAAAATCGAAACCTAGCACCTTCTCGTGTTTCTTGGTTCCGGCCGCATTTTTGCTGTCGTTGAGAGCGGGCATGGCAAAATTTGAGCGCCCGATGTGGGAAATGATGCTGCTCCATCAAGACAAATGGCCAATTCCAGTGGATTGGGTTCGTTTCGTGAGGAAATGTGTTGCTTGGCTCGACTGTGTAACGTGTGTATTAACCGTTGTTGTGTCTTTGCCTCTGAAGGTTGTTTCTATCTTTATCGTGGTTGGGGGAGTCGCAAGCATTCATGCACTTTCCACATACTTGCCTGAATCCAAGGTAGAATTGTCTGTGCCCGAAGAACCGGTCGGAGTCGACCCAACCGAGGCAGACGCGTTGGACGATGCAACTGAAGCAACCCCTTTGCGGGACATGCAACGTTAGTTTGATAGACAAGATAACACTGTGCCCCAACAAAACTACCATTGGAAAGCCAATGGCTTTGCAGCAATGGGAGTGCATATTCACACCCTGTATGGTACTCGTGTACTATAGATTGTAAGTTTTAACGCAATTTGGCAACAACACTGTCATGGAAGCAACTTCACCCAGTTCTGAAATGTCGCAGTTGATGGTGATTTTAAAATATCTGGTGCACCGTCGCGAACGAGAACCTTCCCGGTGTGCCCTGAGTGATGAAAATAAAAAAAATCTGTTGTAAAGACATTCTGGATCGAAAACACAACAACAAAATGGAAATCATACCATCAAGGACAACGAGTCCATACTTTCTTCCATAAAATTTACAGTGCGCTAGTAAAAGTCCCACTTGCTGCTTGTTTCGAAACGGAATACATGGCCTACACACAACATCCGCAACATTTTGTGTTAAAATCTGCGGCGACTCCGTATCATAGCTAGACACTGTAACACATACCAACTTTGTGCCTTGTACAAGGCATCGAAATCGTTTTGCGTTCGATCACCGGACGCGTAAATGATCTCCAGCTCCCCCGGATGCTCCTCCGCAACCAGTGTGTAGAATTTCTGCAATTCGGGTAAGAAATTTCTGCAATTTTCGTCCCAATTAGCACCGACAAAAACACAAACGATCTTTTTGCCCTGAATTATCGCTTGTGTGGGACTCATCGTCATAGCGTCACCGCCGAGCATTACTTCTTTGCCAATCGCGGAAAGAAACCAATGTTGCTGTCTCTTGGTGTCAATAATCCGGCGCTTTTCTGCAATTTTCTGCCGTAACATTCGATCCAACGCCTCTGCTCGCTTCAGATACGTGTCGGCCCGCTTTTTGTACGCGTATTGACGCTGGGGATCTGTAGAGGCACGACACACTCTAATCAACTCCTGCGCCGCAAACATGTATGATTGTTTCGCTTCCTTAAAACGCCCAGCATTATCCATTTGAACAGCATCTGTGGCCATCATGATCACCTTGCTTAGGGCAGGATCAGGTGGTGCCTTCGCTCTCGTGGGAACTGCCACTGCTGTGGCGGTGACTGGTGCCACACCGTTATTCGCAGGAAAGCCTGGTTGCTGCGGGGCACCGGGATCATTACCGCCCGGTTGTGGAGGTGGATACCCGCCACCCCCTTGCCCTCCATACCCTGACATATTTTCGAACCACTGACAGCGCTTGAGCCACAAATCAGCAAATTCGCCATAAATATTATCTGCCCAGCAACTTCGACGAAAGAAAGGTCTAGCATTAGGTTCGTGGTTCGATAGACTACTGCGTGTCGCGACAACCTGTCAACATTCAATTTTCTGATTTGCCGCGACATCTGTCCACGTCGGCGTCTTGCTGTGACTTCAAAAAAACTACTTCTAGCAACCTCAACCTCAACACTTCGATACTTATGTCACGAGCCATTGTGGAAGACCTGTCGTCCCGGGACAAATCACTCCTTTCAGAGAACAGCGAGGTCCCGGCGACGTCCGGACGACTGGTCACGACCTCACGACCTCCGACCAACGCTGTCCTGCATCATTGCGACGTCGAAGGGCGTTGCTGCTGGTGCGTCTCCAAACAAACAGCATCCAAGTATACAGATTATACAGGCTACTCTTGTGTACGCCGAGGAGTCATTGAACCGCGAACGAGATGAACAACAGTTCGGGATTTGGGGCCCTCTGTCACAGTGAGTGAGTGAGTGAGTGAGACGGTGGGAGTGGGAGTGTGAGTGAGACTGTGGGAGTGGGAGTGGGAGTGGGAGGAAAGGTAACGAAAGCTGACTCCCACTCCCACTCCCACAGTCTCCCTCACAGTCAGTCAGCAGGCGAATGACGAAGGCGCACGTTTCGCCGTCGCAAATCGAAGCGTTTCGTTGTTGTGTTGTGTGTGTTGTGTTCGTTGTTGTGTTGTCGTTGTCGTTGTCGTTGTCGTTGTTGTCGCTGCCGCCGCAACTTTGTTTTCGGCGTCCTTGAATGGATTTGTGATCGGTGTTTGGTGTTGGACTTGGTTGATTAGGCGGTCGCCGACGGACGGAGGTGGTGGTTACTTGAGACAGCAACCCAACAGAAAGAAAGTGGTTGACACAGCCATTGATGAAGCATCTTGAGAACGACAGAAGTGGAACACGGACGCAACGCTGTCAACGGTTTGTGACGGTTCAACTCAGTCTGTGTGACGGCAAATCCCATCCTCACTCACGCCGCATATCCGCATATCGTTCGAATTTCCATTACATCAAAAACAGAAAATTGACGCACTTAACAGTGAACAGCGATTGTGGTTGATTCCCCTGCGGGTGCACGCGGAGCGAATTGTCCCTTCCTACCGTTCGAGTGTTGTCCACGCGGTACTAACATGCGGCGCGTGTCACAAGGTTGAATGATCTGTGGTGGAACAATCTTTCGAACACAGCGACCATGTCGAACCAGCAGGGCGACAGGTTGATTGATCTTGAAGCACCTCACTTTGAAAGCACGTTTCCCGTGGAAAATGTTCCCGCGGCCACTAACGCGGCAAGCAATCAGTTTGTTCCAACTCCCTACCTTGATATCATGTCAGTTGGGAGCAAAATCCATGCGCACTCGAAGGAAGCATCAAGTTATCACCGACTGTTTGTGGAGCCACTTGCGATTCCAGACTTATCCCACACCGGCATTAAAACAAGTTTAGTTGATGACGGTACTGAAGTGCAAAGAATCACATACCCGAATGGCAAGAAGCGAATGAACCTGGAAGACCTTCTGCGAGTCGAGCTACGAGGGGCAGTTTACAACAGCACAGCCGAGTTCAGGCAGGAGGACCTCGAAGACAAACCTGGCACTGCAACAATGAGCGCAACTGGATTCACATCTCACAACCGAAAAGGTCGCCTTGGTCGAGGTCCCCAGTCGTTAGGCTCTCGCACTGCTCCGGCAGGACACATACGAGGCCTGAAGACGAGAAAGCTAGGGTCTCTGCGATCAACTGGCGCTGGACGCAGAACGGCAGGACCACGTACCTTGCAAAGGCTCACCATTCCAGAAACGTCACCCTTCTGGCGACAGGCCCCAAAACACGCCGAAGTGAAAAGAAGGGATCAACAAGTGCAAAATCTTTTGCGCAACTTAAGATCATTCGGACATGAACGGGATGTGCGTAAATAATGGCTGCGCTCGAATTACCTTCGGACAACGAGTGCAAGTTTTGGTCCCGTCTGTTGATTTGCAAGTTGGTTCGATGAATAAAAATAGAAACACGTATGTAGTTACTTATCAAAAATGTTTCACACAACACAATTCCAACGAAAACTTTGCCGAATGAATGGACAGTGGTTGACAATCAAGCATGTTAGTTGATGTCCATAAACAGAGCTGTGCCCGACTTGATCCAACGTTGTTCTTGATTCGAAATGGGAACCATCACACTAGTGAGAACGCGTTCTCGAGTCGGCGTGTAATAAATAGGTACACTCATGGCAGCTCCTTCCGGGTACGGCGGCGGATGGTCGGGGGCGCAGTAAGCAATGAACACGCTCTTCACACCCACCATTTCGCGGTCACCAGAACCCACTTCTTGCAGTTTGCCCTTGTCACTGAAGCCCGCACCTTGAATACTGAGTCCAACGACTTCGATGACGATGGGCAAATCGTCCAATAGTTGTCTGTCCCAAGCTGATATTTGCACCAGTGAGTCGAGAGGAAGTTTTGACACACGGGCCGTCTCCTGTCGCACTGCATTTAGGAACGTCCCGGGCTGGAGAAGTTCACTTAGGTCGAGTGGATTGCGTAACATGCCACCCTTGTTGGCACTCGCTACCCATCTCTTGAGGGCGATTTTGCGCTTCAGCACGGCGCGAAGCCAATCGATTGGCATCTCCGGGCCTTCCCACATCTTTTCCCACTTTGTTGGGACCCAATTGATCATCATCAACGCAGCGTTGGCCTGGATTTGAGGCGTTAACGAACCTGTTCCCTCAATCACGGCCTGAAGCGCACCGATATCTTCACCCACAATACTGACAATTTTGCACGCGTTGTCGTACTCCATTTCGACGAACTGTACTGTTGGAGCAGCGGTGCCATCAATGTCTTTCTCATCGCGCATTTCAAGAGCAGATGGGTCAGACTCTGCGAGCAGATTCCATGCATTGATGGAAGGGCCAAGCACCTGGCGCCATACCTCCCGATCAAAACCAGCATCAGAACTGCTGCTAACTTCTAATGATTTCAACTGCCGGACGAGATTGTCCGAATTGACCTTGGCTTGGGCGCGTTCAATGTTGGCGGCCAGACCAAAGATATCAGGATTGTCGGAGTCTGGCAACGTCGTCAGGAACTTCACAAAGTCTTTGTGCTTGTAAGACTTTGGAAGCGTGGCGGCCGTCGTAAGCTGACCAGTTGACACCATGTGATCGTTGAAAAACTGTCTTTGGTAGGCCTTCATGACGCGCAGATCGTTGGGGTTCGAAATTCGGCCCCCATATAGCGCGTTCTCAAGCATTCCGTGGAAGAGCTCCCACTCCATTTTCTTTCCATCTGCTGTGAACGCATCAATGACATTCGCAGCAACCCGCAAGTCCGATGGCGAAAACTCGTAAAATTCTGACCACCCCTGCGGAATGAAGTTCCTTCTCTCTTGAATGACGGCGTGGAACCACGCCAGCAGGAATAGGATTCGACTGCGCTCAACCGACTTTCCTTTCTCGAAAAACTCGGGGTTCCAGTTTTCGAATGTCGACTGCAGGTTTTTCTTGATGCCGGGTGGGGATTCGTACGTGATCTTAAATGATTGCTGCAACAAAATGGCTGGGAATTCAGCGTGGGCTTCGGTGGTTAGCCACAACCTGAAATTTTCGTGAGGTTCACCAATGGAGAGTTGCTTTTCGAGCTGCGGAAGCCAGGACACCACCAAATGCAAGTTCTTCAGACATAACCAGTGTCCCTTTTCACGGGCCTCGGTCAACATACGTTCAGCGATTTCCTGTTGTCCACCGCCCATGGGCAATTCCTTGTAGTTTTCAGCTCCCACCACTTCAACCGCCACTTCACCCAAGGACTTCGATGGGTCCATGCCAGTCGTGACAATCATCAGAACCGGCGTCTGCGCGTTAGATTCCTCCTCGAACACCTTCTTCAAGTTCATTGGCGGTGGAGCAACTGACTCCAGCGCCAGCACCTCGCACGCAAAATGATCGATGGCACGGTGAAGTCGGTCTGGTCTGAGGCACTGGACGATCATCAACCGGCTAAACGGCGTCGTGGACTTTCTCTGACTTTTTGGGAAAGCCACCTCGCACTGTGGGTGCCGAGACCACTTTGTCCAGGCAGACTCGGAAAATTTCAGCTTCTCCACTAACGTGGGGAAAGTTTTTAGGAACACACGGAAGAGAGATCCCTGCTCTTCTTCTGCAAATTTCGGCAGTTCGTCACACGGGCCACTGCCAACATCGACAATATCCCCAACAAAGTACTCCCACTCATTCTCCTTGAACTCTTCAGTTCGCATTCCGTGAATCAAATGTATTGCCCACATGAGACGGTCAGCCTTGTACAACCCACGACCGACATAGAATAGCACGCGCTTCTCGAGATCAATGGTCAGCTTTTTGAGTCGATCATCAACGTTCTTGTGGTCCATATCTGCACGCAGCGCTCGACCAAAGAGCGTCATGAAAGACGCCAGGGCAAATTGGTACATGTTGTTCACATTCTGCAGCTTACTCAGCACGAAGTACAAGGTCGTTGCACTTTCGGCAAACGGTTTGTATACGTTCCGCTGATTGTCCAACTCAGCGTTGGCAATGGTAGCTTTCTCCAAAGACTCAGTGATTTCCGTTGCGGCAACTTTCGTCTTGGTTAAAGTCGCGATCAGTTCCTCGTTTTCTAACAAGTTACCTTTGGATTCCGACAGCGCTTTCAACAAGTTATCCTCCAGCTCTGCTAGTTGTATCTTGAAACTCTCCTCTTTTTGAAGCATTTCACTCTTCTCCTTCTCCACGTTGGGATTCTCGTGTTGAATTGTAACGCCAAGGAGCTGTCCTTCCAGACCGGCGCGGGTTACAGAGAAATTCACCTCCGTGATAATCGCTTTGATGTCTGGTGGAAGGTATGGACGTGGATTGCGCGTAACCAAGTACAACTGAAACTTTTCGTTGTAGTCAACCGTTTTGTCTCCAATTTGAATTACGGTTCGCGGGCCTTGATTTTGGAAATCACGACGAACAAGAGGCACAAGCATTGGCTCGACACCGTCCACTTCGAGCATGAGCAAGGTCTTGCCAAAGCGAACAGCCAGCTCAGTTTTGTTCTGGAACCGAGGGTCAGCTGCTGTCAGGGTCTCTAAAGATGAGCCCTCAGACCCCAGGTGATTGGTGAGCCAAGTCGTCGCGCTTGACGAAGGGTCGATGATGAACGAAAACCGGAAGCTGGAATTTAAAATGATGATGGAGTTCTCTTGAGACAGCGAGTCTGCCGGCAATCCAGCTTTCTTGAATGAAAGCAGCTGGGACTCTGTTGACAGAAGTGACAAGTAATCAAATTGCTCCGTCTCCGTCATCTTTTTCCATTTGGCAACGGCACGAGCGCGGACGTTCTCCGATGCCTTTCCCACGAACGTCGTGTAGGCTGCAGCCATTAAAATTTTCACAGGCAACGTTTGAACAGCTTTTCGCAGAACCGAGACAGTGGTTTCCCAACGCGTCCGTTCACCGGACAGTTTATCGAGCAAATCCTGGGCTTTCTGCACCAATGCTTCGGTTGCTCGCAAACCAACCTTCAAAGATTCTGCTTCTCGGGTCATTTCAGCGAATTCTTTCTTCAGCTCGGCAACACGGTCATCAATAACTTTCAGTTCCGCCTGATTATTCGCAAGTTGCTCGCGCGCACCATCTAACTTGGCATTCGCATCGGCGAGCTGACGATTCAACGGCTCAATGCGTTCCATGACCACGGCATAGCGGCAAGACGATTTTACCCACATAGCCATCGGAGCGGCGGCCTTCGACACCTTTTGAATTCGCGACTCTTCAAAATTTGCTCCTTTTGCCTTGAGCAGCTTGTTCACTTTATTCAACAACGGTTTCTTGATCGTGCCAGCGTCGAATGCTAGAATTTGGTCCTTGACACCACGCTGTCCAAGGAAATTGCGCATCGCTTTCCAACTAAGGTCTTTTTGCCCGAGAAGAGTTAAAACGCCACTCAACACGTCAGCAATGGCTTCAGGTGGGGTTTTCAGACTCTTGATCTCGTTTAGATGTTCTGGTCTAATGCCGTCAACAGCAGCCTTTGCCTGTATGAGCAGGGGCTTAACCTCGGCCAATTCAGCTTCAATTTCGTCCTTCTGCCCAGTCAATTTACCTTCTTCCACTGCCAGCTTTTCGGATAGCTCTTTCACTTGCTTGCGTCGCCCAGATGCTGAAGCAAGGGCCTTTTCAATTTCCACCATTGCTTTGTCAGCAGCGTCCTGCTTCTCGGCGAGTACAACTTTCTTCGCCATCGCATCTTGTGTTAATTCATCAACTGTCTTGGAAGCTTCAAGCAGCTTTCCTAAACCACCCTCCATACGTTTGGCATTGTTTAGCAAAGTATCGCGCTTCTGACTGTACAGGTGGCGGTAGCAATTTAAGAACGCGATGAAGTCGCGTGGAGTTGCGGTGAGATCTGGGCTGTTGAAAATGCTGTCCTCCGTCACAAATTGGCAACTTTCAAATATGTCCACCACAAACGACGGGAGACGTTCGTCGTTCGCCTCGGCCATGAGAGTTGGGAGCAACATGTCAGGAATCACCATCATGCTCTCTCTTCGCCATGATCCCATCCAAACAATTTCACACGCAGTTGTAATAGCCGGATTTGATTGGCATCGCTTCAAGAACTGATCGTTGGTGGGGTCCATTCCAAGGCAAACATGCAAGTTTTTGACCACTCGAGAAATGAAAAATTCGTACGGAGATCTGAAATTGAAGGCGCCTTCGGCCTCCATGACATCTTTCAAAGGCTCGAGTGTTGGAGCAAGTTCCTCTTGCGTGTAAAGTCCTGGAACATCTCCAGAACTTAAAATACTGTTCACTGCTTCTAAGACGAAGTCATAATGCATATTGTGGTCTTCGATGTACAGCACCACATTTCGACCTTCAACACCCGCAGATTCGAAACACTGCTTCAGGTCGTTGAAGAACTTTTTCTTCGTGTAGTCCCGCGTCACGAAAGGTGTTACAGTTTTCATTCCATGCATATTGGCCGCCAGGCAAACAGCCGATCGCCGACCAACGCCCGCGCGCCCAGCCAGCAGTAGTGATCCACCCGGACTTGCCAACACTCGGTCCACGAATGCGAGATGTTCAAGGATTTCAGGGAAGAGCAAGATGTTCAGCTCCTTCTCTTCACGCTCATAAACGATCAAGCCCTGTTTCACAAGCACCTGAAAGTCATCGTACGTCATTTTCGACATGATTTTGTCTTTGGTTGTGGCCTTCAGTTCCGGATTGATCTCTGCCATCATGCCGACCGTCGTGAAGAAGAAATCGTGTTGTGTTGGTCTTCCGCTAAGCATGGTTCTAATGACGTTGTTCGCCATCGTGTCGTATTGCTGCTGAGTCTGTGGGTCGACGAGTCGATCACGGAACAACCTTTCAGCTTCGTATGCGACCACTTCCAGAAAAGATTCTTCCTCCAAATTGTACCGGAACAGCCCTAACACCCACTTCGTGAGCTCTCGCGGAGTGACCAAATAGTGCCGCTGGGTGTCAACAGAGAATTTGGCTTTGAACTGTACAAAAATTTCAACCATGGCTTCGGCTAATTTCTTCAAGTTCTTGGTCTCCGACCATTGCTTGTCCTTTAGAATGGCCTCCGATAATGCGGCGGTTACAAAGACATTGTAAATTTCGATCAGCTCTTCTTTGCTTGGGTAGTCCATGTAGGCCACACGTACAATCGCCGTAAATCGCGTCGATAATGGATGACGTCCCACAGTTGTTGCGGGATTCATAGAACAGATAATTTGCACTTTGTCAATCTTGATGAACTCCAGGTTTTCGTCATAAAATCCATTGAAAGTGAGAAGCTGCTGCAAAAATGCGACCAGCATACACGTACGATATTTGTCTGGCTTCGGCAAGTTGATGTCCTTCAAGTAAAGAACGGCACGGTCTCCTTCTCTGGGGCGGTACACACGGCCAGTGTTAGACGAAAATAGTGAACAAATCTCCTGAATTTTCTGAATCACGTTTTCCGCAGATGTTTGTGAATTGCAGTTCAAAGTGGCCACACTGGTTCCTTTCCGCTGTTTGAATAGATAGTTGAGCGTTGTGCTCTTGCCACAACCTGGAGGACCAACCACGACGAATGGCTGACCTTCCTCAAACCAACTGCGGATCATGCTCACATTTCGTTGGAACGAAACGGTCTGAACGACAAGACCAGTCTCCAAAGTTGCGCGCGTCGCCTCAGTAGCAGGACCCAATGGCACAAAATTCTGAATGCGTCCATCATTGACGTAGCTATCCAGCGGTTTCATAGGATCTGCAGGGAATTCACTTGTCCACCCAAATATAACCTTCGCGAATTCTTCACGTAGCTCCAAATTGAAATTGCCACCGAGGCCTTGAATTAAGTTCACGGCAAATTCGCCTTTGGTTTTGCAATGCCGCAGTTTGGACAGACCATTGAGCACTGTACCCACCAATGTCGTGTCGACCATCGGCTTCTTCTTCTTCAAAACCCATTGTAGAGCACGCTGGAAGTAGTCATCGATCCAACCCATAATTAGCGGTCGAGTGTCATTTGGCAGGTCCTCGACCCATTTGTTGAGGGTTTTCTGCACATCGACATCCTTTTCGCTCAAGAAAATCATCCCCATGCGAGAAATAGTAGCAGGTGACGCAAAGCTGAGGTCGTGTGTCTCGAACAAAAAGTTGACATTGGGCCCAAAGTTGATGCGTTCACCGTTCGGCAAGGTTAGAAGGTGGTTATCATCCAACACGGAGTTCAGTGACTCAATCCATTCCGGGTCAACGTCGCCGTCACAAATTATCCACGACTTGACGGATAAATCTTCCTTCACAACTTTTTTGGACGCGTCAGTCAGCACACCGTCGTTCCATTCGCGTGTGTCCATGTCCATAAAACCGAGCAATTGAGACCGCGGCATTGCCTTTGGATTCATGACGTACACTTTCAACGGTTGTCCTGTTTTGCGAAGAGCTTCCGCCAAAACGGACCACACTACCGTTTTGCCACATCCGGAGGGGCCGACGATGACGCAACCCATTCGCTGTTCAAGACTTTCTTTGAGTTGCAACATTTTCTTCATTTGCACGTCATCAAAAATTAGATTGAACGCCTTGGACTCCATGACCTCTTTGATAGCAGCCTCGAGGGTAGGAATTTCAATATCTTTTGCGTCGACTTCGGGGAAAATGTCAGTGCACAAACCCACGAATCGCTGTGCGTCAGCGAAAGTCAACTTTGAGAGCGTATTCACTCGAAGCGATTTGACCAACAGGTCAGCTTCTATGACATCATTGACTTCCAAGTTATTGGCCTTGCGGTCAACGATGAGCTTGCCGCCGGTAACTAAAATCGCTTTCAGTGCACGAAGTCCCCAGTCGTAGTGCTGCTGCGGACTCAACAGCTCTTTTGACAAGCTGAAAACTGAAACAACTTTGGTTGAAAGCTTTTTCGCTGCTTGGAATCCGTTAGCATACAACATAACTTCTGCAATCTGATCGTTGTCAGGTCGCGACATAGCAACAGGGCGGAACAGTGCTTTCAAATTGTCAGGTAATTTCGAACGACCACCATACTTTTTGCCAGCAGGGTTCATCGTGACGAAAATTGCCGCGTTGAAGTCGACATCAATCAAAGTGTTCATCAACTTGCATTGCGGTTGCTTGAACTTGATTGCATCTTGGACAACTTGAATCTGCTGCGACACAGCGGACAGTTGATCTGCTTTGAGTCGGTTGAACTCATCAAAGCAACCCCAAGCTCCGCATTTGACTAATCCCATAATGATGCGTCCCATGGATTTGAAGTCAATGCCTTCGTCACAATTAAAAACAAGGACTTGGCGTCCCAGCGTTGCCCCAAGCATTTTAACGGACTCAGTTTTCCCCGTACCCGCAGGACCATACGGGTTGCCACCGTATCCTTGATGCATACCTTGCGTGAGTGTCAAGTAGCATTTGTCCGTTAATGGTGTGTGGACTAGCTTTCCAGCGTTGCCTTGGTACTCGTAAGTGTAGTCCAACTGCGCGTCCACCATCCGTGACACACAGAACCCATCCTTGACGATGTAGAACCGCAACTGCTTTTGCCAGCTCCAATCATTGATATCCGAAGTCCCTCGCTCGACGAGGTAGTCGACCACATCGATCATGTGCATAAGATCAATCAGGAGAGACATTACTTTCAGCATCAACAACTTTTGTTTGCTGTAGTCTTGCGACGTGTACGACTTCAACACCTTTCGACATTTCTCCCCGAGAGCTTTCATAGTTCCGTTTGCAATGCTTTCTTCGCAGTCTTTGGTGAAGCGCACCTGTTCGTCCAGACAGAGTACTTGGGAGCAGAAATCTGTTAGTTCTGGCCCATCTGCGATGCCATTGCATTTTACCAAATCTTCTTTCAGTGTGCGTTTCATTTCGTTGACGACATCAGTTAGCCACGACTCCACATTGTCGCTGAGAGCAACATCGGTGTGGAATGGAACACTCTCCTTCTTTGAAGAATTCATCCCAACAATTGCCGTTTTGTCTGCGTTGAACGTGACGGTGTGGATTCCTTGGAACAATTTCTTCAAATGCTCTTGAATCACCTCGGCATTTTGTGCTTGCCCCAAAATTTCGAGCAAATCATCATCTCCGATGAAGTAGAAGCGCGGCATCAGAGATCGTTTCTCGTCAAGGAAGTCGGACAGAGCCTTTTGGCAGCGCTGCAGCTGGTCTAGGCACATTTCCAAATTCTCTCGAATGCCTTTGTGAATGTCCGGGTCACACAGCGAAATGACGAGTGGGTTCGCCTTAATTTTGTCCTGAGTCGATCGAAAAACTTCATCTACTCTGTTGAATCTTTCTTGCTCTTGAGGGAGAGCACCGCGAATAAAAATTGGCTCAAGGTACAACCATTTTCGCTGAATTTGATTCAACGTGTGCAGGTACAGGTCGAGGTTGCCAAAGTCCTCTTCGAACTTGCCAGCCTCAGCAGCGAAAGGCTTAAAGTACGGGCTTTCTTTCAACGAGCCCAACAGACTCTGATTGTCACCGAGTTCAGTGAACAAATCCTTCCATTCGGACACCAACCATGTGACGCGACCGAGCTCTTCGTGTTCGAACAACGTAAATTTTGTCACAGCCGCCCAATCACGGAGTTCGACCATCGCTTCGCGTAAGCGCACTTCTCCAGTCGCTCTTGCAGTCAGGTCACGGCAGAATCGTTCGTGCTTGACGACATTGTCAAGCACGTCAAGGAAGTGACCACATGTCAAGGTGTCCAGTCGCAACTTTTTGTTCATGCCCAGCTTGTTGAACAACTGTCTCCAATGTTCATCATTGAAAGGCACGTCACCCTTGCAGTTCTTGAGGGCCGGCACAGCTTTCTGGAGCTTGTGAAGTTCTTCACGAATATGCGTTTTGACAACACTCTTATTGGCGTCCTTGGTGCCCCGCTGCTCTTGGATCTCCTGCATCCACTTGGTGACGAAATCACTTAACAAGTACAGCTTGACGCGGAAGGTCATCCATTTCTCTTCTCCAAAAGCATTGAGTTCCTGCATGTACACTTGCAACAACTGCCATTCCTCCACGGATTTGTTGATGTCTTCTTTGAGTTCATCCATTCCTTCGAACGTTGGAATAGCCATGTCGAAGTGGTCACAGTTTTCAGCAAGGTTTTCACACAGCGAGGACAGCTCGTTGACATCGCTCTTCCACTGTTCCAGACTCTCAAAAATTGCTTTAAGTGACTTCTGATCCCACACCTCAGGAGCTTTGGGTTGAAGGGCGTCCCAACGCGCTCGTAGCTTGGCGAGGTCGTCGCGGCAACTCTGGACGGCGCTGTCGACTTGGGCCTTCAGTCCTTCGCGTTGCTCTTCAATCATACCATTGAATTGTTCCATGTTGCTCTCAAACTCCGCCCAGAGATCAGGAATGTTGGCGAGCCGTTGACGCACATCCCCGAGATTGACGCGATTGCCGGCTGCACTTAGGAGCAACTTCTGCTGGTTGTCACAGATTTTCAGACGAGACTTGACTGACTTCTTTTCCTCCGCGAAGCGATTCCATTCCTTCTTTGCGATACCGATTTCTTCAATGCTTGATGGAACGGTCTGAAGCATTTTCGTCGCCTCCTCCAAAAACGTCTCAATCCCGGCCAAGTTCTTGTCCAAATCCTTCCTCAAGCTTGCAATTAATTGGTTGTTCAACTGATTGAGTTGATCATCAACTGTGGACTTGAAAGGTCCGGTGGAAATGCTGACACACTCAATCTTGTAGAAGTCAGGGAGTTTCTCCGCTTGCTTCACTCGTTTCTTTACCATCTTGAAGTTGTTGTCAAATTCTTCCAAAGTAGAAATTTCACTCTCAACAAATTCTTCCAACGATTTAAGGTTTCCGAGTGCAATCCAAGGCTTCAGTGAGTCACGCTTGTCACGAAGCTGATCGAACAGTTGCTTCGATGTCACGTACAAGTGTCGCAGAAGCGCCCCGTTGCGATCACCAAGTTTCTGGAAGAGTTCAGCGTTGTCCCCAAATCCAGAAAACGTTGCTGGGAAAGCAACGAATCGACGCAATTCGTGGAAGTAAGTGACTTGCAAATCCTCGAGTGTTGGTTTAAAGTGCAGCTGGCCATTGCTGTACACCAGCTCAGCTTTGATTTCGGGCAGCATCTCTGTCAATGACTCCAAACCACGCTTGTAGCCCATCTCCAGCGCTTTAAACAGTTGATGGTCCCAGTGTGTCATCCATCGATTCATTCGTTCCTTGGGGTACTTTTTCGTTAGCTTCAGCATCCGTTCTTTGATACGATTCCACTGTGCTTCCCATTTGTCACGTTTACGCAGAAGATCGATTTTCATCAGACCAGCAACTTCTTCGCCGAACAGGGCATGCAACTTTTTCAGCTTTCGATTTTGTCCAGCTAAAGTCTCTGCGGCCTTTTGAATGTTCTCAACAAACTCTGCACAGTTTTTCCACGAGACGTTGTTTTTACTTGAGCCTTCGCTGGTTGGAAGGTGGTCTTCGAAATCGAGCAAACTGTCAAGCAGCATATTCTTCTGGGAGGGGATGATGTCATCCTCCACTGTGTTGTAGAAGTTGGCAACTTTGATCAGACGAACACCGTGGCGATAGTACTTTTCGGCGTTGGCAGCTTTGACGCGGATTTTCTTGTGAATAGGGCACTTGAGTTCAGTGAGCTGCCGAACTTCGCGTAGCAGTCTCACCAGCCTTTCATCGTAGTTCACGACCAAGTCGCCTTTAACAATCTCCATGACTTGGCCATCAAGATCGAGAGCAGCTCCATCCATCGTATCTTCGACGTCCTCAGCCCATTTCTCAACTTCTTCCTTCTTCCAAAGGCGAACTTTATCCAGAAGTTGCAAGACGTCACGCTTGAATTCGTGAAATGAGCTCAAATCTCCGAGCAATTTTGAGGCTGTGTCCAATATCTCCTGCGCTTTTGTTTGGATTTGCTGCGCCCACATGATGTTGTTACTGACAGAAGGAATGTTCATTCCGCTCGGCGGTCGTTCGTCGGGGTGTTGTCCCAAACTTGAGCGCGTCTCAAAGTCATTGTCGAGGATCTCGATGTACGTTGATAACTGTGCCATCAGTGTTTCCCGCTCAGGTTGCATTTGCCGAGAAATGTTTTTGCGGCTGACCAGGTTGTTGTACTTTAGGAACTCGCGAAGGAGTTGTTGTGGCCGATCACTGAAACCTGTAATTTGAGCACGTAGCTTGCCAGAGATATGTTCTTCGATTGGTAACAACAAGCGTTCGTAAGCCTCGACAGCCTGAGTCCACGTGCTGTGAGTGTAAGGGTTGCACTGAAGCGCTTGGATGTCTCGGAAAGGGGCAAATGTGTCGGAGACATGCATGTCCTCTTGCTCCTGCGGAGTCATCAGGTGGAGAAGCTCTTCATGAGTGGTTCTGACGCGGAGAATGTCTTCCAGGCGGGCCAGCAGATCTGCGACGACGCCCGGGACGTACGGATCCCCAATCCACGGATGCTCGTCGAACATGCTCCAAAAGGTGGATGTCAGCTGATCACAAACTCCCACCCACACTTCTAAGAGGGCAATGCCTTCTTGCAGCCGGTGCTTAATCGTCACTCCTTTACCCTGCCACAAATTTGAGGGCATGTGGGCAGTGACATGCTTCGCGACAGATTTCGAGATGACCTCGAAGAGATGCTCCATGCGTACTTGGGGATACTGACTTTTTTCAGGAAGAGGGGCTTTCCAGACGTCGTCGAGTGCATTCTGTGTATCTTCCAACAGCTCAGTGACCTCTGCAGTGGTCAACTCTTCGAAGCGAGAAAATCGAGAAGCAATATCCATGAAAGCGTCGCTAAACGCCGCGGCACTATCCCTGTATTTGCTCACGCCAGACAGGGACTCCCAAAAGTCAAATTCGTCAGCAGGTTTGGCGATTGACGCAATTGACAAGTCCGAGTTAATGTCCTCCTCCGTTTCCTCGATACCAGCAAAAATCGCATTGGATAAGCCGGTGTCCACGGTGTCCAGAATTTTTTGAGTCTTCTCGTCAACAGCCCCTTGACTCGCAATTGCAGGCTTGAAAACGAAATGAAGGGAATGATACAACGCTTGCAATGGCGTTCCGGACGCGGATGTGACCAAGATATCTTTTGCAATATCCTTGGCGCTAACGGCTTCCGGGCGAAGCTTTATGAAATGCACACCAACAACGTCATCCTTTGTTTCATCGGAGTCTGATGGCACAATGTCGTGTTCAAGACGGACAACTGTGGACGGGCCACTGTTGTCGACGCTCGCCTTGAGCACGAGGCAGTTTGCATCGTTGAGGAACACATCAATCGCGGTTTGTTGCCCTTCCAGTTCTTCTTGAATTTTTTTGGAATTCTTTCCGTCAGAGGCCAAGTTTACGATGGTATCCACAAAAAACGCAGAGCGTTTGTCGGACGGCATCGCGCCGCCGCGGCCCAGGCGGTGGCCTCAGCACCTGTGGGTTTAAAGGTTTGTCCAATTGTATGTAAAAGTGCAATTGTGAATGGAAAGCGACGTCTGATAAAACAGCACCGCCGTCTCACAATACCTCCTCGTTCAGTCCTCACAGACGAACAGGTACAGGAGAATTTCCAGACCCGGTGATTGAGTGCGTTCAAAATTCGTCATCGATGGCGTTGTTGTAGGTCCACTGCGGTCGTGGACCTTGGAACTGCCGGGCCTTGCACGACTACAGTTGTTCGTGCTTTCAATAGCGGATAACAGCACCTTGCCTTGTGTTGTCGTTTGTGCTTGAGTGCTTGAGTGTGTGTTTTGCATGTGGGGTTGGCGACGCGACACAGCAAAGTACTCTCCCGCGAACGCGTCATCCTCGAGTTCGTACCACCCTAGGGTGCAGCTGCTTTGAGATTGCAGAACACTTGCAGTTTATTGTGACGCTGCCCCTCGTCTCTTGTCCTGGTGTCCACGTCCCAACATGCACGGAAATTAGGCAGG
>Ga0213839_1001204_pt1 | contig 17930 bp, 13 predicted proteins | sample SWPATP21_FD_160075 | JGI IMG/M metagenome (GOLD analysis project Ga0213839, IMG submission 160075) | Coastal seawater microbial communities from Marineland, Florida, United States - SWPA TP2 #1 | ecosystem: Environmental > Aquatic > Marine > Coastal | place: USA: Florida | collected 2016-08-14
ATCCGGGCCGCCAGCGAGGCCGAGATCGGCGAGGCCCGCGGGCTGGTGGCTGCGGCGGCCTGGGCTCGCCTCCGCGAGGCGTCCGACCCCCTGCGTGCCGTCACCCACGAGCTGGCCGGCGAGGACCGTCGCCTGCTCGCTGCGGCCCGTCGCCGTGCCCCCGACGCCGAAGGGGTCGACGGAGCCCTCGCGGCGGTGGTGGCGGATCAGCGCCTCGAGCTGTGTCCGCCCGTGCTGCTGGTGGTGGACCGGGCCGGCCCCGACGGCGCCGATGCCTGGCTGGAGGCCATGCTGTCCCGCTTCGTTCGGGACCCGGACATCGACCTGCGGGCCGCCCTGGCCACGACCCTCCTCTTCGCCCGCTCCCCGGAGCGGGTGGCGTCGATGCTGGCGGACCGTGGAACCCGCAGCGCGGGCCTCCTCTTCGCCCGGCTCGCCGCGACGGAGGAGGTGCTGGCCGCGCTGCTGGAGCTCCCGATCCCGGGCACCGAGGACCAGCTCGAGCTGTACGTACAGGCCCTGTCGGACATGGCGGACCCCGCCGTGCTGCCCGCTCTGCAGCGGGTTGTCGACGCGGGACACGCAGCGGGCGCCGAGGGCCTGGCCCGCGCCCACCGCCTCCTCGGACGCTAGCGACGGTCCGGACGTCCCTCGCCGGATGCCCGCAGGCCGTGGCTCGAGGCTGCAGACGCCCTCGACCCGCCTCGCCGCCACGGGTGCAACCGAGGAGGCACATCGGACCTCCGCGCTAGACGGACATCCCGACGAGGGCGACGGCCACGACCACGACCAGCACGGCGACGGTCGCGAAGAACAGCATCGTCATCAGCAGGATGCCGACGCCGATGTAGAGCCCGACGTTGCTGCCGTCGTCGGCGGTGTCGTCCTGCAGCATGTCCGGAAGGTCGGCCAGCGCGATCTTCCGGGTGGCCATGTCGGGGTCCGCCCCCTGAGGCGGTGAGGCGGGCACCGGGCGGCTGGTTGGGGCCGCCGGCGCGTCGGCAGGGAGCTCCAGGTCGTCCTCGACCCGCTTCTGGACGGCGGCGGGCGGCGCGAGGTCGTTGAACGTCTGCTCTTCGAGGGCGGCGAGTCCCGGCTGGATGGCAGGCACGTCCTGGAGGGGCTGGGGGGTGTTCACCACCTGGCTCCCTTCGATGGGCAGCGTCTTGCCCACGAGGTCGTCGGTCGTGGAGGTCCCCAGGCGCTCCTCCAGGATGGGGGGCACGACCTCCCGGGCCCAGCTCTTCAGCCCCTCGCCGGTGCACTCGTCGACGATCTTCAGCAGCGACTGCTCCACCTCGCCGCCGTTGGGGCGGGCGTTGGGGTCCCACATCAGGAGCTGCCGAAGGACCGGTACGATGGCGCTGTAGGTGTCCCCGACCTCGCCCAGTCGCTGCTCGACCCGGCGCTCGAACCGGTAGCGGTGCACCTGTGGACTCCCCCAGTCCCTGCCGGTCGCGCACTCCCACAGCGTCAGCCCCACCCCGTAGATGTCGACGGCGGGCGTGGGGTCGCCTCCCGCGAGGATCTCTGGGGGGAAGTAGTTCAGCGTCCCGAGGACGAGTCCCTGGGTGTGGCTCTCCCTGGAGGCGAAGGCCGCCCGGGCCACTCCGAAGTCCAGCAGACGGACGTTGCCCCGGTCGGTGACCATGACGTTGGCAGGCTTCACGTCTCGGTGGATGACGTGCAGCGGCTCCCCGGTGGTGGGGTGCTTGGCCTGGTGGGCCCTGTGTACGGTGCCCGCGATCTCCGCGCCGAGCTCGGCCAGCGCCCGGGGGGGCAGGGTACGAACCTTGATGAGGTCGGCGAGGTCGACCCCCTTGACGTACTCCATGACCACGCAGTCGTAGCCAGAGACCGTGACCAGCTCAGAGACCCCCAGAATCTGCTCGTCCCGAAGCATGCCCAGCAGGCGGGCCTCGTCGCGCATCCGCGCGCGGAAGTGCTCCTGGTCGGGGGACGATGCGCGCATGACCTTGACGGCGCACTGGCGGGCGAAGCCCTGCGAGGCGCGCAGCTCGGCGTGGTACACGGTGCCCATGCCGCCGATGCCGATCACGCGATGGAAGGTCAGGGTGCGCATGGGCCGCGATGCTATCACCGTGCCAGCGTCCCCAGGACTGGGGGGCCCCACGTGCTGAGGGGGGCCTGCCCGTTGCTGTGCGCCGCCCTGACAGCTGCCCCCGCCGCAGCCGCCGAGGAACAGGCCTTCGTGCTCCGAGAGACGGCGGCGGCCCTGCCCAACGGCCTGGGCGTGGACCACGGCGGCTTCGCGGACGAGACCGGGCGGCGCTGGGTGGCTGTTCGAGGAGAAGCGGAGATCCTCGACGTGCTGCCGGTCGAGTGGGTTCGCGCGCGGCGAGCGATTCCCGTCGGGCCGCCCCCCGACGGCGTGGCTCTTCCCGAGGGGGTGGGTCGGTCCCGCTTCGACGCCGCCGTGGCCGCTGCCCCCCGCGCAGAGGCCGTGGTGCTCGGGTGGTCGCACGGCGGGCGAGACATCGTGGCGGCCTGGTTCGGCCAGCCCCCGGAGGCTGGAGCCCCCTCCCTGTGGGTGCTGGGGGGCCACCATGGCGACGAGGTGGCCGGCTACGAGGCAGCGGTCTGGCTCGCCGAGCGCCTGTCGGAAGGGGATGCCGCCGAGCCGTCGGTCCGGGAGCTCCTGGACCATCGCACGGTGTGGGTGGTCCCGTGGGTGAACCCCGACGGGGTGATGGACGCCACTCGCTACAACGGGGCCGGAGTGGATCTGAACCGCAACTACGGGGTGGAGTGGTCCTCCCGGGAGCAGCGTGCAGGGAGCGGGCCGTTCTCGGAGCCGGAGTCCCAGGCGATGCGTCGCCTCGGCGGGCTCGTGCGGCCGGCCGCGGGGCTCGCCCTCCACAGCGGCGCCGTCAACGTCGGCTACGTCTGGAACCACACCGAGTCCCCCGCGCCGGACGCTCCGTCCCTCGTCGACCTGGCGACGTCCTACGCGGCGACCTGCTCGACCGAGGACTTCTACGTCACCAACGGTGCCGCGTGGTACGTCACCCACGGCGACAGCAACGACTGGTCCTACGGCCGCTTCGGCACCTGGGAGTTCACCGTGGAGCTGTCCAAGCGGAAGCTCCTCGAGCCCGAGGCCGCGCGGCAGACCGTGGGAGAGCACGAGGCGTCGCTGTGGGCCTTCGTGCTGCAGCCGATCGACGAGGTGGTCGTCCAAGACGCCCTCACCGGTGCGCCCCTCGAGGCTTGGGCTCGCACGCCGACGGGACAGGCCCGCTGGGGCTCGGCCGCGACCGGTCGCATCGGTCTGGTCGGCGCGCCGGGTGTCCTGGAGGTGGGCGCCCCCGGCTACCGCACGGTCGAGGCACGGCCTGGCGATGTCGTGGCCCTGGAGCCGGTGTCCGTGGCCCCCGGCGTCGCCGACCCGCCCTGGGTGCGACCGGTGCGGCAGCCGGTCCACCTCCCCGGCGCGGGCGCCACCCGGGTGCTGAGCAGGGTGGGGGAGGAGCCGGTACGGGTCGACGTCGACCCCTTCGGACGCTCGATGGTGCCCGCAGGGAGACTGGCCACCGGGTGGTGGACGGTCGAGGACGCCACCGGCGCCATCTTCCCCCGGGCCATGGGGGTCGGGGCCGAGCCCGTGGATCGCTGGCCGGCCACCTCGCCGGGTGCCCGTGCCTTCACCCTTGGCGTGCACCGCGAGCTGGTGGAGATCGCCGTCGAGCCTGAAGGGACCCCGCTGGTCCGAGAGGCCGTCTGGCTGGTCGACGCCGCTGGAGAGCAGCTGCTGGTGGCCGACGCCGCGGCCCCCGAGGAGCTGTGGGCCCGGGGGGCCGGGTGTGCGTCGATCCCACAAACGGGGCACCTTGGGCTCGGATGGGTGTCCATCTTCCTGGGATGGGCCCGACGAAGGCGCGAGGAGACGTGGTGAGCTGGCATTCTGGTCGACGACACATCCGGAGCATCGGTGCCCTCTGCGGCGTCACCGCGGCCCTCCTCGTCGGCGTGGGGTGCGAAGACCCCACCCAGGCGACCCTCGCCGAGAACGTGGGCTCGGCCTTCGCCCCCTGCAACGAGTCCGAGATCAAGTACCTCGCCTCGAAGCACAACTTCATGCTCAGCTTCCGGGCCTGCGCGAACAACAACTTCGAGCAATACGCCTGGTCTCCCGACGGCCGGCTGCTGTACTTCCAGCTCGTGATGTCCAGCTTCGTGATGGACGCGGAGAAGGACAACAAGCCCACCACGACCGTGCCGGCCCCCACGCCGATCGGCCCCGCCACCTGGTCCACGGCCTCTCGTCTGTTGATCCCGGTGGGCCCCTCGGCCGAGGCGGAGGCCCCCGCCCCGAACCGTCTGGCCGTCTACGAGGCGCGTCAGGGGCTGGTGTTCTACGTCGACCTGCCCCTGGGCTTCGGCGACGTGGAGGAGCTCCAGCGGGGCGACGACCCTGGCTCCGTCTACGCCCTCGCCACCTGGAAGGGGGAGCGCACGGTGTGGGCCGTCGACACGAGCACGGGGGCGACCAGCGAGGCCTTCGACTGGCTGCCCAAGGGCGCGACCAGCTTCACCTACACGCCGTCCGTCGGGGTGGCGACCGTGGGGTTCGAGGACGAGGTGAAGGTGTTCGACGCCCGCCTGGGCAAGCGGGTCGCCACCTTCGCGCCGGCCCAGCGCGCCTCCCTGCACCCCGAGGGGAAGTGGCTCATGCTGGAGCACATGGGCGACCCCGTCAGCATCTTCTACCAGCGCTCGTGGGACGAGCTGTCGGAGCAGGCGCGGGAGCGGGAGCTGCGTCGGGCCAAGCGCTTCGAGGAGAACCTCCCGGAGCACTTCCCCCGGGAGGTCCAGCCCCCCACGCTGTCCTACGCCAACGTGGTCACCGGGGACCGCTACCTCCTCGACAGCGTCTTCGGTCGGGACTTCAGCTGGTACGAGCCCCGGCCCTACTACGGCGCCTTCGTGCTGTGGGGCTTCGAGGGCAAGCAGTACAAGCGCAACGTGCTGCTGGGCGACTTCGTCTACCGTCTCCAGGCTGCCGAGAAGGGCAAGGAGTTCCTCGGCGTGAAGAAGATGGACACGGGGCGCTTCGCGGGGCCCGACGAGCCTGCGCCGGCGCCCGCCGAGGGGATGCCCCCGGCCGACGCCCCTGCCGAAGAGGCGCCACCGGCCGACGCCCCCACGAAGTAGTCAGCCGAGCAGCGCTCGCTTCAAGCCGCGCGGTCCCAGGCTGGCCAGGGAGGCGTGCCCCGTGTTCACGGCGAGGATCTGCCCGAAGAGCTCGGGGTGGCGTCCGAGGTTGTGGACCACGCGCCGCGCCAGGGGCCGGTAGCGGATGCCCCACAGGATCAGCTCGGTGAGCCACAGCTGCTGGCGGAGCTCTCGGTGCCGGCGCACCTGGTAGGGGCGAAGGTGGTCGGCGCGGAGCCGACCACGACGGAGCCCGTCGGAGAGCACCTCCGCAGCGATGGCGGCCGACTGGGCCGACAGGCTCATCCCCTCGCCGGTGATGGCGTCGACGAAGCCCGCGGCATCGCCGACGAGGAGCACGCCGTCGGCCACGACGCCGGCGGGGCTCTGCTTCAGGGGACCGGTGACCGCGGGCTTCGACAGCTCCGTGGACCCCGCGAGGTGCTCGGCGACCGGCGGGCAGGCGGCCACGACCCGTGCCAGTCCGGCCCGGGGGTCCCCCCGAAGCTCCCTGGCCAGCTCCTCCTCGAGGAGGACGGCGACGTTGAGGCCATGATCGGCCACCGGTGTGAGGTACAGCTCGCAGCCCTCGCTGACGTAGACGTCGACGACGTCGCGTTGGGTCCGGTCCGGGGCGAGTCGGACGTGACCGCGGAGTCCGTAGCGCTTGCGGCCCTGTGCCTCCCGATGGAGCCCTGCGGCCCGTCGGACCCGGCTGTGGAGGCCGTCGGCACCGACCACCGCTCGACAGCGCAAGGGGCCGGACCGGGTCTCGACCCGCATGGCGCCGGGCTCTCCGCCCACGCCCCGCACGGTGATGTCGGTGCGGACCTCGACCGTGTCGCGGGTCACCCGGTGGATGGCCTCGTCCAGGGCGAGTCGCCGCACGCCGACCCCGCTGCCGACGGGGAAGTGCCCCACCGCGCTGTGGCCCCCGGCGTGGTAGGCGATGCCGTGAAAGCGGTGGCCCAGCGGCTCGGGGTCGATGCCCAGCCCCTGGAGCGCCGCGACGCCGTGGGGCATCAGACCCTCCCCACACACCTTGTCCCGGGGGAACGGGCGCCGGTCGACCACCAGGACCTCGTGGCCACGCCGGGCGAGGCCGAGGGCCGTCAGGCTGCCGGCGAGCCCTCCGCCGACGACGATCACCTCTGCGTCCATCGCTCCTCCAGCCGTCGGATGGCGTGGGCCACCTCGGCCACGTGGCCCTGCGGCGCACCGACCTCGGCGAGGGCGGCATCCAGACGGAGGACGTATTCCCGGTTCGAGCCGCTGGGGCCGTGGCTGCGCAGGACGTGTTCCGCGATGGCCGCCACCGGGGCGGGGCCCAGCCAGTCGGGGTTGCCGTCGAGGGCCAGGTAGACGAGGGCGCGCAGGGGACCCTCGCTCGTGTCGACGTGGCGGAGCTCCTGGGCGTAGCCGGCCTTCTCCCGGTGATCGAGGGCCGCGAGGGTCGCGGCGACGGCGTCGGGGCGGATGCGGAAGGCACGCCCGACGCAGGGCTCGCCGGGGGCCTCGACCAGGGTGAGGACGCGCCCGGGGGCCTCGGGGGTGCCCCGGTGGTCCGGAGAGCCCTGCCAGAACCGACGGGCCATCCCGGGCAGCACGGCCACCCGCTCTTCCACGGCCGGCAGATCCGGTCGCCACACCAGGGAGCCGTAGCCGAAGACCCAGAGATCGCCGGGGTCGAGGGCGAGGGATGAAGGGGAGGGGTTGTGCCTCATGGGGGGGTGTTATCGGGCCCCATGCAGCCCGTGAACCTCTACGATGCCACGCTGCCGGACCTCCAGGCCTTCCTGAAGGACCTCGGACAGCCGTCGTTCCGCGCGAAGCAGGTCCACAAGTGGCTCTACGAGAAGGGCGTGGTCGACGTCGACCAGATGACGGACCTACCCAAGGCCCTGCGGGGGCGGCTCCGGGAGGCGGCCACCATCGGCGCGCTCGAGGTCCGCACCGAGCAGAAGAGCAAGGACGGCACCCGCAAGCGCCTCTACGCGCTGCCGTCGGGGCACCTCGTGGAGAGCGTGCTCATGAGCTACCGAGACGGACGGCGCACCGCGTGCATCTCCAGCCAGGCGGGCTGTGCGATGGGCTGTGTGTTCTGCGCGACGGGACAGATGGGCTTCGGTCGGAACCTCACCCCGGGCGAGATCTTCGAGCAGGCCGCCCGCTACGCCGCGGAGCTGCAGCAGCAGGGGGAGCGCCTGTCCAACGTCGTGCTGATGGGGATGGGAGAGCCCTTCCACAACTACGACGCCGTGATGGTGGCCATCCGGCGGCTGATGAGCGACCTCGGCATCGGCGCCCGCCGCATCACCGTGTCCACGGTGGGGTTGGTGCCGGCGATCCGTCGCTTCGCCGGAGAGGGACTCCAGGTCGGCCTCGCCATCTCCCTCCATGCAGCCGACGACGACGAGCGATCGTCCCTGATGCCCGTGAACCGTCGCTGGCCCATCGCGGAGCTGATGGCGGCCTGCCGGGACTACGTCGACGCCACCGGACGGCGCGTCACGTTCGAGTGGGCCCTGATCGCGGGGGAGAACGACGACCCCGACACCGCCCGCCGCCTCGGTCGGCTGCTGAAGGGGCTGCCCGCCCACGTGAACCTGATCCCGCTCAACCCGACCCGGGGCTACGGCGGCGAAGCCACGGTGGAGGAGCGTGCCAGGGCCTTCGTCGACGCCCTGGGCGAGCTGGGCATTCCCGCCACCCTCCGGGTTCGCCGTGGGATCGACATCGACGCTGGCTGTGGTCAGCTCACCTCTGCCTACCAGGAGGCTTCCTAGTGTCTCGTGTCCACGCCTACCTCCGGCTGGTCGACGACCCGTCGAGCACGCTGCCCCCCGCTTCTCCGGACGAGCTCGGCGACGACGAGGCGCTGCTGGCGCTGCTGGTCCACCTCGCCTTCGCCGACGGCATCGTGGAGGGTGATGAGTTCGCTCTCCTCGAGCGGGTGCGCCCCGACCTGTCCTCCTCCGATCTGATGACCTGGATCCTGGAGCACAGCGACGCCGAGATGGACTGGGACGCTCTCCTCGATGCGCTGCCCGACGCGGACGCCCGCTGGGCCGGCCTCCGCTTCGCGGCGCGGATGACCTGTCTCGACGGCAACCTCGCGACCGACGAGCTCGAGGGCTTGCAGGCCATCGCCAAGCGGCTCGAGCTCGACGAGGGCTCCGTGCGCCGAGCGGTCGATGAGGTGGTCGCCCGGGTGGACGCCGCCTCCCCCGAGGCCGTCGCCGACGCCCTCCGCAACATGCTCTGGGACTCCCTGGTGCCGGACCGCGACGCGCCGAGCTCCGACATCGCCGGGGCCATCCCGGAGGCGGCCAGCTTCGTGTGCCGGGTGCTGGTGCACGGCGCGGACGGCGACGACGACGAGGAGGTCGGCGTGCTGCTCAAGGAGGGGCTCGCGCTGCGCTTCGATGACGGTCCGGCCTTCATCCCCTGGACGAGCATCCAGCGCTACACCCGCGTCCCCGTGCCGGGTGCGGCCTTCCACCTCCACACCGAGTCGGGCCACCGCGCGGTGTCCGACCCCCGACTACGGGACCTGGGCACGCTGCTCGACGTGGTGTACGGCCGCAGGCCGGTGGAGCGCACCGCCTAGCCTGGATAGGCGAGCCACCCGGAGGATTTCGTGATCCACTCCATGACGGGCTACGGCCGTGGGGAAGCGGCCAACGCCGACGTGACGGTCGTCGTCGAGCTCAAGTCCGTGAACAACCGCTTCCGCGATCTGCAGCTCCGTGCGCCCCGCGAGTACATGGTGCTCGAGCCGAAGATGAACGCGCTGCTGAAGGAGCCCTTCCAGCGGGGCCGCATCGACGCCTTCGTGCGCCGCTCCTCCCGGTCGAGCTCCTCCCGTGTCCACGCCAACGTCGGTCTCGCCCAGGAGTACGCCAAGGTCCTCGCTGCGTGTGCGAAGAAGCTCGGCGACGACGTCGAGCCGTCCGTGCCCTTCTCGTTCATCATGGAGCAGCCGGGCGTGCTGTCGGTGGTGGAGACCGAGGTCGACGTGATGGGGGAGTGGGGCGTCGTCGAGACAGCGCTGTCGGTGGCCATCGAGGACCTCCTGCAGATGCGCGCCGCCGAGGGAACCGCCCTCCAGGCCGACCTCACCAAGCACCTCGACACCCTCCAGCAGGGCGTCGGCGAGATCGAGGCGGTCACGGTCGGCATCAACGAGCGGCTCCGGCAGCGCCTGGAGGCCCGCATCCGCCGCATGATCGGCGAGCGCTTCGACGCGGGACGGATGGAGCAGGAGGTCGCCCTTCTGGTCGACAAGGCGGACGTGGGCGAGGAGATCGCCCGGCTCCGCTCCCACTGCGACCAGTTCGCGGACGCGCTCCTCTCCGAGGGCTCGGTGGGGCGTCGGCTCGACTTCCTCGTTCAGGAGATGAACCGGGAGGTCAACACCATCGGATCCAAGGCGAGCGAGCACGAGATCTCCTCCCGCGTGGTCGATCTGAAGTCCACGCTCGAGCGGATGCGCGAGCAGGCGGCGAACGTCGAATGAGCGACGTGGAGCCTCTCGCGGTCGAGCGCCCGGACAGGGGCGTGCTCTTCGTGGTCTCCGGCCCCAGCGGCGTCGGAAAGTCCACGCTGGTCAAGCAGGCGATGGCGCGCCTTCCGTGGCTCTCCTTCTCGGTCTCGGCGACCACCCGCGGTCCCCGCTCCGGGGAGCAGGACGGGGTCGACTACCACTTCCTCACCCCCGGCGAGTTCGAGCAGCGGGTGGAGGACGGCGCCTTTCTGGAGCACGCCACCGTGTACGACCGCTCCTACGGCACGCTGAAGGCCCCCACCGAGCGGGCGCTGGAGGAGGGGCGCTGCCTCCTCCTCGACATCGACGTGCAGGGTGCCGAGCAGGTCAAGGAGGCGCTCCCTGAGGCTGTCCACCTGTTCATCCTGCCCCCGAGCCTCGCGGCCCTCGAGGAGCGCCTGCGGGGCCGCGGTACGGACTCCCACGACGTGATCGCCCGCAGGATGGCCCAGGTCGCCACGCAGCTCCTCGGCGTGCAGGATGCCCACTACGTGGTGGTGAACGACGACCTCGAGGCCGCACACGCGAGCTTCGAGGCGGTGCTGCTGGCCGAGACCTGTCGGAGGAGCCGTCGGGACCGTGCCGTGCGCCGCGTCCTCGACGCCCTGCCCGCGAGGTAGGCGGCCCAGCGTCCCGGGCGGACGGAGGCAATGGCCTCGTGGGTTCTCCTCGACGCAGCGGTGGATATGCTCTCCGCTGGAGGGCTACCGCGTGAGCACGGTGTCGACCATCATGGAGAAGATCCAGGTCTACTCGCCCGACGCCGACCTGGCGCCGGTGATGACGGCCTACCTGCTCGCCGCGCGTGCTCACTCCGGGCAGATGCGGAAGTCCGGAGAGCCCTACATCACCCATCCGATGGCTGTCGCCGAGATCCTGGCCGACATGCGGATGGACGTCGAGACCATCGCCACGGCACTCCTCCACGACGCCCTGGAGGACAACCCCATCACCCCCGAGGAGATGGAGAAGGAGATCGGCCCCACGATCACTGGCCTGGTCGACGGCGTCACCAAGATCGGCAAGCTGAAGTTCCGCTCCCGGGAGGAGCTGGCGGCGGAGAACTTCCGCAAGATGATGCTGGCGATGAGCAAGGACCTGCGGGTCATCCTCGTCAAGCTGGCGGACCGTCTCCACAACATGTCCACCCTGGAGCACCACAAGCCCGCCAAGCAGAAGCAGATCGCCCAGGAGACGATGGAGATCTTCGTCCCCATCGCCAACCGACTCGGCCTGTCGAAGCTCAAGGCGGAGCTGGAGGACCTGTGCCTCCGCTACATCGACCCCGAGGGCTTCCGTCGCATCGAGGAGTTCCTCGAGCGCACCCAGGCCGACCGCGAGGAGTACACAGCCCGGGTCTGTGCTGCCCTCCAGAAGGAGCTGGATGCGGCTGGGGTGAACGCCGACGTGAAGGGGCGGGCCAAGCACCGTTCCAGCATCTGGCGGAAGATCGAGCGCTCGGGGCTGGAGCTTCACGAGGTGAGCGACCTCATCGCCTTCCGGGCCATCGTGGCCGACGTGGGCAGCTGCTACCACGCGCTCGGCCTGGTCCACAGCAAGTTCCCGCCCGTGCCGGACCGCATCAAGGACTACATCGCCCGGCCCAAGGCCAACGGGTACCAGTCGCTCCACACCACGGTGATCGGCCCCGAGCGGCGTCGCATCGAGGTCCAGATCCGCACGGAGGAGATGGACCGCGTGGCGGAGCAGGGGATCGCGGCCCACTGGCGCTACAAGGAGGGGCACCTGGCCCTCGCGCCGGAGGACGTCGTCCGGATCTCGCGCATCCGCGATGCCTTCGAAGCGGCGAAGGACGCCGACGATGCGCAGGAGTTCATGGAGTCCCTGAAGGTCGAGTTCTACGCGGACGAGGTCTTCGTGTTCACCCCGAAGGGCGACGTGAAGAGCTTCCCGATGGGCGCCACGGCCCTCGACTTCGCCTACGCCGTCCACACCGACGTCGGGCAGCGCTGCACCGGAGCCAAGGCCAACGGCCGCATGGTCCCCCTGCGCTACGAGCTCAGGTCCGGCGACACCATGGAGGTGCTCACCTCGGAGACCCAGAGCCCCTCCCGGGACTGGCTCGAGATCGCCCGCACGGGTCGGGCGATCTCCAAGATCCGCCGCTACCTGCGACAGGAGGAGCGGGAGCAGGGGATCCGCCTGGGCCGGGACATGCTCGAGGGGGAGCTGAAGCGCTTCGGCTCCAGCATCGACAAGGCGAAGAAGGAGGGCCGCCTCGCGAAGACGCTGTCCTCCCGCGGCTTCAAGGAGGTCGAGCCGCTCCTGGTCGATGTGGCCCGCGGTCAGCTGGGCCTGGCCAACATCATGCGGGACCTGCTGCCGGAGGGAACGTACCAGTCCCCCAAGGAGGAAGCGCAGCAGAACGCCCTCGCCTCGATCCTCAACCGCTTCCGGCGATCCACCCACTCGCCGGTGCTCATCACCGGCGAGGACGGTCTGCTGGTGCACTTCGCCAAGTGCTGTGCACCGCTCCCCGGTGAGCCGGTGGTCGGCTTCATCACCCGTGGTCGCGGCATCACGGTGCACCAGGGGTCCTGCAGCCAGCTGGAGGGGATGGACCCCGAGCGCCGCATTCCCGTGGAGTGGGACCGGGAGTCGGAGCTGCGCCACAACGGCGAGATCCGCATCTTCTGCACGGATCGGCCCGGCATGCTCGCCAAGATCACCAAGGTGTGCGACCAGAGCGGCGTCAACATCAACAAGGCCGTGGCCCAGTCGGACTCCGGCAACCCCGCCATGGTGAAGCTCGAGCTGGCCGTCCGAGACGTGTCCGAGCTGACCCGGTTGATCCGGAACATCGAGAAGCTCGACGGCGTCGACACGGTGCAGCGCACCGTGGGTTGAGGGGTCGGGTTAGACTGACGCGGTTGCGGACGCCCAGACCCGGGCGTCCTCGGAGGTGCCCATCCCCGCTTCCCCGTCGACCACCGCCGACTCAGAGTCACAGCGTCCCATAGAGTCACAGCGTCCCACGGCCGAGCGCCCCGATGGCGCAGACAGTGAGAGCGGAGACGGTGCGGAGCTGCTCGGGTTCGACGACAACAGCCTCGTGCGCGAGCTGGTCGGCGAGCTGGGCAGTCATCTGAAGCTCGTGGCGCGCCCACTCGGGGTCACGCTGACTCAGCGGGGCTCCGGGGTGCTGGTGGGGGGCTCGGGGAACCGCGTCCTCGCCAAGCAGGTGCTCCAGGCGCTGTACGGGCTGGCCGCCAGCGGTCGCGCGCTGCATCCGGCCGACGTTCGCCACGCCGTGCGCATCCTCAAGGCCGACCCCGGCTCCGACCTCGCGGGCTACTTCCACGACACCGTGCTCACCACGGTCCACGGCCGCCCGATCACCCCTCGCTCGGCGGGCCAGAAGACGTACCTCGAGGCGCTGCGGTCCCACGACGTGGTGTTCGGCGTCGGTCCTGCGGGCACGGGCAAGACCTACCTGGCGATGGCTGTCGCGGTCGCGGCGCTTCAGCGGGGCGAGGTGAAGAAGCTCATCCTCACCCGGCCGGCCGTCGAGGCCGGCGAGAAGCTCGGCTTCCTGCCGGGCGACCTCACCGAGAAGGTCGACCCCTACCTGCGACCCCTCTACGACGCACTCTCCGACATGGTGCCCGCCGAGCGGGCCCAGCGGATGCTGGAGCGTGGTGTGATCGAGGTCGCTCCGCTCGCCTTCATGCGCGGTCGCACCCTGGCGGGGGCCTACGTGGTCCTCGACGAGGGCCAGAACACCACGCGGGAGCAGATGAAGATGTTCCTGACCCGGCTGGGGGAGGGGTCCCGCATGGTGGTCACCGGCGACATCACCCAGATCGACCTCCCCAGGCGGCGGGACTCGGGCATGGTCCACGCGCTCGAGGTCCTCTCGGACGTGGGGCGCGTCGGCGTGTCGCGGCTCACCGCCAGCGACGTCGTCCGGCACCCGCTGGTCGCCGAGATCATCAACGCCTATGACTCCGCGCAGAAGGCCGACGATGTGCGGCGCGACAACCGTCGCCGGGCGAGCGAGGGCACGTCGTGAGCATCGTCGACCAGCTCCTCGGGGCTGTGGGTCGGGTCGGATCTCGGCTCGGGCTCGACGAGCTGGGCCTGTCGAAGAAGGGCTTTCAGCGGGCCGCCTTGCTGGCACTGACCTGCCTGGTCGCGGGGCTCCTCACGGTCGACTTCGCACGGGCTCCGAGCGAGACGCTCCGTCCCGGTGATGTCGCTCCTCGCACCATCAAGGCGCCGTTCACCTTCAGCTACACCGACGAGGCCGGCTACGAGGCCGCCCGAAGCGAGGCTCGCGCGGCCTCCGAGCCGGTGTTCGTTCACCAGGCGGATCTGGTCGACGAGCGCCAGGACCGGGTCGCCGCGGCCTTCCAGGGGGCTCGGCGGGCACTCCCCGCGGTCGACGACGAAGAGGCGGATCTCGAAGCGTCGATGGACGCGTTCCAGGCGGCGCTGCCGGTCCAGGTCCCCGCGGAGGACCTGAGGGCCCTCGCAGAGCAGCGCTACGAGGGTGCCCTCGAGCGGCTGGTGCGGGATCTGCTGGAGCGGGCCATGCGGGACCGCCTCATCGTGGTCTCGCGAGACACCCTGCCGCCCGATCGCGGCCCCATCCGGGTCGTGCACCTGCGGGGGGTCGACACCTCCGAGGAGCGGATCACGGACATCGACCAGGTGGTGCTGCCGAGCCGCGCCCGGGAGATGGTCAGCGTGGCGGCCCTGGAGGCCGTCGGCGAGCCCGGGCCTGCCCGCGACGCTGCGGCCACGGTGGCCCGCGCCCTGGTCACCGCGAACCTCACCTACGACCCCCTGCAGACGGCCGAGCGCCAGGAGCAGGCGGCCACCAGCGTGGAGGTCGAGCTGCACCAGGTGAAGCGGGGCGCCATCCTGTTCCGTGCCGGCGACACCCTCGACGAGCAGGACATCAACGTCTACGGCGCGCTCCAGCAGCAGCAGTCCGAGGCGGATCTGTGGTTCGAGCTCGGGGCCATCGGGCTGTTCCTGCTGGTCACCCTCACCAGCCTCTACCACTTCGCGGCGTCCTACCTCCCGGACTTCTCCAACCGTCGTCGCAACGTCGTGGCCGCATCGGGCATCCTGATGCTCACGGCGCTCCTCACCCGGCTCGTGGTGGCCAGCTCCGAGGGCGTGGCGGCGCTGATCGGCTTCGAGGCCGAGGCGTCGTCCATCTGGCTCCTGGTGCCGGTGGCGGGCTCGGTGATGCTGGTGCGGTTGCTGATGGGCGTGGGCTGGACCGTGGTCATCAGCGGCTTCGCGGCGGTCCTGTGCGGGCTGATGATGGACCTGTCGGCCCTGCACGTCGGCTTCTTCCTGGTGTCGGGTCTCGCGGGGGCGGGTGCCGTCGAGCACACCCGGGAGCGCATCGCCGTGCTCAAGGCGGGTCTCACCATCGGCCTCACCAACGCGGTGCTGGCCCTCGTCATCCACTTCGTGCAGCTGTTCGTCGTCGAGTCCGAGCTGTCGATGGCCACGACCATGCGTCCCGTCTGGTCGATGACCTTCGCGTTCGTGGGCGGACTGGGGGCCAGCTTCCTGGTGCTCGGGCTGATTCCGCTCTTCGAGCTGATGGGCTTCGTCACCGACTACCGTCTCATGGAGCTGGCCAACCTCAACCACCCGCTGCTGCGACGGCTGATGCTCCGTGCGCCGGGCTCGTACCACCACAGCGTGGTGGTGGGGACCCTCGCGGAGGCCGGCAGCGAGGCCATCGGTGCCAACGCTCTGGTGGCGAAGGTGGCGAGCTTCTTCCACGACGTCGGCAAGATGACGAAGCCCCAGTACTTCGTCGAGAACCAGCGCGACGGGGTCAACCGTCATCAGGACATCGACCCCTACGCGTCGGCCCGCATCATCATCAGCCACGTGACCGACGGAGCGCGGATGGCCCGGGAGCACAACCTGCCCCAGCCCATCCTCGAGAACATCCTGATGCACCACGGCACCGGCATCCTCCAGTACTTCTACGCCCATGCCCAGCAGCTGGCCGAGGAAGCGGGGGAGGACCCGGACAGCGTCGACCCCGATGCCTTCCGCTACCCGGGGCCGAAGCCGTCGACCCGGGAGTCGGGCGTGATCATGCTGGCCGACAAGGTGGAGGCGGCGACCCGCACCCTGGCCAACCCCAACGAGGCCAACATCCGGGCGATGATCAACCGCATCGTCAACTCGGTGATCGCCGACGGCCAGTTCTCGGAGTGTCCGCTCACCTTCGAAGAGATCCACGTCATCGCGGAGACCTTCGTGAGCGTCCTGCTGGGCATCTACCACCAGCGCATCGAGTACCCCCAGACCGCCGACGTCTCCCAGGGGAAGGAGTCCGAGGAGGGGGCCCCGCCCGTTGCGGCCAAGGGCTTCCCCCCCAAGCGCACCACGATCACCCTCGACCTGGACCCCGAGCAGCGGGCCAAGCAGGGCAACCGTGGCAACCGCCCGGAAGGGGACACGGCGCCCCCAGAGTCCACACCGGTTCCGGGCGAGGGCGAGGGGTCCGAGGAGGAGGTCGACTACGAAGCGGTGGACTACCTCCCACGGTAGTCGCGGCCTCGAGGTGCCCCGGGCTTCCTCGTCAGTTGGCGAAGAGCCAGCCGGCGGCGCCGAGGAGCCCCAGCAGCCCGCCGATCGCGGCGGCCACCCAGACGATCGGGGGCGTCGCCGGCGGGTCGACGTCGTTGGCCGACGGGTCGGGTGGGGGCGCTACCGGGCCCTCCACAGGCATGGGGGCGGGCTCGAGGACGGGGGGCTTCGGAGGGGCCACCTCCTCGCTGTCGTCGTCGTGGATGTGGGCTTCGATCTCGTCGACGGACGCACCCCCGACGTCGGTGTCTTCCTCGTCGGGAGACCGCCCCCCTCGAGGCTGGATCTCGTCGGTGTCCGTGTCGCGCCCGTCGGGGGCGTCCTCGGTGCGCCCTCCCTCAGCGAGAGCCTGAGCCTCGTCGCGGTCGATCTCCTCGGTCACGCGGCCGTCGTCTCCTCGATCCAGGCCGGGGTCCAGGGCGTCGCCGCCCCAAGAGCGCAGGTCGGGAATGCCGATGCGGTCGCCGACCATCACCGGTGTCTGCACGTCGTCTTCCTGGTAGGTGGCTCCCTCCCAGTGGGCGACGATGCAGGTGATGTTGTCGTGACCTCCGCGCTCGAGGGCCACCTCGATGAGCCTCTCGGTGGCGCGGTCCGGGGCGAGCCCCTCCACGAGTGCGGGCAGCTCGTCGTCCTCCACGAGATCGCAGAGCCCATCGGAGCACAGCACGATGACGTCGCCGTGGACGAGCTTCCAGGGGTGCCCGAGGGTGCCGGCCTTGACCGCCTGCTCCTCGGGACCACGGCCACCCAGGGCGCGGGTCACCACGTGGGCGAGGGTGGAGGTCCTGGCTTCCTCGAGGGACATCTGGCCTGCCGCCACGAGCTCCTCGACCAGCTTGTGGTCGCGGGTGCGCTCGACGACCCGGTGGTCGCGGATGAGGTAGGCGCGACTGTCGCCGACCCACGCCACGTGGGCCGCACCATCGGTGACGTAGACCATCACGGCGGTGGAGCCGGGGTTTCCCATCGGGCCGCTGCACAGCTCGGCCCGGACGACCTCGTCGGCGGTGCGGATGGCCTGACGCATGCGCTCCGGGGGGAGCCCGCGCGATCCCCCCATGGACTCCTGGATCTGCTGAACCGCCAGCTTGCTGGCCTCGTCTCCACGACCCATCCCCCCCATGCCATCGCAGACGAGCAGCAGCAGTCCGCCATCGTCGGGCGGGCCGACGGCGTAGCTGTCTTCGTTGTTGGGGTGCACCAGGCCAACGTGGGTGGCCGCATGCACGCGCAATGGGAGTGTCATCCCGGCCGATTATGGCGACGGCGTGCTCACGGCCAGCCCCTGTCCTGTCGTTGGTTTGACGCGGGGCCGTCTCCGTCCTTACACTCAGGAGACGGGGGGTCCATGGGCAAGCGCCGCATGAATCGAGAACGCGCGACCCCGAAGCCCACCCCGACCCGTACACGCCCTGCCCATGGCAACCACCGCAAGCAGCCCGCCTTCGAGCCTGCCAGGCAGCGGGTGGTGGCCCTCGTCGGCCATCGAGCGGCCGGCAAGACCAGCCTGGGGGACCTCCTCTGCAAGGTCGCGAGGGTGACCCGGGACGTCGGCTCGGTGGACCAGCGGACGTCGATCCTGGACTGGCGAGCGGACGAGCGGGCTGCTGGC
>Ga0213839_1001209_pt1 | contig 17898 bp, 17 predicted proteins | sample SWPATP21_FD_160075 | JGI IMG/M metagenome (GOLD analysis project Ga0213839, IMG submission 160075) | Coastal seawater microbial communities from Marineland, Florida, United States - SWPA TP2 #1 | ecosystem: Environmental > Aquatic > Marine > Coastal | place: USA: Florida | collected 2016-08-14
TCGGGTCCGACCTGCACGTCCCCTGGGGTCGTCACCGCTGGGAGAGGCTCGGGTCCGACCCGCACGTCCCCTGGCGTCGTCACCGCCGGGAGGGGCTGGGGGCCGACCCGCACATCCCCCGGCGTGGTCACGGCCGGGAGGGGCTCCGGTCCGACCCGCACGTCCCCTGGGGTCGTCACCGCCGGGAGGGGCTGGGGTCCGACCTGCACGTCCCCTGGCGTGGTCACCGCCGGGAGCGGCGGCAGCGGCCCCACGTGCACGTCCCCTGGCGTGGTCACCGCCGGGAGGGGTGCCCGGGGTTCGATGTGGATGTCCCCGGGGGTGGTGACGGGTGGGAGAGGCCCGGGCCCGACCTGCACGTCCCCTGGGGTGGTCACCGCCGGGAGAGGCTCGCGTCCCACGTGGATGTCCCCCGGGGTGGTGACGTCGGGGATGTAGGTGTCGGGATCGACGTAGCGGGTCCCTGTCTGGGGGTCGGCGGGCTTCCGCTGCCTCCACCTGGCCGCCCGCCCACCCGCTGCGTCGCCGGCCCCTGTGGTCAGTCCATCCTTGGCGACCCCGTAGCCTGCCCGCCGCAGGGCCTCGTCCCGCTTCCCGTCCGCGACGGCACCGTGGATCGCAGGGTCGAAGGCGGCGTTCACCGCCCCTTGCCCGCTCCCCTTGGCGAGACCCGTGCGGAACGTCTGCTCGGCCACGGTGGTGGCGCCGTTGCGGGTGTCGACGCCGTGGCCCACGCCGGCGCCGAGCCCGCTGGCCACCGTGCGTCGGACGCCGCCGACGAGCAGCTGCTGAGCCATCTCGCCACCGCTCATACGACGGGGGTCGAGGGCCATCGCCTCGTTCGCCAGGTTGCTCGGCGCCTGGGTTCCTCCCGCCACGAGCATCTTCGCCATCAGCTCGGCCCGGGCGAGGTCCATTCCCGGGTTCTCGTCGACGAGACGCTTCGCCAGGCTGGCCTCCAAGCCCCTCGCCGCCGCGAGGTTCCCGAGGCCCGCGGTGCCCACCGAGAGCCCCATCGCCGCGAGCTCCTGCAGCAGCACCTCGTTGGACACGCCGCCGTCCTTGAGGGCCAGCTTGGTGCCGCTGCTCGCCACCCCGCTCCACAGCGCGGCCCACAGCGGCGCGGCGGCCCCCTCGGTGAGGGCGGTGGTGATGGCCATGGCGGTGAGCGCTGCGCCATCCGCGAGGGTATCCCCCACGGCATCCCGGGTGGCTCCGTAGGTGAGCTGGTCCTGGGAGAGGCCCTGGGCGAAGGCATGCAGCTGGGTCTCGTCGAGGCGCCGGCCGTCCAGGGTGCCGTCGATCACGGCCCCGGTGGTGCGCTCGAAGGCGCTCGCCTTGTTGTGCAGGCCCATGCCTTCCGCCACCTCGGTGGCCCCATGACCGATGGCGCCGAAGCCCTCGGTCTCGTAGGCCCGCCGCTCCTGGGCCCGACGACGCTGGTCGGCGCGGTCCGTGGCTCGGCCCTGGAGCTGGTGCGAGAGGTCGAAGCCCTCGCGGCCGCCGATGTCTTGCTGGTGGTACGAGAGCAGACCTTCGCTGGATCCGCCCATCTCGGCGGCCACGGCGTCGAAGTCCTCGTACAGCTTGGCCATCTGGGCGGGGTCTGCACCGGCATAGCGCTGGGCGACCGCCTTCACCTCCGAGACGTCCGTGCCCAGTCCGTCGTAGGCGACGAAGAGGCGCAGAGCATCGTCGGCCTTCCCGCGGGCGGCGTACTGCCCCATCATCACCCGCTCGGCGTCGGGGTCTTGGGCGTCGTGGGACCCGAACTCTTCGTCGAGAAGCTGCTTGCTGTCGAGGCTCGTCTGCTCCTTCAGCTGTGCCTCGAGCCCTGTCGATCCGCGGAGGTGGGCCTTCTCGTAGGTGCGGATCATCAGCCGACGATCGGTGCCGAGTCCCCAGCCCCAGTTGTCGGCCGCGATCTTCAGCCGGAGGGCGTCGGCCTGGTCCTTGTCGCCCGCGAGCTCGCTCATCACCACCTTGTACTCGTCGCCCGAGAACTCCCCCCGAAACGCCGGACCCAGCTCGGTTCCCTGCTGCTCCTTCCACGTCGCCTCGAGCCTCGCCAGCTGCTTGGGGGAGAGGTCCTGCATCCCATCGAAGATGGGATCCTCGTCGGTGCCCATGGCCCGGGGGTCCCACCAGCTGGTGCCGTACATGTGCAGTGCGATCTCAGCCGACGTCTTGGCCACGGCCCGCTGGTCGGGGTCGACCTCGAGCAGGGCACGGGCCTTGGACTGCTCGCGGGGAGACAGGTCGGCGAGGAGGGTCTTCCAGCGGGCCTCGGACTCAGCCCCCTGGCCGAGCAGGTGCTCTCGCTCGGCGTCGCTGCAGCCCTCCAGCACGTCGAAGACGAGCTTCTCGTCGTCGGTGCCGCGGGTGGCGTAGCGCAGCACGCCCTCCAGGCCTCGGGTGCGGTGCTCGTCGCTGAGCAGGTCGAGGGCCACCTGTCCGTCGCTGCCCTCCCACGAGCCCATGTCTTCCGACAGCTGGGTGCGCAGGTCCATGCCGTAGCGCTGTCGGTAGAGGTCCTCGAGGAACGCAGCCTCGCCCTTGGGGAGCGTGCGGAGGGCGCCGAAGATCTTCGCGGGATCGTCGCCCACCCCATCGACGCCCGCAAACACGTCGCCCGCGAGGGCCGTGAGCTTGACGACCCGCTGGCGGTCGAGGGCCTGGGCGCGGTCGCTCAAGGCCTTGCCCATGGCGGGGTCGGCCAGCTGGGCGGCGATCTCGGTCTCGGTGTAGCCCTGGGCGTACAGGGTGTCGTGGAGCTCCTGGCGGGCCTCCTTGTCCGCCAGGGCGACCCGCTCGGCCCGGACGCCGGCGCCTGCGGGATCCTTCGCGCCGGCAATCAGGGCATTCAGGCGGGCGAGCTCGTCGCCGTCGACCATGGCCCGAAGGTCGGAGGCCTTCCGCAGCAGCAGCGCATCACGGGTCGCCGGGTCGAGGGACTGCAGCGACGAGAGCACTCTGGCGTCGGAGTACTGGCCCTCGACGGTCCGCAGACCCGCCGTCAGGGTGGTCTCGTCGACGGCGTCGGCGCGCGCCTGGATCTGCGCGGCGTCGAGCTCGGTTCCGGTGACGGACGGCGCGCTCGCGGAGGGGCTCTCCTCGCTGTCGAGCAGGGCCTCGGCGGCGTCCTGGTCCGTCCCCTGCAGCCCGGCGAGGATGCTGTCCTTCAGGCTGTCCCCCTCCTCGTCTCGGAAGCGGGCGTCGATGTAGCGACGTTGCTCGGCGGTGAGTCCCCGCAGGATCGACAGCACGGTGTCGTCGTCGACCCAGGTGCTGTTCAGCTCGCCCCGCAAGCGCTCCATGGGCACGGCACAGGCCACCCGCAGGGCTTCCTCTCGCTCGCTGTCCGAGGGGGTGCTCCCAGCCTCCAGCCAGCCCTGGAAGGCAGCGGGCAGGCTGGGGCCGTTGCTGTGGGCCAGGCCGATGGCCCGCGCCGCCTCGGGATGCTCCGCCAGCCTGCGGGTGTCGGCGTCGACGGCCCCCAGCTGGAGGGAGGCCTCCTCCAGGCGCCGACGAACGTCGCCCAGATCTCGCTCCACACGCTGCCGACGGGCCTCGACGGCGCTGGCATCGAAGCGCTCGTCGGTCCGTTCGCCTCCAAGGAGCGCGTCGGTCCAGCGGCGCTCCTTCTCCAGTCGCTGGGCCTGTCTCTGCAGGGCATCGGTCCGGACCTGCAGCTCCTGGCGACGGGCCGCCAGCACCCCCCGAACCTGCCGGGCTGCGGCCTCCGGCGCCATCGGCGCCTCGACGAGGCCGCCATGCTGGAGCAGGGAGTCGATGGAGGCGAGCAGGCCGCCGACCGTCGCCTGTTCCTGCTCCTGACGCGCAGCGACCTGAGGAGCGCTCGCGGGGCGGGTCGTTCGAGCGTGGGCAGCCATGGGCACCTCCTGGCCAGAAGGTAGGAGCCGGACGGATCGCCGGGGTGACAGCGCGTGACAGCCACCCCATCGGGCGTCGGCCACGGCCGTCCTCCTCCGTCGTCAGGCCCCCGAAGAACGTCGACGCCCGGCGGTAGGCCGTCGCCCGCCGGATGCGATACGGCCGCCGCCGGAGGCTGAATGACCCGCTGGCTCCGCTGGCTGCTACCCCTCGCCATCCTGTCCCTCGTCCTCGGCGGCTTCCTGCTCACCACCGGCTTCCTGGTGTGGCGCAGCCAGGAGACCCCCGAAGCCGCGGAGGTGCTCACCGTGGGTACCGGCGACGTCGAGGTGAAGACGGTGGCCACCGGCTCGATCGTTCCCCGCAACGAGGTCGGCGTGAAGAGTCGGGTCTCCGGCGTCGTGGGCCAGATCCACGTCGACCCCGGCAACCTGGTCGAGCCAGGTGGCCTCATCGCCACCATCGTCGTGCAGCCCAACGCCTCTCAGCTGGCGAGTGCCCAAGCAGGGGTTCGCACCACGTCGATCGCGAAGAACGACGCCAAGCGCCAGCTCGAGCGTGCCGAGACCCTCGCTGCCCAGGGGGCGGTGAGCGCTACCGAGCTCGAGCGGGCCCAGACGGCCTACGCCCTGGCGCGCCAGGAGCACGCCGCCGCCGTCGCCGACCTCCAGATCGTCGAGGACGGCGCGGCCTCCTCTTCGGGCGACGTGAGCACCGAGGTCCGGAGCCCCGTCGGAGGAATGGTCCTCAGCGTCGACGTCAAGGTCGGCTACAGCGTCATCGAGTCCAACACCTTCAACGAGGGCACCACCATCGGCTACGTCGCCGACATGAACGACCTCATCTTCCAGGGAATGCTCGACGAGTCGGAGGTGGGCCGGGTCCAGGAGGGCATGCCCCTCACCCTGACCGTGGGCGCACTCGACGACGCCCGCCTCGACGGCACCCTGGAGTACATCAGCCCCAAGGGCATCGAGGCCGACGGCGCCGTGCAGTTCGAGATCCGCGCCGCCATCCGCCCCCCGGAGGACGTCTTCGTCCGGGCCGGGAGCTCCGCCAACGCGGCCATCGTCCTCGGCCGCGCCGAGGAGGTGGTGGTGGTCGACGAGCGCGCCCTGCGCTTCGAGGGCGACCGCGTCTTCGTGGTGACCGAGGCGGGCGACGAGCGGAACGTGCAGGTGGGCCTCTCCGACGGTCTCCGCATCCAGGTCACCGACGGCCTCTCCACCGGCGACCGCATCGTCGTCCCGAACTGAGCGCTACACTGGGGCGCCCCAGGAGCCCTTCCATGCCCTCCACACCCCTCCGCACCGCAGGCGCCCTCTTCGGCCTCGCGCTCCTCCTCGGCTGCGCCGGGCTCTACGAGGACGACGACGCCGTGGCCGAGCTACCCGAGGAGACGGGGGACACCGGCGAGGCCGCCGAGGAGGAAGAGGAGGAGGAGGTCGTGGACAGCGGCCCCGCCGACACGGGCCGCAAGGAGCGCAAGCCCCGGGACGGCGAGCGGGAGCGACGGGACCGGAAGGAGAAGAAGCCGGGCGGGGGCAAGGAGAAGCCCAAGCCGAAGCCCGGGAGGAAGTCGCTGTGCTTCGGCGGCCAGGGCCTCGACCTCCGCCTCGACATCAACGGCACCGACGCCACCGGCTCCCTCGACTACACCAGCGGCAAGGTGGAGGTGTCGGTGCCCAAGCTGAGCGGCGCCCGAAAGGGCTCGCGGGTGGAGACGAGCGGCACGGGCACCGTCAACGGCAAGAAGAAGAAGGTCCAGGTCCAGGCAGGCAAGTCCGACAAGGGGCCGGTGGTGCGCATCGACGGCAACACCGTGAAGGGTGCCAAGATCGTCCCCTGCAAGTAGAGGCAGCCATGTCCCGCCACGACCTGTCCGCGCGAGGAAACGCCCTCGCCGCCTCCCCCGCCATGCCCACCTACCTCCTCGAGCACTTCCCGCGGCTCGACGACCTCTACGACGCCGAGACCAACCCCGGCGGCTACATCCCGCTCTGCATCGCGGAGAACCGCCTCGTGTGGGACCTCCTGGCCCCCAAGGTCCGGGGCCCGCGCCACGTTCCGCCGGATGCCCTGGGGTACGGCGACATGGTGGGCCCCCGCCCGTTCCGGGAGGTCCTGGCGTCCTTCCTCGAGCGCTGGGTGCTGGGACGCCCCGTCGACCCCGACCACACCGCCGTGCTCGCCGGCGCAGGCAGCGTGCTGGAGATCCTGTTCTACGCCCTCGGCGACCCCGGCGACGGCGTGCTGGTTCCGACCCCGAGCTACGCCGGCTTCTGGATGGACCTGGAGCTCCGCGACGAGCTGCACATCGTGCCCGTCCACACCCGGGCCGACGACGGCTTCCGGCTCACCCCCGAGCTCCTCGACGCCGCGGTGGAAGCGGCCGACGTGCCTGTGCGGGCGCTCCTCTACACCACCCCCAACAACCCCCTCGGCACGGTGGCCTCCCGGGAGGAGCTCGAGGCCGTGCTGACCTGGGCCGAGGGCCGCGGAATCCACGTGGTCTTCGACGAGGTGTACGCCCTGTCGGTGTACGGAGACGCACCCTTCGTGTCGGCGGCCCAGCTGCGCCCGTCCCTCGGTGAGCACACCCACATCGTGTGGGCCTTCAGCAAGGACATGGCGGCGTCGGGGCTGCGCTGCGGCGCGCTGATCAGCGAGAACGAGGGCGTGCTGGCCACGGTCAACGCCCTGTCGTACTGGGCCTGCGTCTCCGGAGACACCCTCCACCTGCTGGAGGGCTGGCTCTCCGACGAGGCCTGGCTCCAGCGCTACGTGCCCGAGATGCGACGCCGGCTCGGGGCCTCCGCGTCCCGGGTGGTGGAGCGCCTGACGGCGGCCGGCGTGCCCGTGACCGGCGGTCAGGCAGGGTTCTTCGTGCTCGTCGACCTGCGGGCCCACCTCGACGCGCCCACCGTGGAGGCGGAGGACCGCCTGTGGCGTCGCCTCCTCGACGCAGGCATCAACCTGACGCCCGGGGTCGCCATCCGGAGCGAGGAGCCCGGTCTGTTTCGGCTCTGCTTCGCCAGCGTGCCCCTCGAGGCCCTCGATGTCGCCATCGACCGACTCCTGGCGGTGCTTCACGCGGGCTGATCCCCGAGGAGCCCGGCCCACAGGAGTCCATCGAGGCTGGCGAGGAGCTCGGGGACACCAGGGAGCCACAGCCCCATGGAGGCCATGGGCACGGCCCTCTCCACCCAGCCGAGGAGTCCCTCGGTGGCAGACTGACCGGGCGAGCGGTCGAGGACCCAGAACAGCAGGACCAACAGCTGCATCCCGTAGGCAAGGCGCGCCATGACGTCGGGGCTGGGGGGCGGTAGCGACGCTTCCTTCACGGCCAGGTGAAACACCCCCTGCACATCGGCCCGGGCCTCGGCGGCAGCCGGCGAGAGCAGCCCACCGTCAGCGTCGGCGAGGAGGGCGGGAAGCACCGCCACCAGGGTGCCTCGATGGGGCCCGAGCACCGCCAGGCTGTGGCGCAGGGCCGCGAGGACGCGGGGCGGCCACGCCCCGTCGGGCAGCTCCACCGATGCGGCGAAGGCCGCCGAGCGCTCCCCGTACAGCGCCAACACCACGTCCTGCTTGCTGGCGAAGTAGCGGTACAGCAGCCCGGGCGACACCCCGGCGGCATCGGCGATGTCCCGCATCGTCGTCTGGCCGTAGCCTCGCTCGGCAAAGCAGCCAATCGCCGCGTGGTACAAGGCCTCCCTCGTAGCCTTTCCCTGCTCCGTCCGACCCGGTGGACGACCTCGACCCGCCATGCTGTCTCCCCATCTGGACGTTTTGGCTAAACGTGTTTACCTATATTCCAGGAGGGGACCATGCGCTACGTCATCCCCGGTGGAAGCGGTCAGATCGGCACCTTCCTCGCCCGCAGCCTTCGGGAGCGGGGCCACGAGGTGCTGATCATCGGTCGCAGCAGCGACGATCCGGCCCTTCGGTGGGACGGCCGCACCCTGGGTCCCTGGGCCGAGGCCATCGATGGCGCCGACGCCGTCGTCAACCTCACGGGCCGCAGCGTCAACTGCCGCTACCACTGGTCGAACCTGGCGGAGATGATGAGCTCCCGCATCGACAGCGCTGAGGTGATCGGCAAGGCCATCGCCCGGGCCCGGCACCCTCCCCGGGTGTGGCTGCAGGGGAGCACGGCCACCATCTATGCCCACACCTTCGGGGAGGCCCACACCGAGGCGGAGGGCGAGCTGGGAGGCCGGGAGCCCGACGTGCCCGCCTATTGGTCGTACAGCGTCCACATCGCCCGGGCCTGGGAGCACGTCCTCGCCGCAGCCGACACGCCCCGCACCCGAAAGGTGGCCCTGCGCACCGGCTTCACGATGAGCCCCGACCCCGGCGGCGTGTTCGACGTGCTGTTCAAGCTCGCCCGCGCCGGCCTCGGCGGGCCCTTCTACGGAGGCGCCCAGTACGTCTCCTGGCTCCACGACGTCGACTTCGTGAACATCGTCCGCTTCCTGGTGGAGACCGAGGAGCTCTCGGGCCCGGTCAACCTCACCGCCCCGGAGCCCCTCACCAACGGCGCGTTCATGGGCATCCTGCGCAAGGCGGGCGGCATCCCCTTCGGCATGCCGATCTGGCCAGGGGTCGCAGAGCTCGGCGCCGTCTTCCTGAAGACGGACGTGGAGCTGATGCGGAAGAGCCGTCGGGTGGTCCCCGAGAAGCTCCTCGACGCCGGCTACACCTTCCACATGACCCGGTGGGAGGACGCCGCCCCCGACCTCGTGGCGCGCTGGCAGGCCATGGGTCGCGGCGAGGGGTCGACGTAGTGCGACCGTCGGAGAGTCCCTCGCCAGATGTCCGCCGGTCGTGGGTGCGAGGCCCCGAGCAGGCTCGGCGCTACGTGTGCACCTGGGGAGGCACCTCCGCACTAGACTGCCGCTCGCCAGGGCCATAGCGGAGGTCAACCACGGAGGTCCCATGTTCGGCCAGCCCAGCTACGGCATCACCCGCACCGTCCACCTCGACTTCGACGCCGCGGTGGAGCGCATCCGCGCCACCCTCGCCGACAACGGCTTCGGCGTCCTCACCGAGATCGACTTCTCCGGCACCATCAAGAAGAAGCTCGACAAGGACATGGACCGCTACACCATCCTGGGCGCCTGCCACCCCCCCAGCGCATGGGCCGCCTACCAGGCCGCGAACCCCATCGGCCTCCTGCTCCCCTGCAACGTCGTGGTCGCGCAGGACGGCGACCACGTCGTGATCAGCGCCATCGACCCCGCCGCGATGTTCACGGTCGTCGACGCGGAGGGAATGGCCGAGGTCGTGACCGACGTGCGCCAACGGCTCACCGCCGCCATCGAGGCCGCCTGAGGACCCGCCCGTCGACAAGGCAGCTTCGACGATCCTTGATGTGGATTCTCGCATGACCCCTTGACGACCCAAACCCGTCGTCCGATCCTTGGGACGATGGGAGGTTCCATGGGTCGGACCCTGTTCGTCGGCGATGTGCACGGCTGTGCAGACGAGCTGGACAAGCTGCTCCGCAAGGCGCGGCCGACACGAGTCGTGTTGCTGGGGGACCTGTTCACCAAGGGTCCGGACCCCCGGGGCGTCTGGTCCCTCATCCAGGAGTGGGATGCCGAGGCCGTCCTCGGCAACCACGACGACGACGTCCTGGCCTCGTGGAAGCCGGGCAAGAAGCTCCCCAAGAAGGCTCACCGCTGGCTCGCCAAGCGGCCGGTCACCCTCGAGGGTCGCCACGGGGACCGGCCGTGGGTCGCCGTGCACGCCGGTGTCCATCCGCGACGGGGCTACCGGGCCACCACCCGGGAGCAGGCACTCCACATGCGCACCTGGAAGGGTCGCCCCTGGTACAAGGCCTACCGCAAGGATCGCCTGGTACTGCACGGTCACGATGCGCGCGGCGGCCTCATCGACCTGCGGCCTCGCACGCTCTGCCTCGACACCGCCTGCGTGAAGGGAGGGCGCCTCACCGGCTATCTCCTCGAGGACGATCAGGTGGTGTCGGTGCCTTCTCGTCGCGCCTACCGCTGATCGCCAGCTACACAGGGACATGCTCCTCTTGTCCTGGCTCGCCTGCTCCAACCCCGCGCCGTCCCCTCCCCTCGGGAAAGGAAGCGCCTACACCGTCTACGACACGTCCCTGGTCGACAGCGGGCAGCCCGAGCCTGGGGTGCAGCTCCAGTTCCTCGACGAGGAGGGCCATGGTGTCGGCGACGAGCCGGTGCCCTGGACGATGGTCAACGGGCCAGCCGGCGGCTGGACGCTGACCCTCCGGGCCCGGGTCACCAACCTCCCGGCCGACGAGCTGCCCTTCGCCCTCGACGCCACCGCGCTGATGACCGAGACCGAGGGCTTCGTCGCGGAGGGCTACAGGGTCCTGCTGGAGATGGAGGAGGACGGCGCGGCGTACCTCGGACCCTGGCCCCAGACCGACATCCGCCTGTTCATGGTGTCCGAGAACCCCTACGACATCGAGGCGCTCTGCGCTCGGGAGGGACTGGAGGCTCCCCTGCACCTTCGGCTGGAGCGACTGGACCAGGAAGAGCCCGCAGACGTCTACACGTTCGACCACACCGTGCGCTTTCTCCTCGACCCGCTCAACGAGCCCTACTGCCACTGACGGCAGCGCCCGTGGCCTCCACATGGGGCGTCGGGCAGCCGCTCGGTGACCCGTGGTGAGACACACGAGCCGCTCATCCGTCCTGGCATGGCACACCATCCAGCACGGAGTTCGTCATGCGTACCCTTCTCCTCTCGCTCATCGGCCTGGCGGCCAGCTCGCCGGCCTTCGCCCAGGACAGCACCCTCACCACCGTCGTGGTCTTCGACGACAACGTCGAGGCGTTCGTGCACATCACCACGTCCGACGTGGGGATCTTCAAGGAGTGGCTGGGCACCATCGTTCTGGACGGCCCCAACGGACATGACCCCGAACCCCCGTACTACGACTTCGACCAGGACCTCGCCAACCTCGATGCCATCACGCCCTACGGCCAGACCGACCTCTCCAACGGACTGCTGTGGGTGAGCGAGCCCTACTTCCTCGACCACCTGATGATGGTCCGGCAGACCTACGCCGGCGAGCTCCAGCAGGAGCAGGCGATGGCCGACATCCTCATGGAGGACCTCGTTCAGGCGGGGGCCCCCATCACCGCGATCCAGGCCGACATCAGCAACGGCGTCTAGAGCGGAGGTCTGGATGGGCCTCCCCCGTTGCACGCGTAGCGCCGAGTCGGCGGGGGGCCGTCGACATGGGGCCGCGCTGCCCGAAAGACGCGGCGCCACAGAGGTCTTCGAAGACGGTCCATGGGCCCTTGCATGCCGTCGCCCGACGTCTGCAGCCTGAAGCCTCGCGCCACGGCCAGCGGACATCTGGCGAGGGACTTCCGAAGCGTCGCACCAGGCGGGTGACAGCTGTGGCCGTCGTCGGTGTCCCAGCAGCATCGACGACGGAGACCCCCATGACCCTGCTGCTCACCACCCTCGCCAGCCACGCCGCCACCGAGGAGACCCGCACCGAGGTCCACGACCCCGCCCACCCCATCGCCCTGGGCTCCCGCCTGGGGGCCTGGACGGGGCCCTACACCTCGCCGGCCCTCGGCGGGCACCTCAAGCTCAAGCCCGCCGAGGCGGTCGGCTTCGAGGGCTTCATGGACCACATGCTGCGCCTGTCCGACGGCGTCGCCCGCCACGACCATGTCATCGGCTTCTCGATGTACACGCCAGCGCTCCTCGGGGACCACCGCTGGTTCCTCTCCCCCACCGTCGGGGCCTGCGTGGACTTCCGGGTCGACACGCCCTTCCGGGAGCGGGGCCCGAGCAACACCGACATCCTCTTCGGCGTCCATGGCGGCGGCATGGTGGAGCTCGCCGTGGGGCAGGGCTGGTCCCTGGAGATCAACGGTCAGCTCTTCCGCTACTGGGGCAACCAGATCGCCACCGACAGCTGGTCGGCGACGGCCTCGAACCAGCTCCACGGCACGTCGGTCTTCCAGTCCGTCGCCAGCATCAACTACACGCTGTGACGACACGCCGCTGCCGCGCGGCCCTGCGGCGTCGAACCGGTTCCGCAGGGGCCCCGAAACCGGTACCCTGACGGAGCCATGGACCTCCCCCCCCGATCGAGCGCGCCGCTCTCCCAGCAGCGCTTCGAGCTGCTCCTCGTCGCGCTGGGCGTGGGCGCCGGGCTCCTGGGCGGCACCTGGGCCTGGCGTGGCAACCACGAAGCGATGGCGATGGCGCTGGTCATCGCGGTGGTCGTCGGGGCTCTGTGGCTGCTCTCGCGGCAGGGGCGCCCCCGCCTCTCAGCCGTTCTCGTGGGCCTCGCCCTCAACGTCGTCACGCTCCTCGGTGTCTCGTACTTCGGGGGACCTCGGGCCCACGGTCCAGCGTTCCTGCTCGTCGTCGTCATGTGCAGCGGCCTGATGGTCGGCTGGCGAGGAGGCGCCTTGTCCCTCGCCGCATGCACCGCCTACGTGGCGCTGGACGGCTGGTACGGCCCCCCGCCGTGGGCGACGGGGGAGATCGCCACCGAGCCCGAGCAGGTCACGATGGACTGGCTGCTGGCCATCGGCCTCGCAGGCTCCCTGGCGGTGGTGGCCTTCCACACCGCGGGCCAGCGGATCGAGGAGGCTCAGCGCTCCGAAGCGGAGAAGCGACAGGCGCTGGAGCACGCCCGCGCCGCGAACCAGGCCAAGTCGGCCTTCCTCGCCAACATGAGCCATGAGCTCCGCACGCCCCTCACCGCCATCCTCGGCTACTCCGAGCTCCTGTCCGACGAGCTCCACGACGAAGGCGCCCAGGACGCCGAGCGGATCACCCAGGCCGGCCGACACCTCCTCGAGCTGATCGACCAGGTCCTGGACATGTCACGGGTCGAGGCGGGCAAGCTCGACCTCGAGTGGGCCGAGGTCGACGTCACCCCCCTCCTCCACGAGGTCGTGGCCCTGGTCCAGCCCCAAGCCCAGCGACGCGCGTGCGAGCTGCGGCACGACGTCGCCGACCTGGGGGTGGTCGAAGGCGACGCCCTCCGCATTCGACAGATCCTCCAGAACCTGCTGTCGAACGCCATCAAGTACGCTCCCGGTGTGATCGAGCTGGACGGCCATCGCGGCGACGACGGCGTGGCGCTGACGGTCCGGGACCACGGCAGCGGCATCCCGACCTCGGTGCTCCCCACCTTGTTCGAGCCCTTCAGCCGTGGCCATGGCGCCGAGCAGCAGGGCACGGGCCTGGGTCTGGCGCTGGCGTCCTCCCTGGCCAGCCAGATGGGCGGCACGCTGTCCGTGGAGACCAGCGACAGCGGCAGCGCCTTCACCCTACGGCTCCCCGCCCGTCGGGCCGTGGTTCCGCCACGCGAGGATGCTCCGGCCGCCGCCGCTGCGGGGTGACAGCTCTGCGCCCCCTCGGTGTCCCAGGGGCATCGGAGGTCCTCGATGCTGTTGCTCCCCCTGCTCCTCGCCTGCCTGCCGGATCTGGGCCCCCGCTCGGCCCAGGCCCACGCGGGACGCTGTGGGGACTGTCACGTGGAGCAGGCCGAGGCCTTCGCGGGGTCGCGCCATGCCGACGCGGCGTCGAGCGAGCTGTTTCGCGCCCTGCGCAGCCGAGCGCCGGATGCCGCCGCCTGCAACACCTGCCACGAGCCGGAGCGGGGCTGGGACTGCCTGACCTGTCATGCCGCCGCGGGGAACCAGCGGACGGCCGACGGCCTGCTTCTCCACGACCCCACCGGCCCCGTGCGGGGGCCGAGTGGCCGACAGGAGGCCGCTCCCCACGACTCCGTGGCCGACGACTTCCTCACCGACAGCGCCCTGTGCGGCACCTGCCACCAGCTCCAGGGCGACGGCGCCTTCCAGGAGACCCCCTACAGCCACTGGACTCAGAGCGAGGCCGCCGAGCGAGGCGAGCGCTGCCAGGACTGCCACATGTCCGACCTCCCGGGCGTGGCCGGCAGCCCAGGGAACCACGGCTTCGTAGGGCTCCAGGTGGACCCCGTGGGGCTGCTCACGGCGGGGCTGGAGCTGCGGGCGACCGCCGACGGGGTGGAGCTGGTGAACCACGCGGGGCACCGCCTTCCCGACGGTGCAGCCTTCACCCGGGAGCTGTGGCTCGAGGGGCGCGACGACGGCGTCTGGACCGGGGAGGTCCACCTCCTGCACCCGCAGCTCCTCGACGCCGACGGACGCGAGACCACCGACCCCTTCGCGACCGCCCGGGTGGTCCAGCGGGGGCTGGCGCCCGACGAGGTGCGCCGGGTGTCCCTCGAGGCCGCGGAGATCTGCCTGCGCTACCGACCGGTGGCCGCATCCCTCGTCGCCGGGTCGCCGCCCGCTCTGGACGTGGCCTGCGTCCTCAGTGGCCCGCGTAGCCGCTCTCGGCGCGCTCCTTGAAGATGTCGAGGACGCCCAGCGCGCCCAGCACGCGGCGGTCGGCGGACGGGAACAGGGCCGTGACCGCCAGCAGCGGTCGGGCGAGGGGCGTGGTGACAAGCACCTCGTTCTTCCGGCCGTCGAGCACGGCGATGACGCCGTCGACCACCGACGACAGCGGCACCTCCTTCACCATCGGCGGTGCCTTGACCCCCGTGTCGTGCCACATGCCGCTGCCCTCGACGAAGCTGGGGCAGACCACCCCCGCGTGCACACCGCTGCCCTCCAGCTCGACCCGCAGCGACGCGGTGAAGCCGTTGATGCCGAACTTCGTGGCCGTGTAGATCGCGTTGTAGGGCGTGGGGGACTTGCCGGACATCGACGACATCATCACCACAGCGCCTCGTCCCGCCTCCACCATCGCCGGAACCAGGGCGCGGGTCAGGAGGATGGGGGCATGCAGGTTCACCTGGAGCTGACGGTTGATCTGGGCCTCGCTCTGGTTCACCACGGCGATGGGCACCTCGATGCCCGCGTTGTTCACCAGACCCGTCGGGGGACCTCCCCGGAGGACCTCCTCCACCAACCGCTCCCGGTCCTCGGCCTTGGTGACGTCGGCGGCGACGACCTGGGAGGTGCCACCCGCGGCACGGACCCGGCGCGCGGTCTCCTCGAGCTTGGCTTCGTCGCGGGCGACGAGGATGAGGTGTGCGCCGCGGCCGCCGAGGCCCTCGGCGATGGCGACGCCGATGCCGCGGGATGCTCCGGTCAACACGATGCGCTCGCCCATGGGGCCTCCTGGTGCTCCCGCAAGAGGTAACCAGGGCTCAGCTCGTTCGTACGACCACACGCTCGGTGGATGCGGGGAATCCGTCGGCCGCCCCGCGCAGGACCTCCGGGTACAGCTCGAGGGTGGCGAGCTCGGGCAGCGGGACCCATCGGTAGAAGAGGCGCGGGTTGTCCTCGGCGCCGAGGAAGTCGCCCTCTGTGGCGACGAAGGGAGCGTCCGCCGGCAGGCGCCCCTCGTACACGAAGGTCAGCTCGTGGACCCGTCGGCCATCGAGCTCGAAGAAGTTCTCGACGAGCCACAGGAGCCGCCCGATGGCGACGTCGCAGGCCAGCTCCTCGCGGATCTCCCGCCGGGCCGCGTCGGCCGTGGACTCGTGGAGTCGACAGCGGCCGCCCGGCGGGACGACGAAGGGGTAGTGGTGGTCCCCCTGCACGAGGAGGCGACCGTCGTGCACGATGGCGACGGCCACGCGCACGTTGAACATCTCGCTGGGGGTCGGGAAGGTCAGGTCCACGCCGCCTCCTGAACACGTCGGACGGGCGCGGGCTACGACGGGAGAGCGGGAGACCGGCGATGGCACTGGCGAAGGGCGGCCTCACGAACGACGACGCGGAGCTGACCTGGACCGACCCCAAGGCCTCCCTCGGCATGGCCTCGGCGGCGGTGCTCGGCGTCGGCTTGGTCGCGCTCATGCTGTGGCTCGGGGTGTTCACCTTTGCCCTGGTGCTCGTCGCGCCGGCCCTCCACTTCGGGCTCCGAGCGGCCCGGAACGCCATGGGCCTCGCCCCCGAGTGGACGGCGGAGTGGAACCTTCAACGGCTGGTCCTCACGCCGCCGGACCGTCCTCCGGTCACCATTCCGTGGAGGCGAGCCCAGGCCGCTGTCCTGCGGGACGGAAGCGTGGTGCTGAGCCACGAGAAGGGACGCCTGACGCTACCGGCACCGCCGGAGCTGGACGACGCCCAGTGGCTCGTCGGGTGCTGGCAGGACGCGATCAGCGGCTCGGCCATCCCACCGATGCTGCTGGCGTCCGACGGACACCACGAGGCGCTCCTCCTCTCCGGTCACCTTCGAACCATCGACCACGGGGGCGACGTCCGGTCCATCGCGGTCGCTCTGATGGTCAGCAGCGTCGGGTTCGGTGCCGTCTGGTCGACGGCGAGCGCGCTGGGCTCCGGAGCGGCCCTCCTGCTGGGCGTCGGGCTCGTGGTCCTGGCCGCCGTGTGGACGCAACGCCAGATGCAGCCACGCCCCGTCGTGATGGAGCTGTTCGCGAGCCACATGACGTGGCAGGTGCCCCATCGCGAGGAGAGCTACCGGATCCCCTGGGACAGCGTGTCCGCCATCGCTGGCAACGGGCAGTCGCTCTTCATCACGGACACCGACGAGCGCACGCTGACCATCGACCTGAGCGCGAGCCCCCTCGCCCTCACGTGGGATCTGGCGAACGAGCTCCGGCGACGCCAGAGGCTGCTGGGGTCCGGCGTCGAGGCGGGAATGCCGAAGACTCTGGAGGCTGCCCGACAGAAGGCGAGCGTTCAGGGCGGCGAACCCAAGCTCCCGTCAACGTCCGCTGGGGTTACCGAGTGAGGGACGCCACCTGCCGAGATGTGGCATTGCAGCAAGGAGGTCCGGATGTGGTTTGCGCTGGCGTGGGCCGCCCCGCCCCTCGAGCTCGTGGGCAACGAGGCCACCCCCCGCGCACCCGTCGCCTGTGAGGTGATCGTCGAAGACCACGATGGCACCCCTCCGTTCCGCTTCCGCCTGAGCCTGTCGGCCCCCGACGAGGCCGGCCGCTCCACCGTGCAGCGCGTGACCATGGGCATGCCCACCCCCCAGGTGCCGGGGCCGCCCCCGCCCCATGCGGTGCACGAGGTCGACACCACCGTCCGGTTCTACGACGAGCGGTTGCCCGAGCCCATCTGGGCCTTCGTGCGACCGAGCCACATCGACTGGAGCACCTGGCCCCTGGTGTTCACCTTCGTCTCGGCCCGCATCGACGAGCCTGCACAGCTCGGGGCGTACCGGGTGGCGGTGCACGACGGCACCGAGAAGGGTGCCTGGGGCTCGTGCGTGGTGGGCACCACGGGGCCCGGGAAGGTCGGCGGGTGCACGATGCTCTCCGACCGGGTGGGCAGCTGCCTCGACGACTATGCGAAGCGCCACCGGCTCGGGACGTACGAGGAGGAGCCGACAGGCCCAAGCGAGTAAGCCACGCTCCTCCTTCTGCGGTCGACCCCTGGCCTTCGCCGCCCCGGAACCACCCATGTGCCGGTCAACGTCCGCTGGGGGCCGTTGGCGTCGGGACGGCCTGAGGAGGCCACGATAGAACCCCGCGAATCACCCGGACCGACCCGGACGCCAGCGCCCGAGCTCGCCTTCAGCGGACGTTGGAGGCGGCTTGGGTCAGCAGCAGCGGACGTTGGGGGACGCATGGGTCGTGGGACCCCGGGTTACCCCTCCGAGCGGAGGACCCCCATGATGTGGCTTCGAGAAGGCGGCCCCTGGATGTACGCCATCCTGGCCACCGACCTGGGCGTCGGTGCGATGGCCGGCCTCGCCTTCCTCCTCGCCGTCGGCTCTCGCTTCGCCCCTGTCGCCCGCATCCGGGCGGGCCTCACCGCCACCGAGGACTGAGTGGCGGACAAGCCCTCCCCGGAGTGGTCCACCGACGAGGCCGTCGCCCGCTCCCTCCTCGCTACCCTCGGCTGGGCCGACGCCCCCCTCAGCCCCCTCGGCGTCGGCTGGGACAACACCCTCTACCGGGTCGACGCCCCCTCCGGCCCCCACGTGCTCCGCCTCCCCCATCGCGAGGTCGCGGTAGCGCTCCTCCGCAACGAGCAGCGCTGGCTCCGG
>Ga0213839_1001213_pt1 | contig 17872 bp, 13 predicted proteins | sample SWPATP21_FD_160075 | JGI IMG/M metagenome (GOLD analysis project Ga0213839, IMG submission 160075) | Coastal seawater microbial communities from Marineland, Florida, United States - SWPA TP2 #1 | ecosystem: Environmental > Aquatic > Marine > Coastal | place: USA: Florida | collected 2016-08-14
CGTCGACCCCGGCGCGCTGCACGGCCACCTCCCACCCCATCCGGCTGCCGTGCTTCACGGACCCGGGAACGAACGGGTCGTCGACGTGGGGGCCTCGGGCGCACCGGACCGGCGCATTTCTGCGGGCCAGCGACACGGGCTGGGCCGTGACGATCCGGTTCCCCGAGGCGGTCAGCGTGACTCGCACCGACGCCGGTGGCGGCGTGCGAGCGCCGACCTCGCGGATCTCACGGCTCAGCAGCTCGGAGTCGGGCATGGTCAGCCCCGCCGCTTCGCAGCTGCGCGACAGCCGAGCCAGGTGGGGCGCGAGGTGGCTGTCGGGCCACGACAGCGTCTCGAAGACCGACCAGCCGCGGAGCAGGCCGAGGTCGGTGGCGGGCACCACGGCCTGATCGGCCGGCGTCAGGTGGCCGTTCACCAGGCTCCACCCCGCACCGTCACGGGTGGCCTCCCTGCCATGCCGCTCCTTCGCGCCCACGCTACCTCCCGCTGCGGTGCGCTCCCAGGGGCAGAGAGATAACCCCTGTGCCTCGCCATCGAGCACCCGGGAGCACCGCATGTCCACCTTCGAGGGTTCCGACTTCTACCGCATCGACGACCTGCTCTCCGACGAGGAGCGCACCATCCGCGACACGGTCCGTAGCTGGGTCGACGAGCGGGTGCTCCCCATCATCGAAGAGCACTACCAGAACGGCACCTTTCCGATGGAGCTCGCCCGCGAGATGGGGGAGATGGGGTTCCTCGGCGCCAACCTCAGCGGCTACGAGTGCCCCGGGCTGAACAACGTCTGCTACGGGCTCATCTGCCAGGAGCTCGAGCGTGGTGACTCCGCCATCCGGTCGTTCTGCTCCGTACAGGGCAGCCTGGTGATGTTCCCGATCCATGCCTACGGCACCGAGGAGCAGAAGAACAAGTGGCTGCCGAAGCTGGCGAGCGGCGAGTTCATCGGCTGCTTCGGCCTCACCGAGCCCGACCACGGCTCCAACCCCGGCGGCATGATCACCAAGGCGGTCGACGCGGGCGACCACTACGTGCTCAACGGCGCCAAGATGTGGATCACCAACGGCACCGTGGCCGATGTGGCCGTCGTGTGGGCCAAGCTCGACGGCGTGGTGCGGGGCTTCATCGTCGAGAAGGGCATGCCCGGCTTCACGGCCCCCGAGATGAAGGGCAAGCACAGCCTGCGCGCCTCGGTCACCTCCGAGCTGGTGTTCGACGACGTGAAGCTGCCGAAGGGCAACCTGCTGCCCGGCGTCCAGGGCCTGAAGGGGCCTCTGTCGTGCCTCAACAACGCCCGCTACGGCATTGCCTGGGGGGCGCTCGGGGCCGCCATGGGCTGCTTCCACAGCTCCACCGACTACGCCAAGAGCCGCATCCAGTTCGACCGGCCCATCGCCAGCTTCCAGCTCGTGCAGAACAAGCTCGCGTGGATGCTTCGTGAGATCACCAAGGGGCAGCTGCTCGCCTGGCGCCTCGGTCGCCTCAAGGACGAAGGCACCCTCCGCCACGAGCAGGTGAGCCTGGCGAAGATGAACAACGTCGACATCGCCCTCCAGATCGCCCGCGTCAGCCGCGATATCCACGGCGCCAACGGCATCCTCGGCGAATACCCGATCATGCGGCACGCGGCGAACCTCGAGAGCGTGTTCACCTACGAGGGCACACACGACATCCACAACCTCGTGCTCGGGCGCTACATCACGGGGATCCAGGCGTTCCAATAGCAGCGTGCACCGTGCGCTCGGCCGCGGCGACCTCCTCGGGGCCGCCGAACACCAAGGCCCAGCCGACGCGCCCCGGGTCGCCCGCCGGCGGCGCTGGGGCGACGACGCCCCGGTCGTCGTGGCAGCTACGGCACCCCTTCGCCAGCCCCACGGCACCATCGGCGAGCTCCTCGCGCTCGGCGACGAGCAAGAACCCCGCCGCGCCCCCCACCGCGACGACGAGCGGATCGTCCATGGTCTTCACGTCGGCGAGGAGGTCGCGCGCGCCCCGACGGGTCTGCTGGACGTCGCCGTCGAGCGCACCGGCCACCACCTCGCGGTAGGCGCCGAAGTGCCCGGGGGTCGAGGCCGGCTCGGTGCGGGGGGGCTCGACGCTGCAGCCGAGCGCCCACGAGAGCAGCACGGCACCCGACGTCACGTGGAGTCGGGGCGACTGACGGCCCACAGCTGCTCCGCCCGCTCGGTGGCCTTCGCCACGATCTCGGCGACGGGCAGCTCGAGGAACAACTCCAGGGCCTGCTCGATGTGGTCGACCCCGTAGACGGCGAAGCGGTCGGCGCGACACGCCTCGGCCACGTCGCGGCGGAGCATCAGATCGGCGACGTTGGCCGCGGGCACGATGACGGCCTGGGTGCCGTCGAGCCCCCCCGCTGCGCAGGTGTCGAAGAAGCCTTCGACCTTCTCGTTGACCGCCCCGATCGGCATCACGTGCCCGAACTGGTCGATGGCGCCGGTCATCGCCAGTCCCTGCCGAGCCGGAATGCGGGTGAGGGCACTCATGAGCGCGCAGAGCTCGGCGCCGCTCGCCGAGTCGCCGTCGATGCCCCCGTAGGACTGCTCGTGGGTGATCGAGGCATCGAACACCAGCGGATGGGTGTTGTCGAGCAACTCGCGCAGCAGTCCCTGGAGGATGTAGAAGCCCTTCGTGTGGATCTGCCCCGACAGCTGCGCCTCCCGCTCGACGTGCACGGCCCCGTCGGTGCCGGGCCCCACGGTCGCGGTGATGCGACTGGGAAAGCCATAGACCAGTGGACCGGCTTGGATCACGGCGAGGCCGTTGATCTGCCCCACCCGTCGGTCGCGGGTTTCGATGCGCCACGCTCCCGACGCCACGCGCTCCCGAAACCGCCGGCCGGGCATGTCGGCCCGTCGCCTGCCCGCGTGCACCGCCTTCTCCACGTCTTGGCGATGCACCTGCTCGACGCGGCGCGCCCGCGCGAGAAAGGCCCCCTCCCGTGCGATGTCGGCGATGCGTCCGAACCGCGCCGTCAGCTTCCCTTCCTCGGAGGCCACCCGCACGCCGTGCTCCACCAGCGCCGAGACCGCGCCGGCAGTGAACGGCGGCAGCTTGCCTCGCTGCGCCATTCCCGCGATCACCTCGACGTACTTCTTGATGGCCGCCGCGTCGCGCTCGAGCACGTCGTCGAAGTCGGCGAGCACCTTGAACAGCAGCGCGAAGTCGTCGTCGGCCTCGTCGAGGGCGTAGTAGATGGCCGGGTCGCCGATGAGCACGACCTTGAGGTTGACCGGGATGGGGGCCGGCCGGATGTGCGACGAGCGCTGCGTGGTGCCTGGAGGGTCTTGAGGGGCGAGCTCGAGGAGTCCCGAGCGGAGCGTGCGGGTGAGCGCTGCCCAGGCACCCGGCTCGCTCACGAGGTCGGCCGCCTCGACCACCAGGTAGCCACCGTCGGCCTCGAGCAGCGCCCCTGCGTGGATTCCCAGGTGGGGCGGCTGATCGTTCGGCACGTCGACGCTGCCCACGAGCGACTGGAACGTGGGCACGGTCACCAGCACGAACGGACGTGGCCCGTTCGGGTCGCGCTCCACCAGCAGGTTGGCCCGATAGCGCTCCACGAGCTCGGCGTTCTCGCGCAGCATCGGAAGCACCTTGCTCACCTCGGCCACGACCTTGTCGAGCCACTCTCGCGTCTCGGGCACCTCGCGCCGCAGATCCGCCACGGCGTCTTTCAACACCTGCGCCACCGCGCCGCGGCTCGCCCGCTGCAGCTTGTGCTGGGTGCGCTTGCGGATGCGCGTGACCTTCACCTGCAGCCGGCGCAGCTCCTGGCTCCGCTGCTCGACCGCGGCCCGCAGCCGGACAGCGTCCTCCCGGGTCATCGCCCCGGTGGCCACGAGGGCAGGCAGCTGGTCGACGCTCACGGCGTCCTCGCCGACCATCAACGCCACCACCGTCTGCTCGTCGCCGTCCTCGTCCTCCACCGAGACGAGCACCAGCCCCTCTTCGGCCAGCGACGCCTCGAAGGGCTCGGTGTGGGTGCGCATCTCCTCGTTGGCACGCTGCTCGAGCTCGAAGGTGCGGTCGAGCAACTGCTCGGTCTGGGAGAGGTCGACGAGGTCTTCGCGGATGAAGCGGATGAGCTCGTCGATGCGCTCCTTCAGCGCTCGCCCGGTGCCCGGCGCCACCGAGATGAGCATGGGGGTGTCGGCCCGGTCGGGGTCGAGCACGTAGAGGTGATCGAGCCCCTGGGGCGTCTGCAGCGTCACCTGGTCGACCACCTCCTTGACCAGGGTGAGGCGCCCCGTGCCCGCGTGGCCCCGAACGAAGACGTTGTGCCCCTTGGCGTCGACCGACAGGCCGAAGCACAGGGCCTCGTGGGCGGCCTCCTGGCCCACGATGTGGGTGGCGGGGGTGATGTCGCCGGTGTCGTTGAACGACAGCTTCGGGCAGGTCCAGCGCAGCTGGTCGGGGGTCACACGCTTCACCGAGACTCCACGGTAGGGTGGCTCACCGTACTACGGCGCGGCGAGCACGAGGTCGACGACCACCGGGCGGTGGTCGGAGCAGCCGACGGGAAGCACCCGCGCCTCGCGGACCGCGAAGTCCCGGGTGGTGTACACGTAGTCGATCCGCAACGGCAGCCAGTCGGCGAAGGCGATGGTGCCGCCATAGCCAAAGCCTCCGTGCTCCCAGGCGTCGACGAGCTGCCGACGCAGGGCCACATGAAGGGCGGCGTCGCGCGTGCTGTTGAAGTCCCCGGCCAGCACAGCGGGGTCGCGGAATCGTCCCACCCGGTCGAGCAGCGCCGCGGCCTGGTCGGACTGTCCCTTGAACACCTCCCGACCCGAGCGTCCGAGCTCCGCCAGGGTCGCCGCCTCCCCGCGGGCCAGCTCTCGGACCCCGGTACGCAGCCGCTTGGCCGCGTAGTCGTAGGGGGTCAGGTGCACCGCCAGCAGGTTGAAGACCGCGGGGCCTCGCACCTCGGCCTGCACGTAGTACCAGTCCTCGGAGTCGACGAAGCGCTGCCCCCGCCCCCGCTCCAGCCGCCAGGCCGTTCCTCGGGTGCACGTCGCGAGCCCCCCGTTCTCGGGGCCCTGTCCGTCGCGGTAGGTGTGGTGGACACAGTCGAGGCCCAGGCGTGCCGACAGCGCCTCGACATTGTCCTGAGACACCTCCATGAGCGTCAGCACCTCGGGCGACTCCCGCTCGACGATGTCGATCACGCACGCAGCGGGGTCGCCATGGTCCTCGGGCCCGCCCCACAGACGGCGCAGGTTCCACGACATCACCCGCACCCCCGGCCCCGCCTCCTCAGAGGCCCTGGAGCGCCACGACGGCCCCCACAGACCGGCCCCGACGAGCGCGAGCAGCGACAACCCCACCGGGGGCACCCGCCGGTCGGGGGTGAGGGTCCAAAGCGCGAACCCGACCACCAGCCCTGCGGCGAACTGATAGGGAAGAAAGGTGACGATGGCCGCCAGCACCGCAGGCGGTGCCGCATCGACACGCCCCACCACGGTGACCGCCAGGAGCGCCCCGATCGCCAGCGCATACAACACCGAAGACGCGGCCCCGACCACGCCCCGCAGCCCACCTCTGCGCTCCTCTGGCGCGGCCGGTAAGGGGCGGGGTGGAACGCGGTCCTCGGCGCTCGAGGGCTCGCCCTCCGAGGTCACTCGCGGGTCAGGGTGACCTGCTGGGACGGCGCGATGCCCTGCACACGAGAGACCTCACCATCGGGCCAGTAAACGTCGATGCGATCGATCTCCGTGGCCGAGCCGAGCCCGAAGTGCAGCCGAGGTGGCTCGCCCACGCCGTAGCCCGTGCCGCCCGCGAGCACCCAGCGCGTCTGGGTGAGGCCGCCCGTGGTGACCTCGACCTTGGCACCGACCGCATGAGTGTTCATCGTGCCGGGCATGCGCAGGCGCAGGTCGAGGAAGCCCGCCTCGCCACAGTTCGACAGGTAGACCACGTTCGGCCCGGCCAGGTTGCGCTTGGCGATGTCGAGCCAGCCGTCGTTGTTGAAGTCGGCGAGGATGGCGCCCCGGTTGACGCCCGGGTCGGCGATTCCCCAGGCGAGGCCCACATCGCTGAACGCGGGGTCGTCGGGGGTGCCGACGTTGAGGTAGAGCGCGTCGGGCTGGCTCAACGGATTCGACCAGGTGGGGTTCTCGTTGGCGACATGGCCGTACTGCTGCACCAGATCGAGGTCGCCGTCGTTGTCGAGATCGCCGGCGATGGTTCCCCAGCCCACCTTCTGCGGCGCGTTCACGGTGAAGCCCGTGGGGTTGGAGTAGTCGATCCACAGGCCCAGCGAGCTCGACAGCATGAGCAGGTTGCCGTTCCAGTAGGGCATGGCGAGGTCGACCTGCCCGTCGTTGTTGAAGTCGCCCACCCCCAGGCCCATGCCGGTGGTGTTGAGGATGAGCCCCGAGGAGTTCACCAGCTCGTCGTCGGTGAACGTGCCGTCGCCGTTGTTGAACAGCACGTGGTTGGGCCACTTGTTGCCGAAGTCGTTGACCGTGTAGAGGTCGAGGTCGCCGTCGTCGTCGAGGTCGAGGAACCCACCGCAGTAGGTGTAGCCGTCCTTGAACTTCTGCGGCAGCCGGTCGGACACGTCGGTGAACGTGCCGTCGCCGTCGTTGAGGTAGAGGAAGCTCGGCTCGGCGGGCAGGAACTCGTCTTGGCTCACGCCGGACTCGTCGACCCAGCCGTAGTTGCCCACGAACAGGTCGAGGTCGCCGTCGCCGTCGACATCGCCCCAGGAGCTGCTCATCGTGCGGAAGCAGCCCTCCTCGCCCGTGTTCACGTCGAGCCCGCAGCCATCGACCCCCGCCTCGTCGGTGACGTCGACGAAGGTGCCATCGCCGTTGTTCTGCAGGAGGCGGTTCTTGCCGAGGGTGCCTCCCTCGGGCCCGGGGTCGCCCTGGAAGCGAGCGATGTACACGTCGAGATCGCCGTCGCCGTCGTAGTCGGCCACCGAGCCGCCCGTGCCGAACGACAGGTCGAACGACGACATCACCTCGAGCCCCTTGGCCTCGAAGTCGCCGCTGGGCAGCCCCATGTACAGCTCGACCCCGAACTCGTTCGGCGTCATCACGTCGAGCAGACCGTCGTCGTCGAAGTCGGCGGCGATCTCGCCCCCGGCCCAGATCCACAGGTCGGAGTTGGGTGGCGTCGAGCTCGTGCGCCGGTCGAACGCCCCCGCCGCATCCCGAAGCTCGGGCGCTGCGCAGGTGCGGGGCCCCGACTCGGTGACGCTCACGGACACGAACGTTCCGGGCGTGCCGGTCTCGGTGAGCGTGTCGGTGTCGGTGCCCGAGTCGACCGTGTCGCTCGAGTCGACCGTGGGGTCGGTGTCGGTGTCGGTGAGCGTGTCGGTGTCGGTGTCGGTGTCGCCCGAGCCCGCTGGGGGGTCGTCGTTGCCACAGGCAGCGACGAGCGTCGACAGGACGATGACGGTGAGAACGGGGATGGTGGTGGGAGTTCGCACAACGCCTCCGGTGCGCCTATCTATATATGCTGGCCGAACGACCCGAGGATCCACCTTCATGTGCCCGCCCACGCCACCGGCCCGAGACGGCCTCCTCGGCCCACCGCCGGCCGAGCTGCAGGTAGTGGTCGAAGTGGAGGTTCCCAAGGGAGGCTTCGTCAAGCGCCTCGGCGACGGCACGGTCGACTTCGTGAGCCCGGTCCCCTGCCCGTTCAACTACGGTGCCCTCCCTGACACCGTCGCCGCGGACGGTGACCGTGACGACGCGGTCCTGCTCGGCCCGCGGCGTCCCGCCGGCGAGCGGGTGCCGGCCCGGGTCTGGGCGCGGGTTCGGTTCGTCGACGCGGGCGACCGAGACGACAAGCTGGTGTGCGGCCACCACGCGCCCACGCGCTGGCAGCGACGCCGTGTCTTGCTGTTCTTCACGGTGTACGCGCGCTGCAAGGTGCTCCTCAACCGCCTGCGGGGCAAGGGCGGCGTGACGCGCCTCGAGGGCTGGGACGATCTGCACGACGCAGGGCCCGTCGTCCGATGATCTCGCTGCTCTACTTCATGGTCGCGGTGATGGCGATGTCGCTGGCCGTCCAGGCGTTCGTGGCCGACCGCGACGACCCGGCGCGCCAGGCCTTCCTCGCGCTGGCCACCACCGTCGCCATCTCCTACTCCGCCTTCGCCCTGTCGTTGCTCCCCGGACTGACGGCGCTGCGCAGCCTCTACCTGCTGGCGGGATGTGCCGTTCCGGCCGCGGCGCTGTGGACCATCGACCGAGCCTTTCACCGCGACGGAACCGCTTCGTCGACCCCCACGCGCCTCGTCTATGCAGGCTCGGCCGTGGTCGCTCCGGTCACCACGCTCCTCGACGCGATGCTCTACGACCCGCTGAACCCGGCCAGCGTGCCGGGCGTGGTGGCCGGCCTGTTCGCCACCTGGGGCTTCGTCGTCGCGCTGCGGCACCTGTGGGATGCCCAGACCCACAGCAACCTCCGGGTCGACCGCAACCGTCTCCGCTACCTGTTCGCGGTCGTCGCCGCCGCCGCCGGGTTCACGCTGCTCGAACAGCTCGGCCGGGTCGTCGGGCCCCAGATCGACCCCGCCAGCCTGTCCGTCTCTGCCCGGGCCGTGGCACTGCAGGGGCCACTTCCCGCGTTCTCAGCGGTGTTCACCGGCATCGCCGTCTACTTCCTCTACCACTCCGTCGTGATGAGCCGACTGCTCGACCTGTCGGAGGTGCTCAGCCGGATGACCACCCTGCTCCTCTCCGCCGGCGCCCTGGTGCTCATCGACGGCCTGACGTTCTCGTGGGTCGACACCTTCACGGTCTTTCCGTTCCACGGCACCTTCCAGCTGTTTCTTGCGTCCCTGCTGTTCCTCGCGGCCTACGACCCGCTGCGGCACCAGATCAGCTGGTGGGTGAACCGTTCGTTCAACCGCCGGGGACGCCAGCTCCTCGACACCCTCGAGCAGCTGCATCGCCAGCTGCCGTCCATCATCACCGCGTCCGCCCTCACCGACGCGCTCCTCGGAGCGCTGCACGGAAGCGGCCGCGCCCCCAGCTGCTCGGTCTACCTGTGGGACTCCCGCCACGACGCCTTCACCTGCCAGGGCTACCACCTCGCCGAGGGCCAGCCCCAGCCTCTCCAGCTCGTTGCCGCCGAGCCGTTCATCGGACGCCTCGCACGCGGCGCTCCCTGGTACACGCGCAGCACCGTGGCCCGCCGGGCCCAGCACGACCCTCAGCAGGGCGAGGTCCTCGGGCTCATGGACGCCATGAACGCCGACATCACCCTGCCCTTCGTCTCGGGAACCACGGTGATGGGCTGGTTCCACGTGCGCGACGAAGCCTGGTCGGAGGGCTACTCCGCCGAGGAGATCCTCGCGATGCAGGAGGTGGCGGCCCGCGCGTCGACGGTGCTGGCCAACGTGCGGAGCTTCGAGGCGATGGAGGAGCAGAAGCGCCTGGCCGCCCTCGGCGCGATGTCTGCGGGCCTGGCGCACGAGATCCGCAATCCGCTGGCGGGCTTGAAGGGCGCCGCCCAGGTGCTGCAGAGCGACGAGCTGCCCGAGGAGAGCCAGGAGATGCTCCAGGTGATCGTCGACGAGGCCGAGCGCCTCGACGTCGTTGTCAGCCAGTTCCTCGACTACGCTCGCCCGTTCGAGCTGCACGCCCAGCCCGAGGTGCTGAACGCGCTGGTGACCCATGCGGTGACCTTGCTGCGGGCCCAGGGCCTTCCCGAGGGAGTGCGGCTCGAGGAGGAGCTGTCGGGCGAGCTGCCGGCCATCCCGCTCGACGCCACGCGGATCACGCAGGTGATCCTCAACCTCCTCCAGAACGCCGTTCAAGCGATGGCCGAGGGCGGCGTGCTCACGGTCACCACCGCGCTACGCACCGATCGCACCGGCGACCGCTGGGCCGAGCTCGTGGTCACCGACACCGGCGAGGGCATCGACGAGGCCGTGCTCGAGCAGCTCTTCGTGCCCTTCTTCACCACGAAGCCCGGGGGCACCGGCCTGGGCCTCGCCATCTGCGAGCGCATTGCGCGGGCCCACGGAGGAGAGCTCGACATCACCAGCTCTCGACCCGGCGGAACCACCGCCACGCTGCGGCTTCCGACGGTGCCGGGCCCCCTCTAGATGCCTACCCCTCGAACGCGGCGACGGCGGCGTCGACGTCGACGTCGCGGCCCAGGTCGCGCAGCCCGTTCCCCACGGCCCGCACGGTGTCGACGAGCACCTCGGGGCAGGTGGTGGTGTAGCCCATGTGGCCCACGCGGAAGGTGGTGGACTTCAGCTCGGGGTGCAGGCCCCCGGCAATCACCACGCCGTGGGCCTTCACCGCCGACAGCAGGGAGGCATCGACCCCATCGGGGTAACGAAGCGCCGAGAGCGTGTGCGCGGCCTGACCCTCGGCGGCCACGAGCTGCAGGCCGAGGGCCTCCCAGGCACGCCGCATGGCGGCTGCCACGACCACGTGTCGATCCGCTACGACTGCCGCACCCTCGGCCGCCAGCTCCGCCAGGCTGACGCAGAGCCCACTCACCAGCGAGGTCGCGGGCGTGCTGAAGTAGGCCCCACGTCGTGCCTCGTAGGCCTGCATCACGCCCGACCATTCCTGCAGATCGAGGGTCATCGGTGGGGGGGTGGACAGCTGTGCGCGGCGGTCCATGGCCCGCTGCGAGCACACCCAGAGGGCCAGCCCCGGAGGAACCGACAGCGCCTTCTGGGAGGCGGTGAGGTAGATGTCGGCGCCCCAGGCGGCCATCTCGAACCGCTCGGCCGCCGCTGCGCACACACCGTCGAACACGCTGAGCGCCCCATGGTCGCGCGCCAGCGACGCCACCGGCTCGGGGTCGAGCAGCACGCCGGTCGAGGTGTCGACGTGGGTGGCGTAGACGGCCACGGGACGGTGCGTGGCGAGAGCCCGTGCCAGGGCCTCGGGCTGCACCGAGTGCCCGAGCTCCGCCCGCACCTCCACCACGGTGGCGCCCCGTCGCCGCAGCATCTCGGCCATCCGATCGCCGAACAACCCCGTGATGACCTGCACCACCGTGTCGCCGGGCTCGACGAGGTTGGTCGCGGCCGCCTCCATGGCGAGGGTCCCGGCCCCGGCCAGCACGAACGGCTGACTGTCCGCCCCGCTCTCCCATACACGTCGCATGTCGCCCAGCGCCGTGCCGAAGCGCTCGACGAACCCGGGCGCGACGTGGCTCGGGGGGGCCGCAGCGCATGCCGACAGCACGTCGGGGGCGACCGGGACGGGACCAGGGATCATCAAGTGCATGGCGTCCTCCACACGCCGTCCTACCCGTCGCAGCCACAGGGGCAAGTAGGTATGCTCCCGTCGTGTTCTCCCAGCTCCGCACCACCCTGCGCCACTGGGCCCTGCGCGCGCTGGCGTGGCGGCGGGGGGAGGTACGCGCCATCCAAGACCTCCGACACCTCCGTGAGGTCGCCCGCTTCGCCAGCGTGTTCGCGGTGACCCTGCTGCTGCCGGCCGTGGCCCTCTCGTACCTGGCCCTGTCGAGCATCCGCAGCGAGGAGCTGTCGCTCGATGCCGACCTTCGGGGTCGGGCCAGCAACCTGGCCACCCAGCTCGACGAGGAGCGTGCCGGCGTGTTCGAGCGCTTCGAGGCGCGGGTGGGCGAGCGGGTGCGCCGCGGCGAGTCGCCGCTGACCGACCTGGAGGCACTGTCGCCCTACCTTCGGGGAGCGTATCGGTTCGACGCCACCAACACCCTCGTGGCCCCTTTCGTCACGGCCGACCCACCCCAACCCCCCGTGGCCTCGCCGCAGTGGCTCGAGCGGGTTCGACAGGCCCGACGGCTGTCGGCCGAGGGGCGCCACCAGGCGGCAGCCGCTGCGTGGTCGGGGGCCGCGTCGGAGGCCCGCCAGCGCACGTCGGAGGCCGAGGCGAGGCTCGGTCAGGCACGGGCCCTGGTCGACGCGGGCGACGAGCAAGGCGCGCTCGACGTGCTGGCCGATCTCTACGCCGATCACGCCACCGTACGCGACCCCCGTGGCTTTCGGGTGGGCGATCTCGCGGCGCTGTCGCGGGCCGAGATCCTGTTCCGACGCGACCCCGACGTGGGGGTCACCGCTCCACAGCAGCTGGTCGACGAGCTGCTCGCCACCCGGTGGACCGTCGGCCACGAGGGCGAGCCCGCGGTGGTCCGAGCGGCCCTCGCCCTCGTCGACGGGCGCGTGAACTCGGAGTGGATGGCGCGGGCGCGCGCACGCCTCAACGAGCGGTACGAGCAGCTCGTGTGGTCCGACCGCGTGGCCACCGAGCTCGAGCTGGTGCCCAACCGGGGCCTGCCCGACGGCGCCTTCCGGTACATCGGCGCCCGCCCCGACTCTCCCTCCGTGTGGGGGGTGATCCGCAGCGGCGAAGACGTGTACGCCTGGTCGTTCGACGCGTCGGCCCTCGTTGCCGACCTCACGGTCAGCGCCCGTCGCCTCGACGAGCTCGACGCCGACCTTCGGGTCGAGGTGCTTCGCCCCGGCGACCCCGTGAGCGACGCCACCCTCGCCACGCGTACCCTCGGCCAGCAGCTCCCATCGTTCAGTGTGACCGTCCTGCCCGACGACGTCGAAGCCCTCGAGGGGCAGAAGGGGCGCCGCCGCATCACCCGGATCGCCGTGGTCCTCATCGCGGTGTTCATGGTGAGCGTCGGGGTGGTGAACGCCGCGTTCATCATCTCGCGCGAGGTGGAGAACGCGCGCATGAAGGCCGACTTCGCGGCCAATGTGTCCCACGAGCTGCGCTCCCCGATCACCCAGATCCGGCTCAAGGGCGAAGCGCTCCAGCTGGGCCTCGTCGAGCCGGGCGACGACAGCCAGCAGCACTACGACGCCATCGTGCACGAGGCCGAGCGCCTGTCGCGGCTCGTCGACAACGTGCTCGACTTCGCCGCGATCGAGCGAGGAGCGAAGACCTATCACCTCCGCGCTGACGACCTGCTGTCGGTGGTGTGGACGCTGTGTGAGTCACATCGCACCGCCATCGAGGAGCGTGGGCTACGGCTCGAGCTCGATCTTCCCGACGACCTGCCTCCCCTGTGGCTCGACCGCGAGGCCATCGGACAGGTGATCACCAACCTGCTGTCGAACGCCGCGAAGTATGGCGCCGACGGGCAGTGGGTCGGCGTGAAAGTACGTACGCGGCGCAACGTCGTCGAGGTGGCCGTGTCCGACCGAGGGATGGGGATCCCGGCGAACGAGGTCGATCACGTCTTCGACGAGTTCTTCCGGTCCACCGACCCCGAGGTGCGCCGACGCAAGGGCACCGGCATCGGGCTGGCCATCGTGCGGTACATTGTCGAGGCTCACCGTGGGTCGATTCGGGTCGAATCCCAGCGCGGTGAGGGCACCACCTTCACCTTCACCCTCCCCACCGAGCCCCCAGACGGGCCAGGAGCCTGACCCCATGGCACGCATCCTGTTCGTCGAAGACGAGCAAGCGCTCCTCGACACCGTCCAGCGCTTCTTCAAGCGCGAGAACTACGACGTGTACACCGCGCGCGGGCTCACCGAGGCCCTGCAGCTGCACGAGCGCTACAAGCCCGACGTCTGCGTCCTCGACGTGATGCTCAACGAAGGCCCCGAGCCCGACCACTCGGGCTTCGACGTGTGCAAGGCCTTGCGCGACGCCGACTACAGCGGTCCGGTCATCTTCGTCACCGCGCGCACCTCCGAGCAGGACAAGCTGCTCGGCTTCGAGCTCGGCGCCGACGACTACGTCACCAAGCCGTTCAGCCTGCTCGAGCTGAAGGCCCGAGTGGCCGCCGTGCTGCGCCGGGCCGGTGGAGCACGCAGCGTCTACCGGTTCGGCCCCGTCGAGGTCGACCTCGACAACTACGTCATCCGCCACGAGGGCAGCGACGAGGAGCGGCTGTCCAACCGCGAGCAGGAGCTCCTCCGCTACCTCATCGAGCACCGCGGCAAGGTCCTGCCGCGCGGGGAGCTGCTCACGGGCATCTGGCGCTACTCCCCCAACGTCACCACCCGAACGGTCGACACCCACATCCTCAACGTCCGCAAGAAGCTGCGCGACGACGCGTCCAATCCCCGGTTCATCGAGACCCTCCACGGGGTCGGCTACCGGTTCATCGCCGACGAGGGCTGACGATGCTCGGCGGCGTGGTGGCCATCTGTCTGGCAGGCCTCGCCGCTGCCCAGGGCCTCGACGATCGCATGGCCCTGCAGGATGCGCTGCTCGACGAGGCGGCCCACGGCGACCTCGATGGGGCCGTCGCGGTCTACCAGCGCCTGTCCCGCGATCTGCCCGATCAGGAGCCTCTGCGAGGCGACGCGCTGTTCTGGCTCGGCCACGCCCAGCGGCTGCGAGGCGACCTCGATGCCTCCCGAGAGGCCCTTCGTGAGGGCATCCGCTCGGGGCTGTGCCCCACGCGATGTCGTGATCTCCTCGAAGAGGTCGAGATCGAGGTGGCCCGGGTGACGGCGCTGCCGGTGAGCTGGACCTTCGACGAAGGCACCGATCACGGGCTCTTCCACCCGTGGCGCTTCCAAGACCGCGGCGCCCTGCGGGTGGCCGACGGCCACCTGTCGTGGACCACCGAGTCCGGGGCCCCCGGCCCCCCCGACCGCCTGGTGATGGCCTTCGACCAGGTCGGGCGGGTGAGCAGCGTGAGCCTCGCCGTGCGGGCCATCGACCGCGAGGCACGCCTGCAGGTGGTGGTCTCCGACCGGCGCCTGGTGCAGTTCGGGCTCCGCGAAGCCCTGCGTCTACCGGCGGATCAGAGCGTGGTCGCGCGGCTGCGCCCCGAAGACTTCGTTCCCGTCGACGGCCCCGGCGAGGTGCTCGACCCCGCCAACATGTCGGAGCTGTGGCTCGTCGACATCACGTCGGCCGCCGGGCCCGTCACGATCGCCGTCGAGCAGCTCACCATCCGCTGACGCCGACGATCAGGCCAGCTCTTCGCTGCCCTCGAGCTCTTCCGCGAACGCGTCGTCGTCGAAGGCTTCTTCGAGCTCGTCGAGGAGCAGGGCGGTGGACAGGCGGCGATGCCAGATGGCGGTGACCAGGCCATCGACGAGGCCCACCGTGAGGTACATGAAGCCGCCGACGCCCCACCACATGCTCGGGTCGAGCACGACCGCGCCGAGAAGGCAGGCGGCGAGCGAGACCGCCAGGAAGCGGCGGGCGCGCTTGTTGTCGCGGAGGTCTTTGAACGACCGGAAGGGGATGGAGCTGATCATCAGCAGGCCGAGGCCGAACACCAGCCCGGCGAACAGGGGACCCGGGATGGACAACCAGTCGAGCCCGTAGCCGTTGGCCACCCAGATGAGCGTGACGAGCGTGCCACCGGCCATCGTGGTGGTGAGGCCCTGCGTGTGCCCGGCGAGCTGCCACGAGTCGTCGGCCGCAGCGACGTTGAAGCGCGCCAGCCGGAAGGCCGCACAAAGGACGTAGGCGAAGGTGACCGCGACGCCGATGAACCCGAGGTGTTGCAGCTTCCAGACGTAGGCCAGCATGGCCGGCGCGAGGCCGAAGCCCACCACGTCGGCGATGGAGTCGAGCTGCACGCCGAACTCGCTGTAGCGGTTCATCACCCTCGCCACCCGACCATCGAGCAGGTCGAAGACGCCGCCGAAGATCACCAGCACGCACGCACGCGACAGCACCGCCGGATCCGGCTCGGGAGCCGCCGACAGCACCAGCGCCATGGCGTAGGTGCTGCAGAAGATGCTCGCCGAGGTGAACCAGTTGGGCGGGTTGAGGAAGTGGCGGATCATGCTTGGGCTCCCGAAGATGGGCCCGCGCCCCGCGAGGGACCGGCGTGTAGACATAGCACACCCGCTGACGCTGCCCCACGCTGTCGTCGGCGTGTCGCCGACGTTTCATGCCATGTTCACGCCGTTCGCCTCGACCAGCACGGCATGAACGACCCTCACGGCCTCGGTGCACCGATCGGCGGGCACCTCCCACCAGGCCTCGTCCCCCGAGGCTCCCGATGCCGTGGGGATCACCGCCTGACGGCGCAGGGCATCCGTCGCCGCGAGCACCTCCCGAGGCCGCTCACCGAGGCCCGACCCGACCGCCGTGACCACCGCCACACCCTCGCTGGGGCCCGGCAGCTTGCCGTGCACGTTCCGCGTGTCGACCCAGACGCGCTGGTCGACCATCCGCCGCACGCGGGCTCCCGCACGGACCAGACGGTCGAGCGCGCCGTCAGCGTCGGCGGCGAGCGTGACCCTGGCCAATGCGGTGTCGCCGGTGACGGCCACGGCCCCGCGGCGCTGCACGGCCTGCGTCTGCAGCCGCGTGCCCGATCCAGGACCGAAGGTCGACGACGCCTGCAAGGTGACGCCCTGGTCGCGGGCGTAGCGCACCGCGTCCTCGAACAGCACCTTCGCGCCCCCCCGGGCGAGCGCGAGCCCTTCGTCCAGGGAGAGCTCCGGCAGCTTCTGGGCCGCCGCGACGATGCGCGGGTCGGCCGACCACACCCCGTCGACGTCGCTGCAGATCTCGCACAGCTCGGCGCCGAGCGCTGCAGCGAGCACCACGGCCGTGGTGTCGGAGCCTCCTCGCCCCAGCGTGGTGACCTCCCGCTCACGACTGACGCCCTGGAAGCCCGCGACGATGGCCACCACCCCCTCCTCGAGAGTGGCCCGAAGGCGCTGCGGACGCACCTCCACCACGCTGGCGTCGGCGTGGGCCTCGTCGGTGATGATGCCGCTCTGCGACCCGGTGAGCGATCGAGCCTGGACGCCCCGGTCGCGCAGGCACATCGCCAGCAGCGCCATGGTGACGCGCTCACCGACGCTGATGAGCATGTCGAGCTCGCGGCGGTCGGGGTCGTCCGAGGCCGCCCGGGCCAGCGCGATGAGCTCGTTGGTGGTGTTGCCCATCGCCGAGACCACGGCCGCCACCCGCGTGCCGTCGGCCACGGTGGCGGCGATGCGGTCGGCGACCGCCGCGATCTTGTCGAGGTCGGCCACCGACGAGCCGCCGTACTTCTGCACCACCACGCGCATCCGCTGCCTCCTGCGCCCACCGTAGCGGCAGTCCGCGCTGAGTGGGAAGGTTACCCTCGGTGGTCAGAGGTGGAATGTGGCGAATCCCTTCGGCCCCGACGGCTGGACGCCGGAGCGCATCGGCGACCTGTCCGCGAAGACCTACCTGATCACGGGGGCCAACTCGGGGATCGGCTGGCAGGCGAGCCGGGTGCTGGCACAGAAGGGGGCTCGGTTGCTGTGGGTCTGCCGCAACCAGACCAAGGCCGACGACGCCGCAGCCAGGCTCCGCAGCGAGACGCCGCAGGTTCGCCTCACGGTGCTCATCGCCGACCTCGCCGACCTCGACACGGTGCGTGCGGCCGCCGACCAGGTGGCCGACCACACCGACCGGCTGCACGCGGTCATCAACAACGCCGGCATCATGATGGTGCCCGAGCGCGAGCTGACCGCCCAGGGTTTCGAGCTGCAGCTGGGGGTCAACCACCTCGCGCACTTCGCCCTCGACGCCTGGCTCTACCCCCTGCTCCACGCCGCCGACGGGCGGATCGTGGCGGTCAGCAGCGGCGCCCACAAGCCCGGCACCTTCGACTTCGACGACCTGATGTGGTCTCGGGGCTACGGCGCGGTCAAGGCCTACTGCCGCAGCAAGCTCGCCAACCTGCTGTTCGTGCTCGAGGCCAACCGTCGGCTCGAGGCCGCCGGCAGCACGGTCCGCGCCTACGCCACCCACCCCGGGTACAGCGACACCAACCTGCAGACCACTGGCCCGAGCTCGCTGTGGGGCGCGGCGATGTCGGTCACCAACCGCCTGGTGGCCCAGTCGGCAGAGCGTGGCGGCTGGCCGCTGGTGCTCGCCGCCACCGACGTAGAGGCGCGCCCCGGCGCCTACTACGGGCCCACCGGCTGGTTCGAGTCGCGCGGGCCGGTCGGCGAGTGCGT
>Ga0213839_1001216_pt1 | contig 17796 bp, 11 predicted proteins | sample SWPATP21_FD_160075 | JGI IMG/M metagenome (GOLD analysis project Ga0213839, IMG submission 160075) | Coastal seawater microbial communities from Marineland, Florida, United States - SWPA TP2 #1 | ecosystem: Environmental > Aquatic > Marine > Coastal | place: USA: Florida | collected 2016-08-14
CGCTGAACGGGCTGCTCAAGGGCTACGACGACCTCGTCTACCGGCACGAAGGCCGCTACGGCATCGTCGACTACAAGTCGAACCACCTGGGGGAGCGGGCGTCGGACTACAGCGTCGCCGCCATCGAGAGCCAGATGCTTCACCACGACTACGTGCTGCAGTACCACCTGTACATCCTGGCGCTGCATCGCTTCCTGAGAGCCAGGCTGCCCGACTACGACTACGACCGCCACGTGATCGGGGCCCGGTACCTGTTCCTACGGGGCATGGTGCCCGAGGCCGGCCCTGGAGCCGGGGTGTTCGCAGACCGCCCACCGCGGGCCCTGGTGCATGGGATGGACGCGCTGTTCGGAGGGGCCCCGTGAGCATGCCGAGTCTCGAGCTCCTCCGAACGGCGGGCGTGCTGAGCGCCGCGGATCTCCACCTCGGTCGCTGGCTGCTCCGCGGGGGCGCCGGGCCGCAGGCTGCCCTCGCCGGTGCCCTGGCCAGTCGCGCGGTCCGGGAGGGGCACGTCTGCGTCGACCTCGGGGCCACCACCGGTCCGGTCGTCGACGCCGAAGGGCGGCCGCTGCCCGACGTCGTCTGGCCGGACTGGGCCGACGTGCCCTCCGACCCGACCGTCGCCAGGGAAGGGGAGGGCGACCCGACGGCCTTCCCCCTGGTCGCTCGAGGAAGCTGGCTCTACCTGGCCCGCTACCACGACCACGAGGAGGCGCTGGCAGCCCGCCTGCTGGAGCTCGCTCGGCCCGCGCCCGTCGACGAGGTCTCCCTGGAGCAGGGCCTCGCGGACCTCTTCGATGGGTCCCCCGAGAGCGCGGGCCAGCAGGCCGCCTGCCGCACGGCGGTGGAGCGCCGGCTCGCCGTGGTGAGCGGGGGGCCCGGCACCGGAAAGACCCACACGGTGATCCGCCTCGTCGCGCTCCTCGCCCAGCAGCGCCGTCGTCGTGGCCTCTCCTGCCGGGTCCGGCTCCTGGCTCCGACAGGGAAGGCAGCCGCCCGGATGCTGGAGGCGCTCCAGGAGCAGGCGCCGGGGCTCCCCGAGGCCTACCGAGCAGAGCTTCCCGAGCAGGCCAGCACCATCCAGCGGGCCCTCGGCTCCATCGGAGGCGCCCGCACCCGCTTCCGCCACGGTCGGTCCCTTCCGCTCCCTGACGACGTCGTGGTGGTCGACGAGGCCAGCATGGTCGACCTCGCGCTCATGCGTCGTCTGGTGGAGGCCGTGCGCCCCGATGCCCACCTGGTGCTCCTCGGCGACCGGAACCAGCTCGCCAGCGTGGAGAGCGGTGCCGTCCTCGGAGAGGTGGTCGGTGCCGCTCAGCAGCCCGGGAGCCCCATCGCCGACAGCGTCGCCCTCCTCACCCACAGCTTCCGCTTCGACGGCGCGATCGGGGCCCTCGCGGAGGCGGTGCGCACCGGCGATGTGGGGGCGGCACGGGCAGTGCTCCGTGCAGGAGGGCCCATCACCTGGCTCGACCGTCCAGCCAGCCGTGCGCTCCAGGGGCCTGTCGGCGACACCGTTGCAGCCGGCTTCCGAGGCCTCCTGCGCGCCGACACGCCGGCGAAGGCCCTCGACGCCCTCGGCCAGTTCCGGGTCCTGTGCGCCCACCGACGGGGGCCGTGGGGGGTCGAGGCCCTCAACCACACCATCGAGCAGCGCCTCGCCCCCCTGGGCCTGGCCCCGTCGTCCGCCTGGTACGCCCGGCGCCCGGTGATGGTCACCGCCAACGACTACCGGCAGCAGCTGTTCAACGGGGACCAGGGGGTCGCCATGCCCGGTCCTACGGGGCTGCGGGTCACCATGGCGGGGGAGGGGGCACGCTCCCTGTCTCCCTCCCGTCTGGCCGACGTCGAGACCGTGTTCGCGCTGTCGATCCACAAGAGCCAGGGCTCCGAGTACGAGCACGTCATGGTCGTGCTGCCGGAGGCATCGTCGCCCCTGCTCTCCCGGGAGCTCCTGTACACGGCCATCACCCGCGCTCGCTCCCGGCTGACCATCGTCGGGGGCGAAGAGGAACTGGCGGCGGCGATTCGTCGGCCGCTCTCCCGCACCTCGGGCCTCGCTCAGCGACTCTCCGGGGTCCACCCGGGGACTGCCCCCGCCGAATAGTCGCTGGTGGCGCTGCTTGTTGCGCCGTTGCCATCGAATCGTCACAGGTGGGGGATTAGGCTGGTGCCCCGCGTGGAGCGCCCTTGAAGACGCTGAAGCACGCCCTCTCGATGGCGCTGTACGCCTACCTCTTCTTCCTGTCGATCACGATGCTCGGCTCGGGGATGAAGTCGGCGTTCAAGGGGCCCGTGGATGCCTTCCTGAAGGACCACGGCGACAGCTTCACCGAGCTGGTGTCCTTCGTCGTGGGGGTCCTCGGCACCAGCCTGGTCCAGTCCTCCTCGACGGTGACCTCCATGGCCGTCGTCCTGGCCCAGGAAGACATCCTGCCGCTGGTCATCGCCATCGGCATCGTCCATGGGGCCAACCTCGGCACGTCGGTGACCTCGAGCCTGGTGGCCTTCGCCAGCGAGATCCGCCCCCTCACGGGGCGGCCGCTGCAGGACCTGCGGGCGCTCCTCTTCCAGCCCCGTCTCCCCGGCTTCCATCGGGCCGTCAGCACCGCGGTGGTCCACGGCCTGTTCAACGCAGTGCTGGTCACCGCCATCCTCCTGGCCCTCGAGATCCCATTCGGCATCGTGCATCGCCTGGCCGAGTACTCGGCCAACGGTGTGGCCAGCCTGGCCCGCCAGGGGGGCACGCTGCTGTCGGTGCTCGACTACGTCTCCCCCAAGACCTACACGAAGCCGGTGGTCACCCTCCTGAAGGACGTCGGCTTCCTCGGGGTCGACCTCGCGGGCATTCCCGAGGGGCCGGGCCACACCGCCGTCTACGTGGCGCTCGTGGTCGGTAGCTTCGCCCTGCTGTTCCTGTCGCTGCGCGGCTTCAGTCGCACGGTGAAGGGCTGGCTGATGGAGGGGCAGGACGTCGGCGCCGACGACATGGCAGGCCTGCGTCAGATGGGGGAGCGGCTCCTCGGCAAGAGTCCTCTCGACACCTTCGTCCGCGGCCTGGTGCTCACCATCCTGGTCCAGAGCTCCTCGGCCACCACGTCCATGGTGGTGCCGCTGGCCGCCCTCGGCCTGTTCAGCATCCGCCAGGTCTTCCCCTTCGTGATGGGCGCCAACATCGGCACCACCACGACGGCCCTCATCGCCGCGGCCCAGAGCTTCGGCTCCGAGGGCTTCGCCGAGGGCATGACCATCGCCCTGTGCCACTTCTACCTGAACGTCCTGGCGGTCGTCCTCGTGGCGGTGGTGCCGGGCCTGCAGCGCTCCATCCTCGGCGCGACCCAGTGGCTGGCCGACCGCTCCGAGGAGGCGCCGGCCTGGCTCCTCGGCTACCTCGCCGCGCTCACCGTGGGCATGCCGGTCGTCGTGTACTTCCTGCCGACCATTGCGGCAGGCGCCGTCCTCGGTCTCGTGGTGATCGTGATGATCGTCGGCCCCCACCTCTACCTGAACAGGGTGGGGGAGCGGGACGCGTCGACCGCGGCCGACGCAGCGGCGTGACCGCACCGGAGCCAGGCCTCTCCGTCGTCGTGTGCACCTACGGGCGCCCCGAGCGCCTGGGCCCTCTCGCCCGGCAGATCCGAGCCCAGCTCGGCCGAGGCGACGAGCTGCTGGTGGTCGACCAGTCGCCGCGGTCCCAGGCGGACGTGGGGCGGGCGGCCGTCGAGGCGGCGGGGGGGCGCTGGCTGGCCCACAGCCCACCGGGGCTCCCCGGGGCGCGGAACCGTGCGGTCGGCGCCACGGATCGGCCCGTGCTCCTCTTCCTCGACGACGACGTCGAGCTGCATGACGGCTGCCTGGATGCCCACCGAGGGGCCTACCGGGAGGCTGGCGTCGGTGGGGTCACGGGGCGCATCGTCGAGGTCCGCCTCCGGAACAACGCCGTCGGGCTGCGCAACGAGGTGGGTCGCGACGGGCGCATCCGCACGTGCCTCGACGGGACGACGGCGGGTCCCATCGGCAGCCTCAAGGGAGCCAACATGTCCATCCGTCGGCACGCCCTGATGCAGGCGGGCCCCTTCGAGGAGGCGCTGGGAGGCACCGCACTCCTCGAAGACGCGGAGCTGTCTGCTCGGCTCGTCGCCGCAGGCTGGCGTCTCTGCTACGTCCCCGACGGGGCCGTGACCCACCACCACGACCCGGTCGGAGGGGTTCGTCAGACAACGACCAGGGCCACCCTCGCGGCCCGCTTCCACAACACAGGCTTCTTCGTGGGTCGACACCGCCCCCGCCGCGACCTGGCCCTGGTGCTCCCCGTCTACGGCGCCATCGCCCTCCGCCACGGCGGCCCCGCAGCCGTCCCCGGCCTGACCCGGGACCTGCTCGAGGGCTGGCGGCGGGGCCGACACACGACGCTCCCCACGTGGGGGACGGCGTGGGCGCCCGTTTCGGGATAGCCCTGGCACCCGGAGGACCCTGCCTCGATGCCCCGCTCCACATTGTCCGCCCCCTGGCTTCGAGCCGCTGCCGTCGTGGTGGCTGTCTCGGGGTGCATCCTCGACGCCGAGCGGGGGCCCGACCTGGGGGCCTGTGCCGTCGTGCCCGACGGGGTCTACAAGTGGGGCGACGTGGGCATCGGCAGCTGCATCGCTGGTCCCACCGACCTGCGCTTCGTCGAGCAGGACGGCACCACCTACCTGGCGGTGAGCAACGCCGATCCCTACCGGAGCTTCCGCACCGGATCGGTCCTGCTCATCGACTACGACGCCGTCGACCGCACGGTGCCGAAGAACTTCCTCCACGAGCTGCCCACCTTCGCCGTGGAGATCTCCGACGACGACGACGGCGACGGCAGCAGCGAGACGGCCATGCTGGGCCAGATCGGCGTCCTCCCCGACGGCCGCCTGCTGGTGCCGGGGCGCCACACCGAGGAGGGGGTGGCCCAGCCCTCGTTCAGCTCCCAGCTCCGTGCCGGCCACGACGAGCTGTACGTCCTCGACATCGACCCTCCCTCGTCGCTCCCGGGGCAGCGGCCCGAGGTCCTGGAGCTGCGGGACGATCCCTACACCGTGGTCGTCGGGGACGACGGGCTCGCCTACGTCGGCAACCTCACCGACCACAGTGTCTCTGTCCTCTCCGTCGACGGTGCCGTCGAGCCCATCGACGTCGCGGAGCGGGCCAGCATCTTCGACCGGCAGTTCGACGACGCCCCGGGCTTGGTGGGGCGCCCCTCCAAGGCAGAGCTGATCCAGACCACCATCCTCCTCGCCGACCAGATCCCCGACGATGCGTGGACGCTGACCTACGCCGAGGGCACGCTGCGCACCTACGTCCCCACCGTGGATGGGGTGTGGCGTCACGACGGTCCCGAGCCCATCGAGGCCGGCGCCACCCAGCTCACCCCGGCACCCACGGGTCCCGACTACGGCTCGGTGTCCGACGGCGTCACGGTCGACCCCTTCTACTACCTGGTGGAGGGCGTTCCCTATGCCCTCTACGCCGACACCGTGCTGGAGGGAGCCACCACCGACACGGCCGACACGGGCGTACCGGTAGCGGTGTCGGGGAGCACCACCATCCGGCGGGCCATCTCGGGAACCACGGCAGCGGCGTGGGACGTCGACGCCACCGCCGTCCTCCTCGGCACCGAGGGAGGGCGCGACGCCATCGTCGGCGGGCCGAGCCTGGTGGGGGTCAACGGGATCTCGGTCATCTACTACGACGGTCGGGAGGCCATCGACGCGTCGGCGTGCATCTACCGCAGCATCTCCGACGACGGCGTCACCTTCCTCCCTGGCGCGCCGGCCATCGGGACCGAGAGCTGCCCGGACGCCGAGCTCGTCACCGACTTCGACGAGGTCGCCCAGCCCTTCGTCCGCTTCGACGGCCCGTCCGCCACCTATCGGATGTGGTTCAGCGCCCGCAGCGGGGACCAGTGGGTCGTGGCCCACGCCCTGTCCGACGACGGCATCGTCTGGGACACCCCCCAGGTCGTGCTCGAGGTTCCCGGAGCGCAGGCCGGTGGCCCCACGGTCAACTACGAGGCCGATCGCTACCGGATGGTGCTGTCCACGCAGTCGGGAACCGGCGGCTGGGAGGTCGCACAGTCGGTCAGCGCCGACGGCTTCGCCTGGACCACCCCGGATGTGGGCTTGTCCTCCCCGGGGGCTCCGATGCCCAGCGTGCCGTCCGGACAGCCCGGGCTCACCCGACCGCCCCGGTCCGGCGCGCTGTACAGCGCCACCAACAGCTGGCGCTTCGAGGGGCGTGACTACGGCCTCATCGAGGCACGGGCGGTCGCCGGGTCGGGCAACGTGCTGGTGCTTCCCGGCTTCGCCTTCGCGGTGACCCAGGGACACGAGACGGCCAACGGGGTGGTGCCGTCGGGCTGGGCGCGAGATGCCCTGGAACCGGGCTCCGTGGTCGACGTCGATGGCGTGGCCACCCTGTACGCCACCGCCACGGCCTCCGACGGCCGCACCCACGTCGTCGCCCTGCAGCCCTCCGGCGACGCGACGGACCCGGAGAGCACCTGGTCCATCGTCGAGCCCTTCGACGCCATCGACAGCGACCTGGCCCCCGCCGGCACCTCGGCGACCGACCCCGTCGTGGTCCAGGACGCCGACGGCTACGTCATGTTCTACGGCCTGCTCCGGAACGGCACCACGCGGATCAAGCGAGCCACGAGCGACGATGGCCTCAACTGGACCGCCGAGGCCGGCGACGTCGTCGCGAGCGGGGAAGACGGCGGCTGGGACACGAGCCAGCTCCCCCACAGCATCGAGCTCACCGCCTCGGGGGCCACCCTGTGGTACGCGGGCGACGACACGAGCCGCTTCCGCATCGGCGCGGCCACCGCCACCGACCTCCGGGGGCGCTTCCAGGCATCCCCCGCCGAGTTCGATCCGTGGCGCTTCGGCACCGGCATCGCGGGCAGCTTCGACGACTCCGGGGTCAAGGACCCGCTGGTGTTGACCATCGGCGGTGAGCGGCACCTCTACTACTCGGGCTTCGACGGCGAGACCTGGCACCTGGGGCACGCCGTGTACGACGGCAGCACCTTCGTCCGCCGCGTCGCAGACACCGGCGCTGCCGAGGCAGGGGAGGAGGAGCAGTCGCTGTCGGCGCACTCGGGGCTGCTGAACACCTTCAGCGCCCAGGGCGTCGAGTCCCCCGTGCTCCTCGCCCGCTCCGACACGAGCCTCGGCGAGCGCATCGACCTCCTCTACGGGGGCTTCGACGGGTTCGCGACGCGCTTGGGTCGGGCACGGAGCTGGGAGGTCCTTCCCGAGGCGATCTTCCCCGATCAGCGTCGTCCCACCACCGCCGACACCCTCTCGTTCCGCACGTCCCGCGGGGGCGACGATGTCTCGGTGATCGAGCTGGCCCAGAGTGTCGATGCCTTCGTCACCGACGGCGTCGGCATGTCGGCCCTGGCCTTCGACAGCGACCGGGGCATGCTCTACGCGGCCAGCAAGCTCTCGGGCGGCGTCTTCGCCATCGACGTGCGCGACGACAGCACCGGCTCCTTCATCGACGACAACGCCTTCGACCTCGAGGCGGTGATGCGCCCGACCGGTGGCAGTGCGGCGATGGGCTTCCGGGGCCTGCAGCTCGTGCCCGACCGGGGCCTTCTCTACGCCACGTCCACCAACCCGGACGGCGTGTGGGTCTTCGACCTCGACGACCTCGTCGACGACGACCGCAAGGAGGACATCTACGACCAGCCCATCGCGGTGCTGTCGCTGCCCGATGCCACCGAGGACGCCGGGGAGCGCACCCAGTCCGGCGCTGGAGGCTCGGGGATGGCGCTGGCCGGACCCGACCAGTCGATCCTGCTGGTGACCCACTTCCGCGACAACTCGCTGTTCGTCTACGACCTGAACCGCGGGCTGGCAGGGGAGGAGATCGCCTACCTGCCCTTCCTGGGGGAGAACCCCCACCTGGTCCGGGTGGCCCCCGACGGCCTCACTGCGGTGGTGGCCAACTACACGGGCGACGTGGTCGACGGCCTCGCATCGTCCACCCTGGTCGTCATCGACCTCGACCCCACCTCCGAGACCTACCTGGAGCCCCTCACGTGGATCGCGAACAAGTGACAGGGCGGATGCTGCTCGTCGGGCTGGTCGCACTCGTGGCGGCCTGCAACGACGACGAGGTCTACAACGGTGCCTTCCGGCAGCCCGTCGCGGCGGCGGTGCTGCCGGCGGAGCTCGGACCCAGCGCCGAGCACGAGCCCATCGGCTTCGTGGCCAACGGCATCGAGGGGCGCATCGTGCCCATCGCCCTCAAGCAGGGACGCTTCCTCAACGACGACGGCACGGCCGCCTTCCTCCGCACCAACGACCTCCCCACCGGGGGCCTGCGGCTCCTCACCAGCGTCGCCCCCTACGCCCCCGACCCCTACGAGGTGTCGGTCTTCGCTGGCGATGCAGCCTTCGCCCAGCTCGTCGAGGTGCCCTACGTGGTCGGCTCCGAGGAGAAGGGCGGGCGCACCGTGCCGGTGGAGGGCTACGCCAGCTTCTACCCGCCGGACCTGTCGGGGGCTCCCGGGGTCCAGCTCGACGACATCGAGATCAAGAAGGGCTACACGGCCAGCGAGCGCTGGACGCTGACCTCCGACGGGCAGAGCTGGCAGGTCGTCGGCAGCCGCTCCGGACGCCAGCCCGAGGCCGCCATCCCCGACCTGCGCTTCGTAGCGGAGGAGCGTCGCATCGCGTTCACCATCGACGGGGCAGGGGAGCCCGGCGACGTCATCACCATCGACACCTGGAACGGGCTCGTCGAGCACGACGTCGGCGGCACGCCCCGGCAGCTGGAGATGGTGCGCCCCGAGGGGGAGCCCTCCGTGCTCGCCATGATCGTGGAGGACGACGCGGGGGCACGGACCTTGAGCTGGTTCGACCCCGCGACCCGCAAGGTGGTGGCGGAGCCGAGCCTGGGCAGCGGCTCCCACCCCGAGCGCATGGACGTCGGCGATGACGGCATGCTCTACGTGGCGGACGTCGGCCGACCCGCGGTGTGGGAGGTCGAGCCCGGGAGCATCCGCGCGACCGAGCACGTGCTGCCGTGGCCCGTCTCCGATGCCACCGTCGCCACGGTACCCATCGAGCAGCCCGATGGCACGGAGCTCCTCCGCCGCACCCTCTACGTCGTGGTGGACGGGCGGGAGCTGTGGCTCTTCGACCTCGACACCGACGAGCCCATCGACGTGAACCCGTGGATCGAGGGCGTGCAGGGGATGGCCTTCGCCTCGGTCGTGCAGGGCATCGACGCCGTCGAGGGGGAGCACCTGCTCTCCGAGTTCGATGCCGCAGCCCGTCGCGAGTCGGGACGCACCGTGGCGGTCAGCCTGGCGGACGGGTCCACGGTCTTCGCACGGCAGGAGACGGGCTGCCTGGTGCAGGACCCCCTCGGACCCCGCTCCGTCTCGTCGAGCAGCGGATCCACCGCCGGGGGCGTCGACTACTCGACCAACTACCTGGAGGACGTCGTCACCGGTCCGTACCTGGAGGCCAACGGTGCCAGTGGTCGCCATGTCTCCGTGAACCCCTGCGGTGGCTACGCCCTCGAGGACAGCTGGGACCTGCGCTACGACCAGACGCTGGGCGCCTGGCGGGTGTTCAGCGAGCGGCGGGGGGAGCAGGTGCAGCTCGCCTATGAGGACCAGCGCTACACCTCGGACCTCGGCGAGGTGAGCTTCCTCATCCGCGGGGGTCTCACCCCTGCCATCGACGGGATGATCATGAGCTTCTCGGTCGACGAGGGCATCGCCAAGGCCAACGGCGACAACGACGGCGACGGCACGCGGGAGACCCCCTTCGGCGTCCCGTCGGACCCCATCGCCTTCGACTACGAGGTCGGCCCTCGCGATGGCAACTGGTACGTCGTGGAGCGTCGCCCCTACGTGCTGGTGCTGGGCCAGTCCTCCGACTCGGCGCTGCGGGTCGATCCGCAGGCGGGGCGGGTCGACGCGCAGTGGCAGTAGCTGCGCAGCCTCCAGCCTCCAGCCTCCAGCCGCCAGCCGCCAGCCCCAACCACCAGGCTCCAGGCTCCAGGCTGCTGGCTGCTGGCCGCTGAGAGCTACCGCGCCAGTGGCCGATACTTGATGCGGCGCGGCTGGTCGGCGTCCTGCCCGAGACGCTTCTTCCGGTCCCGCTCGTAGTCCTGGTAGTTGCCCTCGAACCACACCACCTCGGAGTTCCCCTCGAAGGCGAGGATGTGGGTGGCGATGCGGTCGAGGAACCAGCGATCGTGGCTGATGACCACGACACAGCCGGCGAAGCTCAGCAGCGCCTCCTCCAGGGCCCGCAGGGTGCCGACGTCGAGGTCGTTGGAGGGCTCATCGAGGAGGATGACGTTGCCGCCGCTCTGGAGCAGCTTCGCGAGGTGCACACGGTTGCGCTCGCCCCCCGAGAGGGTGCCGACGGCCTGCTGCTGCCGGCTTCCCTTGAACCCGAAGGCGCTGGCGTAGGCGCGGCTGTTCATCTCCTTCTTGCCGACCTTCATCACCATGTGGCCGCCGGAGATGTTCTCCCACACGGACTTCTCGGGGTCGAGGTCGTCGCGGAGCTGGTCGACGTAGGCCAGCTTCACGGTCTCGCCCACCTTCAGGTCGCCGGCGTCAGGGGTGTCGCTGCCGCTGATCATCTTGAACAGCGTGGTCTTTCCGGCGCCGTTGGGGCCGACGATGCCGACGATGCCGCCGCGGGGCAGGTCGAAGGTGAGGTTGTCGTACAGGAGCTTGTCGCCGTAGGCCTTCGAGACGCCCTTGGCGCTCACCACGACGTCGCCGAGGCGCGGGCCGGGGGGCAGGGCGATGTCGAGGGTGGTGGTGTTGCTGCTGCCGTCGTCGTCGATCTGCTGCAGGAGCTCCTCGTAGCGGTTGAGGCGGGCCTTGGAGCGGGCGTTGCGCTTGCCCTGCCCCAGCTTGACCCACTCGAGCTCCTTGGCGAGCGCCTTGCGCCGCTCGGACTGCTTGGACTGCTGCTCCAGGCGCTTCTCCTTCTGCTCGAGCCAGCCGGAGTAGTTGCCCTCGAAGGGGATGCCCTTCCCGGAGTCCATCTCCAGGATCCAGCCGGCGACGTTGTCGAGGAAGTAGCGGTCGTGGGTGATGCAGACGACCGTGCCCTCGTAGTCGTGGAGGAAGCGCTCCAGCCAGGCCACCGACTCCGCGTCGAGGTGGTTGGTGGGCTCGTCGAGGAGGAGGAGGTCGGGCTTCGCGAGGAGGAGCTTGCACAGGGCGACGCGTCGCCGCTCGCCGCCGGAGAGGGTGGTGACGTCCTGGTCGGCGGGGGGGACGCGGAGGGCGTCCATGGCGATCTCCACCTGGCGGTCGATGTCCCAGGCGTTCACGGCGTCGATCTTGTCCTGGAGCGCCGACTGCTTCTCGATGACCTTGTCCATCTCGTCGTCGGTCAGCTCCTCGGCGAAGCGGGCGCTGACGGTCTCGAAGTCGGCCAGGAGCTGCCGGGTCTCGGCCACGGCGTCCTCGATGTTGCCCCGCACGGTCTTCTCGGGGTCGAGCTCCGGCTCCTGCTCGAGGTACCCGACCTTCGCTGAGGGATCGACCCAGGTGTGGCCCTGGACCTGGTCGTCGACACCGGCCATGATCTTCAGGAGGGTGGACTTGCCGGAGCCATTGGGCCCGATCACACCGATCTTGGCGCCCGGGAAGAAGGAGAGCGAGATGCCCTTCAGGATCATGGTGCCGTTGTCGAGCACCTTCTTGAGGTCTTGCATCTGGTAGATGAACTGGCGAGCCATGCTGCCTCCGGAAAGGGCGCCCCGTAACGTGTGGAGGCCCTGCGGGGGTTGACCTCGGGGCCCCATGACGTAGACTCCGGGGCCCGGGTTGGGCCGGGACGATGCCGTCGTGCGCGCCGTGCGCCGTCAGGAGAGGTCGAACATGTGGATCTGGTGGGTCCTGCTGAGCGCTCTCGCTCAGGACGTTGCCGAGCAAGGCGCGAGCCCCGACATCAACGCTCAGGTGTTCCGGCCGACGATCGACGGCAAGCGTACCCTGTGGGCCGACGATGCCCGTCGCGGTCCGCACCAGCAGCCGCTGGCGCGCTTCCTGCTGCACTACACCGACGACCCGCTGGTGTACGAGCTCGACGACGGTGAGGTCATCGGGGTGATGGAGAACGTCGTGCAGGGCGACCTCATGGCGGCCTACAGCTACGACCGCCTCCGGGTGGGCGTCGATGTGCCCGTCTTCTTCTTCGCCTCCGGCAACGGCGTCAACGAGGGCGGTCTGGGCGACCTGGCCCTCGACGCCAAGGTCACCATCCTCGACGGCGAGCTCGCCCCGGTCAACATCGCGGGGAGCGGTCGACTCACCCTGCCCACCCACACGGTGCAGGGCTCCCTCGGGGACCCGAACGTGGGCTGGGAGCTGGCGGCCATCGCGGACCGCTCCTTCGGGCCCGTGCTCCTCGCGGCCAACCTCGGCCTGCGTGGTGGCCCCCGCACCGAGTTCGAGAACCTCGAGCTGAACGACTCCTTCACCTACCGCACGGCGGCCGGGTACGAGATCGTCGAAGAGACCGCCGGCGTCACCGCCGAGGTGGCCGGTCGGGTCACGTTCATCGGGGGCGCAGCAGGGGCCGGGTCTCCCGCCGAGTGGCTGCTGGGGGGCTACGGCTACGCGGCCGACGACGTGGTGGTGCGCGGTGGCTTCGGCTCGGGCTTCACCCCGGGCATCGGCTCGCCGGACTTCCGTCTGATGCTCGGCATCGGCTACGAGCCGCGCGGCGACCGGGCCCCGAAGGACACCGACCTCGATGGCATCACCGACGACATCGATCAGTGCATCGAGGAGCCGGAGGACATCGACACCTTCGAAGACACCGATGGCTGCCCCGACGTCGACAACGACCAGGACGGCATCCTCGACGTGGCCGACAAGTGTCCGCTGAAGCCCGAGGACAAGGACAGCTGGAAGGACGAAGACGGCTGCCCGGACCCCAACACCGACGTGAAGCTCGCCATCACCGATCAGGAAGGCAACCCCATCGACCTGGCGAAGGGCACCCTCAAGCAGGGCGCAGCCGTCATGCTGCGGGGCGGCTCGACCTTCGACAAGAAGCTCGAGCCCGGCACCTACACGCTGATCGGCACGGCCGGCACGTACGTCGAGAACGACATCACCTTCGAGGTGGTCAACGGTCCGCCCCAGGAGTTCACGCTCCAGCTCGAGAAGCAGAAGAACGTGAAGATCGTGGTCTCCCGCGACCGCATCGACCTGAAGGACACCATCAACTTCGAGACGGCCAAGGCGGTCATCAAGAAGGACAGCTACGACCTGCTGAACCAGGCGGTCCAGATCATGAAGGACTACCCGGAGATCCGGAAGCTGCGCATCGAGGGCCACACCGACTCCCGTGGTTCGGCCAGCTACAACCTCGATCTGTCCACGAAGCGGGCCGCGTCGGTGCTGACCTACTTCGTGGAGCAGGGCGGCATCGAGGCCGAGCGCCTCACCTCCGAGGGCTTCGGGGAGGAGCGCCCGCTCGATCCCGCCAAGACCCAGGAGGCCTACGCCAAGAACCGGCGCGTCGACTTCTTCATCGAAGAGTGGGACGAGAGCATGGGGCAGAAGACGATCGAGATCGCCCCGGGCGAAGAGCCGCCAAGCGAATAGCAGACCTGGGCATGGCGCACGGAGGCGCCATCCCGGGAGGAGACATGGCAGCCGGCACCGGTCGTCGCACGCGCATCGTGGATCTCGTGGCCCAGGCCGAGGCGGGGAATGCCGTCACGGTCACGGGCTGGGTGAAGACGTCCCGGTTCAGCAAGAACGTGTCCTTCGTGCACGTCTTCGACGGCTCGACGCCGAAGACGGTGCAGGTGGTCCTCAAGGAGGACCTGGCCGAGACCTTCAAGCCGCGGCTCGGGGTCGGGGCTGCTGTGCGGGTCCAGGGGGAGTGGGTGGCGTCGAAGGGGGGAGAGCAGGCCCTCGAGGTCCTCGCCCACGAGGTCGACGTGGTGGGGGACTGCGACGCATCGGTCTACCCGCTCCGCAAGCAGCGCACCTCGATGGAGCATCTGCGCACCATCGCCCACCTGCGCTCCCGCTCCAACACCCAGCAGAGCGTGCTGCGGGTTCGCCACCAGGCCGCCTGGGAGATCCATCGCTTCTTCCACGAGCGGGGCTTCCTGTGGATCCACACCCCGATCATCACCGGCTCCGACGCCGAGGGCGCCGGGGAGGTCTTCCCCCTGGCCAACGCCGAGACGTTCTTCGGTCAGCCGGCCTTCCTCACCGTGTCCGGCCAGCTCGAGGTGGAGTGCTTCGCTCAGAGCCACACCGACGTCTACACCTTCGGGCCCACCTTCCGTGCCGAGAACAGCAACACCCCCCGTCATGCGGCGGAGTTCTGGATGATCGAGCCGGAGATGGCCTTCGCGGACCTGACGGACGTGCTGGCCCTGGCCGAGGACTTCGTGCGCCAGGTGGCCCAGTCCCTCCACGAGCGCTGCGCCGACGACTTCGCCTTCTTCGACCAGCGCATCGAGAAGGGGGTGCTGGGCTCCGTGGCCGACGCCGTCGCGAAGCCCTTCGCCCGCATCACCTACCGGGAGGCCCAGGAGATCCTGGCCAAGAGCGGCCGCAGCTTCGAGTACCCCATCGGCTTCGGGGAGTCGCTTCAGGCCGAGCACGAGCGCTTCCTGGCCGAGGAGCACTTCCAGGGCCCGGTGTTCGTCACCAACTACCCCCGGAACCAGAAGCCTTTCTACATGCGTCTCGACGACGGCGAGGAGACCGTGGCCTGCACCGACCTGCTCGTGCCGAGGGTGGGGGAGCTCCTGGGTGGAAGCCAGCGGGAGGAGCGCCTCGACGTGCTGGAGGCCCAGATGGCCTTCACCCACACGCCGCCGGAGCACCTCCAGTGGTACCTCGACCTGCGCCGCTTCGGCACCACCTCCCATGGTGGCTTCGGGCTGGGCTTCGAGCGGCTGCTGATGTGGGTGACGGGGATGAAGAACATCCGGGATGTGCTTCCGTTCCCCAGGACGCCGGGGACGCTGTAGCAGCCAGCAGCCAGCGCCTCGAGTCGGACGGCTCGCCCCGGATGCTGCCTGCTCTCAGTCCTTCTGCCGCTTCTTCGCCTGCTTCTTCTGCTTCTTCGGGACGGGCAGCCCCCGCATGTCCATCCCGACCGTGCTCACCCCGGGACGCACGTCGAAGTCGCGGCCGCAGAAGGTGTAGCTGCCGGCTGGCAGGTAGCCGGCGAACGCGCAGGTGGTGGCGACCTGATCGATGGCGAACTCGATGGCCCGCACCTGGTCGGGCTCGAAGGGCTTGGCGGCGCTGGAGAGGGCCCAGCCCATGTCGGGGTCGCACGTCAGGTCGACGCTCCCGAAGGCCTCGTCGAGGGCCCACAGGGACTCGATGACCTCCTTCTCCTCCTTGATCTCCTTGGCCGCCAGCAGCCGCTCGCGGACGGAGCCGATGTCGCCGACGGCCCGGGCCGCGTGGGCGCCGTAGAGGAGGTCCTGGTAGCTGGGGGGCACACCTGTCGCGACGAGCTTGGGGTAGATGCGCGCGGCGCCTGCCCAGGCGTTGCGCTCGGCGAGGCTCTCCAGCTCCTGGGTGAGGCGCGCGTACTCTCCCTGATCCGGACGCGGCGAGGGCACGTCGTCCTGCGCCGCGGCCGTCGTGGCCAGGCACACGGCCCCCACGAGGGCGACACGGCGAAACAGGGATCGGGTGGGCATGCTTCCCCCAGGGGACGCCGGGTATCCACGGGCCGGCGCTGCCTCAACCCTCCTCGGCGTCGGCCCCTTCCTGCTGCAGGGCAAAACGCAGGGAGCGACACGCCTGGATGGCACCGCGGTGGTACAGCACGACCAGGGCGCCGATCATCAGGGCACCGATGGGCACGGTGATCTGACCCTCCCCACGGGCCAGCCCGAGGAGGATGAGCCACCCGGCTGCGATGACGGGGGTGATGGGCGGTGCCCAGCGAACGTCCAGGGAGACCCGGTCCCCCTGGAGTCGCTCGATGGCCAGTCCGTGGAGCATGGTCGGCAGCCGGCGGTCTCCGCGGTCGGCCCAGAAGGCCACCATCGCGGGGGCGATGCGACGATAGCGCAGCCCACCGTGAGCCCCTTCGTCTGCCCCTCGCCCCGGGCGAGAGAACGGCACGGGAGAGCGCCCGAGGGGGAGCCCCGCCGCGTAGTACCAGGCGGCGCCGCGGGCGAGGAGCAGGCCCTCGAGGCCGAACCCGAGGAGGAGGGCGACCCCGACCAGCAGGGGCAGCGTGAGGTTTCCCGGCGCCAACAGCTCCACGGCGTCAGCCCCGCATGCGTAGGAAGCTCTCGAGGGTGGGCGCCTGCAGGAGCGGGTTGGTCCGGGCCACCTCGTCCATGGTGGCGTGGGGCTTCGCGCCGTAGTCGTGCCCCGGGTAGAGCACCAGGTCGCGGGGAAGGGTGAGCAGCCGGTTGGTGAGAGTGCGCCACATCTCCTCGACGTCGCCCCCGGGAAGGTCGGTGCGGCCACAGCCCGACAGGAACAGCGTGTCGCCGCTGATCAGCGCCTGGCCGCAGCGGAAGCACTGACTGCCCTGGGTGTGCCCCGGGGTGTGCAGGCACTCCACCTCGACGTCCCCCGTGGTCACCTTGTCGCCGCTGTCGTGGAGCACGAGGTCGGAGGCGGACACGCCGGTCATGGCCCGCACCAGCTCCGCGTCGGCCCGGTGGACGTGGATCGGCACGGGATGGCGGGCGAGGAGCTGCGCCAGGCCCTGGACGTCGTGGCCCATCATCGAGCCGCCCACGTGGTCGGGGTGCCAGTGGGACACGAGCGCACCGGTGATGGTGTAGCCCTCGGACTCGGCGGCATCGACGATGCCGTCGACGTCCCAGGCGGGGTCCACCACGAGGCACTCCCGCTTCACGGGGTCGCCCACGAGGTAGACGAAGTTCTCCATCATCGTGGCCACGGCGTTGCCGAGGCCGAAGTCACGGCCCGCTTTCAGCTGCCGGAGGTAGACTGCTTCGCCCATGGCTGGAGGCTAACCGTTGTCGACCCCACTGCACGCGCCCGACGTCCTGATCGACATGGCCTCGGGGCCCCCCGGAGCGGTGCGGGACTGGGCCAACACCCTCCTCGCCGTGACGGATCCGGGCGCGGTGCGCGCTCTCCCCGACGACACGTACGACAGTGCCCTGGTCATGGCGAGCGGAGCGCCCGCCGCGGCGGCGTCCGTCCGTGAAGGGATCGACGGGGAAGCCACCACCGACGCGGCCGCACTTCGCTGCGAGCAGCTCACCGCCATGGGCCTGCTCCCCGCCGAGGTGGACGGCTGGGCGGACGCGGCCAGGGCGGCGATCCGTGGAGATGGCGCGTCCCGAGACCTGTACCTGGCCCAGCTCCTGGCCGAGCTCGGCACCCTCGACGCCGGCACCCTGTCGGCGGCCAGCCAGGTGGCCGGTGCCGAGTCGGAGATGGCGCTCCCTGCGCTGGTGATGCGCTTCGCGGCGGGGCAGGGGGGCGACGACCCCGGAGCCCTCGACCCCACGGCTCGAGCGATCGCCGAGCAGCTGGCGTCACGCTCGGTCAGCCCCGTCGGCGTCCGCAACGTGCTGGCCCTCCTCGGGGTGCCCCATCTGCTGGTCGGCGACCTGACGGAGGAAGCAGCCGTCGTGGAGGCCGTCGCCGAGCGGATGGGGAAGGCCGCGCCGGCCCACGCACGCCCCAAGGGAGCGGCGCGACGACGTGCCCAGAAGGTGGTGCGGCAGCTCCTCGACGACGTCCCCGGCGCGGCGGCCGCGATGATCCGGGCCGCCAGC
>Ga0213839_1001220_pt1 | contig 17721 bp, 16 predicted proteins | sample SWPATP21_FD_160075 | JGI IMG/M metagenome (GOLD analysis project Ga0213839, IMG submission 160075) | Coastal seawater microbial communities from Marineland, Florida, United States - SWPA TP2 #1 | ecosystem: Environmental > Aquatic > Marine > Coastal | place: USA: Florida | collected 2016-08-14
ACGCGGCGTTGTCGGAGCGGGCGCTCGGGCTGGCGGCGTCCGAGGCCGGGGGGCTCTTCGCCTTCCTCGGCGGCGGCGGAGAGGTCAAGCGCCTGCATGGCGGGCTGGCGGCGCGCGGCGGGCTGATGGCGGCGCGTCTGGCCGAGGCCGGGGTGACGGCGCCGGAGGGGATACTGGAGCGGCCATCGGGCTATGTGATGGCCTTTGGCGGCGTCGCGCCGGGGGCGTTTGCCCTGGCGTTGCCACCGGGGACGGACTGGCGGATGACGGATTGCTACATCAAGCCCCATGCCTGCTGCCGCCACCTGCAACCGGCGATGGAGGCGATGATCGCCGCGCAGGCGGAACTGGGTGTTTCGGCGCAGGAGGTCACGGGCGTGGAGGTCGAGACATATTCCATCGCCGCCGCCCATGCCGGGACGGGCTGGGGCGACATGGCGACGGCGCAGCTGTCGTTCCCCTATGTGCTGGCGCAGGGGCTCTACAAGGGGCGGGCGGCGCTGGCGGATTTCGACACGGCGGCGCGGGGCGAGGGGCTGGCCGAGAAGGTATCGCCGCTCCTCACCATCCGCGCGTCGGAGGAGATGGATGCGCTCTATCCCCGTCAGCGGCCCGCGCGGGTGACCGTGCGGGCAGGGGAGCGGACGGCCACGATCTTTGCGCCGGAGGCGTCGGGCAGCCCGGATATCCCGGTGACGGATGCGGCGATCGGGGAGAAGTTCCTCGGGCTGGTCGCGCCTACGGTCGGGGATCGGGCGGCGGCGGACTGGCTGCGGGCGCTCTGGGCGATTGGCGAGGCGGGGGATGCGGGGCGCGTGCTGGTCGGGCGGGATGTGAGGTAGGCGTCTGACGTTTGCGCCGAGGCGCGGCTCGTTGAGGCGGGCGCTAGTTCTTCACCGGCACGATCAGCCGTGCGCCCGGCGGCGGTTTGCGGCGGCTGCGCGGGGCATCGTCGCCGCCGATCTCGCTGGCGACGAGGAAGCCGTTGAACTCCGGGTTGTCGCGCGTCGCGATGCGGCCCGCCTCGATGGCGAGGTCGACCTCTGCGGTCTTCAGCTTCAGCCGGGTCGGGATGTCGTCCAGCTTGCGTTTCATGCCGTCGGGCACGTTCTTGAAGGAGATCAGGCCAACGAAGAACTTCAGGTCCTCGCAATCCCAGCCCGCGGCGGTGCCACGCAGGCGGGCAACCTCTCCACGGCTGAGCGAGCAGCGGTAGTCCACAAGATCACGCTGCCATTTGTCGAGTTGCAGGCGCATCGCGTCGAACCCCGTGCGGGAGGCGGCGGACATGGCGGACGAGGCGATGGACATGGCGAGGTTCACGCCACCGGGACCGCGCAGTTTCTCGGTCCATTTGTTGTCGCGCTGGACGCCGGCATCGGCCACGAGGAAGAGCAGGCGTTTCATCCGTACCGCCTCTTTCGCGGTAAGGGGCGCGTAGGGCACCTGGGCCCGCGCACGCTCCACCGCGAGGCCGGTGGTGCCGAAATTGTCGGTGATCCCGCCGTCCAGAAGTTTCACATATTTGACCTCCTTGGCCTGTGCATAACTTTCCAGGGCGGCCCCGTGGGCGCGCATGGCATAGGAGGCCTCGGAGTTGAATCTGGCTGAAGTTAGCCATTCAGGTTCTTGATAATTACACTTTTTTTGGTGCGCTTCGATCACGATCGGAGAGAACACCAGCGGAAAGGCGGCCGAGGCGGCGACTGCGTCGGAAATCGGAAAACTTGACAAATCCGAACATAATGCGTCGAAAGTCTCTGGCGAGAAGAGGAAGGTCGTCTGGTTCGCCACATCGCTGGCGTTGATCCAGGTCTTGATGCGGGACCGCTTGCGCAGGTCGCCGAAGGTCGCGCCGTGAAAGAGCGTCTCGTCGAGGAACCGGCCAAAGGTTTTGCGTCCGTTGGCCCCGCCCGAAAGACCCTTGGCGATGGTCACCGGATTGATCGGGCTGTTTGCCATGTACTTCTCGGCATTCTGCACGAGATAGATGTCGCGATACCGGCTGACGCCTGCGGGGCCGTGCAGCCCGAAATAGGCCGCCGTGACGGACCCGCCCGAGACGCCGGTGACAAGGCGAACGTCCGACAGCAAGCCGTGGGGGTCGGCGCTGGTGGCGGTGGCGGCGCGGATCTCCTCCAACATGCCATGCGCGAAAGCCGAGGCGCGCATTCCGCCGCCCGAAAAGGCAAGGCCGACCCAGACGTCGCCCGCATCCTCCGCCACCGCCTCCGTTTCCACGAGCGAGAGATTCCCGCCCGAAGGCAGCACCTCGTTCAGCGGTCGATTGAGGGCGGCGCAGCCCGGCAGCGCGGCCAGCATTGCCAGCCATTTCAGGTGTTTGAACACGTCCCGGTCCCCCGATCAGGTAGCGGGAAGCTTAGGCCAGAGGATTTCGATTCTGAAACCCTTTTCCGTCGCGGGCAGGTCGATCCGCGCGCCGTGGCGCAGGGCGATGGCGCGGACAAGCGCAAGGCCCAGGCCATGGCCAGACGTGCCCGCGTCGCGTTCGGCGCGGGTGAAGAGGTCGAAGGCGCGGTCGCGCAGATCCTCCGGCACGCCGGGGCCGGTGTCGGTGACGGACAGGCGCCAGCGGTCTGCGGCGTCGCTCAGCTCCAGCCGGATGGCATCGCCCGCGTGGCAATACTTGATGGCATTGTCGATCAGGTTGGTGAGCGCCTGCGCGACGAGGTTGCGTTCGCCCAGGATATCTGCCCCCGGCGCGATCTCGGTGGTGAGGGTCATGCCGCTGTCCTCGGCCAGGGGGGCGTAGAGCTCTGCCACCTCTGCGGCGAGGGTGGAGAGATCCATGGGCACGAGGCCGGGGGTCTGCCCGCTGGCGGCCTCGGCGGAGGAGATGTCGAGCAGGCTGTCAAAGATGCGAATGGTGGAGGCAATGTCGGCGTCGATCCGGGCCAGCGCCTCCGTATCGCCGGTGAGGCCGTTCAGGCGCTGTCGGATGCGGTTGAGGGGCGTGCGCAACTCATGCGCGATCATGTCGGCGAGGCGGGTGCGGGCGCGGTCGAGGGTTTCGATCCGGTCGAGCATCTGGTGGACATGGGCCTCTAACGCGCCAAACTCGTCGGCGCTTCGGGGGCCGGGCAGGCGGGCGGAGAGGTCGCCCGCCGCCACCCGGTCGGCCAGCGCGTTGACGCGGGCGATGCGGCCAAGCGTGGCGCGGCTGACCAGCCAGCCGGCGATGAGCGACAGGGCGACAAGGCCAAGCGCCACCTGCCAGATCAGCGCACGCAGATCGGCGAGCGTGGCGAGCGCGGGGGTTTCGGCCCGCGCAGCAAGGAAGGGGAAGCCGCCGGGCAGGGTGCGGGCGACGCCGCGATAGGTCACGCCGTCGATGACGTAGCTTTGCTGTGGGTCGGGGGCGAAGCCTTCGCCGGTGGCCGTGATCCCTTCGGGCCAGGCGTCGGTGTTTCCGGCCAGCGTCGTGCGGGCGCGGTCCTGAAGCAGGTAGATCGCGCTGCCCTCGGGCGTGGCGCGGGCGCGGAACTCCACCGCCTCGCGCAGGGCGGGGATGCGGCGCTGGTCGTAGATCGTTTCGAAACTGGCGAGATCGGCGGCCAGCAGTTCCGCCTGTCGCGTGGCGAGGGAGGCCGCCGTGACGCGGTATTGCAGCGTCATCGCGCCAAGCGCAGCGAGGATGATGACCGCCGCCACCGCCAGGGTCATCGTCACGCTGGCGCGGGCCAGGCGCGGGCGTCTAGCGGGCCGGGTCAAAGATATATCCTTCGCCGCGCGCGGTGTGGATCGCGGGACGCCCGAGCGCCTGTTCCAGCTTGCGCCGCAAACGGCCGACATGGACATCCACGACATTGGTGCCGGGGTCGAAATGCAGATTCCAGACGTTTTCCAGCAGCTGCATCCGCGTGACTGTCTCGCCCGCGTTACGGGCGAAATAGGTGATCAGCTCAAACTCTTTCGGGCTGACGGGGATATGGGTCTGACCGGCGTGGACGGTGCGGGCCTTCATGCGGATTTCCAGCGCGCCAAAGGCGATCAGATCGTTGTCCAGCACCTGCATCGACTGGCGGCGCAGCAGGGCGCGGAGGCGGGCGCGCAGTTCCTCCGGGTCGAAGGGCTTGGCGAGGTAATCGTCGGCGCCTTTCTCCAGCCCTTCGATCTTGTTGGCGGCGCGGCCAAGGGCGGAGACGACCATGACGAGCGCGGTGGACCCTGCCGCGCGCAGCTTGGCGATGGCGTCGATGCCGTCGCCGCCGGGCAACATCCGGTCAAAGACGATGACGGCATATTGCCCGGTCTGGGCCTCCTCCAGTCCCTGCGGATAGGTCGTGCGGGTGGTCGGGGCGGCGCCGACATCCGTCACGGCCTCGGCCAGCGCCTCAAGCGCGACGGCGTCGTCCTCGACGATCAGGATGCGGGGCAGGGTTTCGGGCTGGTCGGACATCGCGGGCCTCAGAACAGGGTCACGTCCGGGTCGAGCGCGTTGCCGCCGCCAAGCGGGCGGAGGCTGCGTCGGGACGGGTCGATCAGGATATGGGTGGTGCCCGTGCCGCGCCGGATGCGGAGGAGGGCGGGCAGGTCGAGGCGCTGTCCGGTGAAGGGCGTCTGTCCGGCGGCCTCGATCACATCGCCCACGGCCAGCCCGGCGGCATAGGCGGGCCCGGTTTCGTCGATCGCGGTGATGCGCGGCCCGCTGAGGGTCACGCCGAAGTCGCGCAGCGGTACGGGCGTCGGATGGAGCGAGCGGGAAAGCGGTGTCGGGTCCGGTTGCGGGGCCGCCGGTGCCGGGCGCGGGAGGGTGAGGGCCAGTGTGATCTCTTCGTCCCCGCGCCGGATCAGCAGGGACAGGGGCGAGGCGGCGGCGTCGATGGCCATGGCGAGGTCGCCGGAATCGGTAAGGTCGTCTCCCGCCGCCCGCAGCAGGATGTCACCGGGGCGCAGGCCCGCCTGATCGGCCGCGTTCCCCTGCGTCACGTCATCGAGGAGCAGACCCTTGGGGGTCTCGATGCGCAGGGCGGCGCCAAGGGTCGGGGTCATCGGGCGCACCGCCAGGCCGAGGTCGGGGACGGGCCGCAGGTCCCCGGTGACCATCGCGGCGATCAGCGCGGCGGGGATGGCATAGCTTATCCCGACGTAATAGCGGGAGCCGTCGGCGATGCGGGTGTTCATCCCGATCAGCCCGCCGCCCGCGTCGATCAGCGGTCCGCCGGAAGAGCCGGGGTTGATGGCCGCGTCATGCTGGAGGAAACGCATCGGCACGGCGGGCAGCACCTGGCGATGCGCCGAGAGGATGCCGCGCGTGGCGGTGAACCCGGCCTGAAGCGGCGCGCCGGTGGCCAGCACCGTGGTCCCGATGGCGGGGGCCGGGGCCGGGGACAGGCCGGGCCCGAGGGAGGCAGGCAGGGCTAGCAGGGCGATATCGCGCCGGTCATCCGTGGCGACGACCTCTGCCAAGCGGGTCTGTCCGTCGCGGGTGGTCACCTCGACCCGGTCATGCCCGGCCAGGACATGCGCATTGGTGACCGCGATCTCTCCGTCCTGCCACAGGAAGGCGGAGCCGAGGAATTTCGCGCCATCGGCAGAGCGCAGGATCAGCGTCGCATCCAGCGCGCGGGACAGGGCACGGCCCTCATCCGGCTGGCGGGGAAGGGCCCAGAACGCGACGGCCAGCGTCAGGCAGGCGGCCAGCGCGGCGGCGATCCAGGGGCGAAGTGAGGTCATACTGCTGTCCGTTCTTTTTTGCCCGACCCTATCGGAGGCGGTGCGGCGCATCATGTGACAAGTGCTGTCATCAACAATCTGTCGTGCAGATTTTGTTGGATTTTCGCCGCCCCCTTCGCATTATCGCCGAAGCTGACCCGGAGGAAACCGTATGCGCTGCCATAAATCCACCCTTTGTGCGCTCACCCTTGGTGTGCTGACCTCTCTGCCGGTTTCGGCCCAGGCCGACAACCCGGTCCGCAATGCGGAATTGTCGGCGCGTCTCTTCGAGGCGGCGGTCGATCTTCAGGATCCGTTTCTGGCGGTGGCGGCGGCGCGGCTGCGCAAATCGGTGCTGGCGCGCCGGGTGGACATCGAACCGCAGAAGGACGGCCCCGCCCCGGAAGACCCGCGCTATGACCGGCTGATGTCGTGGCAGGACATGATCGCGACCGCGCTGCAACTGGCCCCGAACGATCCCACCATCGCCAAGCTGGCGGAGGATGTGAAATTCGCCGGGACCAAGGGCGTGACCTCGGGCGAGGTCTATTCGATCACCACCATCCGGGCGGGTGGCACGGATACCTATCCGCCGATGACCTACACGGGCGGCGAATATGCGGATGTTTATGTCGAGGGGGCGAAAAGTTCCGCCGATCTCAACGTCTTCGTCAAGGATGCGCAGGGCCGCCTGGTCTGTTCCGACACCGACATTTCCGCCATCGCCTATTGCGGCTGGCGGCCGTCGAAATCCGAAGGGTTCACGGTGGTGGTGACGAACAAGGGCAACGTGCCCACGTCCTATTCGCTGATCACGAACTGAGGGGGCGCCCCGCGCCCGCAGGTGCCTGCGCCCGGCTGCACGCCGGGGCTGAGGATCCGGCTTATGCCGCCGCGCCGAGGGGCTGCGGGACCATGGCCGCAACGACCTCGATATCGTCGCAGCCGATCCAGTCGCCCCAGAGTTCGGCAAAATCGACCGCGTCGCTCAGGCTGTCGAAGCGGACGGCGAGGTCCAGTTCCAGGCTGGCCGTCAGAAGGCTGACGTCGATATGGGTGTCGTTCCGTGTAACCGTGATTTTCATCGTAAAATCCGCCTCTGTCTGGGACGGAAGTACCGGCAACAAATGACCGCATGACGACCGTTTGGTGCCAGAAATGAGACAATTTTCGGCTGACCGGGGCGTCACGTCGTGCAGGGCGTCAGGGGCGCAGCGCCACGCCCGGCCCGCCAATCCCCGTTATCAGCGAAACGATAATGGCGCCCGCCAGCGCGTAGGCCAATGTGGACATGATCGTGGAGAAAAGGGAGCCGTTTTGCTCCTCGCCTTCCCCGACATTCTCCAGAACCGCGATATCTTCTGCGTCTGGTGCCAAGTCCATCATCTCCAGAGCGTAGATGTAAATTGATCGGACGAACAGGGTGGCCCCCATTATTCCGGCGGCGGCCAGGGCTGTGGAAATGAATCCCTCCGAAACCGGCAATGTTGCGATGAGTGCGAATACCAGAAGGGCGAGAAGTGTCACCGCCATGAACCCGACGCTCAGCCATGGTCCGAAGGCCATGGAAAACAAGGTGATGTGGCATGTCGCAAAGGCCATCAGCCCGCCGGTCCAGATCATTGCCGACGACGACATGCCAAGGGGGTGTGCGAAAGCGGGCATCGCGAGGACCACAATGACGAGGCCGGTCCCATAAAGCAGCCGATATGAATTCCGGGTGGTCCGCGATTTCAGCCCGTATTTCGAGGCCAGATGATCCGCCGCGATGCAGGCGGCGATGAGTTCAAGGAAGAACAGTGTTGCTAAACCCGACAATCACCCAAACCAATCGGAAGACCGCGCTGATTGTCATCGTAACATGATCATGGGAAGGCGGACAGATCGCGCAGGGGGGCGATCACGTCCGGGCGACGATGCCGTTCATGAAGAGGTCGAGGAAATGGTTCGACACGTCGCGCGGCGACATGGCGTCGTCCTCGGTGTGCCAGCGCAGGATCCAGTTCACCGCCCCGAGGAAGAAGTTCGAGGTGATGCGCACGTCCACGGGGCGGAGCGCGCCCTCGGCGATGGCCTTTTCGATCAGCATCCGGCTGTAGCGATCCAGGTGCTTGCGCCGCTCCATCAGCTCGGCCTGCTGGTCGTCGGGCAGGGCACGGATATTGGCCATGGTGGTATAGGCGCCGCGCTCCTCCATGCGGTTTTCCATGAAGCAGCGGTAGAGGTGTTTGAGCTTTTCGAAGGCCGTGCCGTCCATCTGTTCCGCTTCCAGGCGGGCGGACTGACCGCAGTCATAGGTCAGCTTCAGGCATTCGTAGAGAAGCTGTTCCTTGTTCTTGAAATAGTAATAGAGCGCGGTCTTGGTGACGCCGATTTCGTCAGCAATTTCATCGAGTGAGGTGGCGTGATAGCCTTTTTCGTTGAAGATGCGCGCGGCAACGCGGAGGGCAGCGCGGCGCTTGAGTTCCCGCAGTTCCTCACGGGACGCGACTGCGCCATTCCAGTTTGCCATGGGTGCCTCCTCGCGCCGGACCGGTTACAATTCTGCTAAGCGGAATTAGGCCGCAACGCAAGTCTTTTCACTCGCGGGTCAGTGAACTGTCCCGAGCGTCCGGTCTGATGCTGGTAAGTTTGTTGACGCATGGGTAGAAACATGGTCTTGTCCGTTCAGCGCAGGTGACGAGGGAATGACACGCCTGCAACGGCGGACGGCGGGCGGAGACCCGCACTCCGCAGTTACGCTGATCCAGGGAGGACAACATGACCACTACCAAGAATCTCAACCGCCGCGCCATGCTGCGCGGAGCAGGGCTCGCCGCCGTTGCGGCCCCGGCCCTTGTCGGCAAGGGTATCGCGCAGGGCAAGGTGACCTGGCGCGTTCAGTCGCACTGGCCCAAGGCATCGGCTTCTTTCGATGACAGCCTCGGCGTTCTGACCAACTGGGTCACCGAAAAGACCGACGGTGCGTTCAAGTTCGAACTTTTCGGTGCGGGCGAATTCGCCAAGGGTCCCGAAATCTACAACATCGTCCGCAAGGGCGTTGTCGCCATGGGCACCGCCTCGCCCTCCTATTTCCAGGAAAAGGCCCAGGCGGCGTCCTTCCTCTACGGTATCCCCGGCACGCTGCGGGAAAGCTGGGAAGTGCAGTACATGGCCAAGCTTGGCGGTGTCGAAGCGATGGTCAACGAAGAGCTGAACCCCGACGGGATCATGCTGCGGTCTGACAAGGCCTACCCGACCGAAATCGTTCTCTCCAAGAAGATCGAGAACGCGGACGATTTTGCCGGGCTCAAGATTCGGTCGTCGGGCACGATGCTGGACTACCTGCAGGCCGCTGGCGCTGCGCCGTCCTACATCGCCGGCTCCGAACTGTACCAGTCGCTCAGCTCCGGCGTGGTCGACGGGGCGCACTGGGGTGCGGCCATCGGCGCGAAGTCGATGTCGCTGTGGGAGGTCTGCAAGTACCACTACAAGCCTGCACTGGGCTTCACCACCGACAGCTTCATCTACAATCTCTCCGAATTCGAGAAGCTGGAACCGGAGATGCAGGAGGTCCTGGAAACCGCGTTCAACGTGCGCTTCTACGAGCGGTCGTCCGAATACCAGCTTGGCGAAGCCCAGGCACTTGCAGCCGGCGTCGCGGAGAACGGTGTCGAGGTCGTGCAGCTGCCTGACGATGTGCTGCAGGTACTCGCCGAAGCGTCGTCGAAGATCCTCGAGGCCGAAGCGGCCAAGGGCGAGATCGCCGCACGTGCTGCGGACGTCTACAGAAGCCTGATGAAAGACCTGGGCTACGCGTAAGCCTTGCGGTCCGACATTGCCGGGCGGCGCGGGGTCGATCCCCGCGCCGCCCATGACCTGACACTTCGGCCAGCCCGCGTCGCGACCCGGTATCCTCGGGGCGCTGCGCGGGTTTCGTTGCCGCAAGATCAAAAGAGCAAACAATGAAAAACCTAGCCCGGGGCGTGACGCGCCTGAACAGATGGATCGGGAAGTGGGCCTCGCTCGCCGTCCTGATCCTGTTCGCCTTGCTGCTGGCGGATGTGGTGATGCGGTATCTCGTGGGGCAGCCTGCGATCTGGACGGCCGAACTGGCCACCCTGATCTTCGGTGTCTACGCGATCATCGCGGGCGGCTACCTGCTGGCCGAGCGCGGACATGTGAACGTCGATATTTTCTACGGCGGGTTCAGCCGCAAACGGAAGGCGCTGGTCGATATCGTGACCTGGCCGCTGTTCTTCATCTTCGTCGTCGTGCTGCTGTGGCAGGGCTATGACATCGCCAAAGAGGCGATCGAGGATATGGAAGTGTCGAACTCCACCTGGAAGGCGCCGCTCTGGCCGACCAAGTCGCTGATTCCGGTCGCCGCGATCCTGTTGCTCTTGCAGGGATTTGTCCGTTTGTGGGCGGATATCCGGATCCTGATGGATCTGCCTGTCGATGAAGAAACATTTGGGGCCCTGGCCTCTGAAGAAAGTGCGGCCGATGCGGTCGCCGCCGGGGGTATCCAGGAATGAGCGTTGAACTACTGACCCTTCTGTTTTTCGGTTCGCTGCTGGTTTTCGTGCTGATCGGGACGCCGCTGGCCTTCGTGCTGGGCGGGGTGTCCGTCATCTTCCTCTACTTCGAGATGGGGCCGATCGGGTTCTACCTCCTGGCCTCCAAGATGTGGGAGACGATGCAATCGTCGACGCTGATGGCCGTGCCACTCTTTGTCTATATGGCGATCTTGTTGGAAAAGTCAGGCGTGGCCAATGACTTATACGACATGATGCACCTGTGGTGGGGCGGATTGCGGGGCGGTCTGGCCATCGGGACCGTGGCGATCTGCGTGATCTTTGCGGCGATGTCGGGGATCTCCGGCGCGGCCGTGGTGACCATGGGGACCATCGCGCTGCCCAAGATGCTGGAACGGGGGTACGACAAGAAGCTTGCGCTCGGGGCCATCAACGCCGGGGGCGGATGGGGGATCCTCATTCCGCCGTCGATCCTGATGGTTCTCTACTCGCTGATCACCGAGGTGTCCGTCGGTCGTCTCTTCGCGGCGGGTATCGGGCCGGGGCTTCTGCTGTTCTTCCTGGTGTCGATCTATATCGGCGTGCGCTGCTGGCTTCAGCCCGAAATGGGTCCGGCCCTGCCCAAGGAGGAGCGCTCTGACTGGGGTGCCAAGTTCCGGGCACTTCGGGCGGTGATCCTGCCGATCATGATCGTGGCGCTGGTGCTGGGGTCGATCTTCGGCGGCTTTGCCACGCCGACAGAGGCCGCGGCCATCGGTGTCTTCGGTGCCATGGTCGCCTCCATCGTCAACCGTCGCCTGAACTGGACCGTGCTGAGCGATGCGGCCCTGTCGACGATCAAGCTGACGGCGCTGGTCATGTGGATCCTGTTTGCGGCACATGCCTTCTCCACCGCCTATACGGCGCTCGGGGCGCAGTCGCTGATCTCCAACCTGATGAGCTACATTCCCGGGGGCAAGTGGGGCGCGCTGGTGTTCATGCTCTTCGTGCTGTTCCTCTTCGGGATGGTGCTGGACCCCGTGGGGATCATGCTGATCACGCTGCCGGTCTTCCTGCCGGTGGTGCAGTCCGCCGGGTTCGATCCGATCTGGTTCGGTATCCTCTTCGTCATCATGATGGAGGTCGGCTACATGACGCCACCCTTCGGGTTCAACCTGTTCTACCTGAAGGGCGTTGCGCCTCCGGGGGTGACCATGGGCGACATCTATGCCTCGGTCATTCCATACGTGATCGTGACGCTGGTCGGGGTGCTCCTGATCATCCTGATCCCGGATATCGCGCTGTATCTGCCGGACCTCTTCTTCAACCGGTAAGGCTTTCGCCCCGTCGCCAGACCCTGGCGGCGGGGCTTTTTACGGCGGGCCCGTGTCCGCCCAAATGTTATGACATCATTCCCGGTCGGCCCGGCCACCGGAAGGAAAGGGAGACCCCATGTCCGTCGTGCTTGATAGCGAACAGCAGATGCTGAAGGACCAGATCGACAAATGGCTGGCCGCAAACGTGACGCCGAAGATCCCCGAGCATGAGTACGCGGCGACCTTCCCGTTCGAGATCCTCGATGACCTGAAAGAGTTCGGCTATCTCGGCGGCAAGATCCCCGAGGCGGACGGCGGGTTTGACCTGCCTTACGTCACCTGGGCGATGATGATGGAGAGCGCGGGCTATTGCTGGGGTTCTCTCCGGACCATCGTGAACATCACCAACGGCACGATCCAGAAGCTGTCGAACTATGGTTCCGACATGCAGAAGGAGAAGTATCTTCAGCCGCTTCTGGCCAACAAGCTCAAGACCTGCACCGGGCTGACGGAACCGAATGTCGGATCGAACGTGCGCGGGGTGGAGACGCGGGCGGTGCTGAAGGACGGGTATTACCATATCTCGGGCCGCAAGCTCTGGATCACCAACGGGGTCAACGCGGACATCTGCCTGGTGCTGGCCAAGACCTATTCGGACAAGAGCAACGGGGAGCTGTCGACCTTCATCGTCGAGAAGGACATGCCGGGCTATGCCGCGCGCAAGGTCGAAAAGATGGTGCTGCGGCCCACGGGCACGGCAGAGATCGAGTTCGACGATGTGAAAGTGCCGGAGGAGAACCGGGTCGGGCCGGAGGGGATCGGCCTCTCGGGCACGCTGGCCGGGCTGAACACCGCGCGGGTCAACATCGCCATGGGCGCGGTCGGGCAGGCGCAGGCGGCGCTGGACCTGTCGGTGGACTATGCCCGGACGCGCAAGCAGTTCGGCAAGCCGATCGGGTCCTTCCAGCTGGTCCAGAAGCATATCGTCGACATGACGGTGCGGGTGAAGGCGGCGCGGGCGCTTGGCTATACCGCCGCATCCCGGCTCGACGCCGGAGAGGAGGCGCGGGAGGATTGCTCCATCGCGAAACTCTACGCGGCGCAGGCGGCGTTCGAGGTGGCGGATATGGCGCTTCAGGTGCACGGGGGCCTGGGCTATTCGCGCGACTACCCGATCGAACGCATCTTCCGCGACACGCGGGGCGGGATGATCCCCGAAGGCACCTCGGAAATTCAGACACTTATCGCGGGCCGCGAAATCCTCGGCCTGTCGGCCATCGTGTGAGGAGGCGATGATGAAGGACATGACCACAGGCTACCAGTTCCCCGATCTGACCCATCTCTTCGCGCCCCGCTCCATCGCGGTGATCGGCGCGTCGGAGAAGGAGCATTCCATCGGCAACCACGCGATGAAGAACATCGTGGAGCATTCGAAGTTCGAAGGCCGTCTCTACCCGGTGAACCCGAAGCAGGAGAGCGTGATGGGGATGCAATGCTATCCCGACGTCGCCTCCCTGCCGGAGCCGGTCGACGTGATCGTCGTGGTGATCCCGGCCAAGGGCGTGCGGACGGCCATCGAACAGGCTGGCGAGATGGGGGTGAAATTCGCCGTCATCCTGACCTCCGGCTTTTCCGAAGCCGACGAATGGGGCAAGGCCGAGGAAGCCGCGCTGGTCGAGATATCGAAGCGCACGGGCATCCGGCTATACGGGCCGAACTGTCCGGGGCTGGTGAACTTCAACACGCCCCTGGGGATGTCCTTTTCGCCCGCCTACAAGTCGGACATTGCGCCGGGCTCCATCGCGCTGGCGACGCAGGGCGGCGGGCTGGGCCGCAACATGGTGCAGCACAAGGACAGGGGCGTCGGGTTCACCAACTGGGCCTCCACCGGCAACGAATGCGACCTTCAGGTCGCGGATTTCATCCACCACATGGCGGGCGATCCGGAGGTGAAGGTGATCGGCTGCCTGGTCGAGGGGTTCAAGGACGGCCCGCGCTTTGCCGCCGCCTGTCAGCGCGCGGCCGAGATGGGCAAGCCGGTGGTCGGGCTGAAGGTCGGGCGGTCGGAATACGGCGCGCGCGCCGCGGCCTCGCATACCGCGTCGATCACCGGCTCGTCCGAGGTGAACCGGACGGTCTTCCGCGATCTCGGCGTGATCGAGGTGGACGACCTGGACGAGCTGATCGACGTGGCGCAGCTCTTGGTGCGCAAATTGCCGACGGGGCAGGAGAAGTTGGCGATCTTCGCATCCTCCGGCGGGGCGGGGTCGCTTTGCGCGGATAACGTCGGGGTCGGCGGGCTGGAACTGGCGGAATTCGACCCGGAAACCACGGCCAGGCTGGATGCGATCCTGCCGGCCTATGCGGCGACGGCGAATCCGGTGGACACCACCTCCATCTCCATCTCGCATCCCGATGTCTACCGCGAGGCGCTGGTGATCACCGCGCAGGACCCGAATGTCGGGCTGGTGCTGGCGCCGCAGCCGATGGATTACGGGCAATATTCCGTGGTCAACGGAGGCTCCCTGATCGAGGCGCAGAAGGCGGTGGATGTGCCGATCGTGCCGATCTGGATGTCGGAGCGGCAGGGTGACGGCTATCGCACCCTGGCCGAAGGCGGGCTGGTGCCCTTCCGGTCGCTGAGGAACATGCGCAAGGCGGTGGCGCGCTGGATCGACTATGGCAAATGGCAGGCCGCACGCGACAGGGGCTGGTCGCCCGCCGTCATCGGGCAGGCCACCGGCCTTGCTGAGGGGGCGACCCGGACGCTGACCGAGGTGGAGGGCAAACAGGCGCTCGACGCGGCGGGCGTTCCGGTCACCGCGCCCGAGCTGGCCACCTCCGCCGCGCAGGCAGAGGAGATCGCCGCGCGCATGGGACGGCCGGTGGCGATGAAAATCGTGTCAGAGCAGATTACACACAAATCTGACGTTGGTGGCGTGAAATTGAATGTTTTGGCCGATGAAGCCGCGTCTTCATACGATGAAATTGTTGCAAATGTGAAATCAGCGAAACCCGGTGCGACTCTCTCCGGCGTGCTGTTGGAGCCGATGGCCCCCTCTGGCGGGGTTGAGGCCTTTGTCGGTGTGGCCCGCGATCCGGTCTTCGGTCATGTCATGACCTTTGGCCTCGGCGGCATCTATGTGGAGATGTTCCAGGACGTCACCCGCACCATGCTTCCCGTCACCAGAGCCAAGGCCGAAGCGATGATTTCAGAGCTGCAATCGGCCCGCCTGCTGACCGGGTATCGTGGTCAGCCTAAGCGCGACATCGCGGCGCTGGCGGCGCTCGTCGAGAAGGTGTCGGACTATGTGGTCGCCCATGCCGACGCGGTCGAGGAAATGGACCTCAACCCAGTCTGGGTCGGGGCTGAGGGCGAGGGGGCGATGGCGCTGGATGCCGTGATCGTGGTGCGCCAATGAGCGCGCCGCTGGAGGGCCTGAAGGTCGTCGATTTCTCGGAGCTTCTGCCGGGCCCGTTCCTCAGCCAGTGCATGGTGGAGCTGGGCGCGCGGGTGACCAAGGTGGAACGCCCGCCGCGCGGGGATGGTCTGCGGACGACCTCTCCGGGTCTCTTCGGGACGGTGAACCGGGGCAAGGGGTCGGTTGTCCTCAACCTCAAGGACGAGGGCGACCGGGCCAAGGCGCTGGATCTCGTGCGCGATGCGGATGTGATGATCGAAGGTTTCCGCCCCGGCGTGATGGACCGCCTCGGCCTGGGGTGGGAGGCGGTCCGCGCGGTTAACCCCGGCTGCGTCTATATCTCCATGTCCGGCTTCGGGGCGACGGGGCCCTGGGTCAAGGCGCCGGGCCATGACCTCAACTACCTCGCCCTGGCCGGGGTCACGGCGCTTTGCGGGGAACCGGGCGGCGCGCCGGACCATACGTTCGGGCTGCCGGTGGCGGATCTGGGCGGGGCGCTCTACGGGCTGAGTTCCGTGCTGGCGGCGCTGATGCAGAAGGCGCGGACGGGTGAGGGACAGCATATCGACCTGTCGATCACCGACTGCCTGGCGCATTGGGTGAACACGCGCCGCGCGCTCTACAATCACGGGGAGGTCCGGGATTTTCAGGACCAGCGGCGCATGGCGCTGGTGCGTCCGGCCTACGGGGTCTTTGCCTGCACCGACGGGGCGGTTTCCGTCGCCGCGCTGGAGGATCACTTCTGGGCTGCGACCTGCAGGGCGCTCGACATGGGGGACTTCGCGGATGAAGCCTATGCCCGGATCGCGGCGCGGCGCCCGGTGTCCGAGGCAATCAACGCGCGGCTGGCCGAACAGATCGCGCCGATGTCACGGGACCAGGCGATGGCGCTTTTTGGAGAGCATGACGTGCCGGCCTCTCCGGTGCTGACCCCGGACGAGGCGGCGGCGTCAGAGCATTTCGCGGCGCGCGGGTTGATCGTGCAGACGGATGCGGGGCCGATCACGCCGTTTCCGGTGCGGCTCAGGGGAATGGGCGCGGTGTCGCCTTCCGCGCCGGAGTTGGGCGAAGGGTAGGGCCGGTGCGTGCAAGCACGCACCCTACGCATCGGTTGCGTCGTAGGGTGCGTGTTCACACGCACCGCTCACCTGACCTTACCGCGACCCGACCTTACCGCCCGCCGCTGACGTCGATGCATTGCGCGGTGATGAAATCCGCCAGGCAGGAGGAGAAGAAGAGCACGATCCGCGCCACGTCATATTCGTCGGCCAGACGCGGCAGGGCGGTCAGCGCCTTGGACCGGGCCTCCAGCTTGTCGAAATCGGGCCGGGCGCGCAGGCGGGGGGTGGCGACCAGCGCCGGGGCGATGGCGTTGCAGGTGATGTTGAACCCGCCCGCTTCCCGCGCCAGCGCGTTGGTCATGCCGACGAGGCCGGCCTTGGCGGCAGAATAATTGGTCTGCCCCTTGTTTCCGTTCCGCGCCATCGACGACATGTTGATGACCCGGCCCCAGTTGCGCTCCATCATCCCCGGCAGCACCGCGCGGCAACAGTTGAACGCGCCCTTGAGGACCACGGCATGAACGATGTCCCAATCCTCTTCGGCCATGCGGGTCATGTATTTGTCGCGGCTGAAGCCGGCGTTGTTGACAAGAATGTCGATCGGCCCGAGCGCCTGGGCCGCCGCGTCGAACGCGGCAGTGACGGAGGCGACGTCGGTCACGTCGCAGCTATGGGTGAAGACCTTGGCGCCGGGCACGTCGCCCTCGATCTCGGCCATGGCGGCGGCCATGGCCTCTTCGCTGAGATCGAGCAGGGCCACCGCCACGCCCTCCGCCGCCAGCATCTTGGCGGAGGCACGCCCGATCGCGCCGCCGCCGCCGGTGATCGCGGCCGTGCGGCCCGTCAGGTTCATGTCCATTCTGTCTCCTCCCTTGGGTGAATATTTCTACCCGTTGTTCAACAAACTGCCATCCGGATGTCAAACGTGCAATCTTTTCTCATTGATTGCCGGGATATGAAATTCTACTCTGCGGTCAACAACGGCGGAATTGCTTTGGGAGGAGCGCCGGATGGATCTGGAAAAACCCGACCTTTACACCCTGTCGGAAGATGGCAGAACGTTGCGTCTGCGTGGCGGTCGCTGCGCCGCCTGTGGCGAGCTGAGCTTTCCGCTGACACGCTACGGCTGCCCGAAATGCGGGGCAGAGCCGGAACATGTGCGCGAAGAGGCGATGGATGGCCGGGCGCGGCTGCTGACCTTCCTCACCCTGCACGGCAAGCTGACACCGACGCTGCCGGTGCCGCTGGTTGTCGGAGAGGCGGAGATCGCGCCGGGCATGATCGAGGAGATCATGCTGGAGGGCGAAGAGAGCCGCTATCACGACGATATGATGCTTCAGGCCGTTCCGGTCGAGATCACGAAGGGCGAGACGACCGTGATCGCCTGTCGATTTGCACCGGCGGAGGGCTGAACCATGGTCAAGCTGAGTGAGGGCCGCCCGGTCTATGTGATCGGCGTGGGGATGCACAAATACCAGTTCGTGAGCGATACGCTCTATATCGACATGGGGCTGACGGCGGTGCGCGCCGCGCTGAAGGACGCCGGGATCGGGTTTCCGGAGGTCGAGAGCGCCTATATCGGCTGCACCGGGATCGGCATGGCCGCGGGGCGGATCATGTTCCATCACCTCGGCTCCACCGGGCTGGCCTGCACGCAGGTCGAAAACGCCTCCGCCTCGGGGTCGTCGGCGTTTCAGATGGCGGTGCATGAGGTCGCTCTGGGCCGCCGCGACGTGGCGCTGGCGGTCGG
>Ga0213839_1001222_pt1 | contig 17714 bp, 13 predicted proteins | sample SWPATP21_FD_160075 | JGI IMG/M metagenome (GOLD analysis project Ga0213839, IMG submission 160075) | Coastal seawater microbial communities from Marineland, Florida, United States - SWPA TP2 #1 | ecosystem: Environmental > Aquatic > Marine > Coastal | place: USA: Florida | collected 2016-08-14
CCCGGCTGGGCGGCGTCACCTTCTGGCTGCCCCTCGTCAGCCCCCCGACCTCCCCGCTCCACACCGCTCCTCCCATCGCCGAGTCGACCACCCCGGCACCGCGGGCACTGGCCGCCCTGCTTCGCGACGAGGGCTTCGTGCACGATCTGGAGCTGCAGGTCCTCGACGCCGACCCCCATCGGGCCCTCGACGCCGTGCTGGCAGCAGGCGGGGCGCAGGCCGTGGGCATCGAGCCCGCCTGGGTCGACACCATCGACGGGCCCCTCTTCGCTCCTCGCTGGCGTCTGTCCACCGACGAGCTCGGTCTGCTGGGCCGGCTCAGCCTCCCCTGGCGGGTGGTCCCCGGCGTGCCCATCGGCCTCGACGACGCCGGCAGCTGGCTGGACCGCCACGCCCACTGGGGCCCCGAGCGGGTCGCCATCCGCTGCCGAGATGCCACGGTCGACGCCGACCGGCAGCCCCTGACCGTGCCCCGGGCCCTGACCGGCGCCGACACCGACCTGCTGCAGGCCCTGCTGCCCGCCCTTCCCCAGCTCGACCTGAAGCACCCCGAGGCGATCGTGCCCGTCGCAGCCTCCGACGCCCGCCATGGCCTGCGCATCGACGCCCCGGCCACCCGGGTGGGGCCGCTCCTCGACGCCCTCACCGCCGTCCAGCACGAAAGCCTCGCCGCCTGGGTCGACGTGGCCTTCCCACGCTCCGGAGGCCTGAGGCTCCACGTGTGGGCTCGTTCCCGCACGGAGGGCCTGCGGACCTGGGCGCCCCTGAGGGGGTCCGTGTGAGCGAGCGCTCCACCGGCGGTCGCATCGTCGACCTGCTCCGCGACACCGTGGTGGGCTGGATCGCCGACGATGCGGGACTCCTCGGCGCCGGCCTCGCCTACTACGGCCTGCTGGCCCTGGCCCCCCTGCTGCTCCTGGTGCTGTCGGTGACCAGCGTCACCCTCGGCGAGCAGGCTGCCGAGGTGCAGGTGCGTCTCGCACTGGTCGACATCTTCGGCGCTCAGGCCGCCCAGGGGATCTCCCAGATGCTGTCGTCGGTTCGCTCGGACCGCAGCATCACCTTCACCAACGCCCTCGGGGCCGGGGTGCTGCTCTACGCGAGCACGCGGCTGTTCGCCCAGGTCCAGATGGCCCTGCACATCTGCTGGGGCATTGCCGCCGCCCCCGGCGACATGCACCACCGCATCGCCCAGAACATCCTCCGTCGCCTGGCCATCTTCGTGATCATCCTGGCGATGGCCCTGGTGCTCATCGCCTCGGTCGTGGTGCAGTCGGTCCTCGCCCGCGTCGAGTTCCTGGAGACCTTCCCGGTCGACGTCGTGCACACCGCCAACAACGTCGTGCTGGCGGTAGCCCTTGCCGCGGGCCTCGTCGCCATCTTCAAGTGGCTGCCCTGCGCCTATGTGCGCATCTCCGACGTGTGGCCCGGTGCACTGGTGACGACGGGCCTGCTGATGCTCGGGAAGGGGGCCATCACCCAGTACCTGGTCCACTTCGGGGACTCCAGTGCCTACGGCATCGCCGGGACCACCCTCATCGTCATCCTGTTCCTGGCCTACAGCGCGCAGATCTTCCTGCTGGGCGCCAAGTTCACCCAGGTGTGGATCGACGACTTTGGCGGCGGGATGCGGCCTCGACGGGGCTGGATGCGGGTCCAGCGGGTGCCGACCTTCGTGACGGAGCCCGTGGTGCCCGCCGTGATCGACGCGGTCATGCGGGAGACGGTGGGTGCACCCGACGAGCAGCCGGAGCCAGACGAGTCCGCCTGATCAGTCGAGCTGGGCGACGAGCTTCTTGGTGGCCACGTGCCGGAACCCCACCTCGACGAGCTCCGCCACCTGGTCCCAGTCCGGGTCCCGGTCCAGGCGCATGCCCACCCAGCCGCGATGACCGACATACGGGGGCCGGAAGAAGATCTCCGGGGCCTCGTCGATGAGGGTCTCCTGCATGCCCGGAGGCATGGGCAGCCAGACCGCCACGTGGTCGACGCCGTGGTGGTGGTCGTCGAAGCTGGCGAACTGCTTGCCCTTGCCGGCGAACCAGCACGGCGCGCCGTGGGAGATCTTCTCCCGGGCCTCGGGGAGCTTCATGCAGGCAGCGCGGAGGTGGTCGAGGATGTCGTGGGTCATGGGGGGAGTCTACTTCACGGCGATTTCAAACACAGCTCACCGGAACATGGTCACGGCCAGGTCACGGGAGGAGACCAGGAGGTCCTCCGTGCGTGCCATCGCTCTCGCCCTCGCAGCCCACCAGACCGCTCGCGACCGCATCGACGCCATGCCGTGGGCCCGACCGCTCCTCGAGCTCTCTGCCGTCGCCCTCACGGCCACCCTGCACCTGTCCTGGCCGTCGACGGGTCTGCCCCGTGCCATCCTGGTCTTTCCGATGGTTGCCGCGTGGCTCGGCTACGTCGTGAGCCGGTACCGGGCCGACCCCGACGCCGTCGCCGCGTGGGGCCTGCGTCGGGAGGGTCTGCTGCCCACGGCCCTGGCCACCTCGGTGGTGATGGCGGTCGGTGGGACGGCGATGGGGCTGTACGGCTGGTCGCAGGGGGCATCACTGCCTCCCTGGTACGCCAGCATCGTGCTCGTCTCCTACCCCGTCTTCGGCCTCGTCCAGCAGCTCATCGTGCAGGGCCTGGTGACCGGAAACCTGGCGAAGCTGCCGGGACGCTGGGGGCATCCCGTCGTCGCGACGGTGGTGAGCGCGGCGCTGTTCGGCCTGGTCCACTGGCCCGAGACAGAGCTGATGATCGGCACCTTCTTCCTCGGCCTCGCCTTCGCGCCGATCTGGATGCGGTGGCGGAACCTGTTCCCGCTGGCGGTCGCCCACGGGTGGCTCGGGATGGTGATCTTCTACGTGGTGCTCCAGCGCGACCCCCTGATGACCTACTTCGGCTGAGGTTCACGGCCCGAGGTTGGTGCCTCCGAGCACGTTGATCAGCTGGCTCTTGCCGTCGTGCAGGAGCAGCTTGGTGTTCGGGCCCTCGCCGATGGCCTGAAAGGCCTCCACGCGCTTGAGCTCGATCAGCCGATTGGTCAGGGTGGCGTTGAGCATCTGGTTGTACTCCCGGAGCGCCTCGGCCTCGATCTTCGTGGCCTGGGCGTCCGCCTCGGCGCGGATGAGCACCGACTGCGCCTGGGCCTCCGCAGCGATCAGTGCTGCCTGTCGTTGCCCCTCGGCACGGATCGTGGCCATCTCCCGCTGCCCCTCCTCCTCGATGATCTTCCGCTCCACCTCCCGCCGCTGCTGCTCGGCGACGAACGCCAGGCGCAGGGCCTCCTGCTCAGACTCGAGCTTGCGCTCGATGGAGTCGGAGATCCGCTGCGGGAGCTGGATGCTCTTGAGCAGCACCGACTCCACGATGATGCCCTTCGGGGCGAGGATGTCGTCCATGCGACCCCGGATCTCCCGCTCGATCTCCCCCCGACGGGCGCTGTGCATGTCCTTCGCGGCGTAGCGGGAGCACACGTCGGCGGCAGCAGAGCGGTAGACCGGCAGGATCAGGTCATCCTCGTAGAACCGACCGGTCTCCTTGAGGAGCCGCGGCACCTCGGAGGCCTTCACCGAGTACAAGATGGAGCTCTCGGACTTGACCGTGAGGCCCTCCATGGAGGGCAGGCTCTCGTTGGTCGCCAGGTTCGTGGTCGCCACCTGCACCCGCACGACCTTGGTGGTCAGTGGGTTGAGCACCACGGCCCCCGGCTCCTTCACGTCGTCGTGCAGCCGCCCGAGCGTCTGCTTCACGCCTACCTGGTTTGGTCGGACGGTCGCGCACCCGGTGCTCGCCGCCAGCATCCCTGCCAGCGTCATCCATGCGATGGCCCTGGTCTTGTTCATCGACACCTCCTGTGGAGGTCGTACCCTCTCCGGTGCGGCACGGAGCGGCGATGCCAACCTGTGAACCTCCGCATCCCGGAGACGAAGCGAGGCGCGGACGGCGTTTGAAACATTTCCTGACGTCCTCGCCGTCCCGTCGACCATAGCGGACCCGCGGAGGTCCCCATGCTCGCCCTGTTGCTGCTCGCCTGCGCCCCGACCCTGGACGCGCCCGTCGAGGCGCCCGCCCCCGCACCCACCCGGGCGGAGGCCGCACACGCCCGTCTGGAGGCGACGGAGGGAGGGCGTCTGCTCCGCCAGAGCATCGACGCCCACGGCGGACTCGACACCTGGTACGACGCCGGCGGCCTGCGCTTCACCTTCGCCTACGTCCCAGCCGGCAAGCCGGAGGCCACCCGCCACACCGTCAACCTGGTCGACATCGCCACGTCCCGGGTCCGCCAGGAGCAGGTGGGCGGCGACGCCGTCTTGGGTTGGGACGGGGAGCAGGCCTGGATCGCCCCCTCGGAAGACGCCTTTCCGTCCAGCCCCCGCTTCTGGGCCCTGACGCCCTACTACTTCGTCGGGATGCCCTGGGTCCTGGCCGACCCGGGCACCCGACACGAGCGCCTGGAGGACGCCGACCTCGATGGGGAGACGATGAGGCGGGTCAAGGTGAGCTACGACCCCGGCACGGGCGACGCTCCCGACGACTACTACGTGGCGTGGCTCGACCCCGAGGAGCACACCCTACGGGCGCTCACCTACATCGTGAGCAGTCCCGAGGTCTTCCCCGACGGCGGACACAGCCCCGAGAAGCGCCTGACCTACCTCCAACCCGTCTCGGTCGACGGCCTGCAGTTCGCCCAGCGCTACGAGGGCTTCATCCTCGACGGAAGTGGCCGCCCTACGGCCCCCGCCTCGACCGTGACCATCACCGACATCGAGCTCCACGTGCCGGTGTCCGACGCGACCTTCCAGCCAGTCGAGGGCGCGGTCACCGGACTGTAGGCTCCCACAGAGCCGCCGGGAGCGACAAGCGGTCAGCCGTCTCCGGGATCGTGGGGGTCCGTGCCGGCGAGCACCTCACCGCCATCACCGACGCCCCCTCCATCGCTGTCCGCGAGCAGAGGGTCCGTGCCGTACACCCACACCTCCTCCCCGTCCCACAGCCCGTCCCCGTCGGTGTCCGGAATCCACGCATCCGTCCCCCGAGCGAACTCCTCGCTGTCGATCAGCCCGTCTCCGTCGATGTCCGGACCCGCGTGCACGTCGTCCGAAGCGTCGAAGGGGTCGGTGCCGTACGTCGCCTCGTCGCCGTCGTAGGCTCCGCCGCCGTCGGTGTCGGGGTCGTTGGGATCGGTCCCGGACAACAGCTCGTCGTCGTCCGCAAGCCCGTCGCCGTCGGTATCCGCGAGCAGGGGATTCGTGCCGTGCACCCACACCTCCTCTCCGTCCAACAGCCCGTCCCCGTCGGTGTCCGGAATCCACGCATCCGTCCCTCGCGCGAACTCCTCGCTGTCGATCAGCCCGTCTCCGTCGATGTCCGGACCCGCGTGCACGTCGTCCGAAGCATCGAAGGGGTCGGTGCCGTACGTCGCCTCGTCGCCGTCGTGGGCTCCGCCGCCGTCGGAGTCGGGGTCGTTGGGGTCGGTCCCGGACAGCAGCTCGTCTGCGTCCCACAGGCCATCGCCGTCGCCGTCGACCAGCAGTGGGTCCGTGCCGTGCACGACGACCTCGTCGTAGTCGTTCAGGCCATCGCCGTCGGTGTCGGGAACCCAGGCATCGGTCCCCACCGTGAACTCCACGCTGTCGGGAAGCCCGTCGCCGTCGATGTCTGCGCCCCCACCCACGAGCCCCGGGTCGAAGTGGTTGGGATCGGTGCCGAAGCGGAGGACCTCCTCTCCGTCCTTCACGGTGTCGCCGTCGGAGTCTGCCAGGTTCGGGTCGGTCCCCAGCGCAACCTCCCGCGCGGTGGACAGACCGTCCTGGTCGGGGTCACTGCCCGCGGGCAGGACGGTGCGGACCACGGCGCCAGTGGCCTCCACGGTGGCGCCGATGGACAACGCCTCGAAGGCGACGGAACGCCCCGAGAGGCCCGCCGGGATGGAGCTCACCGCGGTCGCACGCCCATGGCCGTCGAGGACCCAGGCCCCCAGCACGTGGGTGGGTCCCACCAGCGACAGGCAGGCCGTTCCCCAGGCCGTCGTGCACGGGGTCGGTGCTCCGGCGGTGCTGGCGTACAGGACCACCGTGGTCCCCGGATCGCCGTCGATGAAGGCGACGACGTGCCCCCCGGCGACGGGCTCCGTGACAGACATAGACGGCACGGCCAGGGCCACGGACAGGAGCATCGAGAGCATGCGCATACCTCCAGCCCCCTCCTCGGCCCACCCGACCTCCCCGTCCAGTCAGAGCAGGCACATGCGGAGCGCCGCCACGGACCGCGGGAGGGCTACTTCGCGGCGAGGGCGTTGGTATCGGCCTCGCTCCCGAGGCGGCTGATGATGTCCTCGAAGTCGCTGGTTGTGGGGGCCGCCCCCTCGGCGAGGAGGTCGGCCTCGTAGTCGAGCTTCAAGCCCACCGAGAGGTCGCCGCCGAACGTAAGGCCTGCGGCAACCTCCAGCCCAGGTTCGGCGGTGATCTCGATGACGCTCTTGAGCTTGGCTTCGAGCTTGCTCGCTTGGGCGAGCTCCATGCAGAGGAGGGTGCGCGCGTCGCCCAGGCCGGGGCCGAGCGGGTCCCGGGCCCAGTTCTGCAGCGTGTGCATCGCGGCCTCTTCGTCCTGCTCCCCGCCCAGCACGGCCTCGGCGATGAAGCGGGTCGTCTCGCGGTCCAGCGTGGAGGCGAGCTCGATGGAGCCCTGCACGTCCACCCCCGTCCACTCCGGGAATCCGTGAAGGGGCGTGTCTTCGGTGAGCTGCTGGGCGAGATCGTCGGCCACCGGAATGGAGAGCTTGACCTTCAGTGCCTCGATGCTGGCGAGCATGTCTTCCACGGAGGCGCCCTCGGACAGCCCGCCCTGGAGGGCTGCTTCGGCTTCGATGCCGAAGACCTTGCCCTTGGCGAAGGCCTCCATCTCGACGTTGCCGAACGACATGGCCTCGAGGTCGACGTCGGCGCGGAACCGCACGCCGACGTCGGCAGCGAGCTTCCCCTGGAGCTCCGGGAGCGGAATCGAGATCGTCCGCTTCTCTCCACCCTCCGTGGTGCCGGACAGCTCGAGGTTCGACCCCGAGATGCCCGCATAGGCGCCCGACGAGAACTCGAGCTCGACCGTGCCGGCAGTGGGCATGTCTCCCTCGCCCTTCAGGTCGGACACCCGGATGGCTGCAGCACCGACCTTCAGGCCTGCGTTCGCCGCTGCGCCCTCGATGCCGATGTCCACATCGGCGGAACCCCCCGCCTTGACGTCCCCCTCGATCGCCACCGCCGTGACCATCTCGGCCAGGTTGATGGATCCGGCCTGGATCATGTTGTCGAGGGTGTTCATGATCGGCAGCCCGCCGGACACGGCGCCTACGAGCACGAAGCCGTCCCAGGTGCCGACGTCGGCGGCCTTCAGGCTGATCTCGACCGAGCCGTTCGCCTTGCAGCTCAGCTTGGCCTGCGCCTCCTCGGTGCCCCCCTTCTCCCCCACGCCGCCCTCGAGTCCCGCTTCGCCCGACACGGTGAAGGTGCCCTCGAGCACGCCACCTCCGAGGTGCCGGAGCATCCCGGCGTAGGTGGCGCCCACCGCCACGGAGGCGATGGTCATCGATGCGCCCAGGGACAGCTCGACCCCTACACCGGGGGGCCACGTCGCATCCAGGACGGCCTCGGCGAGCTCGTTGCGCGCGTTCACCAGTTCCTCGAGCGTCGGGCCGTCGAGGAGCTGGACGAGGGCGAGCAGGAGGTCCGGCTCCTGCTTCGCGTACTCCGCCAGCAGCCACTCGGCGCCCTTGTCGAGGGCCTCGCCGAGGAGGAGGCCGGCGAACTTCGCGGGAAGGGCGTTCAGGAAGGCAGCCGTCTTCAGCCAGTCGAGGAGGGTCCACAGCAGGTCGCGGTCGCCATCCTGGCCAGCCAGGTGTTCGACGACCTCGTCGATCAGGCCCGACCCCACCTGGGTGAGGAGCGGCATCGCCACCTCGATCCCCACCGTGTCGACGTAGGTGAGCACGGCCTCCACGCTGGTGAGCTGCTCCAGGCCCCAGTCGACCACGTCGAGGACGCCGTCGACGAGCTCCTGCCCTTTGTCGACCACCCAGTCGAAGGCGCCCTCGGCCTCGCTCTGCCCTTCCTCCTGCCCCTGCATCTCGTCCTGCACGGCCCCGTTGCCCACCTGCTCGGCGTGGGCGACCCCGGCGTCCTCCGTGGCCGGACCCTGGGCCTGCTCGGTGCCGCTGCTCTGGTGGATGCTGGCGGACTGCTGCTGCTGCTGGCGCTTGGACATGACGACCTCCTGCCTGCCTGACTGCAAGCGAAGGGCCGTCGCTGGGTCACGGAGCAAGGCCAGGAATCAGCCACCCCGGAGCGGATCGACGGCCGTCGCAGACGGACGTCCGTCACCCCGTCCGTCGATCGTTCCTGGGCGACAGGTCGACGGGTCCCGAATCGACGGGCCGCGGGTTCACGGGTCCCGGGTGGACGGGTCCCCGGTCGGCCTCCCGACCCTCCCCTTCCAGTCAGAGCAGCTCGGTGAGCGACCGCACCACCCGGTCCGCCTCGACCGGTGGCTCGACCCCGTGATGGTCGACCCACACCGTCGCGGTCCCGGCGGCCTTCCCGGCTCGCAGGTCGTCGACGTAGTCCCCGACCATCACCGCGTCGCTCCCCGCGACACCCCACTGCTCCAGCAGCCGCAGCAGGGGCTCCGGGGAGGGCTTCGGCGCCGCACACTCCCGCCCCAGCACGGCGTCCTCGGTGAACCACCGGGAGAGGCCGATCACGTCGAGCGTGCGCAGGGCCCCCTCCCGGGTGTTGCGCGTCACGATGCCCACGGGCCCCGACAGCGACGAGAGCAGGGCCTCCGCCCCCTCTGCTGCACGGGCCTCCTCCACCAGCGACCGCTCCCACGCCTTCACGGCACGGTGCAGCGAGGGCCGCTCGGCCTCCGGTCGCCGGGCGATGCCGGTGAGGATGTCGACGTTCGTAGGAAGCCCCACGGAGCGCTTGAAGCCCGCGAAGTCGTGCATCGGCACGGTCAGGGTCCCGTCGAGGTCGAAGATCCAGGCAACAGGACTCACGGCAGGTCGTCGAGGTCGGGGTAGTGCCGGAAGATGCCGCTGTCGTTGAAGGGGATCCGCCGCTCGCTCGACCGATACGCAGCCACCCGGGGAAGGGCGAAGGTCCGCTCCCGGTGGGCCGCCACCCTCGGTACGTCGAACAGGCGGCGCCGCATGGCCACCGGAAACGCGTGGCAGAGGCCCTCGACGGCGTGGGCGAGGAACAGATCGGCGTAGGTCCGCTCGCTGCCCAGCAGCCAGCCCGAGCCGTGGTGCGCCCCCTCTGTGTAGGCGAGCACGGCGTCGAAGCGCTCGAGGAACTTGGGCAGACGCTGGGCGCGGAACAGCGCGGAGGCCTGCTTCGCGACGTCGATCTGGTCCTCGTAGTAGAGCGAGGTGCTGACCGGGTGGTGGACGTCGTGGGCCTCGGCGCAGAGGTCCATCACGGTCATCGCCAGCTGCAGGGCGTGGCAGCGGTGCTCCTCCGTCTGCCCCGCCAGCCCGTGTTTCTCCCCGACGTACCGGGCGATCGACGCGGTCTGGGTGAGCTTCAGGCCGTCGATCTCCAGCAGGGGCACGGCGAAGTGGGGAAGCTGCCCTGGGCTGCTCAACGCGTCGTGGACCGGCTGCACGCTCTTCAGCTCGCGACAGGGCTCCGACCAGTCGATGCCCGCTTCCGCGAGCACCAGGCGGACGAACTCGCCCCGACCGGGGAGCGCAGGCCAGTAGACCAGGCGCACCATCAGTCGACTTCCCACAGGTGGAAGACTTCCTGGCGGGCCTCCCCGAAGCGCTCGCGGACGTCTTCGTTCTCCCGGAGCAGCTCCAGGACCTTGTCGTTGAGGAGCGTGAGGCGCTTGGCGAGGACCCGGGAGAGCTCGAGACCCAGCTTGAGCACCGACGGGTCCGACAGCTCGACCATCTCCAGGAAGGCGGCCCGGTCCATCGCGAAGACCTTCAGGTCCGACAGGGCGCGGACGGTGGCGGTGCGGGGCAGGTCGAGGAGGAGGGACATCTCACCGAGGACGTCGCCAGGACCGAGGCGGGCGATGGCCCGCTGGACCCCGCCGTCGTCCCGCCGCAGGACCTCCACCTGACCGTCGAGGATCACCATCATGCGCGGCCCGGTGGCGCCTTCCTCCAGCACGAGGGCGTCCTCCTGCCAGTACTCGACACGGCCGACCTCCACGAGCCGACCCACCTCTTCACCGCTCAACGGCTGGAGAAGCTCGGTCTGTTGAAGGGCGGACATGATCTCTTCGGTCATCGGATCCCCTGCCTGACGTGGTCGGGCATCATAGATCGGGGGCCATGAGCTTTGGCCTCCTGGCGCTGCTGACCTTGCTCGGGTGTGGACCCGAGGGTCTCGGACCGTGGCGCCAGGCCCCTCAGGCACCCCCGCAGGCCGCCAGCCCCGGTCTGCTGGTGCTCAGCCTCGAGGAGGCCCCGGCGACCCGCTTCGGACCTTGGGGCGGGGCGGACGATCGACTGGATGCCTTCGCCACCATGGGCACCACCTGGACCCGGGCCTACGCCCCCACGCCCCTCCGACAGCCCAACCTCGCCACCCTGTGGATGGGCGCGGGCCCCGAGGTCCACGGGCTGTGGCTCGACGGAATGCAGCGGTTGCCGGAGCACCACACCCTGCTGTTCGAGGACCTGGCGGACGCCGGCTGGCACACCGCCAGCAGCACGGGCACCCTCCTCACCGACGACCGATGGGGTCTCCACCAGGGCGCCCGCAGTCGGTCCGTCCACGACGACCCCGAGCCCCGCGGACTGTTCGCCGACGCCGTGGTCGACCGCCTGGAGGTCCGCGCCGATCCCCAGGCCGCCTGGGTCCACCTCCCCGCCGACGGCCTCGGGGCGGTGGAGCCCCTCGTGAGCCGCTGGGTGGAGGCGCACCCGGAGGGCTGGGTGGTGGTCGTGGGGGTCCATGGCCGTGGCAGCGGCCTGGTCCTCGACGACGACGCCCTGCACATGCCGCTCATCGTGGTGGGCCCGGGCTTCGATGGAGGCGTCCGCATCGACGACGTGGTCTCTCTCGCCGACGTGGCGCCGACCCTGCGAAGCGTGGTGGGCCTCGACACAGCAGGCCCCACCCTCCAGCAAGGGGGTGCCGACGTCGTCGACCATGCCACCCACCTGGGCAGGGCCCTGTTCGGCGCCGGTGTTCTCAGGGCCACCACCGACGCCGACGGCCGCGTGGTCGTGGGGACCGAGGCCCGCTGGTACGGCCGAAAGGGCATCGAGATCCGCACCGACGGCCACATCGTGCCCGAGTACCACGACGCCGTGCAGGGCCACGCAGCGCGCCGGGCCGAGCAACCCACCCAGCGGGCGCCGGTCGCCCTGCAGCCCCTGGCCGAGCGGGGCCGACTCGCCCAGGTGGCCCCCCACACCCTGGGAGACCCCGATGCGATCGCCGGCGACCGCGACCCATCCCCCGGGCAGGGCACCTTCGTGGAGGCCATCGCCAAGCCCCTCCGCTGGAAGCAGTACCGGGAGCTCCACCGCATCGCAGCCAGCCTCGACCAGACCCCCTTCGGACGCCTGGTGGAGGCGCTGGCGTCCCGCGGCCAGGCGGATGCCGTGGGTACGGCGGCAGCCCTCGAGGCGGGCCATGGGAGCTCCGGTGGGCCGCAGTTCGCCTGGCACCGGGCCGAGGTCGCCCTGGACCGGTGCCAGGTGGACGTCGCCGCAGAGTGGCTCGACATCGCCATGGCCTTCGACCCCGTCGCGCCCACACCCACCGCTGCGGCGCTCCATCGCGCCATGGCCCTGGGACCGCTCCCCGAGAGCCTCGCCGACCACGAGACCCGCCTGATCGCCGGATGGCCCCAAGACCCCTACGTCGCCCCCCTGACCGACCCCCTGGCCACGACCCACCTCCCGGTCCGACCGGGCTCGGCAGTGACCGGTCTCGTCCGCGCCCGCGCCCAGTGGGCCCAGGGCCACGCCACCGAGGCCATCGAGAGCCTCCGGGGCGCCGTGACCACGGACCCGATGGACTGCACGCTCCGGGTCGAGCTCGCCCGCTGGTTGATGGAGGCAGAGGATCACCTCGCAGCCCAGCGCCTCCTGGCCCCGCTGGTCCGGGCCCGACCCGACGATCCGGCGCTGCAGGCGCTGTGGGAGCAAGTACAGGTCCAGCCGGAGGAGCGCTACAGGCGCCAGCTCGATCGCACCTACAATCGGCCCTAGCCAGTACCCACGTCGGTCCAGCCATACCGCCAACCGGGGCCAACGAGTCCCTTCGGCAGAGGCCCATCCGGGGTACCATCCTGGGGCCCATGGCGACCCACCCCACCCACATCGGACGCTACCGCCTCGACGGCGTGCTCGGACAAGGCGGGTCGGGTCTGGTGTACGCCGCCACCCTCGAGGGCCCCGGAGGCTTCGAGAAGCGGGTCGCCCTCAAGGTGCTCAGGCGCAAGGCGGAGGAGTCCCCGTCCGGACGAGAGGCGCTGTTCCGGGAGGCGCGCCTCGGCGCCATGCTGCGCCACCCCAACCTGATCGACATCTACGAGCTCGGCGAGAGCGACGGCCACGTGTTCATCGCCATGGAGCTGGTCGACGGCCCCTCCGTGGTCGACCTCCTCAGGCGCCGGCTCCTCCCCCCGAAGGCGGCCATCGAGGTCGCCCGTCAGGCCTGCGCAGGCCTCGCCCATGCCCACGAGCTCGTGGTCCGGGGGGAGTCGCGCCCCGTGGTGCACCGGGACATCAAGCCCTCCAACATCCTCGTCGACCACACCGGCCTGGTGAAGATCGCCGACCTGGGCATCGCCAGCATGGCCGGAGACAGCCAGCCCATCGAGGGCACCAAGGGCTTCATGAGCCCCGAGCAGTGCGCGGGCTACCCCCTCGACGCCCGCTCCGACATCTTCAACGTCGGCATCCTCCTGTGGACCATGGTGCTGGGCAGCTCGCCGCTCCATGCGGACACCCTCAAGGACACCTTCCTGCGGACCCTCGACGTGGAGAACATCCTCGCCGACCCCGAGCAGACGGCCCACCTGGAGGAGCTCGCCCCCGGCCTGCCCGAGGTGATCCGCGGCTGCATGCGCCTGCGACCGGACCACCGCTACCCGTCGGCTCGAGCCGTGGCCCGCGCGCTGCGAGGTCTGCTGCGCCAGGCACGGGGGGACTCCCTGCTCGACGTCGTCAGCGAGGAGGACACCTCCGACCCCGACTCCGGGGTGTGGGTCACGCTGCCCGCACCCGACACCGTCTCCCTGGGCCGAGACGCCCCGCTGGCCCTCCAGCCCATCCGCCAGCCGGACACCCCCTTCATCGGCCGGGCCAGCAGCTCCCAGGCCCTGGCGGCCCTCGTGGGCCAGGGTCTCGCGGCGGTGGTCACAGTCCACGGGCCGGCGGGGGTCGGCAAGAGCCGTCTCGTCCAGCACACGCTCTCGACGGTGAGCGGGGTGACCTACGCCGACCTGGGACGACTGGAGACGGAGCACGACCTCCACGAGGCCCTGGCCGGCTGCCTCGCCATCCAGGTCGCGGGGCAGGAGGCCGACGCCCTGGAGGCCTCCATCCGGGCCTCGCTGCACCACCGCGAGGGCCTGTTGGTGGTCCTCGACAACGTGGACGGCGTCCGCGAGCCTCTGCGGAAGCTCACCGACGGCCTCGGCGGCGGCGCCCGCCTCGTCCTCTCCTGTCGGGAGCCCCTCGACGTTCCCGGTGAGCGGACCCTGCTCGTGAAGCCCATGCGTCCCGCCGACGCCCGTCGACTCTTCGAGAGCGTCGCCGGAGGGCTGCCCACCGACGAGCGGGAGCTCGCGTGCCTGGAGTCGCTGCTGCACCAGCTGGGCGGCCGCCCTCTGGCGATCGAGCTGGCCGCCTCCCGTGCCCGGAGCATCCCCATCCGGCTCATCATGGACGCCATGGCTCGGCAGCTCCAGGACCGAGCTCCCGGCGAGCGCCCCTCCGCCGTCAGCGGCACCGTGGAGTGGTCCTGGGAGCAGCTCGACGCCGCCGAGCAGGCAGCGCTGGCACAGCTCAGCGTCTTCGAGGGAAGCTTCTCGGTCGACGCTGCCCACGCGGTGATCGACACCTCGGAGCTGTCGGACGCACCGTGGGCCCTCGACCTCCTCACCGGCCTCGCCCAGCACGCCCTGGTGCAGACCATCAGCAGCGGGGAGGAGCCGCGCTTCCGGCTCTACCCGGCGGTGCGTACCTTCGCGGCCGCTCGGCTGGCCGACCCCTCGGCCACGTGGCTCCACTACGTCCAGTGGTTCGCCCGGATGGGCGCCCCGTCGGCCCGGGAGCGCCTCTTCGGCGCCGACGGACCCGCGTACCTCGCGCGGGTCGCCCTGACGCTGCCGGACCTCGTCCGCGCGTGCAAGTGGGCCGCCGTGCACGGCAAGCCGGAGCTGGCGGGCGCTACCTTCCTGGCAGCGATCGACATCATCCGGGTGCAGGGACCCATGAGTGTCGGCTTCGAGCTGACCGAGATCGTGGTCCCCCTGAGGGGCCTCGGGCCGCTGCGGGCCGACGTCCTGCTGGCGGTCGGTGACCTCCACAGCCAGGCGGGCGCCACCCAGGCCGCGGCCAAGAGCTACCAGCGCGCCCTCGGCATCGCTCGACGCACGGACGACCCCGTGCGCGAGGGCCACGTGCTGAGCCAGCTCGCGGTGGTCGAGCAGCAGGTGGGCCAGGAGGAGGAGGCCCTCCGGGACGCCCTGAAGGCTGCGGAGCTCCTCGACGGCCGTGACCTGCGCCTCCACGGCGTCGCCCTCGCCAACCTCGGGCTCATCCACCGCCTCCACGGGCAGCTCGACCTGGCCCGATCGGCCCTGCGCCGGGCGATGGCCACGCTGGAGACCGCCGGGGACGCCGCCGACACCGCCATCGCCCTCGGGACCCTGGCCAACGTCCTCCGCGACGAGGGGAGCTACGCGGAGTCCGAGAAGATGCTCCGACAGAGCCTCGGCCTGCACCGACGGGTCGGTAACCGTCGGAGCGAGTGTGTCTCCCTGGGCAACCTCGGTGCGTTGCTCCTGCGCCTCGAGCGCTACCCGGAGGCGGAGACGGCCCTCCGGACCGCCCTGGAGCTGGCGGAGGAGCTCGGGTTCACCAACGCCGAGGCCATCCTCCTCGGTCGACTCGGCGACACCCTCCGCCGCCTGGAGCGCTTCGAGGAGGCCTCGGCCGCCCTGCAGCGGTCCCGCCAGCTCCTCGGGGAGCTCGGCGACACCCTCGGGGCGGTGGAGTCCCTGGTCGCCCTGGCCAGCCTCCACCGAGACCGGGGCCAGCACGAGGAAGCGCGCGCCGCCTACCTGGAGGCCTGGGAACACCTGGAGGAGAGCGGCCCCATCCACCAGCAGGTCGTGGTGGCCATCGAGCTCGCCCGGCTACCCCGCAAGGGTCGACGGGACCGCGAGCTGCAGCGCCTGATGAAGGTCCGTCGAGCGGTCGAGCAGCGGGGGGACCCCGTCGACACCGGCGCCTTGTTGGTGGAGGAGGCCACCCTCCTGTCGGGGCAGGGGAATCGGCGCACCGCCTCTGCGACTCTGTCGATGGCCCTGTCGCTGCTGGCCGACGTGGAGATCAGCCGGGAGCTACGCCAGCGCATCGCCGAGCTGAGAAGCCGACTCGGTCGCTGAAGAATCGCGGCGTGCTCGGTGTATGCTGCGCGCCCGAGGCATGAGGTGATGATGCGGGTGGCCGTCCCACGTGAGTCCAAACCCGGTGAGCGACGCGTCGCCGCCACCCCCGACACCACGAAACGCCTGATCAAGCTGGGCTTCGACGTCGTCGTCGAAGCGGGCGCGGGCACGTCGGCGGGCTACCCCGACGCCGCATACGAGGAAGCTGGGGCCACCCTGACCACGGATTCGCCCGCTCTGTGGTCCGAGGCCGACATCCTCATCAAGGTGAACGCGGCCACCCCCGAAGAAGTCGACCGGCTGAAGGAGAAGGCCGTCCTCGTCAGCATGCTGTGGCCCGCCCAGAACGAGGAGCTGGTGCAGCACATGGCGAGCCGGGGCATCACCGCCATCGCCCTCGACAAGATCCCCCGCATCAGCCGCGCCCAGAAGATGGACGTGCTGTCGTCGATGGCCAACATCGCCGGCTACCGCGCGGTCATCGAGGCGTCCCACCGTCTCCCCCGCTTCTTCGGGGGGCAGATCACCGCCGCGGGCAAGACGCCTCCGGCCCGGGTCCTGGTCATCGGGGCCGGCGTGGCGGGGCTGGCCGCCCTCGGCGCCGCACGGGGCCTCGGCGCCGAGGTCTACGCCTTCGACACCCGCGCAGCCACCCGCGAGCAGGTCGAGTCCCTCGGTGGGCGCTTCCTCGAGGTGGCGTTCGAGGAGAGCGGCGAGGGCTCTGGCGGCTACGCCAAGGTGATGAGCAAGGAGTTCATCGAGGCCGAGATGGCCCTGTTCCGGGAGTGGGCCCCCAAGGTCGACATCGTCATCACCACCGCCCTCATCCCGGGCCGCCCGGCCCCGAAGCTGTGGCTGGAGGACATGGTCGACGCCATGCCCCCTGGCGGCGTCGTCGTCGACCTCGCGTCGTCCCAGGGGGGCAACTGCGACGTGACGAGCCCCGGCGAGATCATCGAGCACAACGGCGTCACCATCATCGGCTACACCGACCTCGTCAGCCGGCTGCCCGGCCACGCGAGCCAGTTCTTCGCCCGCAACATCGTGCACCTCCTCGACGACATGGGCGGCGCCGAGGACTTCGCGCTGAACCACGACGACGAGGCCGTGCGACCCGCCATCATCGTCCAGGACGGCGAGATCCTGCCCGAGCCGCCGAAGCCCGAGCCCTCCCCCAAGAAGGCTCCCGAGCCGGTCCCGGAGATCACCGCCACGGAGCCTCCGCTGGCGCGTAGGGCCAAGCACGCCTCGGGCCACCACCACAACGCCCCCACCGAGCCGATGTCCACCGGCGCGGTGGCAGGGGTCGGCATCGGAGGGGCCGTGCTCTTCGGCCTCATCGGCGCCTTCGCCCCCGCCGACTTCGTGCAGCACTTCACCGTCTTCGTGCTGTCCTGCTTCATCGGCTACCAGGTCGTCTGGAACGTCACCCCGGCGCTGCATACCCCGCTCATGAGCGTGACGAACGCCATCAGCGGCATCATCGTGGTCGGGGGCATGCTCCAGGCCGGCTCCGGCAACACCGACGTCGCCGCCATCCTGGGCGCCGTCGCCATCCTGTTCGCCGCCATCAACGTCGCCGGGGGCTTCGCCGTCACCCAGCGCATGCTCGCCATGTTCCACAAGTAGGGGGCCGCCTTGGCACTTCAGACCGTCGCCTACCTGGCCGCTGGCATCTTGTTCATCCTGTCGCTCTCGGGCCTCTCCACCCAGGAGACCGCCCGTCGCGGCAACCTCTACGGCATCATCGGCATGGCCATCGCCGTCGCCGCCACCTTGCTGGATCCGTCGATCCTGGGCGGCAGCGACATGGTCGTCGGCTACGGCGTCGTCGCCGGCAGTGTGGTCGTGGGCGGGGCCATCGGGTTGCTCCTGGCCGCGCGGGTCGCCATGACCGCCATGCCCGAGCTCGTCGCCCTGCTCCACAGCTTCGTGGGGCTCGCCGCCGTGCTCGTCGGCGTCTCGACCTTCCTCCACCCCGGGCACGAGCTCCACGGAGCCGAGGCCATCGTGCACGCCGTGGAGATCTTCGCCGACGTCGCCATCGGCGCCATCACCTTCACCGGCTCGGT
>Ga0213839_1001223_pt1 | contig 17714 bp, 15 predicted proteins | sample SWPATP21_FD_160075 | JGI IMG/M metagenome (GOLD analysis project Ga0213839, IMG submission 160075) | Coastal seawater microbial communities from Marineland, Florida, United States - SWPA TP2 #1 | ecosystem: Environmental > Aquatic > Marine > Coastal | place: USA: Florida | collected 2016-08-14
CCGCGCGGCAAGCGGTCTCGAGGGCGCCGACCACGCGCTGCAGGCTCCAGCCGTCGTCGTCGGCGACCCAGCCCGCCGGTGAGGAGGCGCGGCGCACCCGGTCGGCTACCTCGGCGAGGTGGGCCCCGCGCACCTCGCGCATGGCGTACCAGCTGCGTCCGTCCGGCAGCTGACCGCGGTCGTAGACGGGCACCACCGCGGGGTGGTCGAGTCGGGCGGTGTGCAGGGCCTCGGCGCCGTGGTCGTGCGCGACCACCTTCACCGCGACGGGACGGTCGAGTCGGGTGTCGTGGGCCCGCCACACCGTGCCCATGCCGCCCGCATCGAGCACGCCGGTGACGCGGTAGCGCGGCGGCAGCTCGGGGCCGATGGGCCCCCGAGGGGGCGACTGGGGCAGCGTGGGGGGCAGGTCGCCGGCCATGGGCGCATCGTACAGCAGCGCTGAAATCGCGTGAAATGGTGGGGCCGGCCGGCCGGAGCGACCTTGGGGACACACCCCAGCCCCGGAGCCGCCCATGCGCACCGCAGCCCTCATCGCCGCCATCACCCTGTGCACCCTCTCTGCCTGTCGCGGTGCCGACGACGACGCGCCCACGGGTGACGACAGCACCTCCGTCGACTCCGACACCGGCCGCGTGACCGACACCGTGCCGCCCGGCTGGCTGCAGGCCGACAACGCGGCCGACGCCATGCTGCTGAACATGGTGTTTCCCGCCGACCTCGACGTCACCTACGTCCAAGGCCCCCCGCCCGAGGCGACCGGGTCGACCATGGTGATCACCGCGCTGCCGGGGGCCCCCGACCCGATGGAGGTGCGGCCCGGCGACAGCTTCGAGCTCGCCGTCGACTACGCCGAGGTGTACACCAACCCCATCGACATCATCATCCACTTCGACGGCGGCAACGGGCACCTGCGCATCCGCTACGACATCGAGGAGGGCCGCGGCACCATCCGTGTGCCCGTCCAGATGCGCGAGGCGCTGTGCGACGATCTCGCCAACGTGCTGCACGACATCCGCTGCAACGAGTCCCTCGCGGGGCTGTCGGAGGTGGCCGACTTCCTGACGATGAACCTCGCGCTGCGCTGCGACGTCGAAGCCACCGACACGGCACCCACCGGCGACACCGGGGTCACCGTGCTCACGGGCGACACCGGAACGACCCCCACCGGCACGACGGGTGACAGCGGCATCACGGCGATCGAGCCCCTGCCCCAGGCGACCTTCGAGGCCGAGTATCCTCCGCTGTACTGCGAGATGGAGCAGGAGTGCAATCCCTACTTCAGCGAGTACTATTACTACGGCCCGAAGGCGTGCCTGGAGTACGTGGAGCAGCGCCTCGTGCTGCAGGGGGGCAGCTGCACGTACGACGGAGTGGCCGCCGCCGTGTGCCACCAGGAGCTCGAGGCGGCGCACGTGTGCAACGACTGGCAGGGCAGCTGGCGCGACGCGTGTGACCTGGTCTACAGCGACTGCACCTACTGATCAGCTGCTACGCTGGGACGCTCCATCAACCCGGGACCCAGCGGATGGTCGGCCTCGACGCCCTCGCCATGATCGGTGCCTTCCTCGCCTCCACCGTGGTGATGGGCGTGGGCGTCGCGCTGCTGCTCCGGCGTGGGGTGTAGGGGATGTACGCCCTGGCGATGCTCGCGGCGGTCATATGCGTGGTGCTCGTCGGCCTCGCCGGCGCCGGGCGGGTGCACGACCTCGACGACTACTACGTCATGGGCCGCAACGCGGGCACCTTGCTCATCGCAGGCACCTTCTTCGCCACGTGGCTGTCCGTGGTGACCTTCGTGGGCGAGGTGGGCCTGGGCTGGTCGTGGGGACTGCCCATGACCCTGTGGACCTACGCGTCGCTGTGGGGCGCGACCATCTTCGCCCTGTTCGTGGGCGTGCCGCTGCGTCGCGCCGAGCTGCTCACCGCGCCCGACTACTTCGCCGAGCGGTTCGCCAGTCGGCGGATGCGCAGCCTGGCGACGCTGTGCCTGCTCGCGGGCCTGTCGTTCTACGCGGTGGGCCAGATCACCGGCGCGGCGGTGGCTCTGGAGGTGGGCACGGGGCTTCCCTACGAGGCATCGGTGGGGCTCATCGCGGTGGGCGTCACCGTCTACCTGGCCTTCGGCGGCATGGTGGCGGTGGTGTGGACCGATCTCGTGATGTTCGTGGTGATGACCCTGGCGGTGGGGCTCGCCGTGCCCTTCGTGCTCGATGCGGCCGGGGGAATGCAGGCGCTCACCGAGGAGCTGCCGCGGCAGGTGCCGGGGATCTGGGCCTGGAACGGTCCCGAGGGGGTGTCGCTGTCGGTGTGCCTCGGCCATGCGCTGGTGTGGCTGGGGGTGACCGCGAGCGCACCCCACCTCATGACCCGCGCCTACGCTGCCCGCGACAGCAAGACGTTCCTGAACGGCATGCTGCTGGGCTCCATCGTGGCGGGTCCTTTCCTGCTCGCCGTGATCGGCATGGGCACCGCGGCGCGGCTGGCGCTCCCCGACCTGCCCTCCCGCGATCTGGTGATGCCGACGCTGGCGCGGGAGCTCGTGCCGGTGCCGGTGGGCTGCCTGCTGTTCGCGGGCATCCTGCTGGCGGCCACGTCCACCATCAACACCCAGGTGCTCACCCTCGCCCAGGCCCTGGTCAAGGACATCGGCCGCGACCTGCTGCGGCTCGAGCTGCCCCTGGACCGGGTCACCCGGGTCACCCGTGGCGCTGTCGTCGTCGTGGGCCTGGTCCTCGGGGGACTGGCCCTCGCCCGGCCGGCCACTGTCTACACCATCGCGCGCTGGGGAGGCGGCGTGTTCGCGTGCACCTACCTACCCATCCTGCTGCTGTCGCTGTACTGGCGGCGCACCACCGAGCGCGGGGCCTTCTGGGGCGGGGTGACGGGCCTGGTGCTGTACACCGTGCTGCTCACCCAGGTGGAGTGGCGGCTGGGCATGCCGGCCTTCGCCGACCGGTTCGGGCTCACGGCGAACGTCTGGGCGGCCGTGGCGAACACCGTGGTGACGGTGGGGCTGTCGCTGGCGGCCCCGCCCCCCGCAGCGGAAGCGGACGCGGCCCAGGAGCTGCTGGCGCGCATGTTCCCGCCGCTGGCCGAGCGGCAGCGTGCCACGGGGGCCCGCGACTATGTGCTGCCGGTGGCGGCGATCGTCGTCCCGTGCCTTACGCTGGGTGGGCTGGGCCTGGCGCTGTTCTAGGCTTCGAGGAGGCACGATGAGGGTGGCGGCGATGCAGATGTCCCTGTCCCCGGGCGACCCGGCCCGAAACCTGGGCATGGCCAGCCGCTGGGTGGAGGCCGCTGCGGGGGAGGGGGCCGATCTGGTGCTGCTGCCCGAGCTCCTCGCCGCCGGCTACCGCTTCGACGACGACCTGGCGGAGTCGGTGACCGATGGTCCCACGGTCACCGCGCTGACCGAGCTGGCCGCCGACCACGGGCTCACCGTGGTGGCGGGGGTGCTCGAGCGTGGGGCCCCGCGCGGACTGCTTCACGACACCGCGGTGGTGGTGACCTCCGACGGGCCGGTGGGGGCGGTGCGCAAGGCCCGGCTGTGGGGCGACGAGCACGGCGTGTTCACCAAGGGACCGCTCGCGCGGCCGGTGGTGGAGGTGGCTGGCGTGCGGCTCGGGGTGATGATCTGCGTCGAGGTGGTCTACCCGGAGATCGCCCGGCAGCTGGCGGCCGACGGGGCCGATCTGCTCGTGGTGGTCTCGGCCTTCGGGGCACCGAGGGCCCCGGTGTTCGACCTGATGACCCGGGCCCGTGCCGCGGAGAACGGCTGCTTCCTGGCGGTGGCGAACCTGTGTGGCGACGACGGCGAGCGGGCGTTCTGCGGGCTCTCCCGGGTGGTGGGGCCCCGCGGCGACGTCCGGGTCGACGCGGGAGACCAGGGAGGCGTGGCGATGGTCGACATCGACCTGGCCGACATCGCTGCCGTGCGGGCCGAGCTTCCCTACCTGCGCGAGGCGCTGGGCGGTCCATGAACCGCCTCAGAGCTCGATGAGCTCCCACTCCTGGCCGATCGGCTCGTCGATGGAGTTGCCATAGGAGCCGTCGCATGAGGTGGTGAACTCGGCATCGCCGTAGCCGTCGCCGCGCACACTCGTGAGGCAGAAGCCGAACTCGTCGATGATTCGGTAGCCGTCACCGTGCGCCTCGACGGTCCACACCTGGCCTTGTCGATAGCCGCCGCCGTCGTAGTACGAGCTACCGCATGGGATCGTGTACTCGGCGTCACCGTAGCTACCGCCTGATTCGGTGACGCTGGTGAGGCACCACCCGAACCCGTCGACGATGTGGAACCCTCCGGCGACCTCGGACAGCTCCCAGTCCTGCCGCAACGGGTAGCCACCTCCGCTGTAGCCGCAGGGCACGGTGAGCTCGGCGTCGCCGTAGCCGCTGCCGCGCACGCTCGTCAGACAGAAGCCGAAGGCATCGACGATGTTGTAGCTGCCGGCGCTGGCGCCGTCGCTTCCGCCGCCGCCCACGCACACGGTGGGCTCGGTATCGGTCTCGCTGAAGTAGCCAGCGGCACACTGGCGCACCTGCTGGATCTGGGCGTGGGTGTCGGCGAGGCAAACGCAGGCATCACCGGTGCCCGAGCTGCCACCGGCCTCCTCGCAGCAGGCTCCGAGGTCGCCGCTGCAGAAGTTGTCGACCCGCAGCGAGCCGGCGCACTCGGCGTAGCAGGTGGTGAAGTCGGCGTAGCGGTCGAAGGAGCTGCAGGTGCAGCTGGCGGGGGTGCCGGAGAAGGAGCCGGTGCAGCAGCTCTCGGCGCAGCCCACGTCGCACTCGCAGGGCTCGTCGGCGGCGGGGATCAGGCCGAAGGTGGAGAAGTGCGTGGTGAGCCCGGACACCCGGCCCTCGCGACTGACGAGGTTGTCGAGCAGGGGCTCCCAACCGTCGGGACCCAAGGTCGCCACGCGGAGGTCGGCTAGATCGACGTCTCCGAGATCGGCGGTGTCGAAGCTGAAGACCACCTCGACCGGCTCGGGGAAGCTGAGGCCGGACGGGCCGAGCTCATAGGTGGGGCCGAGGGCGCCGGGCGACGAGGTGGCGGACGGCTCGACGGTGATCGTCGTGGACTCGCTCAAGGCGCCGGGAGGGAAGGTCACCGCGACGAGCCCGTCGGCGGAGCTCACCTCGCCGCCGTCAGCGCCGATGGCCGTGCCGGCGGGTGGATCGTCTTTCGGGTCTGCCGCGGGGTCATCGCTGGCGCATGCGGCCAGGAGCAGCGGCGAGAGGTAGCGGAGCTTCATGGGGTCCTCGGGTCGACGGCCGCGCGTAACCGGTGGCCCCGATCGGGCCCCTACCCCGGTCGGGGGGCATGCTGCGGCGCCGCGGAAGCGCCTAGCGGGCCGTGTGTCGCCAGGCAGGGAGCCGGCATGGGGCGGGCCCTGATGCCTCGGCCTGGTACAGTCGCACGACGCAATGGTGCGCATGTGGAGGGCTCATGACGACCAAGACCTGGGTGCGAGCGGGGATGGCCATCGCAGCGTGCATGCTGGTCGCCTGTGGCGGCGATGGCGAAGAGAGCGACGAAGAGCTCGGGTCCTGCGTGTGGGCCGGCGGCGAGGGGTGTGACGACGACGTCCCCGAGGACGAGTGTGACGGCGACGCGGGGGAGAGCTGGGCTACGCCGCTTACGTGCGAGGAGCGCGGGTACTGACGCCCGCGACCACCGCAGGGGTGGTCGGCCATCCGTCGCGAGTGGTCGAAGGCTCGAACCGAGCTCAGGGGGGCGCGGCTGGGTCGTGCTCGTGACCCCCTCCATGGACCGGTGATGGGGTGAAGAGGGTGTGCGGCGAACCGCAGAGACATCGAAGAGGGTGTTCGGCGGTGGTTGCGTGAGAGTGGCAACGGGAGAAGGTGGGGTATCGGACGCCTGGCCCCCCGAGCCGGGCAGCGACACCCCCTTCGACCCCTCACCGGTCGGGGCGACACCCTCCTCGACCCCTCACCGGTCGGCGTCGGGGCCCGTCGGCGCCTAGGAGCTCATCCGCGCCGCCGCGGCTGCCGCCTGGCGACCCAGGCGTCGGCGGCCTCGTCGTCGAGGACCTCGAGCGCCTCGGCGTCGGTGCGCTGGCGGAGCTCGCGCATGGCGACGAGCACCTCGTCGGGGGTCATGCCCTGACATCCGGTCATGGCTCATGGGAACGTCCTCGGGCGATATGCTGCGGTGTCCGTAGGAGAAGACGCCATGAATGCCCTGTCCGTGCTCGTCGCAGCAGCCGTGTCGGTCGCCCTCGCCGACGACGTCGCCCCCGCCGGCCACCACCTCCGGTCCACGGGCGCCCAGGCCAGCAGCTACCTCGAGAGCAACTGGAACAAGCACGACGAGAACTACCACCCGAACTACCTGCTCGACGGCAACCCGAAGACGGCCTGGGTGGAGGGCGCCGAGGGCGATGGGGAGCAGCAGTGGATCCAGTGGCCGCTGTCGTCGATCGCCTCGGCCCGCCAGCTCACGGTGCGGCTGCGCAACGGCTACCAGAAGTCCGACAGCCTGCTGGTGGCGAACGCCGCCCCCAAGAAGGTGGCCCTGCAGGCCTGGTTCGATGGCGCCCTGGTGGCCGAGCAGACGTTCGAGCTGGAGCGTGCCATGGGCTGGCAGTCCCTGGCGCTGCCGCTGCAGGGCAAGGGCATCGACACCGTGCGTCTGAAGGTGCTCGAGGCCCACGCTGGCGCGAAGTACCGCGACCTGTGCATCTCCGACGCCGAGGCGTGGGTGGATGCCGACGTGACCTACGACGAGGTGTACGAGAAGGCCAAGCATGCGGCCCTCCAGAAGTGGATCGACCACCGCGTGGCCCAGGCGGCCTACTTCGCGGCGCTGCCCGCCGAGTACCCCTTCGCTGCCACCCGCGTCGCCACGACCGAAGGATCGCTCGAGCCCCCCGGAAGCCGCGGCCATCGAGGCGCGGTTCGTGGCCCATCAAGAGGGGAACGTGGCACTGCGCGACACGACACCGGCCTATCGGATGGACCTCTCCAGCAAGCTCGAGCCGCCCGACGGCGTGTCGTACCACTGGATCGACTTCAACGAGGTGATCCGCTGGGTGGCTCCGGAGCGAACGCTGTTCGAGGCGGCCGAGGCGTGGCACCAGGTGGAGCGGGATCGCATCGGTCCCATCCACCTCGAGGGCACCCCGCAACAGCCGAAGCGCGCGGTGTTCGAGCTGTCGTCCCACGACAACATGATGGGCCGTGGCTTCAAGGAGGAGCGGGGCTGGTGGACGCTGTCGTTCGACGATGAAGGTCGCCTGGACGAGGCCAGCTACGACGGGGCGACCCACCTGACCGACCCCAGCGACCAACCCTACCTGCATCGCTACCTGGTCGACGTGTCGTGGAACGAGGACGGGAAGGTGGCGCGGGTCGACTACTACCGATCGGGTCCACCGACCGCGACCCCTGGCTGGTACCATGTGAAGCAGGTGTTGACTCCGTGATCGCGTGGCACGTGGCGGTGGCGGCGGTCGCGGGAGACCTGGTGCCGGCTCCCGGCGAGCTGTTGCACACCCGTGGGATGCGGGGCCCCGACAGCTGCATCACCTGCCATCGAGACGAGGGCGCCCAGTGGACCGGCTCGCGGCACCAGCAGTCGTGGTCCAACCCGCTCATCCAGGTGGCGTTCGCGGCCGAGCCCCTGGAGATCTGCGTGCGCTGCCACCTGCCGCTCCCCGAGCAGACCGCGGAGGTGATGGCCAACCGTGACTTCTACCGCAGCCTCGACCCCGACAGCGAGCTCGTCGCCGGGACCATCGAGCGGCGCCCCGAGCCCACCGCTGCCCACGGCATCCACTGCGGCACCTGCCATGTGCGCGACGGCGTGGTGCTCACCTCGGTGCCGTCGTACGACCTGATGCACGGCTCCCGCCACGAGCCCCGCCTGTCGAGCAGCGACTTCTGCATCGGGTGCCACGACTTTCCCGCGCACCACGTGGTGAACGGCGTCACCCGGTTCACCGACCTGCCGATGCAGGCCACGGGCGCCGAGTGGCGGGCCTGGCAGGCCGCGGGGGGCACCGAGGACTGTCAGGACTGCCACATGCCCGACGGCGACCACCGGATGCGCGGGGCCCACGACGTGGGCTTCGTGCGCGATGCGGTCGAGGTGACGCGGAGCGGCGACGCGCTGGTCCTGGAGGCGGTGGGGGTGGGCCACCACCTGCCCACCGGCGACATCTTCCGGCACCTCACGGTGGAGGCACGTGTCGGCGACGACTGGGTGGTCATCGACTGGATCGGCCGTGAGCTGGGCATCGACACCACGCCCGACGGCGAGCTGGCCCAGGTGGAGGTGGTCGACACCGCGCTCCGTCCGGGGGTCCCCCGCCGCGTGCCGCTGCCCACGGGGGCCGTGGGCTGGCGGGTGCAGCTGCACTACGCCGCGGATGCCGAGCGGGAGAGGGGACTGCTCGACGACGAGCAACTGATGGTCACGCTGCACGAAAGCCGGTGACCGTCGCGTCAGCGCGATCCCACGAGGCCGGTGTCGAGGGTGGACTGGGCGAAGGCCCCCTCGAAGACGTAGATCGTGCCGTCCATGGGGTCCTCGAAGGCCCCGGTGAACCGCCCGGCGATGCGCTCGTCGGTCACCTCGTCGAGGGTGAGGCCCGGGGCGGGCAGCTCGGCCGCGGGCACCAGATCGGTGCGGTAGCTCTGCTCCATGCTGCCGGGGCACTGGCTGCCCTCCTCCAGCGTCACCTCGACCAGGCTCAGCACGAAGCTGCCGTCGCTCAGGGTGATGGACGGGCCGAACACCTCGTCGACGCCGACGCCGGACCCGTCGAGCTCGACCGGGTCGACCGGGTCCTCGTCGGGCCCCACGGTGCGGAACACCTGCACGACGTAGCCGTCGGATTCCGGGGCGTCGTCGAAGGTGGGAAGCGAGCAGTCCAGGGACGAGGCGGCCTCGGGTGGCTCGGGTGCACAGGCCACGAGCAGGGACAGGGCGAAGGAAGAGGCGAGGGCGCGATGCATGGTGGCTCCGAGAGAAGGGGACGGGGACAGACGGGCGAGGGGTCGCGGGCTCACTTGCGGCCCTGCTTCCAGCCGTAGACGCCGAGCTCGACGAAGGCGCCGCGCGGGTCGAAGCTGGGCTGCACGTCGAGGGCCTCGGGGACCAGCGGGCTGCCCGCCCCTCCGCCTTCGGCCGCGAGGTAGGTGGCGCCCAGCTGCACCGGGGTGAGGCGGTAGCCCACCGACAGCAGGAACAGGGCGTCGCCGGCGCGGTAGCCGACGCGGGCCATGGGCAGCACGGGCAGGTCGCCCTGCAACACGTTGGCTTCGGTGCCCTCGGCCGACACCAGGCCCTGGTACTGACGGGTGGGGTCGGCGGGGGTGGGGTCGAGAGGCAGCGTGTCGAAGGTTCCCACCCCGCGGGCCGAGGTGACCCCGATGCCCACGTGGGAGCCCAGGGAGACGTGCAGCCGGTCCACCACCACGCCTGCCTCGAGGCCCGAGAAGATGGTGGCGCCCACCGCTGCCTTGCCTCCGACGCCCGCGAGGCGCACGCCGAGCCCGAAGGCCGGCCCGAGCACGAAGTCGGCGTCGTCGCTCAGCGCCCAGCTGCCCGGGTAGAACTGGCTGTCGAAGCCGAGCTCGACCAGCGGCGCCGTTCGCTCGGCCGTGGTGAGCGGGAGCGCCGCGGCGCCCTCGGTGTAGACCACCGCGGCGTCATCGGGGGTGACCCCGCCACCGCCGGTGCGCACGAAGCCACCGATCCGAGACGAGCCGGCCTGGGCGGCCATGGGCGAGCAGAGGGTGGCCAGCAGGCTGGCCAGGGCGATGAGGGGACGGGCCACGGTAGCTCCCGGGAGGCGAGGTTCGTGCCGCGGGACCGTGTGTCCGTGCGGCACTCTTGTTCTCGCCGACCAGGGAAGGGCGGGCCATTTCACGCGATTTCAGGGCTTGTAGGCCTTGGCGGCGTCGGCGATCTCGCTGAGGTGGGCGAACACCTTGTGCACGTGGTCGGGGGCCAGCGAGGCGGCACCTCGTGGGGCCTCACGCTCGGTGGGGGCCACGCGCAGGTCGAACAGGTCGGCGCGGCTGGCGAGCTTCTGACGGAACGCCTCGGGGACGCTGGGGTGCACCTCCCAGGGCTTTCGCGGGTCGATGCCGGCCTCCACCAGGCGGACCTTGACCAGCTGCTGGAGCTCCACGCCCGTGAGGTGCAGCTCCTTGGCCTCGGCCACGATGCCCGCGACCGCCTTGGAGCAGCGCTGGCCGAAGCTGTCGGTGCTCGGGTGCTCGGCCGTCGCCACCCCCTTGGCGTCGGGCACCTGCAGGGTCATGCCGGGGATCTCGTCCATCATCACGTCGGCCCAGGTGCCCGTGCGTCCGCTGAGGTCGCGCTGGGCGTCCCGGCGCAGCAGCTGGTCGCGGTTCAGCGGGTCCTTCATCCCCTCACGAATCACGCCGAGCAGCCGGTCGCGCTCGACCACGGCCCCCTCCGCCGACCCGTCGGCGCTCCACACGTAGACCACCATGGAGTCGCAGCGCTTGCCGCTGTCCTCGTCGGCCGCCACCTTGAGGCGGCTGGTGGGCTTGTCCTTGCCGACCTCGCCGTTGACGCCCAGCTGGCGGGCGAGCCAGGTAGACATCTCCGGGACGAACGCTGGGTGCACGTTCAGGTAGATGCGGCAGCCGATGTTCTCGGGCTTCAGCAGCGCGTTTTCCTTCGGATCGAGGTAGAGCCAGCCGTCCATCACATCGGTCGACAGGTCGGTGCCGATCAGCTCGCGGGTGCGTGCCTGCATGGCGGGGTGGTCCTTCTTGTCGCCGGTGGCTCCGTAGACCTCGGAGTAGATCTTGTCGGCGGTGGCTTCCTCGAGGTCCATGGCATGCTCCACGAAGGTCTCCACGTCGCTGTGGGGCACCATCGGCCCCCGCGCGCCCTTGCGGAAGTCCTCGATGAAGCGGTCGAGCTGCCCGAGGGCCTTCTGGCGCTCTCGTTGGTCGTCGCGCACCTGGTCGTAGAGGTGGTCGATGGCCGACACGTGCTCGCCGCTGTCGAGCAGCAGGTCGAGCGGACCGCGGATCAGCTTGCCGAGCGCGTCGAGGCAGGCGTCGTGGGTGAGGAGCACCTCGGCTCCCTGCTCGACCAGCTCGCGCCCGGGGTTGCCGGCGGCGATGGCCTTCCGCACGCGCTGCTCGTAGGTGTCGAGGGCGTGATGTGCAGCGTCGAGGGCGTCGAGAGCGCGCTCGAGGGTGGCCTGGTCGGCGCGCACACCGTCGCTGACCTCGGACGCGCCCACGGGTCGGCCGGTGCGAACGTCCCAGGTGTCGCTCTCGAGCTGCCCGAGGGCCGCCTCCCGGGACGGCATCGTTCGCACCACGGCCACCTCTGGGCCGTCGAGCTCGGTCTCGACGGTGTCTTCTTCCTCGCGGACCGGCGCCGTCTCGCGTCGACGTGCGGGCACCGGCGGAGCGCGCTTCGGCACGGGAGGGGCGCGTCGCTCGCGGTTGGTGGCGTGCTGCGCCATGAACCCGTTCCCGACCCCCGGCGCCATGCGGCTCGGCGCCTCGAGGGCCCCGTCCACGGTGGTGGCGGTCTCGGTCCGCTGCTCGGTGCGGTGGGCCATCGCCTCCTGGGCGAGGCGCTGCTGCAGCTGCTTCTGCGACGTGGGTGCGGTGTGGCTGTACACGCTGACCTCCGGATGCGGGGGTCGAATGCATGGACAGTGCCGAGCCATAATCGCGCTTCGAGCGTTCTTGGGGCGGTTACGTCATGACGTCGGTCGGTGACGCGTCTCTGCGCGACGTAGCGTGGTCCCACGGAGGCTTCGATGGCGCTGCTACCGATGATGCTCGCGACCCTGGCCTGGGCTGTCGACGCCGCGCAGGCACGAAATGGGCCGGAGAAACAGGAACCCGACCCCGACGTCGCGAACCCGGCGGTGCCCGCGCCCTACGTCTGGTCCATCGAGCCCATCAAGCCGAGCTCGCTGATGCTCAACATCCACCCGGACTGGGCCGCGTTCGGCATCGAGACCGCCGTACGGGTGCACCGGAACGTGTGGATCACGACCTTCGTGGAGATCGACAAGGGGCACCTGCACCAGGACTTCCGCAAGCCCGGCAAGGACTTCCTGGTGAGCCACAGCTACACGGCGTGGATGACGACGGCTCGCACCTACGTGAAGCCCGACGCGCGCAGCAGCGGGTTCTTCGACGGCGGACTCGCGCTGCAGTGGCTGTGGCAGCAGCACCTCGACGGCGGCGACGACCAGCTGCGCTCGAACACCGGGATGACCGTCGCTCCGGTGCTGCTCGGTGGCTACGAGGTGTTCCTCGGCAAGAGCAACGCATTCTTCAAGGTGCGCGGGGGAGGGGGGTGGAACGCCCACCGCCAGGGCACCATCCGCGGCACCCTCGATCTCGCGGAGTACGAGGAGAACAAGCGGGGCTACTACTCGCCCTACACCCACCTCACCGAGGTGATCTACCAGCCGTTCTTCTACATCGGCGACGTGGCCTTCGGGTTCAAGTTCGGCCGGCGGAAGGGCTGAGTCATAGCCCTAGGCCGTCGACGTACCAAGTGGCGTGCTCGAACGCGAGCTGGCGGTGGGCGAGCTTGCGACCGTCGGGGGACAGGGCGAGGGGGCCGAACCACGTGTGATCGCTGCCCAGCACGATCTGCTGTGTGCCCGCCGTGAGGTCGTGCCGGCGCAGCTCGTAGGCTGTGTCGCCCGACATGCCCGACACGTAGAGGGTGAGGCAGTCGCGCGACCAGGTGACGTACTGAGGATTGCCCATGCCGGGCGGCAGGTGTCGCACGACGTTGCCGGCGGTGTCGAGCACGACCAACTCGTCGGTCGTGGCCAGGGCGATGCTGTCGGTCGCCGCACAGTAGGCAGGGACCCCACCGGCGTGGTCCTCCGAATGGGTGGTGGGGCGCGTGAACAGCATCTCGGAGGCCCCGGTGGACGGCGACAGCGAAGTCACCTGCAGCATGCCTTCATGGATCGTCCACGTCAGGCACCGGTTCCCGTCGCAGCTCAGGGGCCCGACCACGTCGCTCACCACGGGGTCGGGCGTGTCAGACGAGACGAACGACCATGGCACTTCGTCGCTCGCGCGTCCGACGAGGCCGCCGGCGACTCCGTGCAGCTGCGACCAGTCCGCCACCGGAGGGGGCATCGGCCGGGACTCGGCAGACGTGACGCCCTGGAGGCCCAGGCGCTCGTCGCCGACCCACAGCGTGTCGCCGACCCACCCGAACAGATGCCGACCCGCCCACGGTTCGTGGCGACCGGTGTCGAGGTCGAGCACCCACGTGTCGCGGACGAGGTCGGTCTGTTGGTAGTAGATCCGGTCGCCCACCACCTGCAGCCCGGCCACGTTCACCCCCGGAGTGAAGGAGATGAGACGCTGCGGTTCGGCGCCAGGCACGGTGGGATCGACGGCCCACAGCTCGTGACGGCGCTCCTTGGTCATCGCCATGAACAACAGCGTGGTGGGCAATGGCCATGCGACGCTGCCCACCCCGAGGCCGGCAAGACCGAACATCGACGCCACCTCCCGTACCTCGCCGCCGTGGATCTTCACGACGGAGATGGTGTACGGACTGGTCGTCACGTCGACCACAGCGACGGCCTCGCCGCTGGGGCTCCAGGCCGCGCCGGCGATGGACCGGATCTCAGCATTCAACCGCCGCGTCGTCCCGGTGGCCATGTCGCGGAGCTGCAGCCCCGACGCCGTGGGAAACATCACCGTGTGCCCTTCGCGGGAGAAGCTGGGGGCCCCCTGCATCTTGCGGTCCAGCGGAAGCCCCATCGTCGCTGCGGTGCCGTCGACCACACGAACGATCCGCCAATGAGCCGGTTCCTTGCGGATGGCGCCGGGTGTTCCTCCGATCCACAGCGCTTCTTGGTAGTCGGCGCCCAGGTCGATGGTGTGGCTGCCGGCGTCCGATACCACCCGCAGCGTGCGAGGATCGTCGAGCCACGCTTGTCGACCATCGGGCCCGAAGGCAGGGTAGAGACTCCCCTGGGCCACGCGCGTGTGCTGTAGGTCGCCCACCTCGACGACGTGGGGTCCGCCCAGCATCCAGGCTAGGGCGACCCCTCCGAGAACGACTGCCAGCGCCGGCAGGGCGGTGACCGCCGCGACCTTCCTCCACGACGTCGGGCGTTTCGTGCGGGCAACCCGTTCGCCTCGAGCAACGCGGGCCAGGTCGTCGCGCAGCGCGGCAGCCGAGCGGTAGCGGTCGCCGGGCCGCAGGGCCGTGGCCCGCGCGACGACGTCGTCGATCCCGGCCGGTAGGCCGTCGCGCACGCGGGACGCGGGGGGAGGGCGCTCGTGGAGGATCTGGTGCATCAGGCGCTCGCGGCTGTCACCGTCGAACCACCGTGCCCCGGTCAGCAGCTCGTACAGCGTGACGCCGAGCCCGTAGACGTCGGCCCGGCCGTCGACGTCGCTGGCGTTGCCCGTCAGCTGCTCGGGGGCCATGTAGCGGAGGGTGCCCACCAGCTGCCCGTCGGCCTCGGTGAGCCCGACGGAGGCGTCGGCGAGGCGTGCGAGGCCGAGGTCCATGATCACGATGCGCTCGCCGTCAGCTGTGAGCATCAGGTTCGCGGGCTTCACGTCGCGGTGCACGATGCCGTGGTCATGGAGGTGCTGCAGTCCGTCCGCTACGCCGACGAGGCGCTCGATCCACCACTGCGGAGGGTGGTCGTTGCGGTGGGCGCGGAGGTCGCTGCCCTCGATCAGCTCCATCGCGAAGTACGGCGTACCGTCGCGCTCGCCAGCGGCGAGCACCTTCACCACATGGGGGTGGTCGCAGCGGGCCAGCGAGCGTACCTCCCGCGCGAAGCGCTTCCGGGCCACGGGATCGACGGCCAGCGCGTCGGAGAGCGTCTTCAAGGCGACCGGGCGGTCGAGGTTGGTCTGATGGGCCCGCCGCACCACACCCATCGCGCCGGACCCGAGGACTTCTCCGAGCACGTAGCCCTCGGGGGCACCGCCGGAGGGGTCGTCGTCATCGGCGTCTCGAAACACCTGGTCGAGCGCGCCGGGGTCGAGGCGCACACTCTCGCCGGTGGAGTAGTCGAGGTAGTCGGCGTTCCGCACTCGCCCGCCGCGCACCGTGGTGCGGTTGAGGTACACCACCCGGTCGCGGTCGAGCGTGGTGTCGACGGCATGTCGCACGAAGGGCTCGAGGGAGGTGGTCCAGGTCGGGCCGAACACGTGCAGCCCAGTGCCGGAGTCGTTCGACGCCTCGGGCAGGGCGGCGAGTCCGCGAAGGCGGACGGTCGATGCCTCGTCGGTGTGGCGTAGCCGTCCCTGTTCGATCCATGGAATGGCCCGAAGCTGCTCGAGGACGGCCTCGAGGAGCAGCGGCGTGACCTCTTCGTAGTAGGCGCGCACGCGCTGTGCGCTGTGGCCCATCACGCTGTTCCGATAGGTGGTGAGGGCCTCGAAGAACCCGAGCGGACCGCGGCGGCGCAGCGAGCGAACCAGCGAAGGCGCCAGCACCTCGTGGCGCGCCACGGCACGGGCCCATGCCTCGGTGGCCTCGGTGGAGCCTTCGTCGAAGGTGAGGACGGGCGGCGCGTGCGCTCGACGGACCTCGCGGATCCATCCCACCCAGTGCCCGAGGCTGGCCCGCCGCAGGTTCGCGAGCTGGGGGCGCAGCGTGGGGGCTGGCGCCTCATCGGCGAGCCAGGCTCCGACGGCGGCGGCCCCCACCAGGCGCAGACTGGCCTCGGCGAGGAAGAAGGTGTGGTGGTGACGCTCCACGGCAGACTTGCCGTTGAGGCAGCGGACGAGGAGCTGTGCGAGAGGCAGCGGCAGGGTCTGGACGCGGTGCGCGTGGTCCATCGGGAGGAGCTCAACCAGCGAGGGAGTCGGCCGATAACGCATGGTACTGGCCCGTGCTGCACGTCCCTTCGTGCCGGCAGGAGCCTGGCGCAGTAGGGGACCATGTCCTTCTGTCACCGCGGAGTTCCCTTGCATCTGCTCGCCCTTGGCCTCGCCCATGCTGTCTCGCCGCGCTTCGGGCCCGCCCAGGTGGTCTTCGTGGAGCCCGCGGCCGACGGCTGGAAGCCCGACGTGGTCGCTGGCGACCTGGACGGTGATGGCGATGTCGACGTGGTCACCTACCTGCGGGAGGTGGGGGTCTCGTGGGCGGAGAACCTGGGGGGCACGGTGTTCGCGCCGCCGGCGCTCATCGCCCCCGTGTTCTCCTACGAGGTTCAGCTGGCCGACCTCGACGACGATGGCGACCTCGATGTCGTCACCGTGCAGGGGTGGTCGGAGAACCTGGGATCGGGGGCGTTCGACTTTCATCCCGTCGGCGTGGGCGGTCATGGTGCGCTGGAGGTGGCCGACCTCGACGGGGACGGTCTGCTCGACCTGATCGTGGGCCAGTACAACGCGCAGCCCGGCGTGCTGTGGTTCGCCAACCAGGGCGGAGGCAGCTTCGGGGCCCCGAGGGCCGTTTCCCACGTGGCGTCTCAGGAGCCGGTGGCGGTGGGGCTGGTCGCCCGTGACCTCGACGGGGACGGCGACATCGATGTGGCCGCATCCATGGACTACACGATCTACGGCGGGGGGCTCGGGTGGGCGGCGAACAATGGGCGGGGGGCGTTCGCTCCGGCGTCGTTCATCGAGTACTCGGGTCGTGAGATCATCGGGGTCGACCTCGATCGGGATGGCGACACCGACCTGTTGGGCTGTGACCGCTGGTTCGAGAACACCGGCGGCGCGTTCGCGGGGCACACGGTGGTCATGCAGTTCAGCTGTGGCGACGTGGCGGCCGCCGACTTCGACGGGGACGGCGACGTCGATCTGGTCAAGAGCCCATGGGGCGACGGGACCATCGGCTGGTACGCCGCGAGCGGGGGAGGCTTCGGGGCCCACCAGGTGCTCCCCACGACCCACCCCACCGAGTACTCCGCCGTGAGCACTGCGGATGTCGACGGTGACGGCTGCATCGACGTGCTCTACGTGATCTCCGACCGCAAGGCCGGTGCCGAGGTGGGCTGGTTCCCGAACACCTGCGCCCCTCCGGTCGACAGCACGCCCACCGGTGCCACAGGCGGCACCGGTGACACGGGCGGGCCCCACGGCGCGACGGCGGCGACCGCACACACCGGCACAGCGGGCTGGCCCGGGCCCACGGGTGACACCGCTGCTCCATCCGCCGACACGGCGCCCGGTCCGAAGGGCGGCGATGACGGCAGGAGCGCCTGCGGATGCGCCTCTGGGCGACCGTGGACCGAGGCGGTTTGGCTCCCGCTGCTGTGGCTGGGGGGGACGAGGAGGCGCTCGACCAGGCGGTGAGCGGGAGATAGCGAATGGAATGAGCAACGACCTGCCCCAAGGCGTCGAGGCCACCCGACAAGCGGCGGAGGGGATGGGCCGAGTGCGCGAGTCGTCGTTCACCGAGGCTCGCTCGGAGGTGGTGGCTTGGGCCTTCGCGGTCGAACGCGGCGACGAGCGTCTCGTGCTGGCGGGGAGCGTGGTGCGCGAGCCGTGGGTCGCGTTGGCGGTGCACGCCGACCATCCCGTGTCTGGGATGATCTACGCCAAGGCGATTGCCGCGCTCCGTGAGCCCTTGGTCGTCCCTTCGGTCGTGCGGCTCGTTGGCCAGCATCAGCAGGCTTCGTGGCCCTGCGATGCCTTCCTCCTGTCGGAAGGGGAGTCGAGAGGCCTTCGGCCAGGCGACCTGTGGGCGACGGGCCTACACGCCGAGGAGATCGGGC
>Ga0213839_1001225_pt1 | contig 17701 bp, 18 predicted proteins | sample SWPATP21_FD_160075 | JGI IMG/M metagenome (GOLD analysis project Ga0213839, IMG submission 160075) | Coastal seawater microbial communities from Marineland, Florida, United States - SWPA TP2 #1 | ecosystem: Environmental > Aquatic > Marine > Coastal | place: USA: Florida | collected 2016-08-14
ATTCGTTGTCCGATTCGCCAAGTTAGCATAGGGATCACCACGGGGCCATGCGCTTCGGTAATTGCAATGTGTGCCAACAGGCTCTCGTCGATGATCGCGTGAAGCTGTTGGGTGTCGAGCACAGTTTTGTGAACGGATTTCTTGATTTCAGTGCGTTGGGTTTGCGATAGCATGATCAGTCCTCGTTGATGGCTTCTGATTGGCAATGTAAGTGCAAACTGGTACTTTTATGAGTGCCAGTTTTTAATTTTTTATAGGTCCAATTTGCAGCCAATTGAAATTGGTGATCTGGTTCTGGCCGACGGACCGGAGAACCTGCAGAGCAAACTATTCCACGCGGTGCGCCTAAAAATCGTCGGTCAGTTGTGGCCGACTGCAGGGCGTTTGCCGTCAACGCGTAAGATGGCTGCCGAGCTTGGGCTGAGCCGCAATACCGTGGTCGCAGCCTATGAACAGCTGGTGGCGGAAGGCTATATCGAGAGCCGGCGCGGCGCCGGATTTTTTGTCGCGGTGACGTTGCCGGAACAGTATTTTAACCCCGGTGATGCTACGGTAGGTGCTCAAGACACGCACCGACCGCCAGGGGATGTGAATGCCCCGTTTGCGCCTGGTGTGCCTGATTTGGCCCAATTCCCACTGGCGAAATGGAACCGGTGCCTGCAACGTCATGTCGGCCGGGTCAATCTGTTGGGCAATCAACCGACTCAGGGAAGCATGGAATTACGTTCTGCGCTGGCTGCTTATCTGGCCAGCAGCCGCTCTGTGCATTGTCATGCCGATAGGATCATTATTACGTCGGGTGCCCAGCAGGCATTGGCTATTGCCTTGATGGCCACGGTACCAAAGGGGGAGTCCGTGCTGATGGAGCAGCCCGGTTATACTCAGATGACCAAAGTGCTTGAGTTGAATAGTTTGAACCTGGAGCCGTTGCCGGTCCGTGCGCGCAGTGGATTGGAGATTGAAACCGCGTTGCAAAGTCATGCCCGCGCTTTGTATGCGACGCCCAGCAATCAGTACCCAATGGGCACGACGTTGAACACCGAGCAGCGACTCACCCTGATTGAATGGGCTCGCATCCGAAAAAGTTGGATCATCGAGGACGACTATGACAGCGAATTTCAGTTCGCTCACCGGCCGTACACCAGCTTACAGGGGCTCGCAGCTCAGGTGGGATGCGATGAGCGTGTGTTGTACGTCGGTTCGTTCAGCAAAGTCATGTTTAACGGGCTGCGGATAGGGTATCTGGTGGTACCTGCGTCCTTGGTGGAGAGCTGTGTGGCAATGAAGGATGCGCTCAGTGGTGACTCTCCGGCACACACTCAGGCCGCGCTGGCGGAGTTTATTGCCGTGGGAGACCTGCAGCGTCATATCCGCAAAATGCGCCGGTTATACAAACAAAAGTACCAGAGGGTGTGCGAAGCGATTGGCCGCTACCTGCCTTCGGTCAGTGTCATCAGTCAGGCTGCTGGTCTGCATGTGACACTCAAGTGGCGCAACGGTCCGGATGAGCGGACTGTGTGTCACAGGGCAAAGCAGGCCGGTATCATTCTGCGTCCTCTCAGTTACTATGAACATGATTGTGCAGAATTACGCCACTGGTATGGTGCGGTTCTCGGGTTTGGCAATACCGCACTGGAGCAAATCGAGCCGCAGATCATGCGGCTTGCCAGGGTTTTTGAAACGTGATTTATTGGATGCCTCTCTTAGTCTAACAGGAAAGCGATTATGTGCCGCTGGTTGGCGTATCAGGGACGCCCGATTTATCTTGATGAACTGGTGTATGAACCAGAGCATTCGTTAGTACACCAGAGCCTCGAAGCTCGTAAGGCGGTCACGCGTGTCAATGCAGACGGATTTGGTCTCGGCTGGTACACAGAACGGTCTACGCCCGGCCAGTTTCATGAAGTCTTGCCGGCGTGGGGCGATGAGAATTTACGTTCTCTGACTCACCATATTCGTTCACATCGATTTATGGCCCATGTTCGCTCCTCTACGGGAACCTCCGTCTCTCGTTCAAATTGTCACCCGTTCATTCTCGATAACTGGATGTTTCTGCATAATGGCCAGATAGGCGGGTATTCACAGGTCAAGTACGCGCTTGAACGGCAACTGCCGGAAGCTTTGTATTTGCAGCGTCGAGGTAGCACAGACAGTGAACTGATTTTTCTATTAGCGATGAACAATGGTTTGCGTGAAGACCCGGTCGCCGCAATCCGCAAAACCATTGATGACATTGAGTCGATTATGGCGGAAAAGGGCGTTGATCAGCCGTTCAAAGCGTCGATGTGCCTGTCTGATGGGGACGGCTTCTGGGTGGTGCGTTACAGCACCGATAAGGAGCCGCCGACGGTGTTTATCAGAGCGGAAGAGGAAAATATAGCGCTGGCTTCTGAGCCACTGGAAAGTGACGGAAGCTGGTGTAAAGTGGCGCCACAAACGCTGACGTGTATTCGTGGCAACCAGGTCGTCAGTGAGTTGTTGTAATTGTTCAGGTGGCTTCCGTGGGCGTTTTTCTCAGCCACCGTTCCCAAGGAAGTGACAGGGCCGCAAACACACTCAATGCGTAGAGCATTGACCAGCCTAGGCAAATAAACACGCCGGTACAAAGCAAGAGCGAAACCATCGCCATGCCTCGGGCGATACCGCGCAGCAGTTTACATGCGGCGAGCATGGCCAACAGATAAATCAGAACGAATATGCTGTTGGCCAGCTTAAGGAAGAACTCCAGATCCAGACCTGAGAGGGCACCCATCACACACGACAGCATCAAAACGGCACCAACAAACAGCGTTGCATTGGCTGGCACACCACGGATGGATACGCGTGCGATAGCGCTGTGTGGACGATATTCACGTGCTTGCGCCCAGACCATGCGCGACAGACTTTGTGTGTAGAGGTTGACGCTGGCGAAGCACGCGGAAAACCCGACAACGCTGATCAGCGTTTTAAAGCCATCGCCAAACAGTTGCTCACTTAGCCAGGGAATTGACGCACTGTCGAGCTCAGCTGTGCCGTAAGCACCGAATTTGAGGATCACGACTGAACATGCCCAGTAGGTGGCTCCGGCCACAAAACAACCGACAACGATCGCAATAGGGAAATCGCGCTGCGGATTTTTAAACTCTTCCCCCATGTGCGCAAACGCTTCGATACCGACAAAGCACCAGAACATCACTCCCAATGCCGCACCTATCGGCCACCAGGACTCGCCATCCAGAGTTGGCATGTGCAGATCTTGCGTGGTGACGTTGCCTTGCCATAAAAACGCACCGACCAGTGCAAAGATGCTCAGGGCAATCAGCGTTTGCAGTCGACCAGACGATTTCGTCCCCATCAGGTTGACCAGAATCAGCAATGCGACCGTTAGGCTTTGTGCCAGCAACGCGTGATTCAGAGCCTCAGGGAGCAATTGTTGCAAGAAACTGGCCGCCAGAGCGATAGCGGCGGGGACTCCGACGGGGATTACGCTGACAAATAGCCAGGCCACGCTGCGTTCAAGTTTACTGTTAAAGGCTTTACGGACAAAATAGGCAGTGCCGCCTGCACTCGGGTAGCGTTTACCCAATTGGGCAAACGTCAACGCGATTGGGCAAATAGCCACAAACAGAATCAGCCAGGCCCAAAGTGAGAGATGACCTGCGATCCCTGCGGCAATCGCGGGGATCATAAACAGCCCGGTGCCCATCAGAGTAGTGGAAAGCTGCCCGATGCCAGACAGTAAAGTGATGTCCTGTTTCAACTGACTCATTGTTATTGTTGTCTCCGTAAGATCCGTATTCGCCAAGAGTACCCGCTTCTCCGCGGAAACTCAGTAACCAAAATGACGGAGTTATCTGTCAATATGACGTTTTGGTTGCCGATTTTCGCCACATTGTCGGCTTTTCTGCATCGAGAATTTGTGTCACATTACCTGAACTCAACAGGATAAGTTGAGCGATTACAGGAAGTCATAATGGACAAATTCGATCACCAAATCATCCACATTCTCAAACACAATGCCCGGCGCTCGGTGAGTGAAATTGCCAGGGATGTCAACTTGTCCCGTTCAGCGGTGACTGCGCGAATCCGCAAGCTGGAAAACGATCAGGTTATTCTCGGCTATCACGCCAACATTGTAACCGACAAGCCGACGGAGATGATTTGTGCTTATCTGGCGATTAAGTTTGATACGTCCGGCTCTTCGCATCAATGTGAAGCGTATGCGGCAGATATTTATCAGATCGATGGCGTGAAATGGTGTCATGCCATCAGTGGTGAGACAGACATGATGCTTTACGTTGAGGTACCCACTATGAACCGCCTCAACGCAATCCGCGACCAGTTGCAACAAATTCCGGAACTGCGCCATCTGATGACACATACTGTGCTGACGGAATTCTTCAATACCACCAAGGGGCAAGCATGAATGCGCAACAGACCGTCGAGGCCTATTGGCAAGCGATGCAGAGCAATGATTTTTATCTGGCGGCGAACTGTCTGTCAGCAGATGTGGAGATTCTGTGGCCTCAAAGTGGTGAAAGAATCACAGGGCGCAACAATTTTGCTGAGTTGAATTCTGCGTATCCGGCGGAAGGTCGCTGGACTTTTGTCATCAATTGTATCGTGGCAGATGGACAACAGGTCGTCACGGATGTCACCGTGTCGGACGGGAAGCGTACCGACACCGCAATCACTTTTCACACCGTTGAACAAGGCCTGATCCGACGCCAGGTTGAATATTGGCCAGAAAACTATCCGGCTCCAAAATGGCGCAAGCCCTGGGTGGAATATGTTGGGTAACATTAACCTGAATTTATTGCGCTCTTTGCACGTCTTGCTGGAAGAGTGTCACGTCAGCCGTGCGGCCCAGCGCCTGAACATCACTCAGTCGGCGGTGAGTCGTCAACTGGCGCAATTACGCGATTTATGCGGAGACCCCTTGCTGGTGCGGGACGGTAATTTGCTCTTACCGACGCCCAGGGCCACAGCACTCAAGTACAAACTGGACGCGTTGCTGGGTGAGTTTGAGCACTTGCTGGATGACAAACCGTTTGAGCCACAGCAATGGCAGAGTGAAGTAGTGCTCGCATCCAGTGATTACGTTGCGCAGTACATCCTGCCTGATATTGCACGCACCATTAAAGCGCAGGCCCCAGATGTGGATATTGCTTACCGATTATGGGATCCGTCTTATCTAGATCACTTGCACGATACCGGGATTCAACTGGCATCCACCATGCTGCCTCGACAGCCTGAACAGGTCAGCAGCCTCAAACTGGGGGAAGATAATTCAGTGTGCCTTATGAGTGCCCAGCATCCGCTTTGCGCTCGCAGTGCGATCACCACGGACGATCTGTTGCGTTATGCGCACATTAAAGTCACCGGAGGCGGCGATAAAGATGCGTCCACGGACATAGTGCTGAAAGCATTGGGAGTAAAACGTCGAATTGCACTTAAAGTACCGTTTTTTTCCGCTGCAATTAATACGCTCCAGGGCAGTGACTTGCTGATGGTCGTGCCTGAGCATATCGCCATCAATCTTTCTAAACATGCGCCCTTGCAACATAGGCCCTTGCCGTTTGATACGGAGACACACCAGTACTGGCTGATGTGGCACCCAAAATATGACAACGACAGTGCGCACCGCTGGATGCGTGAGCAAGTGTATCTGATGATGCGTCAGTCGCCTTATTCTATTGGTATGATTTAAAATCATGGCCTTTATGAAAAACTTTGATTTCTATTTATGTCCTGATTTGAGCAATGATGCTGCTATCAGGAGGACACATCTATGACTTTTACTATCTGGCTATCGCTTTTTACCGTTTGTCTGTTGGGAGCGATGTCTCCCGGTCCCAGTTTAGCAATGGTCGCGAAGCACAGCCTTGCCGGTGGGCGGGCGAACGGCCTTGCGACGGCATGGGCCCACGCGTTGGGGATTGGGATATATGCGTTTATCACCCTCATTGGCCTCGCGGTGGTGTTGCACCAGTCGCCTTTGTTGTTCAAAACCATCAGTTATGCGGGCGCGTTGTATCTGGTTTATCTGGGGTGGAATGCGTTACGCTCAAAAGGTGGTGTGGCGGCCAAACTGGAATCCGGTGAAACCACTACGCTATGGCAGTCAGCCAAAGAAGGTTTTTTGATTTCTTTGCTCAGCCCTAAAATCGCGTTGTTTTTTATCGCCTTGTTCAGTCAATTTGTTGCGGTGGGAAGTGATTTCGGTAGCAAAGCAGTCATTGTTGCCACGCCACTGGTGGTTGATGGATTGTGGTATACGCTGCTCACTTTCCTACTTTCCAGCCCCCGCTTGCTGGATCGAGTGCGGACGAAAGCACAGTTGATCGACCGGCTTTCCGGTGTGGTATTGATTTTATTAGCTGCGCGGGTCGTGTGGATGACCTGATGGTCTTTCTCCTATCTGGCCATTACTGGGGTAGGAGAGGTAAAGCCTCGTGTGGATAAGCTCACCTGTGCTAGAGTTGTACGATGGTATTGCTGTTAAATGAGAGAAAGAGATGCAAGCTGAAGTTAAGTGGATTGAAGAGTTTAAATTTCTGGGTCAATCACAGTCTGGCCACTCTGTGGTGATGGATGGCAACGGCGGCGCAACAGCGCCAAGCCCAATGGAGATGGTGTTGATGGCGGCCGGTGGCTGCAGCTCTGTGGATGTGGTTGATGGACTCAAAGAAGCGGGCCAGCAAGTGACGGCGTGTACCGCAAAGCTGACCACACAGCGTCGTGAAACCGCGCCGCGCATTTTTACTCAGGTTAACATTCATTTTGTTGTCTCGGGCCACGAGCTGGATGCCGATGTGGTCGCTCAGGTTGCGGCCAACTCATTAGAGAAGTATTGCTCCGTGTGTCTGATGCTCGGACAAGGTGTCGAGATGACGCACAGCTGGGAAATTGTCTGAGCCACTTAGCGTTAATCCGCACATTGATTCAAAAGCCGGGTGTGTTACCCGGCTTTTTTGTGCTCGTTGATGACTCGCTCTAATTACGGATGTAAAACTTGCCAAAGTTTTCTCTGTTTCTGTTCGGTTAAGCGGGTATGCTCTCGGTTCCTGTCTAAATCTCGCAAAGTAGGAGAGTGAGCATGACTGAATTTGAAAAAATGACTTCCGGTGAGCTGTTTGACGGAGGTGATGAGAGTATCAACGTGGTGAGGGACAAAGCCAGCGAACTCGGTCGTGACCTCAATCAGACCAGTGACGAGGATACTCGCCGTGCTATTCTCAACGACCTGTTGGCGCAGTTTGGTGAAGGCAGTGTGATTCGTTCTCCTTTTTGTTGTGAGTTTGGCCAGACGATTTCCATTGGCCACAACACCTTTATCAATATGAACGCCACCATGTTGGATGGTGCGCACATTACCATTGGCAATCATGTTCTTATCGGACCGAATGCGCAGTTTTACACCGCAGGCCATTCTCTGGACTATCGTCGCCGTCGCACCTGGGAAACTTTCTGTCAGCCGATTGTGGTGGAGGATGATGTCTGGATCGGTGGTAATGTGGTGATCAATCAGGGAGTAACGATCGGTGCACGTTCCGTGATTGCAGCGAATTCAGTCGTGACGCGTGATGTACCGCCTGACAGCCTGGTTGGGGGGACTCCGGCAAAACTGATTCGTCGATTGACAGAAAACGATTCTTAATGCAAGGTGAGGGTTTGCTTGCGGTTGTTTGAGTTGTAGTGTGTTGAATCAGTATAAATTTACTCTGTATGGCGTTGCGGCTGTGCTTCTCTGGAGCTCCATGTTAGGGTTTGCCCGCAAAGTGGCGGAGCAGCTCGGACCAATTGGTGGCGCAGCCTGGATTTATACCGTTGCCTCGGTGTTTTTGTTGATCGTTATTGGTGTGCCGAAGTGGCGTAATTTATCCTGGCGTTATGTATTGATTGGCGGCGGGTTATTCGCTGCTTACGAGGTGTGTCTGGCGTTGTCGCTCGGAATGGCCAATGACCGTCATCAGGCAATGCAGATGGCGGTGATCAACTATCTGTGGCCGGCTCTGACGGTATTACTGGCGGTGATCGTCAGTAATAAGAAAACCAATATTCTGGTTTATCCGAGCGTGGCACTGGCATTTATTGGTGTCGCCTGGACGATCACCGGAGATGAAGGCCTGTCGGTGGCGAAGCTGGCGGCCAGTGTTGCCACGAACCCCCTGACGTACGCGCTGGCATTCATTGGTGCCTTTCTCTGGGCGATTTATTGCAACGTTACGAAACGCCTGTCCGGGGGGCAAAACGCGATCACGCTGTTTTTTGCTATGACGGCAGTCTCCTTGTGGACTCAGTATGCGTTCAGTGATGAAACCGGCATGACGTTCTCACTCTCTGCGGCGGGCAATGTATTGTGGACCGGTATAGTGATGGGGGGAGGTTATGCGTTGTGGAATATTGCTATTTTGGGCGGCAATATGGTCTTACTCGCGACCCTGTCTTACTTCACGCCAATCTTCTCCACGTTGCTGTCGTCCGTGATATTAGGCGTGGCATTGACGGGCAGTTTCTGGCAGGGGGTGCTGATGGTGACGATTGGGTCGTTGATCTGCTGGTGGGTGACACGAGACAAGCGCAGCCAGGCTGCTGACAGCCCGGCATCGGCTCAAAGTAACGCGTCCTGATCACCACTCAATATCAATGGGTGTTCCGGCTTGAACCAGTGATAAGAACTCGTCCATTTCTTCATTGGTGATTGCGATGCATCCATTGGTCCAGTCAAAGCTCTGGACAAAATCCGGATTCACTTTATCACCATTTTTAAGACCATGGATCTTGATATTACCACCAGGCCGGTAGCCCAAACGATGGGAGTAGTCGACATCGTGCTGATTTGGGTAAGTAATATGAATGGAACGATAAAAGTCGGAGTCGTTCATCACAAAATCAAGTTGGTAACGACCTTCCGGTGTCCGGCTGTCGCCTTCACGAACTTTGTGTCCTCTTGGACGTTTTCCCAATGCAATACGATACTCTCGAATGATCTCATCGTCTTTCAACAGATACATCCGTCGTTTCGACTTGTCGACTTTCACTAAGTCGACGGCTGCCAGTGCGGGCGCGCAAAACAGGCTAATGAGAAAAGAATAAACTAAAAATCTCACGGCAAATTTTTCTTGTTGGTTTGTTAAAATTATTCATTCTGACAAGGCTGAAGGCCTTATAGGTAAAGTATGATACGACAATCCAGATATGGGAAGAAAGCACAACGCTGACAGGAATTTTACTCAATCTTTATAATGGCTCGTAAGATATTGAAACAAAACTAAAGTATGAGTAGAGAAAAATTTCAGTTTTATAAAATCTCAGCATGTCGCAGATATGCAACTATTTACAAGACTGATTGCATACGCATCAGGTGCCTTTGTCACAAAGGGGGAAAGCCCTGATGCGTTTGGTTTGAATCGCAGAATACAACGCCAGTTCCTGACGCAAAAAGCCCGCAACACAGGGCTGCGGGTTAAATGGCAGTGGATACCATTTGAAATTAAGGCGTCGGGTTATCCTGATCGTCTACGTATTCGAGCAGATCGCCAGGTTGGCACTCAAGCACTTCACACAGTTTTTCCAGCGTAGGCAGACGAATGGCCTTAGCTTTACCGTTTTTGAGTATGGACAAGTTCGCTTCGGTAATGTCGACGGCTTGTGCGAGAGTTTTCAGACGCATTTTGCGTTTCGCCATCATAACGTCCAAATTGATTCGAATAGACATGAGACTCCTTAAATCGTCAGGCGGCTTTCATCCGCGAGATCATGTCCTTCTCGCATGACCCAAGAGATGATCAGAATGATGACACCTAACACCAGCGTTAAAAAATCCAACCCTTGAAATGATAAGGTGACCATGCGTTCTCCCGGTGGATTATTAAACGAGAGAATCACTGATATCAGTGCGCCGTGGATGATAGAGCCCCCCACCCAGTAAAACAAGCAACGTCCCAACTTTTGATAGCAAATGGCGTTGTCCAGAGTGAAGATTTCGTGATGTTCGTAGTTGCGGAATAAGCGGATTAACACACTAAGTGCGTACATCAAGATAGCGCACAGCAGTAAACTGGCGCCTGCGGCGAACAGCCGTGTCATTGCGGTCAGTGGCTGTTGCGTGTACTCACTGAAGTCGTAGCTCAACTCGACAATACCAAAGCGGGTGAGAACATCGTACGTTGTTCCGACGGTAAGCCAGTAATAGCAGACTGCGATTGGAGTCACGATCAGAAAGAACTGAAAGAATTGTCTGATCCGGCGGCTTTGTGTCTGAATTTTATTCATGAAGGTTTTCCTTTGTCATTCTGCGATGGAGAAATATTAATCATAATTTGATCGTTGATCAACAATATTTTATCGCAAAACGATAATTTTATTGTTTTTATGTCAAGGGTTGTTCGCGTCGTAATGATGCGCGAAAACGTTCAGTTCTGGGTATTGCGTGTTTCTGAAAAATAATAAACAACGAGCTAAGAGGCGGTGTGTGTTTAAGAGGAGAGGGGAGCACTGGCCGAGCGTGGCCGGCCAGTGGCGAACATCAGTTATGGGCGCGAGCGACGCGTCCTGCGCATTGAAGCGTGTATTCGCCTGCATACGCGGGGATAAACAGTGACTGGCCTTTTTTGAGCGTCACCGTTTCACCACTTGCATGAGAGACCGCCATTACGTCATCAAGAGGCAAGAGAATCTCCGCGCTGTGTGTGGTGATTGTTTGCTGATTGGCCGACAGATAGACAGTGAACTTGAAATCGGGGACTGGGATTGGATAACTCAATACCTGACCATCGACTTGCGGTGCCAAAAGCAAAGTTTCAGCCGGCTTTTCTTCAAACAGGGTACAGCTCACCAGTTCCTCGACGTCCATATGCTTGGGCGTCAATCCGGCGCGCAGTACGTTGTCTGAGTTGGCCATGATCTCCAGCCCGGTGCCTTTCAGGTAAGCGTGCGGGGTACGTGCATCCAGGAACATGGCTTCGCCTGGTTGTAGCGTCAGGACATTCAGCATAAGCGGAGCGAACAAACCAATGTCACCCGGGTATTGGTCTGCCAGTTCAAGAATAAGCGCGAACAGAGGTTCGCCTTTATGGGTATCGGCGTAAGTCAGTAACGCGTCCACCGCTTGTGCTTTCTGCTCACCTTGCAGTGACAGTAACTCGGTAAAAAACTGCGCTAAGCCTGCTGATGTCAGGTTCTGGGTAAACGCGTTAACCAGTGACGAAATGGCACTGATGTTCAGGGCTGAAAACAGCACTGAAATTTGAGCAAATGAACGAAACCCGTTCATTGCCTGATACGGAGTCAGGGCGTATACCAGCTCAGGTTTGTGGTTGGGATCTTTGTAGTTGCGGTGGCCGGCTGTCAGAGGGATGCCAGCTTGTTGCTCTTTAGCATATCCGGCTTCGGCTTCGGCTTTGCTCGGATGAACCTGAATGGACAGTGCGTTAGCCGCAGCGAGGACTTTAAACAGATAAGGCAGTTCGCCAAAACGTGCATTGGTATCGGCAGACAAAAACGCATCTTTGTCGGTGGCGATTAAGTCAGACAGCAGTGTAGAGTGCTGGTTGATCTCAGTACGGGAACAACCATTCGGGTGTGCGCCCATCCAAATCTCAGCTTGTGGCTGGTTGGTCGGGTTTTCGATATTGAACAACTGGCTGATTGACGTTGTGCTGCCCCAGGCATAATTCTGGATCACGTTGTCCATGGGGTAGAAGCAGCGGGGATGCGGTTCGTGGATCGACATCTTGTAATTACCTTACGAAAAAGCTCCCGAACGGAGCGGGAGTACAACAAATGGCCATTCAGGGAATGGTCAGGAGCATAGCACCAGTTTGACATCTGGTTTGCGTTGTAAAAAGCTGGCTCATTTTAACAGAGCCAACTTAAAATTTCGCGTATTGAAGTCAAGGCTGGCTTATGCCGCGACCGCTGCGAGCTTGGCTTTACGCACTTTTTTCAACGTGACACATGCAATACCAGTGACGATTGCGCCTGCGGCCATACACACTAGCGCCAGCAATGGTTTGTTCATCGCGCCGAGTAGGGCGACCACAGGTCCTCCGTGGGCGACGCTGTTAGTGATGCCAAATGAGAAAGCCATAACAGCCGCGACCATTGAGCCGAGTACGTTCGCCGGAATAACCGACATGGGGTCCTGAGCTGCAAATGGAATTGCGCCTTCTGAAATGCCGACCAGACCCATCGCGCCCGCCGCTTTACCGGCCTCAATTTCCGAGTCTTCGAACAGATTCAGTTTACGGCCTAATACCGTTGCTAACGCCATGCCCAGCGGAGCCACAGGAATAGCGCAGGCCATCGCGCCCATAAACTGGGTCTGGCCGCTGGCAATCATGCCGACGGAGAACAAGAACGCCACTTTGTTAAAGGGGCCACCCATGTCGAAGCCAGCCATGCCGCCCAGTACGATACCCAACAGTACAACGTTGCCGGTGCTCATGGCTGTCAGCATCGCGGTCAGGCTATCCATCAGGCTCGCAATCGGTGCGCCAATGACGAAAATAAACAGACCGGAGATAAACAAAGAGCCTGCAATGGGTGCAATCATGATTGGCACCAACGGCTGAATGAATTTGTGGTAGTTGATGCTGGTCAGCCACTTCACAAAGTATCCCACTAGCAGACCTGCGATGATCGCGCCAATAAAGCCCGTGCCAGCTTCAGCGCCATAGAAAGATCCGTTGTTGGCTATCCAGCCACCAATCAGGCCTGGCGCCAGCGCAGGACGATCGGCAATGGCATACGCAATGTAACCCGCCAGAATTGGGATCATCAACTGGAAGGCGACTACGCCGGTATCCAGCACTTTTTGCCACATACTGCCAGCCGGAATAGCCATGCCCGCTTCAGTCGGTTGGCCACCGATGGCCAGCGACAGTGCGATCAGCAGGCCGCCGGTGACAACGAATGGGATCATATGGGAAACCCCGTTCATCAGGTAGCGGTACAGATCCGAGCGTGCCTGAGAGGCTTTGCTGGCGGCAGATTCCTGAGGCTTTGCAGACGCATCCGCATGGTAAGTCGGGGCAGACAGCGCTTGTTTGATCAAACCTTCGGCATCGCGAATCGGTGCTTTGACCCCTGTTTCTATTACGCGCTTACCCGCAAAGCGGGTCATGTCGACCTGTTTGTCACAGGCGACAACGATCGCATCGGCACGGGCAATGTCTTCCGCAGTCGGGCTGTTTTTTACCCCGATGGAGCCATTGGTTTCAACTTTGACTTCATAGCCCAGCGCCGCCGCCCCTTTTTCCAGGGCTTCGGCCGCCAGATAGGTGTGAGCAACGCCGGCAGGGCAGCCAGTGACACCGATGATGAAACCGTTAGTGGCGTGTGGCAAATCCGTTGGCGTACTCTCTTTTTGTAACAACAGGGCTAATGCATCGGAAGGCGTATCAACCTGGAGGAAGCGCTCAATAAATCCGTCCTCAATCAGTTTGGACGACAGCTCGGCCAGAACTTCAATATGGTGGTTGGCACCACCGTCGGGTGATGCAATCATGAAAAATAAGCGAGAAGGTTGCCCGTCTTCGGCGCCATAGTCGATCCCCTGACGACTCACACCAATGACGACCGCCGGCTCTACCACAGCAGCGCTTTTCGCATGTGGCAGGGCGACCCCGTCTTCAAACCCGGTATTTCCCAGCTCTTCTCGGGCTTTGATGTCCGACAGAAACTGGGCTTTGTCGTTGATGCGCCCCTGATTTGCCAGAACATCGATCAGTTCAGCAAAAACGTCGTCTTTGCTGGTCGCGGTGAGGTCCAGCTTTATCAGGTCCTCATTGATCAATTGAGTGATCATGTCATACACCCCCGTAGGATTATTCTTGTTGTTTTGTTATTTGATGCTGACATTGTGGATCCGCAAACGCACTTCATATAGTGAAGAAAAGATGCATTTACTGGATTATTGTAACCTATAACTTTAAACGTGATCTGTATCTCTTTTCGTTGAGTTAAATGGATGGTTATTGTTTGGTTTTAAAAATCAATAAAAACAGTTAGATAAATTGATTTTTTGATATTTTGAATATGTCGGCATTAAAAGTAAGGTTGTGGTATTGGCTATGAGGTTGGACTAAAGTATCCACCTTGTTTGGGTAGGAGAGTGCGGTGGATACCTTTAAAAATGTGATTGATGTCGTGATGGCAGAGCGAGAGAGCGTCAATCGTATCTGGTTTGGCAGCGATCAATGTACACCGCCGGCGTTCAGTTATCAGGTTAATTTTCCTCGTCTGGAGCTGGTACTCAAAGGCACGTATGTGAACGAAATGGAAGATAATGAACACGGTATCTCGACCGTCAGTATCCATTCGGGGGATGCGCTGTATATTCCTCCCAACTGCTGGAATAAACCGCATTGGGATGAGTCATGCTCGGTACTGAGTCTGCTGTTTGGTCGCCGTCAGCTCGGCTTCAGTCTGGTGAGTAAAGAGAAAGGCGAAGAGGGTTTTTTTGACATTCGAAAACACAGTATCCAAACCCGGACCGGACACGCGATTGACCACATTCTCGAAGCGCTGAATGCCCTGGCCCGTGAGCCGAACAAACGTCCGATGGATGAACATTTGCTACTGGCATTGCTCAGCTACAGCAGTACGATGCTCGAGAGTCCGGTCGTTTCAACCAAAAAGCGCAGTGAGGATCTCTACCAGGGGATCTGCATCTATATTCAGGAAAACTTTCACCGAACTATCACACGCTCGAGTATCGCACACCGATTTAATATTTCGCCAAACCATCTGTCACGAATGTTCCGCCAACAAGGGCATATGACATTGGCTGATTATATTACCTGGGTGCGGATTGAGCGCGCGAAATTCATGCTCAAACGTTATGACTTTCGCCTGCCAGAAGTGGCGACGCGTTGCGGTTTTCAGGATGTGAATTACTTTTTTCGTGTTTTTAAGAACCGCACGGGCCTGACGCCGTCAGAATACCGAGTGACGGTTCACTCCGGCTGATAGGTCGCCATGATGTGGCTGATGATGATGCGCAGGGTGAAATCGTCCAGATTGTCCAGCAGCAGTGTCTGATGGGGCTCGCTGAGTAACCAACGGGTAAGTCGGGTAAAGGGGATGAGGGTTTGCCTATCTGTCGGTGAGGGGATAAACAGAGTGATGACCAGATGTACTGGTGCCTTATTCTGATGCCAGACTACCTGTGCGTTTGGTCGCTGAAATACCATTGTCGGCACGGTGACGTCACTGTGCATGATATGAGGCAGTGCCAGTGCCTGTCCGATCAAGGTTGATGAGATTGTTTCTCTCGCCTGCAACGCCTGATACAACACGTCTTGACGACTGGGGTTAGCGCACATGGCGGACTGGGCAAGTAAATGGTTCTTGTCCTCCGTCTCTTTGCGATGTGAATGCAAAAAATGCCAGTTGAGGGGGGCCGGGGATTGCAGTGGCGGGTAGTTGTCCAGCTGGTAGGCAGCGATGCGCTTCCTGTTATGTGTGGTGGCAACCAGATCGAATTTTTCGCTGATGTACTCTGTCAACACCATACACGCCAGTTCGGCGTCCAACCCTTCGATGGCTAGCTGACACAGATCATAACGGCAGTTTTTGACGCTGAGCATTTTTAGCCCGTGTTCAAGATTCGCCTGGCGGCTCTGAGTGATGTTGATCCACACCACCACTGAACGAAACAGACTCGCCAGCCCTTTCAGTTCGCTCAACTGCCATCCGGGAACACCGTCTCCAGGCAGGCAGAATGTGATGCGACTGACAATCATACTTTCAGACAGCGATCAATCACGGCTACGACGTTAGTCAACACTTCCTCTATCGAGGCGCTCATGATCTTGCTGCCATGGAAACGTTCGCGTTGCTCTATGTCGATGTCCGAGGCGATAAGGACGAGATCGCACTGTGCAATATCACTGACAGAGAGCGGGTTTTCGATACCCATAGCCCCTTGGGTTTCCACTTTCAGGCACAAGCCTCGCTTGGTTGCTTCTTTTTTGAGTGCGTCAGCGGCCATGTATGTGTGGGCAATGCCGGTTGGGCAAGCGGTTACAGCGATGATTTTCATGTGGATGTCGATGATGGAAACAAGATGGCATCAAGTTTAAAACGAACGGTGTAACAACGCTAAGGTTGATACACCGTTTTGTGCGCGCAGGCGCTATTGGTTTAAAGGCGGGCCAATTGGTCCGATGATGACGATGCACTGCGTTGACGTTTGTCCAACTTAGCCAACTGTTTTAGTAAGGCGGAGGGCTGCCAACGAGAGGGTGACGGGCTGAAGCTCGATGCATTCATCGCATCCAGTTCATGTTGAATATCACGCTGCTCCTCTTGGCTCAACGGCAGCTCTGTCATCCACTGATGAACACAGTACTGAGCGCGAATGGTATCGCTTTGAGCAAGCGCTTGTTTTACCTGAACAACGATCGACCCCGATGCTGTCGCTACCTCAGGTTTAACGGCACGCGGTGTACAGCGCATTTTTATTGCGATGATGACGGTGATCAGCCACAGCGCCGCAAATAATCCGGTGAGATACGGCCAGATACCGCGATCTTTTAAGGTGACGGTTTGCACTTCTGGTGAGATTGCAGGCGTTGCTGCCACAGGGGCAGAAAAGTTGGCCGGCGCGGCATTGAGTGCTTCACCCGGTGACACGTTCAGTGTCAGGCCTTGGATTTTACTGGTTTGCTGCTGCTTGGCTTTGCTGTTCCACCAGTTGATTGAAATGCTGTTGAGCGGGATATCTCCCGTGCTTTGTGGGATCAACACCTGCTTTAACGTCATACGGGTTACGCCGTTTTTCGGTTCGCTGAATTGCGGTTTCTCACTGTAGACCCGGATGGTATCCGGGTAGTTTACTTTGATGTCCGGGAAGCGCTCTGAACTGAGACCGGTGATATCCAATGTGATCTCTCGGGTAAGTGCGTCTCCGATCTTCGTAGGGTAGGTAACATCTGCTGCTATCGGATTGCCGCTGCTGTCGGTCCAGGTTTGTTGCAGGGTCAGTTGAGTCGTGGGTAACCAGACACCTTTGTAGCCAGCCGGTTTTGGTCGCACCGAAATGTCGAACTGCTTCGGAGCGGTATCGACATTAATCATTTTGGTGGTTCCGGTCATTGAACTGCCGTAAATCACCGCTCCTTTGAACGATGGACCTTTCAGTTGATATTCTCCGGCTTTCTCGGCCGTGACGCGGTAATTTTGATCCACCACGGTAACCTGAACACCATTGAGTACGCTTTGATATTGGTTGGGCTCACCGATTTGTGTCAACGTGAGGCCATTAACTGCGGGAGGCTCGACTTGAGGATTTTGCAAACGGCGCGGATCGGTTTTGATGATCAAGCGGGTTTTCAGCGTGGCACTCTCGTTAGGATAGAGGTCGCTGCTGTTGAGGCTGGCACGCATTTCAACCAGATCGGCGATGTTAGGATCCTGCTCGTCCATGGTAACCTGAAGCGCAATCGGTTGAGATTTATCGCCATTGATATCAAACGCAGGAATGATCATTTTTCCAAGCTTCTGAGCGGCCAGCGACACGTTCCACTCGCTGCGCACGGTTCGGTCACCATTGATAATGTTGACCGAAGAGCCAAACCCAGGTCGACCCACATAGAAGTCTTTTTCAAGCGCGCTGAAATCAATGGCGTCCGCACTGACTTTTTGGTCAGTCACGACTCTCAACTGGAATACTTCGTTCTTGGCGACTTTGTTTTTACTGACGCTGGCCCAG
>Ga0213839_1001226_pt1 | contig 17672 bp, 27 predicted proteins | sample SWPATP21_FD_160075 | JGI IMG/M metagenome (GOLD analysis project Ga0213839, IMG submission 160075) | Coastal seawater microbial communities from Marineland, Florida, United States - SWPA TP2 #1 | ecosystem: Environmental > Aquatic > Marine > Coastal | place: USA: Florida | collected 2016-08-14
TCCAACGACAACAACAATAACGACGACGGCGAAGCAGGAAGACCACACTGACCTGGACGTGTGTGTATGGTTATATCACACTCGAGAGTGAGCCCTTGCTTGTTCCAGAACCCCTCCACGCTTACTTACTCACGTGACTTCTTTTCCTCCTTGTTGTGTGATTGCTTTCTTGATGGGTTGGTTGCGTGGAAGCAGTTGAGTTGCGCTGACTTTCCTTGGAGTGTCCTCCAAAGTGATACATCGGCAAGGCGCCGCACACGCGCAGCTTGGCTTATTGATGTTCTTGGAGACGGCTTGTCATCCGACTGGTGCTAGTGACGCGTGGTGTAACCGTGTCGACCGAAGTATCCAATTTTTAAACAAATATTTCAATTATTAACTTTTGGCTGGATTTCCCGCAGCACACTGGGTGAGCAAAGAACCCGGCACAATGCTGTCGTCCTTGTCCAGGGCCGCTCCAGCCAGGCGCATGCTCGCAGGTGTGGCAGGCCGGCTCGGTCCTGTCCGTTCGTTATTCTGGTCCACGAAATCAGAAGAACCTCTTCACCCGATCCCGCCTCACATTAAAATGCCCGGTTACGCACTGACTGGAGAGGTGGAGCCTTGCCGGGATGTCTGCGTGCACACAGACCCAGGTGACATTCAGCACCTCCGTGAAGCCGCTGAAATCGCCGCACAAGCACTTGTATTTGCCGAGGATTTGATAGAAGTAGGTGCATTGACGGATGATATCGATGCTGCCATCAGGGAATTTATTTTCGAGCAAGGTTAGTTGGTCGCAACGATGAACTGCTTTCCTTACGCAGCGCGAATATCTTCCGAACGAAGACTTAACGCAGGTTCATGTTTTTGCACACAATGTTAGGTGCCTATCCCGCCCCCCTGAATTTCGGCGGGTTCCCAAAGAGCTCTTGCATTTCTGTGAACGAGGTATCAGTGTTTCGACAGATTTGTGTTCCCAGTGTTTATCTCACATGTTCCCATTGTGCCCATTGGCAAGGTGGTCTGCCACGGAATTCCCGGGGGAATGCCTGATGGCTTGGGGCGACAACTTTGTGACGGAGACATCGTCAGCATCGATTCTTCAATATTCACTGGTGCAGGTTTCTTTGGTGACAATTGTCGAACTTATTTAGTTGGTAAGTTTGTGACTGTTCTGCGCTGATTTCTGATTCGAAGTTTGACCATGGCATATTTGCTACGACAGGAAACGTCTCTGATGAAGATCGGGAGCTTGTTGAACACACTAGGCGCGCGATGTGGCATGGCATAAGGAGTTGTAGACCAGGTGCTCACTTGTGCGACATAGGCACTGCCATCGAAGAGTATTGCAATAAACACGGTAGGTTTGCTTCAACGGGTACCTTACTTGCCATGCTCTGATATCTGTTCAAACCATATCAGGCCTTGCTTCCGTCGAACGGTTCTGTGGCCATGGGATTGGACGAGCAATGCACATGCAGCCGATGGTCATGCATTTCAAGAACTCTGACATGTTTCCGCTCATGGAAGGCATGACTTTTACAATAGAACCCATGATTACTCGTGGAAAGCAGGACTGCTCGATTCTCGAAGATGGTTAGTTATTGTAGGACCAGTATCTCGCCATTGTCTTCGCAATTACTTGGTGTCTGTGTTCGATTGTTCGCAGAATGGACTGTGGTGACCGACGACGGGAAGCGCGCTGCGCAGTTCGAGCACACCGTATTAATCACTGCCGACGGTGTTGAAGTTTTGACGGGCTATGACGGCGAGACGCTGGAGTGGGATGAAAATGAACCCATTTAAGACGGCTTCGTCGTAGTAGATGGGCTCCGGTAGTCTACCGTGATTAAGTTTACTTTTTATCGGCATTGAACATTTCCTCGGCACTGCTGGTGTCCACACCTCCAGTCTGCAAATACATTGGGTGGTACATTCGTCAATCGAATGTACTGGGCAAGATTATTGCGAATCTCGCGAGTGAGATTCATCAATGGCCTGAAATCGCTCCATGGCTTTCAGGCGCCGCAACCGTTTTGCCCGTGCCGCCTGCACCAGTTGAGCACATATTCCGCGTCAGAGGATATTACGAGCGCGCAAGAAAAGTTATTGGGAGGACGTAGGCAGCGAATGTATACCGGGTCACCATCGACAATCGAGCGTTTTGGAGGAGCAGCCCCAAGTCCGGCACTACCATCGTTACCATGGAGAATAATAGGTGCCACCAATCCTTTTCCGCTCCCATCGTCTCGTCCAAGTGTCTGTCCCTCTGTCCATCCCATCGCCTTCATCATTTTGGCAGCCTAAACGAAAAACATAACGCATGTACCGACGATTGTGGCATAAGTTGTCTATTCTGACGGCATGGAAGATTCGGGTGGACACATACCATTGTGTCACGCCCATCTACGCCCTTTGTTGCCATTGGTTTGTCCTACGATTCGGAACGATTGTCGACTCCACATTAGTCCGCAACAAAGAGCCACAGCTACCAGGACCAGCGTACCGCAGAGATCAGGCTAGTCGGACGGGCAAATCCGGGGACCTGGCCTGGTTCGACGTGGTCCGGAAATTTCTGTCGTCGTTGCTCCGCCCGATTCGGAATCCGTGTTGCCTTGACGAGGCAAGTGTTGTCCCCGACAAGCTGTTGTCGCAGTCGCATTTTCGATTTGATTAATTCGACATGCTTTCCTTCACTACTGCGGACGCGTGACTCGAGGTGGTCAATTACTTTTGGATTAAGTTGGAACTCACTGCGACAGCCACAAAACAACGTGTTAACAAGACATGGTTGTGCAATCCACGAGACCAAAGCGTTACCTGGACATTTCAGCGTCGTTGGACAAGTGCCGAAGCCGACGCCTCAACGTGAGCTCCAGTCTGCACCGTCCCAGCCACACAATGAGACGATTCCGTGTCGATAAATGAGATTGAGGCTGGCCTGTCTCCGGTGTGGTGGATTCTTCAGGCTGCGCTGGGTAAAGAAGTTCAAAATCTGACTTTGGCTGCAAGGTATGCACCAATGTTTTCGATGATGAAGGCGAGCTGAAAACTCCGCCAGTGTCTGTTGACAACCTCGTTCCCTGGTATATTGCAATAGGGAGAACAGGATAACCATCAATCAGAATCACGTTGCGCTGTGTGCGGACAACATCATTGTCTAACCAGACGACTTCCACAATCTTGCACGGAAATCTGTGTCATGTAGTCGGAGTCTTGAACTGCAAAGGACTTTTGCAGCTTCGAGACGTGCGAGCTCGACCGACGAGATATGGAGTCAACTTTTAACTTGAAGTGGGCTGCAGAGACGTCTTCGTGGTTTATTTGGATACGATACTGATCATGACTCTCGGCGCTTCCTGTACGAACAACCTTGTTGAACAACGCTGTATTCAGCACAGCATTGCTTGAGTTGTACGAACCAAACGTCACAATCGAATCCTCGCGAACGAGAACGGTCTGCTCGTAAATGAGTTGCCTATTCGACCGGGAAGCGGGGTCATTTCCGGATGCGGCTTTGGACACAGCTGAACCAAGACGGGGTTGTGCTGGAGTATTGTCGCGCAATTTTTGCTGCCGAGCACGAACGGCAGCTTGGAGCCGTGAAGCAAATGCTGCAGGGGTCACTCGATGCTCCAACACACGGAAGGCTCTAACGTCAATTGCGATGGTTGCCCGACCTGACGGCCACGCATGCTGATGGGGTGCACTTCCTGTGAAGTTGGATTTGGGTTGTGCGTCACTGTACTTTAAAAACGCAAGACGGGCCATTTCAGCATGATACGCCTCGTTGGCCAACCAGGCTTCACAATGACTACGCAAACGAGTCACAAGATAACCGTGAGACTCAATATCGGTCGATGTGCGGCGTGTGACAAACTACCTGTAGATTTGAGCTGGACGTCGACGTGAATCTATCAAGCTATTGCCATCTCCCACCCAACACCGCAAATCACTAAGAGGAGATTCATGATGACCCCATGTCTCCCGATGTTTGAGGAAGCGACGTTGCTCAGGTACGACCACTGCGTCACAAAAAGACCTCAAACCGCTAGATGTATTCTTGCCATCAACATCAGAGATGACTGGCGATAACTGTGGTTCTCGCAGAGTTCTTTTCGATTTTGCGTCGGCCGAGTTGTCGCCACTGGTGGCGGTGGAGTACGATGGTGCATCACCATTGCTTTGGGAGTGAGCAGTAGAATCATGACCAGTAATCCCTGGCCTGTGTGAACAAAACTAGTTAACGTCGGAATGTTGTCTTCAACATGTTGTGCGAGTGTACAGACCTGTTCCATTGTGATTTTCCAGAAGGTGCATGATGATAATACATATTGCCTTGTCCATCTGGAACGGCGTGCCATCCATCCGGGAGAGTGGTTGCCAGCGGAATAAAAGAGGGTGTTTGATTCCTAGCTGACATAATTAACTCATAGCATGACTCGTGTCCGCGCTGTCTGGCCGTGGCTGCGGGCCCTTCCCCGTATTGATTCAATACTGTCCAATCTGCGCCAAACTGTAAAAGGGTCCTGCGACAACGGACAAAAACTGCAAATGAACACCAGAGATGCAATAAAAATCAAGATGAAAATGCCTACCGTAGCACCGAGAAATTCCCGTTGAATGCGGCATAATGGAGAGCAGTGAACAATTCCTTGCTCTGAGCATCAACATTTGCTCGACTTGCCAATAACATCTGCAGACACTGTATTCGCCCTAGCTTGGCAGCTTCCATCAGTAGGGTCCTTCCACGACGTCTTTGACTCACAAAACGAACCATGATACCAAATGGATCAGCTACAATACTGTTTTCGACCGTGTCGTCACCAGCAACTGTTGGTGCCAGCATGGAGCAGGTTTGAATGATTGCGCGAAGTTTCAACGGATCGTCTGAAAGCTTCATGGCTTGGCTCGCAACATGAAAAGTTCGTTCCAGTTGTTGTCGCTCCTCTCGGCTGTATTGAGTTCCCTGGACATCGTTCACAGTGTCTTCTATCCAAGAAGCCACTGACTGTGCCGCTTTCGCGACACGCTCGTCTTCACCGGGCAGCACCTCCCCGAATTTGTCTAGCCTGCGTCCCGCAGCGTCCATCGTACCACGGTCACAGGACTGCCAGTGGTTCCACCATATTTATCTTGCAGGATCAAAACGAAACGTGCTGCACACACTGAGCTATTTCGTGCCGTGCAAAAGTTGGAGTTATCATCGTCTCACGAATCTCGCACCGCACGGCGTCCTTACTATGGCCAGCGAAACATCTCGGGACACTTACATCTTTATTGTCACGTTTTTCGTTGAGCAATGACACGAAAGTGTTCTGTTTTGAATGGTATCTCCAAGAAAAAGAAAGATGACCTACGACGCTGGTGTCCGTGTGGAATACCAGAGTTTCAGCTGCTATGCCTATAAGAACACCCAGCCGTGCCACACAGCGGCCACGGCCGACCCTCGGCGGCTCACACTATTTTTTCGAAGATTAGAACGGGCACCACGTCGGAAGTCAGCCGCTCTCACCCAATTCCTCTTTCTATTGCCCTCAGAACGTCAGTCACACGGAGCGCGCGACTCAGACCTCGCCACAGGCCGTGCGGGTGGTCTGCTGAACACATAAACAGACTGAGAGACGCGGACCAACAAACTAAACGACAGTCCGTCGACGAGCCAAGTTCAAACAAATCAAATACGAACGAACGAGCGAACGAACGAACGAATCGCAACAGTTACGACGTCGGCCGGACGTCGACGACGTCTGACCACAACCACAGAATCAGTTCAATAAACTTGAAAACCAGAAATTCAGCGAGTACTTCATGAAATACTAAGTACACTGATTTTCGGCTTTTCAATTCAACGCGATGTCGCTCTGCTGCTGTTGTGTGTTGTCACTCCGTCGACTTCACACGTCATCGCTCCATTGAGCAGCACACAGTGGAGCGATTCAAACAAACAAACACTCCCTCACAATCAAAACAACCACGAAACCGAACATCCGGCATTCCGTAAAATAGAAAAAGTGATTTACGCTCTTCGAAGCAGCGAGATGCATAACACTGAAATGTTTTACTAACTGTATTCCACTATGTTATTGAGTTAGTTGTCTGGCTGGTAAGATCTATACAGTACCTAAACTTGAAAACTATAATTACAGTTTTCTTGTTTTTCTTGTCAAATTATGAATTCTTCTGGTGTGTTGGAGACGGCATCAATCATCAATCATCACAAGTTGACACGGAAGAAGCGCATTGAAGTTCGCGGACAAACAAGTAAGTGCGCGCGCTGTCGACCGACTGACTGTCGACTGTCGAGGCGTCGAGTGCGTTCGTTCGTTGTTGCCGTGGTCCTCCGTTATTGTCTGGCTGATGCTGCCTCGTCCCTGTGTCTGGCGTCCAATGTCGGTGTTTACTCCACCCTCGTCGACGGACACGAGTTGTTTCAAGACTGCATCCTATGCCAAGAAGAGGGAGAAAGGGCAAGAGTGATCTGCGTCGTGCCCGATTTTAAAATCTACAGGACGACGGTGAGCAATCGGAGTCAACAGACATGGACTGTACAAACGCGTGACTTGCGTTGAACGTCCATGATTTTTTTTGCGAGAAAAAAAAAAGCTGTCTCGTTGGATCCACCAGCATGTGCTGCTGCCTTGGCGTGGCGCTGTAGCCGCAAACCTTGGCGTCAAGGCAAGAGTCTGGTGGTTGAATGGGGTTTGCATACACGGTGGCTTGAACACGCCGCCATGCTGCCACGTCGCCCGCGCGCGAAGTCACGCACCAAGGCACTCAAGGACGAGTTTGCGCGAGTCCTGCGTAAACTTCTAGAGGATTTGCGAGGATTAGATGTTCACGATCTATTTCAAAGACCAGCTGTTCAAGATATTGATTCTGATCTGGGGAAGTTGAAGTATCTCCACCAGGTCGACAAGCCAATGGATTTCTCAGTGGTAGCCACGAAACTGGTTTCCAACGAGTACGTTTCGTACTATTTGATGAATTGTTGACAAGGTTGGTTGCCACATTACGATTGCTCAACACTCACACTGTCTTTTCTTGCCGGGCAGATACCTTTCGTTCGAAGATTTTGTGAACGATTGCTCCCTGATATGGGAAAACGCTATTCAGTTCAATGATACCGGATCCTATGTGTACAACCAGGCGAAGAACCTCAAGAAGAGCTCCCTCTACATCATAGACAGTGTCCGTCGGCGGTTTCCGGCCATTGCAACCGCTGTGCGGTGTCCAACGTGTCGCACAATATTTTCGGAGGCGGGATTTCTTCCCCATTTTGACTCATGCACGGGTCGACCAGAGCCCACTGGAGCGCAGCACAATAGGAAGCCCTTCCACAGGGACGCGAGCAACACAGTAGTTCTTCTCGACGGAGACAAACCGACTGCAAGAGTTCGGAGGAGGTCTAAGAAATCATCGAAGGGAATTAGTCTGGTTGCTAAGTCGACGCCACGACAGAGTCCCAAGTCACAAAAGCGAAAACGCCAAATTCTTAGCCGCACAGAGCACGCTAAACTGAGCGTACCAATGAAGCGGTTTCTGCAAGAACCATCGCTCTCTCAGCTTTCCCAGAGTTCTGGTGTGTCCCAAGACACCGACTCCGGTGGAGAGTTGGTGAGTGTCGGGACAAGTGGTGAATATGACATAGACACAGGGCCGCTTCACAAGGCCAACGGGTGTGCTGACAATTCACAGAGTCATGTTGATAGTGCCGCTGCTGGCAAGATGAGACATGAACAGTTGCATTCTACACCGTGGCGGATCCAAGGCGGACCCGTGGAAGCAGTAGACCCTTGCCTCGAACCGACGCTTATGGCGTCGCAGGATTATGTTTCTGGAAATTGTGAAAGCCAGGTTCTCTCACAAGAAATCCCCACATGGCAGGGCGCCGTGACATTGCCCGAGAGAGGTGATAACAAGCAATTAAACGCACCAATTCGTGAAGCACCGAACCAAGGCAACCAACAGAGTGGCAAACAACCGCGGCGACCACACGAGATGGCGATTCGCAAGCCTGGCAAGCTGACAAAATCAGCGGTGGCTGCGTTCATAAAACGTCAGGAACGGAACGACCAGCGGCCTCTGGTAAACCGCGACGGAGACGTCGGCGGGGCTGCCGATGTATACCGCCCCCAACAGCACAATGCGCTTCACGATGGCAGGGGTAGCCTGGGATCTTCCTCACATCTGGAATGCGACGAGCAACATCGTGACCGCTCCCAAATCGATATCCTTCGAGATGATCGACGTGACACAGATGCCGCGAGGAGGAGTCACAGGGACCGTACTCTGCACAATCATGCAAATATCAGTGCTAATAGAAGGTCGACAAAGCATCAAGCGGCAGGATTGTCGAAAATTCGAAGTCGTCGCAAACACCTCCGTGAATCGAACACCAAGGATGAACGTCATCGCGTGCATAGACGTCACGGAACGGAGAAAACTGACGCTTCTCTTCGCATTACCGATAACAACGCTCCACCGTCCCCGCCTCCCAAACGCAATGAAGACGAGGCTTCAAATTTGCACACCCCACTTCCGACTCGCGTGAGCGGTGGATGGGAGGGAACCTTTGGACAAAGACCAACAACTGCTTCTACCGGATGGATCTCAGCTAACAGCCCAAGAAGCGAGACGCAAAAGTCACCGTCCAGAGTTGAGATTCCACGTTCGAACTCGGCGAAGTCAAGAACGCAACGAAGTCTGTATAATTACTTTCGCGTGCAGCCAACCCGAGTGAGATCATCATCCACTCGAGCACGACGGACATACACACTGAGTACTGTAACAAGCAGAAACTCGAAAGAGTTGCTCGATAGCGGAGAAAGCAGCGAGGGTGACGATATCCAGACTCATGTTAGTGACCGCCGGCGACTGCTGACAACCCTGCAAACACATCCAAGAAATCCTCGTACGCATGCTCCTTCCCTTTCGACGTCGCGACAAGCAGCGCGGAGGCAAGAACGAGCTGAAGAGTCGAGTGAGAGTGCTGAGTCGTCCGAGTCCTCTGATGATGATGTTGCGTCGTTAGCGGTGCACGATGATGGTCGTCGAAAGATTACACCCACGCGTGACCGGACCCCGAAGGGCAGGACTCCTCTTGTGCACAAAAGTACTGACAATGGTGCCGCAGCCAGCCCCATGCAACATAAGACTTCACGAGCGACACGCTTCGTCGAGGAAAATTCACAAGTGATGAGGGGTGTCACTAGAGTCGCTCTTCGCATTGGATCAGACGAATGCAACACTCAAGAGCAAATGCATCAGAGTCGATATTTGGATCTGAATGGATTGCCTGCTGGCGCGGAGGTGGAAGAGATCCAAGGGACCCTGATGGTTTCACAGTGGGAGAACAGCACGTGACAATGCGGAAAGCTTATTTTATGTTCCTATTCAGTTATTGTGTCAGTGTATTTCCGACATGGTATGGTATACAACTATTGCTCACGACGTCCCCCCAGAGCATGCTTTATCATTCTCGTTGCTGCTGCTTGGTCCACTCCGGCGCGACCTTTCGACCGATTTCGTCCGCGGCGTCCTCGTCCTCGTCCTCGTCCTCGTCCTCGTCCGCGGCCCCGTCCTCGTCCTCGTCCGCGGCCCCGTTCAGTCCCGTCTCCTTGGGGTTCAAGTGAATCAATATTGGGGCCCACATCCTGAGCTCCAACACGATCTGCTCCACATTTATGGCATTGGGTACGAGACGCATAGTTGTTGAATGTACAGACGGTGCAAGTCCAATTGTCTCCTTTGCCTGCCTTGTTGCTGTGATTTTTTTTGGTTCGTGTCGAGTTCGCCGACCCACGTTCCATTTGCACGCTGTTGCTCTTGAACGAAACACCGTAACGAGACCCTACGCAACGGAAAGTTCACTGTAAGGCGAGGGCTCGCACAAACCACCACCCAAAATGGGAACATACCGGTACCAATGTCCAGACGATAGCCCTCCTCATCAGTTCGTGAATCTGCAAGATACTGCGTGTCACGCCCAGACGTGGTTGCGTCGGCGTCATTGTCATAGAAACCTGATATAGAGCACAAAAGAAGAAGTAAATCGGACACAGCTTAAGGGAAGCTTAAGTCGAAACCAACAACAGGTGCATCGCAATGCTGACCATAGCGTTTCACTTGTTTTCCCTTCTTGCGCCCGTTTGCTTTAGCCATGGCATCTTGGTCCAACTTTTGCGCTTCAACCAGCACGCGAGTTGATTCCTCATACTGTTGAGTCCATGCCAATGCCTCGTCTCGACCCTCAGGCTTTTGTTTTGGCCGAGGAGTTTCGCACATGCTGCAATATGGCTTCGTTCCATGCAGACGAGGGACATTTATGAAGGTACATTCATTGCAGCGCCACGATTTTGATCGGGCAGTGGATTTTGATTGAGCAGCACCTTTGGCATCCACGGTGCTATCGAGGGCTGATTCACTCCGACTATTGTCGGGAGAAGACTCCGACGTATTGGTCGAGGATGACACAGTTGAAGCACGCAGCATCAGCATCGATATTGCATTCAAAACGTTTTGACTAGATCGGCCAGAGACATCCATGCTCGGGTCTTGAATCTTGTTCTTTAAAACTTGTTCCAACATCATGCGCAGAGTTTTCGTCAAAACTGCAACCTTCGGAGCGACTCTAAAGCCAATCCAGTTGCCCAAAACAACCACCTTCACAAAACAACAACTTGCCTGCTCAAGTACCATGGGAATATCTACCGCGATAGAAGCGTGTGACGTACCCCTTGCCGGTGATAAACATCTAATGTTCCCCCGAACAACAACACTGGGTATGGAGATATCGGTGTACAATCGCGAATATATACTTGAGTTGTGCGAACTTTTTCATGGAATATCATCAATCGCCCGAGCTTTTTTCCCTTCTCAGCCGCTTTGAAATTTACAGAAGTCGGGTGTATTTTCACCTTTGACACAATTGCAGTTGATCTATTGTGCTGTGCTTGTGCATCTTGTTGAACATTGCACGCACAACACACCTCGTGATCGTCAATGGTGCGGAGTTCAGGATTTCCAAAACGATCAAAAAGTGTGTCAGATGCCAACAAAACGTTCGGGTATAAACCGGCCACCTGGACCACAAATATTCGATCACTAATACGCGCAGCGTGCGACAAGTGCGACAAAGAGTAAATTGGAGGACGTACCAAAACAGCAGTGATCAATCCGCGGTTCTTCGCCTGCTCGTTGAATGCACCCAATCCGTCCGGATCATCAGTGGAACTTGAGTTTCGCCGGCGATCGCGAGTGCGTCCTTGCGACGCTGTTTTACCAACGTGTGGTAAGAATCCAATCTTTTGAAGGTCATCAATAAATTGACGCCGCATATTGCGCAACATGACTAACGTGGCCCGCGACAAAAAGTTAGCCTTCAAAAACGATTTTTCGCGCTTCGCGGCAATAGCTTCGCACCAACCATTGTATGCATGAATAACACAAAACAAGTCACTGTCTGTTCCCCGTGCGAAAGCTTGTTTTTTGGCGTCAGCCTTTTGACAAATCAAAACCAATCATATCAACAAGTTTATAACAATAGCATGCTTTTCAGTACCAATTCAATTGGTGTCTTACTTCGTCACGCTTGTCGAATGGAGCAGCGAACGGAGATCGGTAAGAAAGAGCCACAGCCACTGTCAAAATGGGTCCAAGACATCTGGTAGAAAATTTGATGATGAGGACAAATTACCGGGCAACAATCACTTCACAAAAATAAAAAAACTAACCGCAATATAGCTCCAAATATCAACATCTTTCCGATTCGTGGAGACACAGCAAGTGCTGCGAGGTGGAATCCAAGTGGAGTGAGATGGCCATCCATTGCGATATCACGATCATGACTGTGCACTAAGTCGTCAGCGGACAGTGACTGCGAATGAAACAATTCCACTCCTTCCAGCGCTTGGAGCCCCGTCAGCGAAGACAAAGCCTGGTCAAGTGCCGCGTGCGAAGGAGGATCTAATGCTCTCCGGAAGAAACCACGTACGTCTACCACGTTGAGCATCTTCAACTACAACAAACAGTCCATTCAACGGTTGGGTTCAGGCACAACAATGATAGAATCACGTGCTCATCCAGATGAACCTGCAATATAGTTTCGTCAAGCGGAACTCGCAGCATTTCCGGCAGGGTATATGCGTCCAGGGCGTTCCCTGTCGACGAACGACTCTTGGTTAAACATAGAATAGAAACATACATCATGTGCGGTCATCCACTACTCACATGTGTGTGTCGAAAACAAATGATACGCGGTGCCTTCACGGACACGACCTGCACGCCCACGACGTTGCTTGGCTGATGCTTGTGCAACCCAACATTCCAACAATGTGGCCATATTCTTGACGTTGTCGTATCTATTCTCCTTGACTCTTCCACTGTCGACCACACAAACACAGTCGTCGATAGTAATCGACGTTTCGGCAATGTTTGTGGAAATAACAATCTTCCTGACGCCACGAGCAGGTCGCACGAAGACTTTCTTTTGATCCTCCGTCGTCAGTGCCGAGTGCAATGGGTAAACTACAAACTTCGATCTAAAGTTGACGTGTTTCAAGTTAACACTTGACAACATGGCTGCGGTCGCAGGCGTCACGTACTGATCGTTGAAGATACTCGACTCCCGCAATCGGTTGAAAAGCTTCATGATTTCCATCATTCCGGGCATGAATATGAGGACAGCGCCCATTGGCTCCACCTAGAATGAACCGCACCGAAATCAGTACCGCAAAAAAAGGCACGGAGACACCCGGCCAACATACTTCGTGGATGTGTTCCAACAAAACTTCGAGCAAATCGTAGTTAATGACGGCCTCGTCAACAATGCTCAAAGAACGAATTGTATCTTTCGAGCAATTAGGATATCTGTCAGCCAGTGCGCCAAACCATAGCAAACGTTAATATACTGTGCATTGCTTTTGTTTCGACGACAATGATCCACAACATACAATTTTCGCAGTTCTCTTTCTGATAGCGCTGGTTGGATCATTGTGGAGCCATTTTGCGCATTTGGGCCGTTGTTGCCCCCGCGCTGCGAATGAGCTGACATACACGAACAGCCATGTCAGGTCGCAAGCTTCGATTCAACACACGATTTCATGGAAATGACCCAACATACCAGCGGAAGAAGGCAGATTACGTCGACTCCCCATCAAAGCACTTTTCTTGCGAGCGTAGTCCGAACCCTCGACAATTTCATGCCCTGCGTGCAGAAGTCAAATCCCCTTTCTCAAACCCTGTTCTTCCACAGACTGCAGAAAAGTGTACCAACCTGTTTTGTCGAGAATGTCTTCCAAATAAAACGGAGTAACCGGGAAAGTGCGGCCTACGACCATTACAACAGCTCGATATTACAACTACTCGAGGTCACAGCATGGCTTTGAGGAAGGCTCCCACCAGGAACGTTCAGTGTTGGACATCCGCCAAAGTACTCGCTAAACTTTTCGGCATTAATCGTTGCTGACATCAAAATAACTTTGAAACCGTCCCCGTCGTCAAAATCATCATCTTCAAACGGGATACCAGCAGCAACAAATTGTGCTTGCCGCCGACGTTTAGCCTATCAGCCAAAAGAAATTACAACCTATTGGTGGGTGGGTAGTGGCACGGACCAATGATATGATACCTGGTCCCGCTGTCGGTCTCGCAACTTTAACAAATCTCGAAGAAGTATAAGTAGCATATCGGAGTTCAAGTCCCTTTCATGAACCTGGGCATATTAAAGCATGAAGTAACTTTGATTTGTTAACGAGTCAAAATCCACGTTGCGCGCACCTCATCGACGAATATGTGACTAATCCCGTCGAGATTATTATTGAATTGTAAACGACGGAGCAGAACACCTGTAACATTGCCAGAAATTGAATTGACTGACTCACTAATTCACAGCTCATCGGCCACGTACCCGTGGTACAAAAAAGCAACCGCGTGTCTTTGGATCTCTTTCGTTCTAACCGAATGGTGTACCCAACAGACTGGCCCACTTTTTCACAGCGTCTTCAACAAAGAACAAATTTTTGTCACCAATGAACCAAACAAACATCGCCCATCACGCCAGTCATGGAGCTTACTCGTCAGCTACTCGTTCGGAAACACCAATGGCGCTAATTCTTCGGGGCTGTGTGCAAATAATATTGCACCGAGCTCCAATTTTATTGCGCATCATGTCCTCCAATACCATTTGAGGAAGCTGCGTTGTTTTGCCGCACCCTGTCTCACCTGAAAGAACAATGACTCGATTATTGCGAATCAGGTCCAGAATGTGGTCTTTCCGTTGATAGCAGGGCAACCCTTCACGCTGGCGCAACATTGCCTTGTAATCCTTTCTACAGAGGAACAACATGACAAAGAAATCTCTCACTATCATGTATGATAACAAGTCTTCACATGTGGAGCAAGACACAACCACTCTGGCATACCGTCGAATTTTGTCCATTTCCTTGCGGTACAGCTGCAAAGACTTTCGTTCAATCATCTCTCTTTTTTTCTTGCGCCGTTTTCTGTCTACAAGCAACTGTGCAGATTCCGCACTTGGCAGCTTAGGTCCTCCTTTTTCACTTGTGCTGGGAACCAACTCGTCCACTGTCTGCGACGTCGACGTTAGACTGTCATCGTCCCCGTCACCGAAGTAAACCTCATCGATGAGACTTTTCAGAAAATCGTTGGGAGCAAAATCCAATCCGTCAGGTGTTACGCCTTGTGCACCAGTGATTTCCAAGGCTGGTTCTTCGGTGACATGCTCAGCGGGCTCTGGTGCTTCAGCGCGTTCTTTCGCCTCTTGCTCAAGTCTCTCCTTCTCCTTTTGACGACGTTCTTCCTCTGCTCGGTCTAAGTGACCGTAGTACTGTTGATAATGTTTGTTCGCTTCTGCTTGCGCTTCGTCGACGCTTTGTTCACGGGCCATCTAATGTTTACAATCTTCGTCAGCATCACAGCGAGCAAAGTGGAGCAAGAAATTGTGAAATGTACCCGCGCGATTCTTTTCTGGTACTGTGCTTTGAGTTTCGCCTTTTGTTCGGCGCGGGATGGCCCTTTTTTCGCAGCTTTACTCGTGACTTTGGCTGCTTGTGCTTTTTTCCTGTTTGACTGGACGACAGCAACACGTTTGTTAGTCGAGGCAGTTGTTGGGGATTTGGTACTCATCACAGACCTCAATTTGAGCTTGTAGCTTGCGTGGATCTGCTGATGATCGAACTTTTTGACGAGCTTCTTCAAGTTCCTGTTGCTCTTTGAGCTTAGCTTTCAGCTCAGCTGCGCGTTGTCGTTCTTCTGCCTCAACAATGCTCAATTCACTGTCCAAAATTTGCTGTGCAACTTCGGTCACTTCGTCCACGATGAAGCTCAGAACCGCGAACAAACAAGGTGAGCCGACCAGCTCGGCTGCCTGTTCATGCGCAGATTGAAGCAATAGACTGGAACGCTCCGAGCCGGCTTTTTGGAGCAAGTGATGAGATACTTGAATCAGTGGCAAAGCCCCTCCGGGATAGCGATCGTATTCAACAAAAAACTCTACGATCACGTTCGATATGTCATTGTCCGGTTGCGAGCCATTGACACTCTCGTTTGCATCACCAATGCCAATGTGTGCACCCTGTGCGTGCGCGGAGGAATCGGCTGAATACTGTTTTAGCTTGGGAGAAATGTCCAAATCCAAGTCCACCACCACACGAATGACACTGTATTGGCGAAGAAGCCAGGGCGGTCGTATACTCACCGAAGTCTGTGGCGGTATCAACAACTTACGTGCATCGAGTGACATGTCCGTATCCGATCGGAAAAAGGTCTGGTCGTGCGGTATCAGCCTAACGTTTTCCTCACCATACATACTCTGCAATGCAAAAAGTTCATCCTCACGGAGTTCTGGATCGAACACATCCTCAACATCGGCCGCGTCCTATCCACAAGCATAAACTTTGAGACAGCAGTGTTCCCTCACACAAAACAAATTTTCACTGTCAACGACGAAGCGCACCTCCGCTTCAAGCTCGTCCAGCACACTTGAGGGAAGCATGTTGCGGAGCAGGTGCAGTCGTAGCGCCCATTTTAGCACACGGTGAGGAACTTCTCTGGGACAGCTCAACATTTTGTTAGAGCCATAGTCATGAAGTGGAAGACCCAAAGCTTTGCGTGCCTGTGGTACGTGACTCAACAGTGCTTCAACCGCTTGCAGTGTCGCTTTCCGTGACACGCCAAGCTCTTCTGTGGTGCTGAAGAGAAGCATCTGCGTCAATGATGACATCATTGGTTAACGGTTAAATACCACGGATCACAAAGAAAATATTCGCATTGCACAAATACAGACCTCAATGTGAAAGTCAAATCGACGAACAGAGATTGACGTCGTTCGCGCCGACAGTTCATCCACCAATTCATCTGTGAGCACCGGAGCACGACCATAGAATGCATGCCCCAATTCTTCGTCTGTGGTATTCAGGCATAGCCAGTCCAACGCGGGAACGAGGCCGACGTTTGATGTGTGCCGCAACGCCTGCATCACCTGGTCTTCTCCGAAAAGCAATTGTGTTGTCAAATAGGACAAAAGTTGTTCGTCAGGAACAAAGTCTTCGTCTTCGGCCACTTGTATGCCGCCATTGGGTGAGCCAGGAAGAGGCGAATCACTGTCTGTTTCGGCACCTTCCAAGGCGACTGCAGGAGTGTGGTGATTGCTGGCAGTTGTTTCTGTTGCACTGCACACCTCCCCTTCACTACTCCCAGGCGCTGGACTGTTGGAAGTGGGCCCATTCAGCTGCACGGGTGTCTGATCCACGGACACACCTTTTCGAACGAAGTCCAGAAGAACTTTTTTGTCTTTCGCCTGCATTGCCAGAACATCGACAATGGGACCGTCGAAATTTCCTTCCCGCTGGCGAATGAGTTGCTGGCGAGCCAACTCGCGCCTATCAGCCTCTTTCTCCACCCATTCACTGAAAGATAGTTTCTTTGCAGAGTCGGTCGCATTATCTTCTGGCACAACGTGCTTTTGTTCTTGGCGTGCACCACGTCGACCACGGCCTTTTCCACGACCTTTTCCACGACCTCGTCCTCGACCCCCACTTCGTGAGCGTCCCGCCCTTCGGTCACGGCTCGGCTTTTGTTGCTTCGGACCGCTTTGGTCTCGTGTCAGCCTCTTGTTTCTCGGCTGCGGGCGCCCCATGCTACATATCGGGAATGGCAGATCCAGACACGGTGATTGTCATCGTATTCGTGGCCAAGATTTTCTGGTGCACCCTTTTTTGTCTAGCCTCTGACTCTGAACCTCCGGGGTTGTTACGTTCTGCCACCTATTCTCGTTTCGCACGCAGGCTCGGTGCGCGCTCAGCCGTGACAGCGAACAACGTTCAGTCACACAGTTTACGTGTGTGTTGATAGCTTTCAAAGTGTACGTACAATCTGCGCTTTGGCATGGAACAACGTACGCATGTCACGACACTATACTCGTACTATATGTCTTCCTCCGTCGTCAATCGTATTGTTTGAGGTTGTTATCATTGTCTTGGAAGGAGCGGCAGACAGTTGATTGGTGCCCCTCATTGTCAATTGTGGATTGTGGATTGTGGCCCGTCGGCCCGTCCTCGGTCCTCCGTCCCCGCTTGCCGGCGAGCAACGTTGGTTGTTGCGCACTGCGCAGTGCGGTCGAGTGCTGCGAACGACTTCTGGAGGTCGTCAATCAATCCGTGCCGCGGTTG
>Ga0213839_1001228_pt1 | contig 17632 bp, 17 predicted proteins | sample SWPATP21_FD_160075 | JGI IMG/M metagenome (GOLD analysis project Ga0213839, IMG submission 160075) | Coastal seawater microbial communities from Marineland, Florida, United States - SWPA TP2 #1 | ecosystem: Environmental > Aquatic > Marine > Coastal | place: USA: Florida | collected 2016-08-14
CCCGGCACCGCTGAACTGCATGTAGATGCCGGCCCCTGCCGCCATGAGCACAGAGCCGCCCGCAATTGCCAGTGTGCTGACTTTGACCATGAGTCTCTCCGATCAACTGGTTAACCACCTATGATCGGGAAAGTGGGCAAACTTATGGCACGGGCCGGATTTTCACCCGACCTGTGCCGAAAACTTGTCAGACATAGGCCCCGTGGCAATGCTTGAACTTCTTGCCGGACCCGCAGGGACACGGAGAGTTCCGCCCCGGATCGCCCCAGGTCGACTTGTCGTTCTCATCGAATCCGACCAGCGGTTCGCCCGGTTCCACCTCGTCATCCTGACGCGGCGAAATCGACACCGGCGCGTTGGTTTGCAGGTTCATCATCTGCAACTGCTGCTGGCGCTCTTCCTCGGTCAGGGGACGGATCCGCGACAGGGTGCGGGTGACCTCTTCGCGCAGGCTGTCCAGCATCGACTGGAAGAGCTGGAACGCCTCCGTCTTGTATTCGTTGAGCGGATCGCGCTGCGCATAGCCGCGGAACCCGACGACGGAACGCAGATGTTCCAGCGTCAGAAGATGTTCGCGCCACTTGCTGTCGATCGACTGAAGCAGGACCTGCTTTTCGATCGCCCGCATGGTTTCAGGACCGAAGGCCTCGGCCTTCTGCGCCATGTATTCCTCGGCTTTTTCCTCAAGGCGCTCTGCGATGACCTCGTCATCCACGCCCTCTTCGGCCACCCAGTCGATGATCGGCACATCGATGTTGAGATGTTCGATGACGGCGGCATAAAGCCCGTGCGCATCCCACTGATCGGCATAGGTTTTCGGCGGGATGTATTGTTCCACGATCTCGTCGATCACCTGCCCGCGCATATCCGCGACGATTTCCGAAAGATCCTGCGATTCCATGATCTCCATGCGCTGCTTGAAGATCAGTTTCCGCTGGTCGTTCATCACGTCGTCGAACTTCAACACCTGCTTGCGCATGTCGAAGTTGCGGCCTTCGACCTTGGCCTGGGCCCGTTCCAGGGATTTGTTCACCCAGGGGTGGATGATCGCCTCGCCCTCTTTCATGCCAAGCGTCGACAACACCTTGTCGAGCCGTTCGGACCCGAAGATCCGCATCAGGTCGTCTTCCAGCGAGAGGAAGAAGGCCGACCGCCCCGGATCGCCCTGACGGCCCGACCGGCCGCGCAGCTGGTTGTCGATCCGGCGGCTTTCGTGGCGTTCGGTGGCCAGAACGAACAGCCCTCCGGCGTCCTTCACCGCCTTCTCGTCGGCCTCATGCGCCGCTTCGATCCGTTTGCGGATCTCCTCGGGATCGGCATCGGGATCGGCGGCGATGGCCTCCATGATCTTGAATTCGACATTGCCGCCCAGCTTGATGTCGGTCCCGCGGCCCGCCATGTTCGTCGCGATGGTGATCGCGCCCAGCTTGCCCGCGTCGGCAACGATCTGCGCCTCCTGCTCGTGCTGGCGCGCGTTCAGGACATTGTGCGGCAGCCCGGCCTTGGTCAGCAGCTCGGACAGGATTTCCGACTTTTCGATGGACGTGGTGCCGACGAGGGTCGGCTGACCCTTTTCATGCGCTTCGCGGATCACCTCCACGATGGCGTTATATTTCTCCTGCACGGTGCGATAGACCGCGTCATCGTCATCCTTCCGGGCTATCGGCTTGTTGGTCGGCACTTCGACCACACCCAGCCCGTAGATTTCCATGAATTCCTCGGCCTCGGTCGCGGCCGTGCCGGTCATGCCCGCCAGCTTGTCATACAGGCGGAAGTAATTCTGGAAGGTCACCTGCGCCAGCGTCACGTTCTCCGGCTGGATGGTCACGCCTTCCTTCGCCTCGATCGCCTGGTGCAGACCCTCGGACAGCCGCCGCCCCGCCATCATCCGGCCGGTGAATTCGTCGATCAGGACAACCTCGCCGTCGCGGACGATGTAGTCCTTGTCCTTCTGGAACAGCACATGCGCCCGCAGCGCCTGGTTCACATGATGGACGACGGTCGTCGATTCCGGGTCATAGAGCGACTGCCCCTCGGGCAGCAGGCCGCGCAGGTGCAGCTGTTCCTCGAGGAATTCGTTGCCTGCGTCGGTAAAGGTCACCTGACGCTGCTTTTCATCCTTGGTGTAATGCTCTTCCGACAGGTCCGGGATGATCCGGTCGATCGACTTGTAGAGGTCGGACCGGTCCTGCGCCGGGCCGGAAATGATCAGCGGCGTCCGCGCCTCGTCGATCAGGATGCTGTCGACCTCGTCCACGATGGCAAAGTTGTGCCCGCGCTGGAACATCTCGGACAGTTCGGATTTCATGTTGTCGCGCAGGTAGTCGAAGCCCAACTCGTTGTTCGTGGCGTAGGTGATGTCGCAGGCATAGGCCTCTTTCTTCTCCGCCGCGGGCTGTTGCGGATAGATGACGCCGGTGGTCAGACCCAGCATCCCGTAGACCTTGGACATCCATTCGGCGTCCCGCTTCGCGAGGTAATCGTTCACCGTCACCACGTGCACGCCTTTGCCGGTCAGCGCGTTCAGATAGGCCGGGAAGGTCGCGACCAGCGTCTTGCCCTCGCCCGTCTTCATCTCGGAGATGTTACCCTGGTGCAGGAAGATCCCGCCCATGAGCTGCACGTCGAAGGCCCGCAGACCGAGCGCCCGCTTTGCCGCCTCGCGGCAATTCGCGAAGGCCTCCGGCAGCAGCGCGTCGAGGCTTTCGCCCTTCATCGCCCGCGTGGCAAGCTCTTCGGTCTTGTCCTTGAGCTGATCGTCGCTCAGCTTTTCGAACTCCGGCTCAAGGTCGTTGATCTGCTTTACGAGGGGCCTTGTCGCCTTGACTTTCCGGTCGTTCGGCGTGCCGAACACCTTTTTGGCGAGAGTACCCATTCCAAGCATGATGCCATCCGTTCCGCTATTGACGTCGTTGTTTGGGCGGGTGTCCTTGTACCCCCCAACCGCAACCCATAGAACAGGCGCCAAGCGGGGGCCCCGCCAAGCCTTAAGGCGATGTAAGGGGGCACTCCTACCCTGTCAACGCTGCGACCCGACGCAGCCCTACAAAGGTTCTGAGATGACGCAACGATTCACCGCCATGGCCGCATTTGCCATCGCCCTCTCCACCGCCACGCCCATGCTGGCAGAGGACACCCCGACCGCCGACACCGTGGTTGCGACCGTCGACGGCAAGGAGATCACGCTCGGTCACATGATCCTGACCCGCCAGGCCCTGCCGCAGCAATACGCGCAGCTTCCGGCCGAGATCCTGTTCAAGGGGATTCTCGACCAGCTGGTGCAGCAATCCGCCCTCGCCGCCGCGTATGAAGGCGGCACCCCGAACCGCGTGAAACTGGCGCTGGAGAACGAGGAACGCGCCCTGATCGCCGCAGAGGAAGTCGGCAAGGTGCTGGAAACCGGCGTGACCGAAGAGGCCATCGAACAGGCCTACAAGGACACCTACGACAGCGCCGAAGAGGAAACCGAATACAAGGCGTCCCACATCCTCGTGGAGACCGAAGAAGAGGCGAAGGCCATCGTCACCGACCTTGAGGGCGGGGCCGATTTCGCCGCGACCGCGCAGGAAAAGTCCACCGGCCCCTCCGGCCCCAATGGCGGATCGCTCGGCTGGTTCGGCAAGGGCATGATGGTGCCCGAATTCGAAGAGGCCGTCGTCGCGCTTGAGGTCGGGGCGATCTCTGCACCGGTGCAGACCCAGTTCGGCTGGCACGTCATCAAGCTGGAGGAAACCCGGATCAAGGAAGCCCCCGCGCTGGATGCCGTACGCGACGAGCTGCGCAGCCAGGTGGAGCAGTCGGTCGTGAAGGCACATATTGACGCGCTCGTCGAAAACGCGAATGTCGATACCAGCGCGTCCGAAGGCCTCGACCCCGCGCTGCTGAACAATATCGACCTTCTGGAGTGATCCCATGGGTGGCACCCCCCCTCTTTCCCCCCTGGCCCCCGCGGCCTTCCCCGACCTGCCCGTCATCGACGGCGTCGAATTCGCAACGGCGCAGGCCGGGGTGAAATACAAGGGGCGGACGGACGTGCTTCTGGTCCGGCTGGCCGAAGGCACATCCATGGCGGGGGTGTTCACCCGGTCGGCCACACGCTCGGCGCCGGTTCTCGACTGCCAGGCCAAGATCGGCAGCGATGGCACCGGCCCCGCGGCAATCGTCGTGAACTCCGGCAATTCCAATGCCTTCACCGGGAAGAACGGCATCGCCTCCACCCGCGCGGTCACCGGCGCGGCGGCCAGGGTGCTGGGCATCGACGAGGGGCGGGTCTTCTCCTCCTCCACCGGCGTCATCGGCGAACCGCTCCCCCATGAGCGGATCGTCGACAAGATGGAAGAGATGAAGGCCGCCCTCAGCCCCGATGGCATCGCCGCAGCGGCCCGTGCCATCATGACCACCGACACCTATCCCAAGGGCGCCTCTGCCGAGGTCCGGATCGACGGGCAGACGGTGAAGATCGCCGGGATCGCCAAGGGCTCCGGCATGATCGCGCCGGATATGGCGACGATGCTGGTCTATATCTTCACCGACGCGCTGATCGACCGCAACGTGCTGCAATCCATGGTCTCCGCCACCTCGGACCTGACCTTCAACTGCATTACCGTGGACAGCGATACATCCACCTCCGACACGCTGCTCTGTGCCGCGACCGGCGCCTCCGGAGTGCGCGTGACGGACAAGCACACCGGCTTTATCGACGCGCTGCATGGCGTGATGCTCGACCTGGCGCATCAGGTGGTGCGCGACGGTGAGGGGGCGACGAAATTCGTCCAGATCCAGGTGACCGGCGCGGCCAGCGACGCGGATGCCAAGACCCACGCCATGTCCATCGCCAATTCCCCGCTGGTCAAGACCGCCATCGCCGGTGAAGACGCCAACTGGGGCCGTATCGTCATGGCCGTTGGCAAGTCCGGGGCCGCCGCGGATCGCGACCGCCTGTCGATCTGGTTCGGAGAGGAACTGGTCGCCGACCACGGCTGGCGCGCGCCCGGCTACAGCGAAGAGGCCTGCGCCGCCCATATGAAGGGCGAAAGCATCGACATCCGCGTCGACCTCGGCCTGGGCGGGGGAACGGCGACCGTGTGGACCTGCGACCTGACCCACGGCTACATCTCGATCAATGCCGACTACCGGTCCTGACGGGGCGGATGTGACCAGGGTCGTCCTCGTCTCTGCCGTCGCCCTGATCGACGTTGACGGTCGCGTGCTTCTGGCACAGCGACCCGAGGGCAAGTCGATGGCGGGGCTATGGGAATTTCCCGGCGGCAAGGTCGAACCGGGCGAAACCCCGGAACACGCGCTGATCCGAGAATTGCATGAAGAGCTGGGGATCGAGACCTGGAATTCCTGCCTCGCGCCCCTGACCTTCGCCTCGCACAGCTACGACGATTTCCACCTGCTGATGCCGCTCTTCGCCTGCCGCAAATGGGAGGGCACCCCCCGCCCGAAGGAAGGCCAGACCCTGAAATGGGTGCGGCCGCAGGCGCTGCGGGATTATCCGATGCCCCCGGCGGACATCCCCCTCATCCCGATCCTGCGCGACTGGCTCTGATCCGTCAAAGTTGATTCGCTGCACTGCATCATTCTGCGCCGCAGCACAATAGACTGTGTGCAAAATGCAAGGATGCCTAAAAAGAATTCAGAAAATCTTCATAATGTCTGAGCATTGTGCACAACTTCTAGTAGCTCGAAAATCGGATTTCCGGTAATATGGAAACAATTCTTGTGGGGAGAATACGACTATGCTGAGAACTATCACTGTTGGGTCCTGCGTTTCCGTGCAGGGCACCTATGTTGGCACCACCTCCGACGGTCGCGTCGAAGTGCGGGTCGGCAATCAGATCTTCCGTGGCTACCCGGTGTCGGGCGCAGCGGCGGCGTAAGCCCGCCAGGCATCTGATATTGTGGCATGAAATTGGGTCGGGATGGCAGCATCCCGACCCAATTTCCTTTGCACGCCCCTGCATCGGTCACTCCGCCAAGAAAAAACGCGCCCCCGAAAGGGCGCGTTTTGCAATTTAAAGCATCGATACGGATCAGAGCGTCCGTTCGACCTCTTCGCGCTCGAAGATCTCGATCACGTCGTCGGGGCGGATATCGTCGTAATTCTCGAACGCCATACCGCATTCCTGGCCCGACTGGACCTCGGCCACCTCGTCCTTGAACCGCTTGAGCGTCTTCAGCGTGCCTTCGTGGATCACCACGTCGTCGCGCAGCAGGCGCACACCGGCGGACCGGCGGGCGACACCCTCGGTGACGATACAGCCCGCGACCTTGCCAACGCCGGAGACCTTGAAGACTTCCTTGATCTTGGCATAGCCGATGAAGTTCTCGCGGATCTCGGCCGACAGCAGGCCGGAGGCCGCCGCCTTCACGTCATCCACCAGGTCGTAGATCACCGAATAATAGCGGATCTCCACACCCTTCTGGTTCGCGGCGTTCCGTGCGGGCGCATTGGCCCGGACGTTGAAGCCGAAGACCGGCGCGCCGGAGGCTTCCGACAGACCGATATCCGATTCCGTGATCGCGCCGACGCCCGAGTGAAGGACACGGACGCGCACCTCGTCGTTGCCGATCTTCTCCATCGCCTGAACGATGGCCTCGGCCGAACCCTGCACGTCCGCCTTCACGACGATCGGCAGTTCGGTGACGTTTTCGTCCTCTTTCGCGCGCTGCATCAGCTGTTCCAGCGTCGTGGCAGCACCCGCGGCGGCACGTTTGTCCTTGGCGACCTGGGCACGGTATTCCGCGATCTCGCGGGCCTGCGCCTCGGTCTCGGTCACGTTCAGAACGTCACCTGCCTCGGGCGTCCCGTTGAGGCCCAGAACCTCGACCGGAACCGACGGCCCTGCCTCTTGAACGCGCTCGCCCTTGTCGTTCACGAGCGCCCGGACCTTGCCGTACTGCTCACCCACGACAAAGATGTCGCCCTGGCGCAGCGTGCCGTTCTGAACCAGAACGGTTGCGACCGGACCACGGCCCACGTCAAGCTGCGCCTCGATCACGGCACCCTGTGCCGCGCGCTCCGGGTTGGCCTTGAGTTCGAGGATCTCGGATTGCAGCGCAATCGCCTCGAGCAGTTCGTCAAGGCCCTGCCCGGTATGGGCCGACACCTCGACGTCCTGCACCTCGCCCGACATCTCTTCCACGATCACCTCGTGCTGGAGAAGGTCGGTCCGCACTTTCTGCGGGTTGGCCTCGGGCTTGTCGATCTTGTTGATCGCCACGATCATCGGCACACCGGCCGCCTTCGCGTGGTTGATCGCCTCGACCGTCTGCGGCATCACGGCGTCATCCGCCGCCACCACCAGCACCACGATATCCGTCACCTGCGCCCCGCGGGACCGCATGGAGGTAAAGGCCGCGTGGCCCGGCGTATCGAGGAAGGTCAGGGTCTGGCCGCTGTCCGTATTCACCTGGTAGGCGCCGATATGCTGGGTGATCCCGCCGGCTTCGCCCGCGACGACCTTGGCATTGCGGATCGCATCCAGAAGAGATGTCTTGCCGTGGTCGACGTGGCCCATGATGGTCACGACCGGCGCGCGCGGCTTCAGGTCTTCTTCCTTGTCCTCGGTCTGGTCGATCACCTGTTCGACGTCGGCATCGGACACGCGGACGATCTTGTGGCCGAACTCCTCGACGATCAGTTCCGCGGTATCCGCGTCGATCGTCTGGTTCTGCGTGACCATCATGCCCATCTGCATGAGCGACTTGACCACGTCGGCGACACGTTCCGCCATCCGGTTGGCCAGTTCGCCGACCGTGATCGCCTCGGGCACCTGCACGTCCCGCACTACCTTTTCGCGCTGGACGGGGCCACCCATGGCTTTCTGGCGTGCCCGTTCCTGCTTCCGCTTCATCGCGGCAAGGGACTTCTGGCGGCCACCTTCGCCACCGGACAGCGCCTGGTTCAGCGTCAGCTTGCCGGAGCGGCGGCCATCGTCACGGTTGCCCTTGCCACGACCGCCACGATCGTCCTGATCGTTGCGCGTGTTGCGTTCGTTCGGCTTGGGCGCGGCGCTGCGGGCCGGGCCCTTGGCGGCGCGATCGGCCGGCTGATCCGCCGGAGAAGGCGCGGCAGCAGCGCGTTTCGCGGCCGCTTCGGCCTCGCGCTTCTGGCGTTCCTCTTCCTCGGCTTTCGCCTTCAGCGCCTCTTCGCGCTCTTTTTCCTCGCGGGCCTTCTGTTCGGCTTCCTCGCGGCGGCGCTCACGCTCTTCTTCGCGGGCCTTTTCCTCGGCTTCGCGCTGCGCGGCCTCTTCGGCCTCGCGCGCCTTGGCGGCCTGCACGGCCTTCAGGCGGCGTTCCATTTCCGCATCGGTGATTCCCGCCGGCCGCTTGGAGGGATCGCCCCCCGCAGCCGCGCCAGCGCCACCCTTGCCGGCAGCACCGGGTTTCGGCACCACGACCCGCTTACGCTTGGTTTCCACCACGACGTTCTTGGTACGGCCATGGCTGAAGCTCTGCTTCACGTTCCCCGACCGGGGACCGCCGCCGCGTACACCAAGAGTTTTCTTTCCGTCGCTATCGCTCATATGGCTCATATTTCCTTCCGGGCGGGACCCTCCCGCCACCTTCAGCCGCGCAGACCTTTGAGTCTTGCGGCTTCCTCTACAACTCTTTTGCTCAGACCGCCAGTTCCTAAGGCGGCGTGTATGACAGTTTCCCGCCCGAAGGCCAAGCCCAGCTCGTTTGCGGTCAGCCAGCCGATGAATTTGCCCCCGTAGGGCGTCGACAGCTTGTTCTTGCCACGCTCGGACCCGTCGCTGGCCTGGATCAGCACATCGGCATAGTCCTTGCCCAGCCAGTCCTTCACCTTCTCATAGCCGGCCACCGCATCCCCGGACTTGCGCGCCATCGCCAGGAGGCTCGTCACCCGCCCGACCAGCGCCGCCTCGACCTGATCGGTCAGGTCGTCGGGAACCGTCACCGCCTTGCGGGCCGCCCGCGCGAAATGCTTCTTCGACGCCTCGTCCAGCGCCTTGCGGTCGGCGGACACCCAGATACCCCGCCCCGGAAGCTTTTCCAGGACGTCGGGCACGATCACGTCACCCGGCCCGACGACGAACCGGACCAGCCCGCTTGCGGGCTGGACCTCGCCAGTGACGATGCACTTGCGTTCGGGACCGTCGGACCGGTCCTTGTTAACGCCGCCTCGCGTCATTGCGGCACCTTTCCGGTTCAGGCGTCCGCCTGAACCTCAACCTCTTCGGACGCCTCTTCGGCCTCCAGTTCAGCGGGATCGACCCAACCCAGCATCACACGGGCGTTCATCACCATGTGCTGCGCCTCTTCGAGCGAGACGTCGAAGGGTTCCAGCAGGCCGTCATCCTTGACCCGCTCACCCTCGACCGTGGTCCAGCCACCGGCGAGTTCCCAGTCGGCGCAGGTCGCAAAGTCCTCCAGCGTCTTCACGCCGTCCTCGGCCAGTGCCTGAACCATCTGGGGTGTCAGGCCCTCGAATTCAATAAGGCTATCCTCGGCACCCAGTTCGCGGGCACGGTCCAGAGCCGCCTTGGCCTGCGCCTCCAGAACGTCACGGGCCCGTGCCTGAAGCTCGTTCGCCGTATCCTCGTCCACACCGTCGATGACCAGCAGCTCGTCGATCTCGACATAGGCCACCTCTTCGAGGTTGGTGAACCCTTCGGACACCAGCAGCTGCGCGAAGAATTCGTCGAGGTCCAGCGTGTCCATGAAGAGTTTCGTGCGCTCTTCGAATTCCTTCTGACGGCGCGCCGATTCCTCTTCCTCGGTCATGATGTCGATGTCGAGGTTGGTCAGCTGCGACGCCAGGCGCACGTTCTGACCGCGGCGGCCGATGGCAAGCGAAAGCTGCTCTTCCGGCACCACGACTTCGATCTTCCCGGCCTCTTCGTCCAGAACCACCTTCGACACTTCGGCAGGCTGAAGCGCGTTCACCAGGAAGGTCGGTTGATCCTCGTTCCACGGGATAATGTCGATCTTTTCGCCCTGAAGCTCGTTCACCACGGCCTGCACACGGCTGCCGCGCATACCGACGCAGGCGCCGACCGGGTCGATCGAGCCATCGTAGGAGATCACGGCGATCTTTGCGCGCGAACCCGGGTCACGGGCGACGGCCTTGATCTCGATGATGCCGTCGTAGATCTCCGGCACTTCCATCTTGAAGAGCTCCGCCATGAATTGCGGATCGGTCCGGCTGAGGAAAATCTGCGGCCCGCGCTGTTCGCGGCGCACGTCCTTGACGTAGCAGCGGATGCGGTCGTTCGGGCGATAGCTTTCGCGGCCGATCTTCTCGTTCCGGCGCAGGATGCCCTCACCGGCGCCCACGTCGACGATGACGTTGCCATATTCTTCGCGCTTGACGACGCCGTTGATGATCGTGCCTGCGCGGTCCTTGAATTCTTCGTACTGACGATCCCGCTCGGCTTCGCGCACCTTCTGAAGGATGACCTGCTTGGCCGACTGCGCGGCGATCCGGCCCAGTTCGACCGGCGGCACTTCCTCGACAAAGGTATCCCCGACCTGCGGATCGGCCATGTACTGCCTGGCCTGCTCCACCGTCATCTCGGCCTGGTAGTTCTCGAGCTCTTCGTCTTCGACCACGGTGCGGACGCGGGTAAAGGTTGCGCGGCCGGTCTTGCGGTCGATGGACACGCGGATGTCCATCTCGGCGCCGTAGCGGCTCTTTGCGGCACGGGCGAGCGATTCTTCCATCGCCTCGACCACGAGACCGGGGTCGATCATCTTTTCGCGCGCAACGGCCTCGGCGGTTTGCAGCAGCTCAAGCTGGTTTGCAGAGGTAATCGCCATTTTCAGTCCTCCTCGGAACCTGTCTCTGTCTCGATATCGTCAAACTGGCTTTCATCCAGATTGCTGTCGGCCTTCCGCGCCTTCAGCATCTCTTTGATAAGCTCGTCGGTGAGAACCAGCTTGGCATCCGCCAGCCAGTCGAAATGCAGCCCCACGGTGCCTTCGGGGATGTTGATCAGAACCTCGTCTCCCTCGACCCCTGCCAGAACGCCCTTGAAGCGTTTGCGTCCGTCGATGAGTTCGGAGGTTTCCACCTTGGCCTCGTAGCCTTCATAGGCATCGAAATCCTTAAGCCGGGTCAACGGCCGGTCGATACCGGGCGAGGAAACCTCAAGCGTATAGGCATCCGACACCGGATCCTCGACATCGAGGATCGCGCTGACGGCGGTAGAAATTTCGGCACATTCGTCCACCTCGATCCCGCCGCCGGGGCGTTCGGCCATGATCTGAAGCGTCTTGGTCTGGCCACCCATCAGACGCAGGCGAACCAGTTCGAACCCCATGTCGGCGATGACGGGTTCGACGATCTCTGCCAGGCGGCGGTCGATGGCGGTTTTGGCGATAAGGTCCATGAGGATTCCCAGATCTCCGGGCACAAAAAAACGGGCGCGCGGCCCGTTGATGCTTCCGGTGGAGCGTTTCGGCCAGAGCCTCAACACGCCGCTGTTGAGGGGCATATAGGCCTGCCGGACCCGAATCGCAAGCGCAATATCGCAGGCGCATTCTCCCCCCTCCCGTCCGCCGGTGTCCCGTGCTATCAGCGCCCGACGCGAAAGGACCCTCCGTGACACAAGACAAGCCCCTGCTTCCCCCCGACAATTCCTGGCAACCGGTTGAGGACGAGGGCTTCATCCATCATGTCGGGCCGATCTTTTTCCGCGAGAACGGCGAAGATCCGCAATGGATCGGCTTTCGCGCGAGCGAGCATCACCGCAATCTCAACGGCGTCGTGCAGGGCGGGATGCTGATGACCCTCGCCGATCGTGGCCTGGGCCGGATCGCGCGGGCCCGGCATGGCGGCAACCCGGTCGCGACGGTGAACTTCAGCTACGATTTCATCGGCGCGGCGCGGCTTGGGAAGTTCGTGGAAATCCACCCCCGCGTGGTCAAGGAAACCGGCAGCCTCGTCTTCATGGAGGGCGCGGTTCTGGCGGACGGCGACCTGATCGGCCGCGCCCACGGCATCTGGAAGAAGCTGAAGAAGAAGCCGGTCTGACGGCGGCTTTACCCCATTGCCTGCGGCGCTTCCCCCAAAGGTATTTTTCACCGGAAGAAGCTCAGGTCGCGTCGCGGATCTTGCGCGCGACTTCCCGGTCCGCATGGGCCTTGGCGCGATGCGCCGCCATTTCTTCGGCCGAGCGCGTGGCGGGGTTGGAATAGTCGAGCTTCCAGCGCGGATCCTCTGACCAGATCTGCGGCGACTGCACCGTCGTGCGCGCGGCCGGCGCAGCCTCCAGCACGCGCAGCGCCAGATCCAGGGTTGCGGCCTGCGACACGGGGTCATGCGGTTTTCCGGCGGAATTCCCCAGCGGAAAGTCGGAGAACAGGAACCGCGGCGCGCCAACATGCTCCACCACGTCCTTTGCGCAGCCCATGATCACCGTCGGGATGCCGCCCGCTTCCAGGTGCCGGGCGATCAGCGTGACCGACTGGTGGCAGACCGGACAATTAGGCACCAGCAGCGCGGCCTCGGCCCCATCCTCCTGGCATCGCCGCAAGATCTCGGGCGCGTCCACGGCCATCGTATGCCGGATGGAGCGGTTGGTCGGGAGCCCGTGGAACCGCGCCGTCAGCGCCCCGAAGAGCCGCCCCTCGGCGGCGCGCAGCGCAGGCAGGGGGAACCAGCTGTTGGGATCCTCCATCGTGGTGTGATCCCGGTCGATCGCGACATGGGAAATCCGCAGATCGTGATCCGCCCGGACATCGCCGGAATAGACCTCGTAGAATTTTGCCGCAGCGTTGTAGGGCGCCCCCGGCCCCTGGTCGCCCTTGCCGGGCTGATAGGGCGCCGCGGTGGTGATCAGCGCCAGTTTCGTCTCTGACACAGGCTTTTTCAGTGCCGTGAACGGCACCTTCCGGTGGTGGGCCCAGATATACGGATTGTCGAACCCCAGCGCGAGATACCAGTCGCGGGTGCGCTGCATGTAGGGCACCGGCACGTCCAGCGGATCGGCCGTCATCCGCCCAGCGTGCCCGCGGCGATGCGGTTCATCGACCGCACCAGTTCCGCCGATATCCCCGGCTCCGACAGCGCATGGCCCGCGTCCCGGACGATCTGCAACTCGCCTCCCGGCCAGCGGGCGGCGAGTTCATAGGCCATGCGGGGCGGGCATATCATGTCGTAGCGGCCCTGCACGATAACGCCCGGAATATCCGCGATCCGATCCATCCGGTCGAGGATCTGGTGATCCTCGTCGAGCCAGCCGTGATGGGTGAAATAATGATTCTCCAGCCGCGCGAAGGCGCGGGCATAATCGCCCGGCGCCTCGCCCCCATGGCCGGTCGACCCAATGGTCGCCAGCGCGTTTTCCCAGGCCGACCAGACCCGGGCATGGCGCACCTCCTCCCGCAGGTCGCCGGAAAAGAGCCGCCGGTGATAGGCGGCGATCATGTCGCCGCGCTCTTCCTCCGGGATCGGGGCCTGGAACCGGGCCCAGGCTTCGGGCCAGAACTGGCCTGCCCCACCCTGGTAGAACCAGTCAAGCTCTGGCCGGGTCATCAGGAAGACGCCGCGCAGCACGATATTGCGCACATGTTCCGGATGGGCCTGCGCATAGACCAGCGACAGGGTGGCGCCCCAGCTGCCGCCAAAGACGATCCAGCGGTCGATGCCCAGCTCTGTCCGGATGCGTTCGATATCCGCCACCAGATGCCAGGTGGTGTTGTCGGTGACGCTGGCATGGGGCCGCGACCGGCCGCAGCCGCGTTGATCGAACAGGATCACACGATAGTAATTCGGATCGAAATAGCGCCGCATCGCCGGGCTGCACCCGCCACCCGGACCGCCGTGCAGCACCACGACGGGGACGCCGTCGGGATTGCCGCATTGTTCCATGTAGACCGTGTGGCCATCGCCCACGTCGAGCATCCGCTGATCGAACGGATCGATCGGCGGATAGAGGTACGACACTGCGCTCTTTTGGCCCGAGGACTTGTCCATTTCCTGCCCTATATAGGTTGAAACGCAGCATGACCTCAGGGAGCCGGAAATGCAATCAACCGCCCAGGGCACGATCGACCCCGCCGAGGTGGCCAAGTTCGAAGCCATGGCCGCCGACTGGTGGAACCCGGATGGCAAGTTCAAGCCGCTGCACATGCTCAACCCCTGCCGGCTGGATTACATCACCAGCCACATCGCGGCCGAATATGACCGCGACCTGACCGCAGAGCGCCCGTTCGAGGGGCTGCGCCTGCTGGATATCGGCTGTGGCGGCGGGCTTCTGTGTGAACCCATGGCGCGTCTGGGGGCCACGGTCGTCGGCGCGGATGCCGCCGCGGGCAACATTCCCGTCGCGCGCATCCATGCGGAGAAATCCGGGCTGGACATCGACTATCGGCATACCACCGCCGAGGACCTCGCCGCCGCCGGGGAATTGTTCGACGTCGTTCTCAACATGGAGGTGGTCGAACATGTGGCCGACCCGCTCTCCTATCTCACCGCATGTCACGACCTGCTCAAGCCTGGCGGGCTGCACATCTGCTCCACCATCAACCGCAATCCCAAAAGCTTTGCCGTGGCCATTGTCGGAGCCGAAGTGGTGATGCGCTGGCTGCCGCGCGGCACCCACGACTGGAAGAAATTCATCACGCCGGATGAACTATATGAGCTGATGCGCAAGGCCGGACTCGATCCGGTGGATCGCAAGGGGTTCGTCTTCAATCCGATCAGCTGGCAATGGCGCCTCTCGGATCGGGACCTGTCGGTCAATTACGTCACCGCGGCCCTCCGCCCTGTCTAGACCCGCCCCCATATCGCCCGCATCGCGGGGCCGGAGATCGCGATGATCGCCGCGCTCCCCGTCCCCACTGTCCTGGGACTGTTCCTGGCCTGTGCCGCCGTGATCGCTGTCTGCGGCGTGATGATAACCGGCCGCGCCGACAGGCTGGCCGACCGCACCGGGCTGGGCGAGGCGCTGGTCGGCGCGCTGATCCTGGGGGCGGCGACCTCGCTCTCCGGGACGGTGGTGTCGGTGACAGCGGCGCTCGACGGACGGGCCTCTCTCGCCTTCTCCAATTCCATCGGGGGCATCGCCGCGCAGACCGCCTTTCTGGCGCTGGCGGACATGACCTTTCGCCGGGCCAACCTGGAACATGCCGCGGCCGAGGCGACCAACCTGATCCAGGGCGTGCTGCTCATCGCCTTGCTGGCCCTGCCCCTCGGGGCCCTGACCGCGCCCGAAGTGACGATCTGGGCGATGCACCCGGTCAGTCTTGTCATTCCGCTCGTCTACCTCGGCGGCATGGCCGTGTCCCGTCAGGTCCGCGAAACGCCGATGTGGCGGCCGGTGGAAACCAGCGACACCCGCGCCGACACGCCCGAGGAAGAACCGGAGGCCGACACCGGCTCGACCCTCCGGCTGAGCCTGGAGTTCGCAGGCCTGATGGCCGTCATGGGCATCGCCGGTTGGCTGATCGCGCAGACCGGGTCGGCACTCATCGATCAGGTTGGCCTTTCCGCCTCACTCGTCGGGGCGCTGATGACGGCCGTGGCCACCTCCCTCCCCGAACTGGTGACGACGCTGGCAGCCGTGCGCCGCGGGGCGCTGCAACTGGCCGTGGGCGGAATCATCGGGGGCAACATGTTCGACACCCTGTTTCTCACGCTGTCGGACGCCGCCTATCGCGACGGGAGCCTGTATCACGCCGCCACGCGAGAGGATTTCTTCTGGATCGCCACGGGCATCCTGATGACCACCGCCCTGCTGGCCGGGCTGATCACGCGCGAACGGCATGGCCCTGCGAGAATGGGCATCGATTCGCTGGCGCTGATCCTGATCTATCTGGGCGCCATCGCGATCCAGGCGACCCAATAGACCCTGTTGCAGCCTATTCCAGCTTGCCGCGCAATTCCCGCAGGATCGGCAGGACGGCGCGCACCTTGTCGGGGCCAAGGTCGCCGATCAGCTCCTCGACCATCGGCGATATCGCCTCAAGCGTGGTGTCGCGGGCCAGCCGCCCGGCCTTGGAGATCCCGACGAGCTTGCGCCGGGCATCGTCCCAGTCGGGGCGGATATGAACATAGCCGGACCATTCCAGCCGCGACAGGGTGTTGGTCATCGCCCCGCGCGTCACATGAAACGCCTGGGCAAGCTGCGCCGGCGTCCGTTCCTCGCCCACGTGGGCCAGGTGGTTGAGCACCGAAAAATGCGAGATCTCCATCCCCTTCGGCATCACCTTGGACAGGCGGTTGCGGACAAGCTGATCCGCGGTGAGGATTTCGCTGAAAAGCGCGATGGCGAGGGCGTTTGTCGGGTCGGTCATGCGTCCAGCGTGAACTCCCGGTCGTGGGTAAGCGAGGGGACACGGCGTCGCGCATCCTCTATCGCGTCCAGATCGATATCGACAAGGTAGACCCCCGGCTCCGTCCCGGCATCCAGCAGAACCTCGCCCCAGGGCGCGACGACCAGAGAATGGCCGTGGGTTGCGCGGGCCTTTCCCCGGCTCGCCGCATGGGTGCCGCATTGCGCCGGGGCAACGACGAAACAGCCGGTCTCGATCGCCCGCGTCCGCAGGATCGGTTCCCAATGCGCCTTGCCGGTGACCGGCGAAAAGGCGGCCGGAACAGTGAGGATCTGCGCACCGGCATGGGCCAGGACCCGGTAGAGCCGCGCGAACCGCAGATCATAGCAGATCGTCATCCCGATCTTGGCAAACCCGGCATCCGCCACCACCGCCCGGTCGCCGGGGCGGTAGCCATCACTTTCGCGATAGGTCTCCTCCGGCGTGACCTCGACATCGAACATGTGGATCTTGTCGTACCAGCCCGCGATCTCGCCCTCAGGGGAAATCAGGAAGGACCGGTTGGCAAACCGTCCGTCCGCATCGCCGGTCTTGACCCCGATCGACCCGACGAGGAGCCAGACCGACTGCGCCATGGCCTCTTCGATCATCCCGGCCAGAAAGCTATTGCCCTCTGCCGGTTCCAGCACCGCGTTCTGATGCGACCGGCTGGTCGAGACGCAATTGGTCACCTCGGGCGTCAGCACGAACTCCGCCCCCTGCGCAACCGCGTCGCGGATCATCCCGCGCACCATCGTCAGGTTGTCCGACGGCTGGTCGGAGGACGTGATCTGAAGCAGCGCAATCTTCATCAGGCCGCCAGCATCGGGTCGAGCTTGCCCGCACGCTCCAGATCGTAAAGGTCGTCACAGCCGCCGACATGCGTCTCGTCGATGAAGATCTGCGGCACGGTCCGGCGGCCGGAGCGCTGCATCATCTCCTGCTTCTTCTCGACATCGCGCATGACATCGATTTCCTCATAGGCGACGCCCTTGCTGTCCAGCAGCCGCTTCGCCGCGTGGCAGAAGCCGCAGATCGGGGTAGTGTAGATAACAACGGGTTTCATTGGAGACTCCGGTTTGTTTCCGGGGAACCTATGTCTCTTTGACCGCCCGCGCCAGTGTCAGAACCGAAACCCCGGCCACGCCTGCCCGCATCAGGGCCCCGGTTGCCGCCGAAAACGTCGCGCCCGAGGTCATCACGTCATCGACGACAAGGACGGGCCGGTCGCGCGCCAGCGGCTGCCGCGCCGGATTGACCGTGATGGCGTCGGCCAGGGCGGCGAACCGGATGTCCCGCCCGATCCCGTCCAGCACCGGCGTCGCAACCGGGCGCAGCAGCA
>Ga0213839_1001229_pt1 | contig 17624 bp, 19 predicted proteins | sample SWPATP21_FD_160075 | JGI IMG/M metagenome (GOLD analysis project Ga0213839, IMG submission 160075) | Coastal seawater microbial communities from Marineland, Florida, United States - SWPA TP2 #1 | ecosystem: Environmental > Aquatic > Marine > Coastal | place: USA: Florida | collected 2016-08-14
GGCGCATCAAGTGCAACGGCACTTCAGATCATACTGACAAACAAGCGAATCCTGTCCGATTCGCCGAAAGCCCCATTACGGCATCTTTCCCTTTCGGAGGGTCAGCGGGCCTGTCGGTGATGTAAGGTTGGGGTGCGGCCTGCCCTACCAGTCGCGCGCCATCATGATGGTAAGAACGCGCATGGTGGTTTCTGGATTGTCGGGAGCCTCGGCGCCGTAGCGGAAGTCGGAACCGGCCTCGTAGAGGTCAATTTTCCAGAACACAGTCTCGCCGCGGATCGTCACCGCCCCGAAATCGTGCCAGCCGTCAGGGTCATTGTCGGGCTCGAATGTATCGAACGCACCGGTGGCCTTCACGGCTTCCGTCACGAAACCATCGCCGGCCTCGATCAGGGACTGGGTCACGACGAGGCGGCCCTGGATCGCCTGATCCGGGGCGATGCCCAGACAGGCAAACCTGCGGAAGGCATCGTTATGGGCGGCGATGACGGTGGCGTTCGGTCGGGGATACTCTGCGGGTTCGGCATGGCTCATGGGGCTGTCCTTTCGGGATGTGTTGAAACCACCAGACCCAAAGCCAGCTTTTCCTTTCACACGCCCTACCAGCCCGGACAGCCTCGGACGTCATGCGGCCTGTTCCCCCTGCCCCGCCTCCGACACGGCGACGAGATAGTCGCAGGCGCGCTGCGCGTCCGCCGCATGTTTGAAGATCGCCCGCTTGTCTGAGCGGAGCACCCGGACCCAGTTGCTGAGATAGGCCGCATTCAGCTCCAGCGTATGCGCCGAAAACCCCAGCTTCTGACCCAAAAACACCGTACAGAGCTCGGCCACAATCTCTTCGCGGGCATATGCCGTGTTCCCGAACCGAGCGTCGCCATAGCTTCGGTTCAACCGATGCCGGGGTTTCGTCCAGTGACCCAGCTCATGACCCCAGACGGCGTAGAAATTCCGCGGGTTCTCGAAGAGCTCGATCGGGGGCATGTAAATCTTGTCGAGGTTCGGGACATAACATGCTTCCCGACCAGAGAAGCTGACATTGGCACCGATTGCCTCGAAGAAGCTCTGCATATGCGGGATCGGTGCGCGTTCGGGATGAACTTCCGGTTCGGCCGCAGCGGGATGGAAGCGAGGGTCCAACCCCTCGATCTGATCGGCGTTGAAGACGCGGTAGGATTTCATGAAGGGGATGGTTTTGGGGTCTTCGGTTTCCGCCTCCCCGCCGTGGGCGCTTTCGACCTGTTCGCGCTCGGCCGTTCCGTAGTAGACGACCACCGACGATTTCGAGCCCTTGATGACTTTCGCATCGAGCTCGTTCGCCTGCCTCAACGTCATCCAGTAAGGCGAGGCGTATCCGGCCATCATGGTGCGCATGGTCAGCAGGAAGTTGTTGACGCCCTGATAGGGTTCGCCGTTCTGACGGAGCGGCACGGAACTGCCGCCGACGGTCCAGGGCTTGCGCCAGGGCAGCACGCCCCGGTCGATGATCTTAATGAGTTCGTTGGTGATCGATGCCGCGGCGTCGAACTTTGGCTTGCTGGATTTGGCCATGATGATCTCCGATGTCTGGTAAGTGTGCAGACCCGGAGGTACCGTTGGGGAAACACCCTTGGTGGGGACGGCAGGGTCCGTCCAGAACCCTGCCAGACCCCCACCCCGTGACTCTGGATCCGGCAAAACCCAAAGCTTGCTTTTACTTTTTTCATATCACTGACACGAAGTGCCTTTCGGCATCCGTCCAGCGGAAGCCCAGAAATCTCGCCAAGCTGACGCTAAGACCCTTGAGCAAGACACCGAATTCGCTCATTCAGTGATCCCCACGTGCCTCGGTAGCTCAGCGGTTAGAGCTGACCGCTCATAACGGTTAGGTCGCAGGTTCGAATCCTGCCCGAGGCACCACGCGGACATGGTGGAATGGTAGACACCGGAGACTTAAAATCTCCTGCACAATCGAGCGTGCGGGTTTGAGTCCCGCTGTCCGCACCAGAATCGGCCCCGCAACGCTGCAGCACTTTTCGAACCCTCAAAAAGGCTGGCCAACAGGCGGCCTGCAAAGACGTTCAGGTCAATAGGAGGAGCCATTTTCGTTACCGTGCTCGGAGTAGTCCACGAGCATTGAGACTAAGGAAAGCAAGTATCCGTCGGGCTCTCAGACGAAGTAGCGAAATGAGGTCTCGCCCGGCTCAGCGTCTCCGAACTCGTCAAGGATGCCGCCGACTCGACGCGCGAACGACAAAGTCACGGGCCACTTCCCACGAATATCAGCCGTATTCCAATTCATGCGAGTGAGATTCAATACGTCTTGAGCAGCCTCAGTCTTACTACCACCTGACTGCATTCGGATTTCAAACGGCTGCGGAACATGAGGGCCAGGATACGTACCCAACTCGGGCATGAAGCCTGACGTGAATAAGAAGGAGGTACCAGAATTGATAGTGCAAAGTGTTCCGACATTCGGAGGATAGACCCCCAGCCTCAACAGACGCAAACTGCTCGGAACCAGCGTCACGAGATCAACAATGGGGATGTCAGTTAGTGCCGCCTTAATACCCGCAAGTTCGGCGGCATCGAAATATGTGGTCTTGTGCATTACCACTCGTACCGGTGGACCACCCGCACGCGTTGCATATTCCGCCACGATATCTTTTGAGAGATCGTATGCTTGCTCTTCGGAAAGGTGAACATTGCGGCTCTGATCGGGTGTGGCTGGTACGCCATCACCCCGGATTGCAAATCCTTCTCCCTCGCTCGAAAAAGCCTGCGCCAAACTGGATTGAACAATGTGGCGCTTGGTTGTTCTCAGGTGATGGAAAGATATTCCAACAAAGCACGTCTCAGGCCCCGTTTGGGGCAATCGCCATGGAACTCCACCCGCTTTGTAGTAGACACCAACTGAAAAGTTCCATGCTCTGGTTGCAGCATCTTGACCACGAGGCGTGTCCTCAAGAAGGTTCCGGGTGACCATTTGTATCGGAAGCTTGGCTCTGAGCGCACGCGCTTTAAGTGCATGGCGCAAGTCTCTCTTCAGAAAGTCCTCTTCCGTCTGCTCGACTTCTTCAAATAGATCAAACAAATCAAGTTGACCATTGGCCCGAGACTTTCGAATTATAGCTGCAGCTTTCTTTTCCTCGGTTGTCGCGCTTCGCTCTACAGAGTGGGACTTCTTTAGAACCTCGTCTGGCATCGCCATTATGACCAAGTCAGGTCGATTGGAGTCGCGAGCGGCAAGGCTATCCAATGCATCAGCGTAAGCGTCCAGCACCTGCTCGAAGCGGCGGAATGGATCACTGATTGCGAGCGCAGTGCCGAGTTTGTCGCCTACCCCGCCCTCGTCTAGCCGAACAGTCCAACTGTCTTTAGTCACCAGTGCGCTGTGGAACGTCTCTTCGAAACCAGGAAACATCCGTCTCAGTTGTGTTTCGCCTTCCAAAACTGGGATCGGGTTCATGCAGCGCTCTAACCAAGCCCTAGTGAGATCGATCATCCATTGCGGGCCAATTATTCCGACGCCAATCTTCTGCTTCCTTGAAGCCGACCCAAAATGGAGGTCGAATGGCCCCGCCTGTGCCAGTCCTACCTTGGGATCCGAAACCGAAAGAGCACCACCAAATTGAAGGTTTGGGGGCGCCAACTCTTTGACTGACAGCTCTAGCGTCATTGGCCATCGTCCCCACTATCATCATCGGGAACATCTTGTGCTGCATCAACGTCGTCAATCGCTGCAAGATCTTCCAACTCTTGATCAGCCTCCAAAACCCTCCGTTCCAGTTCGTCCTCAAGGGTTCGACCATCACCAAATGCTGTCGACTTATAAGCAATTCCGGGGAACGCACTGTTGAGTAGTACTGTTGGCGCATAATCCGAAAGCGTGTTCCTCGTATCAGGTTTCAAGGCAAACACACCTTCAGCCTCCTCGGACAAACATGCCATCCAGAAAGTCACATCGTGCATCACACTTGGATTAAAGTCTCGGGCAGCCCTTTTTGTCGAAAGAATATTTATTCTATCTCTTCCTAAGTACCGGCGATTGCCGTCGCGAGTGAAGACGTAACCCGGGTTGATAAAGAGACCCCAGTCAATCCCAAAGGCCATCAAGGAGTATGTGAAGGCCTTATGTTCGTAGTAGAGAAGATCGTCAGAATCTCGCCTTGTACGAGCCTTCACAATGGTTCTCGTAGCGCGCTTCACGCGTCCCTGATAAGTGATTTTTCTTTCAGGCTCGTCGGTTTTGGGGAAGTGCGCCCGGCGACGATCCTCGTCAACAACCAGGCCGATTGCCCTTAGGTGTTCGTTCAACAGCTCATGCAGTAGCCTACGCATGATGTTCAAACCATTTCCCTGCTCAAAGAGCTCTGGGATTGTCAGTTCTTCGATGTCTCCATCGTCAAATGGCGTTACATAGTCACTTGTGATCCGCTCCAGATCGTAAAAACTAAAGAAGCGCCCATCTTGGACATATCCTGGAGGAACTGGAAGATCTCCGGCGCTTTTCCGAAGCCCTGATGCTGATCGCGCGGATGTACCGGCGTGCCAAATCTTTTCCGGCAAACCAACAAATTCCAAAAGATTTGTCGTGAACCGTACTGTTTCAGACTGATCTGCTACCGCCGTGCGAGTAATTTCATCTACTGCTTCTGGTCGGGCAAAAATCAGTACCTTAAACGCAGAATTCTGCTCCATCGGATAGAAATGCACATCACCATTATTGTCGATTGTGTATTGAAGCATGTCGGCTAGGCCTGAGCCGCGCCTTTCCATTTCGTTGCTACCGTAAAAGAAACTCGAAATGACTGGGTTTCGATAGCCCTTCAAAACACCCCGCGAACCTCCGCGTACAAGGCTCTCAATCGACTCTGCGCCGGTCCGTAGCGCGACTTCATCTATGAGACCCCCTGGACTTACCGTTTCAATCTCAGTCGGTGAAATCCTGATTTCTATTGGCGCTTCAACCGCATAATCCCGATGCACTAGTGCATTCACAATCATTTCATGGATAGCCAACGGATGATAGGGAGTTACTTGGCGGGATTTTCCATCTTTCAAGAGAAACGGCGAATTGAGGAGAGCGATCGTCTCCTCAAGTGTGTTTAGCTGGTTCCAAAGAGTACCACCAATTTCTCGCTCAACCAAAAAAACGTCAGCCTCGCCGGTGTCGATGAGATCAGCGTCATCGCCGAAGGCTCCGCGCAGCCATGATTCCGGACCTACAATGGTTAATTTGACCATTGCCTGGGCGAGGCGCTTGTTAGGAGTTCGAGCGAACATGACCCAAGCAGCGAGCGTAGGCGCCGAACTTTCCGGATCACCTTCAGTTTGATGCAGGAGCTTCTTAACAACCGCGCGTTCTTTGACCCAATCAGAGTTAAAGCGCTCAGGATAAGGTTCGTAGTGCTTGTCGGCGTACTGCTTCAACCGCTGGAAAAGAACCTGTTCATCCAGATCTTCGAACCGCCCGGATTGAAAAGGGCGCATGTCCAAAGGAAGAGAACTCGGGGCGCTGACCGGCCCAAGTTGTTTCAAGGGAGTCTGCCGAGCAACGAGTTGCTCCAGCAGGTCCGTCTTCAATAGTTGATCGAAGCCATCAATTGGAACCCGATTGAAGTTTGAACCAATCTTGTCCGCAAAAGATTGTACCAGAGGCGAGAGGGATTCGCCTATGCTGCGCTTCATATCGCACCAGAAGACCCCGTTTTTGAACCCATTTGCATAGTCAATTTGGTTTTCAAGAAGGTCTTTCATGACCGATGGCTCCATTCCGCGATACCCAACTACAATCAATGGGTGATCACGCAAAAGAGGCTTGATATGCTCGACGGTCTCTTGGTCCAACTTCAATACATCTTCGGCCAAATTCTTGTCGGAGTAGTGCTCAACCGATCCATGGATGTGGATTAACTGCGGGTTTGCTGGCGACGTTTTGAACTGGACCCAATCCGACGCAGTGCGGATCTTGACCAAGAAGGGCGGCACTGCTTCAAGAACGGCCGCTCGATCAATGCAATGATCAAAGTTTGTCGTTAGAACCGTTGCAACCCAACCGTTGTCTAAAATCCGTGCTAGCGCCCGATACCCCTGTCCGGGCTTCACACCACGGCTGATAAGTTGCTCGAAGAACTCTCTTCGATCCTGTCCAATTCCCAAAAGGTTGTCGATCGCAACAGGGTATTGGTCGGGGAGACCAACCCCCCGTTTGAACCAAGACTGCTGTTCAAGCCAAGGTATCCAATCAGAATCAACGACGCCTGGGTCCATCGGAGACCGACCATGCGACTTACAGTATGCCCACTTCGCTGCGCGGTTCACTGTTTCACCGGCCGCTGGCACACCGGATGTAACGGAAGCCCCTGCTCCTAGCAACAGAACCGGCTGGCGGTGCTCGGCGAGCAGTGTTTGCAGGCGTCCAACCTCTGCATGTCTAATTGATGATAGAACCTTGCTGTCCATCTGCTCGAATCGTGTTGTTTTGGTTTTGTTAGTTTATTATGCGGAACAAATTCAGAACATGCTAGACTGTTCACTGTCGCAAACCATAGGGTCAGAATGTCTTAGTCACTTTCCTTTGAGTTCAGATTTTTTGCATTCGCGTCATGCACATGACTTTCGGCGCCCAATGAGCGATCAACCGGACAGCGCCCGCACTGTCTGGATCGGCATGAACAGGCGCAACGGCTGATCTGGCAACGGGGTAAAACCGAACGCCTCGTAGTATGCTTTTCGGCGCGCCACGATTTCGGGGTTTCCGCAGTCGAACACATCGAGAAGGACGGCACAGGTTCCAATTTCGTCTGAGACGCGCCCAATCCGGTTGAGCGCATCGGCAAGCAATGCGCTGCCCAAGCCCTTTACCTGCATCGTTTGATCGACGCCGATCATGGAAATGAATGCAGCTGGCAGCATGCCATGCCTTGGCGCCTTCCTGGCCAGCTCATCAGGCATGTCTTCCGCAACAACCGCATGCATGTTGATCCCGTAGAACCCAAGGGTTCTACGGTCATCGTCTAGCACGACCCAGATCCGGACGACATCAGCCTTGGACCCCTTCTTGGCCGTCAACTTCAGGTAATTGTCGATCTGGGGGACACCACAGGAAAAAGCCGTTCGATCCTGGCTCTTGGCATCGAACGGCTCGATTGTGAACTTGGCGTCTACGGCGGCGTCAGTCGGCATTCGCGATCAGCGTCTCGCGCAATGCAAAAGCCTGCTTCAGCCGATTATTCGGCTTCGGAGGATTTTCGAGCGCGCCAAAGAACGCAGCACGATCCGCCTCGCTCTCCAACGCCGTCAACTTATGAGCTTCAATCGTCGTCTGCGCGGCCTTGTATGCAGCGCTCACAACAAAGGAGCTTACCTCAACACCGCTCAAGGTTGCTGCGCGACTGATCGCATCCTTCACCGAAGGCTGTGTACGCGCTTCCAGCCGAGCGCTCTTGGGCTCGTCGACAGCGACAGTGCTATCCTCAAACGCCAACATGGTTGCCTCCTTGATCCGAAACGACGTCAAGCGGCAAGATGCCACTCACACGCAGCTATGTACGGCATATCGTCGTACATGTCAAGTGTACGGCGAATTTCCGTACGCTAAAACAAAGCCTGACTAACACGTTCTCTGGGCGAGAGGCAAACTCACTTTTCTCGAACGGTCGTACCCGGGTTCGCCTTGCCATGCTTTGCCGTCACGAAGCGCCCGGAAATTGCGCTCCGATAGCTGCCACCGGTAGAACCACTCTTGCCAGGCGCTTCTTTTACCGTCGTGCGCGGATGTGACTTCCCATAAGCCTTTGTCACGTACCGCCCCGATTTCGCGCCGCGATAGCTCCCGCCGTTGCCTTTGCCTGCCATCTGAATTCTCCTTCTCAAGTCTGGCGTGTTATTGGGTCCCTCCGAGGCGGAGGGCTGGTTGGGTTCCAAACAAACCGAAGAACCTCCGCTGGAGGCCTGCGGGTCTTCATTGCAAAATCCAGTAGCTCAGAACCGGAGGTGTTCTTCTGGTCAGATGACCGACAGCACTGGGCGTATTTCCCGAATGGATGTTCACATCCGCAAAACTCATCGTCGCCGAGTTCGAGCAGTCTCTCAGCTGCAATCGGCACAGATTGCCGGCCGGGCCATTTTCCGTATTTCTCGAGGTAGAGATGCCGCACGGCCCAGAGGCTATATAGGTCGAGCAGTCCGGTCACCGAACCGCCGGGAAGCCATGTCTTGTCTCGCGGCTCGAATGCGCAAATCGAGCCATCGGGAAAATTCGTATGCCTCGGCCCGATCCATGTTTTACTGACAGCAGTGGTCCAAAAGCCCCAGGCTTGAACCGGCCTTCTGGTGGTATAGGGAAGTTGAATGGCAAATGCGGCTCTTCTACCTAGGCCTTCGATCAGATCGCTCTCAGCGAAGAGCCACATCTGCCTTTCTTGAGGAAACGCGAGCAGACCCGGGTACGCGTCCCGGCATTCCCCTATGCCTTCCGCATAGCGAGACCGTAGTCCTGGCTGGACGAACGGTGCTCCGGAATCGGGCGCCCGGGATTGTCCGGTCGTCCCTTGCCCTCCGGCGGTCCGTTCCCACGGTCGGGTTGCGGATCGTGTCGATTGGTGCCGTGCATCAGCTATCTCCTGGCCCGAAGGTTTCAAGACAACCGAGGAGCTGTCGGGCCGAATGACCCCCCGATTGAACACGGTCGGCAGGATGCCAGCGTCGAGGCCCAAGCCGATGGCCTTCAGGTCGTCCTCGATGCTCTTCCTCATATTGAACCGCCCCATTTGCCGCAGTGTCTGTGCTTTACGGATTCGCAACAGCGTTGCTATAATGAAATCCTGAAACAACACATACGGGGCCAAAATGAAAATTGCAAGAGTCGAACACCATGCCTAGTGTGCAATTCGACGGGAACGGCTTCTACGCCGCGTTGGACGCGGTACGGGAGGAACGGAAGCTCACCTGGAGAAAGGTTGCAGAACAGTCGGGGGTGAGCGCTTCATCGCTCACGCGGATCTCGCAAGGGAAGAGACCGGATGTAGACAGCCTAGCATCTCTGTGCTCATGGGCGAAACTGAGCGCCGACGATTTCATGCGCGCGCACGACAGCAGTCAGAATGGCGAGCCCTCGTCGTTGACCAAAGCACTGATGTTGTTCCGCGCAGACCCAAACTTAGGAAAAGAACAGGCAGACGCTCTCGAGCGCATCATTCAATCCGCATATGAGGGCCTGAGGACGCACTGATGGCACTAAGGCGGGGCTTCAAGACCGATGCGGAATGGTACGCTCAGGATGTTCGACGCGAACTCGGCATCCCTGAAACCGGAAAACTGTGCCCATGGAGCCTCGCAAAACACCTTGAGCACATCGTTGTTGATCTTTCGTCATTCCAGAAAGAGCACCCACTCGACGTCGCACGCCTTCGGCAATGCACAGGCGCAAAGGGATTTTCTGCAGTCACCATTCACAAGGGTACTGCACGGCTTGTGATCTTGAACGATGGCCACGAGAAGCCACGTCAAACGGCGGATCTTGCTCACGAACTGGCACACGGACTCCTTCATCACGTCCCGCTGCCTTTGAGTGATGAAACTGGTGTACGCATGTTCAATGCCCGAGATGAAGAGGAGGCGCATTGGCTGGGACCAACCCTGTTGGTTCCAGGTCCCTCCGCCCACGCGATTGCGAGACAACGCCTTTCGATTGAAATGGCGGCAGCGCAGTATGGTGTGAGTAAGGAGTTAATGCGTATGCGGTTGAAAATATCTGGCGCGTTTAAGCGTGCTAAAGCGGCAGGCTGGCGTTGACGTCTTATCACGTCCTCGCATAAACCTCCGCCTAGCTCGAGCTGTCTCGATCGAGGCTTTCAAATGCCTCGTATAAGGATAGGGATCGCCTGGGCAGGGTAGCCAACATCTCATCGACATCGAGCGCATATCGGTTCAGTAGGAAGGTGTCAGGTTTTCGGCGGATCTCGTAAAATTTCACCGTCGTGGGCCGATCTTCCAACGCCCTAACGACAGCATATTTGACTGCCAGCGGGCACCTCATCCCGAAGACAACCTCCTCCAATTCGATCGGAGAGTCCTGTGCACCACGTCGACCGATAAGCCGCCATTCTTTCTCGTAGCGCCAGTCCTGAGCTTTCTTCAGAAGCACAGCGTCGTCGACGACCTGGCGGGCGCCGCGATCACCATCTAACATCGCGAGAACCATACTGGCCGCGACCATACTGCTGCCACCGTACTTGATCTTGAAGACCTTGTTGGCGGCTTGTTCGGGCAGCGAGTACCCTATGGCGAGGCCTCGGTGCTGATCGCCGTAGTGGCTCCACATCAATGGACAATTATTGCGTTCGGCAAGGGACACGATGCCACCATCGTATCGACGGAGCAGTTCTTGCTGGATGGCTTGACCGAGAAGGAAGGCAACCGGGTTCTCCAATCGCAGATCGGGATCTGTCGCGTTGTACCGGATATTAGAAATGATCTGCTCCGCCTGACGCCGGCTAAGCTTTAAGATGTGATCACGTGTCTTCGGCCCCCTGTATCGTATCGTCGAAGCTGCCGCACTCAACTCGCCGTGCACGCGATGCTCGATCAGTTTGATCAGCATGGTTTCCAACTGATCTTCAGCCAAATCGATCTCGATGCTTGGCTTCGTGTCCAAAGGATCGTTGAAGGTACTGGGGTCAGCGAAATAGAGTTGGTCTTCGACCAAGCCGCTGAGCGTTCTGTCCGAAAACGCCCGATACTTGTAGAGTCGACGGGGGGTTTTCAACTACTTTCACCTCCTAGTTCGAGCTCCGGCAGGTCCCGTAAACTCTGCAGGTCGAACGTCACCAGAAACGTTTCGGTCGTCACGAAGGTATGCGGCGCTCCGGGACGCGGCGACCTGGGTCCGCTCGTAATCAGATCCTTGTAGCGCAGCCGGGCCAGCAGATCGCGGCTCACCTCCTTGCCGAAGATATCCGCCAGGCCCGCCCGGTCGATCGGCTGGTGATAGGCGATGGCGCAGAGCACCCCCATTTCCATCTCGGTGAAGGCCAGCGACTGCTCGCAGAGATCGGCCGCCGCCTTGATCGCCTCGGCGAACTGCGGTCGCGTCCGGAACATCCAGCCACCGGCTACCTGCGTGAGTTCATAGGGGCGGCCTCCCAACTCGGCCTGAATATCCTCGATCAACAACTCGACCGAGGCCCCCTGCCCCACCACGCGCGCCAGATCCTCGCGCCCGACCGGCGACGCACTTGCGAACAGAACCGCCTCGATCCGCCCCATCCATTCGCGCCAGCGCAACTCCGGCGGCAAGTCGTCCAGCTCCCGGTCAAAGGCAGCGCCGCCCTCATCCGCCGGTTTCCGTTTCCTGGTCGCTGTCGTCATGATGCGATCCCGTAGAGTCGGAAACTCGGCCGTCCGGTCAATTCCCGGGCCACGCCCAGCTCGACCAGCCGGTCGCAAAACCGCCGCGCGGCGCGATCGGTCATCGGAATCGAGGTCCCGCGAATTCTTGGAGACAGCACCGACGCCGGGGCCACGGCATCCTCGGTCAGGAACAGGTCAACCGCTGCATCTGACCCTTTCGCCCGCAGCTTCGGCGCAACGGTGCGAAGCGTGTACGCACGACGGGCAAGGTCCCGCGCCAACCGGATCGACTCTTCGATAGCCTCGAGGATTCGCACCTCGACTGCCAGATCGGCCCCCTGCCCTTCTGCAACTAGGTCTCGCAGCGCCGCCTTTGTCATCCGCTGCGCTAACACCGGCAGCAGGGTTCTCCGGTTTAGCGCCCGCGCCAGTACCAAATCCGACAGAAGGCAGGCGGTCCGTTCAGCCCGGTCGTCGACCTCGAGCACGGCGCGCAGAGTTGCGACGCAACCCGACAACGGACCATGGGTCCGTGCGCGTTCCAATCCCACGTCAAGCCATGCACCCACCTCGCCCGCGAAGTCCAGACCAACTAGGTCGACGATCTCACCAGTCCCGCTCACCCGAAGCCGCACGGCCTCGCGCCAGAAGGCCAGCAGATCGCCATCCGGGCCCCGCGCCTCGCCTGGCGGTGCTAGGTGATAGGCATCGCGGATGTCCGCCTCCCTCGCCAGCCGCCCTTCCAGTTTCGAGGTGACCGTCGCCGCACTCAGTGCCAGCCGGTTGGCGAGCAGTTTCACGGGCACACCATGCCTGGGATCACTGATCAGCTGATCGAGCACCGTCAGCGCCGCCCCCGACCGAAAGGCCACAGTTTCAAGGGTTTCGGCACGCCTGGAGGTGACCCAGCCCGGCAGCTGCGGTAGGGTGTTCAGGTCGTCAGAGATGGTGGCGGGCTGATATGTCATGCCACAACACTAGTCTCTCGCGGCGCTTTCGTCCACAATATGATGCGCAAACCGCCCCGCTATGTCGCGCGCAATTACGTCCAATAAGTTTACATTATCGGACATGAAAAGATATGCTCCGCGACATGTCAGAAGATCACGAGAAATCGAGCTCAGAAGCACCAATCGGGTCTTCGTCCAGCGAGGACAACGAGAGAGATTGCTCTGACGTCGAGGATTTGACCCGCCTCCACTTTGGGATCGGTTCACACCCCGTCGATCAGGATGTCCATGGCGCGCTTCAAAGCGTCGCGGTGATCGGCCAGAGATCCAACTTGGTCCCGAAGCTCCGCGCCCGGCACCGCGGCCAGTTCCTGAACCCGCACGATCAACGTCGTCCCTTCAAAAGCGACAGCGGGCGTGAGACCCGGAAAGGCCACATACCGGCTTGCCTCGCGCAATGGCGCCACGATACGAGAGGCGTCAATGCCGATCAGATCGGTTTGCAAATCAACGACAAGTTGGCCACCCTTGAGGCGATACAGATCGAACTGTGCCATACCAAGTGGTCCTCAGAAACTGCGGAAGGCCGCGAGGGGCAAACCTTCCTTGGCGATCTCTTCGGCATAGGTGTCGATTGCGGGTTGGTTCGCCTCTCGCCAAAGGCGGTTGCGTTCCACCTTGGCGGCTTTGATGATCGCCGCCTCGGCCAGCCGCGACATGTTGAGGCCAAGCGCCCGCGCCGATTCCGCGACATCGGCGTCGAGGGTCAGATTGACTTTCACGCGGCCCACAGAGACCTCCCGGAGAATGCGTATGGATGAGGAGTATAAGTCAGGTGCAAGTCCCGATCAAGACAAGAGCGACCGGATCACACTCCCCGCCTCTGTGGCCAGTTCCGGCACACTTGACCGCCTCGTCGACACGGCCCGCGACTATGCGCGCTCCGCGGCCTCGGAGAACACACTCAAGGCCTATGCGAAGGATTGGGAACATTTCGCGCGCTGGTGCCGGATGAAGGGCACCGAGCCGCTGCCGCCCTCCCCCGAGATGATCGGACTGTATCTCGCGGATCTGGCGTCCGGGTCGGGCCCCTCCCCTGCCCTATCGGTCTCGACCATCGACCGGCGCCTGTCGGGTCTCGCCTGGAACTACGCGCAGCGAGACCTCACCCTCGATCGCAAGAACCGCCACATCGCCACCGTTCTGGCGGGGATCAAGCGCAAGCATGCGCGCCCACCGGTGCAAAAGGAGGCGATCCTGGCCGAGGACATCCTCGCGATGGTGGCCACCCTGCCCTTCGATTTGCGAGGCTTGCGGGATCGGGCAATCCTGCTTCTGGGCTATGCCGGAGGTCTGCGCCGCTCGGAAATCGTCAGCCTCGACGTCCACAAAGACGACACACCAGATTCTGGCGGTTGGATTGAGCTCTTCGACATGGGCGCCCTCCTGACCCTCAATGCCAAGACCGGTTGGCGCGAGGTCGAGATCGGCCGCGGCTCGAGGGATCAGACTTGCCCCGTGCATGCTCTGGAACAGTGGTTGCACTTCGCAAAGATCGACTTCGGCCCTGTCTTCGTCGGCACATCTCGCGATGGCAAACGTGCTTCGGAAACGCGGCTGAACGACAAACATGTGGCCCGCCTGATCAAGCGCACGGTCCTGGATTCCAGCATAAGATCCGAGCGGCCCGAGAAAGAGCGCCTGGCGCTGTTCTCAGGTCACTCGCTGCGCGCCGGCCTCGCCAGTTCAGCCGAAGTGGATGAACGCTATGTCCAGAAACAGCTCGGTCACGCCTCCGCCGAAATGACCCGCCGCTACCAACGCCGCCGCGACCGGTTCCGGGTGAACCTTACCAAAGCCGCCGGCCTCTGACCCCCAGCCCCATCACGCGGCCTGCCCGCTGAGCCTGCCATAGAAGCTACGCTCGAGGTGCAACTCCCCTGCCCCTGCTTTCTCGACCATGCCGCGCAGATATCCGCCCGGCGAGGAAACTTCTCCCGCGCTGTGCTTCTCGAAGACAAGGGCAAACGCTGCCGTTGCCACCTGAGTGCCCATTCGGTCTTGCGCCACGTTCCAGGCATGTTCCGAGATCCCGATCATTGGCCTGAGTTGCCCCGCAACCCGGTGCAAATCGCCCCAATCCTTCAGGAACCCGCCCATATTGCGGGCCCAAGATGCAAACTCCGGACAGGCTTGCATGATGGTTGGCAGATCCAGCGCCGTGCGCTTCTTGCGCACCTCGACAACCCAGTCTTCCAGCTCCCTATCAACTTGATCTTCGGGCTGGGCATTGGGCACCACGGCCGCCGCTTCCTCTTTTTCTGAGGAATTACGTATTACAGGATTAAGTTGGTTTGTAATTAGTATATGGGGGTCGGAAATGACCTCCCTGGGGTTCATTTCTTGAGTTTTCTCAGAAACTTGTTCCTTAGTTTGCTGCATATTTTCCACAGGCTCAACCGCCTGAATTGCCTTGAGATAGGCGGCTTCAACACGCTCCTGAAGCTCCTTGAACCAGGTCAGCAGCCGTGCCAGTTGATCTGAGGCTTCATGGCGGCGCGGAAGCCGATCCAGAAGCTCATCAAAGAGGCCCGTGAACTGTGTCCAGGGCCCGCGCAACGCGCTGCTGACTGCGGCTTCGATTCGTGCGCGGATCATCCGGCGGGCGACCGTGATTTGACGCTTCAGACGCTGGCAGAGCTCGCGTTCGGCCTGCAACTCGGCATGAAGCTCCTCGAACTCAAGGGCGCGAGCCGAAAGCGGCGACAGATCGAAGCCATAGGCCTCGACGATGCGGCCATTGGCGTCTCTGCGGCCCCACCGCTTGCCATTGGGGCTGTCCTGGAAGGAAATCACACCGAGCTCGGCCAGTCGCCGCGCATGGCGCTTGAGAGCAGAGAGCGAAAACCCGGTCTGCTCCATCAGATAGGCGTTCGACGCCCAGACGATCGGGCGCTGCCCCTTTTCCCAGTCCTGGGCCTGGGTGAATGCCCCGAGCGTGTCGAGGAGCATCATGTCTCCGGCCTTGAGGCCGATGTAGGCCCCTACCCGCTTCACGGCCACGAAGGCCTGCGTTTTGGGAATGGCTACCTGTTCACCGGCTTGGGCAAGCTGCTCTGCGATGCCAAGACCCGGTGTCGGCTTGCGCCAACCTGTATGTTTCATGCCTGTTTCTCACCTCCAGTTATGTGGAGGCAAAAGAAAGCCGTTCGCCGAAGTGGCGTTCTTGTTGACAGTGATTCGCGGGAGAGATATCTTCTAAGCGACCAAACTTTTCAGATTAGCTCTCAGGCCACGCTGCTTGGGGGCTTTTCTTTTGCCTAGATCATTGTTCTGACTGCTCCTCTTTCGTCGCGAGGAATTCACTGTACAGCTGATCGAGTCGGCCCGAGAGAAAGTCCCCGAACTCGGTCGAGTCTTGCGCCGTGAGTGAAATGCTGAATGCCTTTCCGGATCGGCCGATGACGCCTTTGATGCGGCCTTTGCCGGCGGTCCAAGTACGTTTCTTGGGCGTGGCACGCGTTTTTCGGCTTTTCGGCGCCCTGCCCGCTTCTGCTAGCTTGCTGTGCAGGAACTCGAAGCGTGCATCGCTATCGAGACCCTGAAAACCGTCGAACTCCAAAGCTCCTTTGAGGATCTTCTCATTCTTGGGCTCCGAGGCCAACTTCTTGAAATCCTCCCAACGATCACGCCCGATCTGCTTGGCTGGGCCAATCTGTTCGATGACGTTCCGCGGGACGTTCTGCGCCACTGAAAGCATGCGCGAAAGCAAAGTACCGTCAATGGTCAGGGCGGACTGGATCACGTCCTTTGCTTGCCCCATATCCAAAAGGCTCTTCGCAAATAGGGCCTTCTCAATAAATGAGAGATCTGCGCGCGCAGTGTTCTCCTGCCCTTGAGCAAGAATGTGGGCCACGTCGTCCATCGGCTTTACAACTGCGCGAACCTTACGGCCGAGCGCCGATGCAACTCGCACACGGCGATGCCCGAAGACGATCATGTAGCGACCATCTGCTTCTGGATGCGGTCGAAGCAATACCGGTGTGTCCTGGCGACCGGCCGCGATCGATGCTTTCAGTTCGTTGAACGCAATATCGTCATCACTAAGCCGATCCGAGACGAATGACACATCGATCAATTGCGGATCGATCTCGACAATGGTCTCGCCTTCAAGAAGACGCTTCGAGTTCTCCGCAAGGCTATCAATCGAAACCTTCATCGATTTCGATGCACCGCGCATTGCGTATCCAGAGCGACCGGAATCCTTGGGCTGCTCCGGCGAGCCGGCCATGACGCTCTTCAGGAGGTCTTTGCGCGCCATCAAGCCATCTCCTTTTCGTCAGAATCCAACCTACGCGCTGCGCGCATTTCGACAGTTGCACGGCTGTCAAAACTGGCTCTCTGCACGGCTGTCAAAACCTCATTCATTCACGCCCCCAAGCCTTGTGGATCAGTTCGGCGATCGCGTCGTTCACATCATTCAAAGAAGTCACTGCGCGGTCGTAAGTAGTCCGCACGAACTGAGACCGCTCAATTTCGTAAAGCGTCTGTTTGGTGATCCCAGCGTCGGAGATCGCCGTAGATTTTAGCACAGGAGCCGACAGCATCTGATTTGGAAACATCGCCTGGAGGAACCCAACCATCTGCTTCTGGGGGCCGTCCGTTGGTTCAAATCGCGTTACAAGGTAACGGAACCACTTCAGGCGCATGTTCGCTCCAGCGTCACGGATCGTCTTCATGATCCCGCCCAGCATCAGGAGAAATTGGCTCATCGACATGACGTCCAGCATCTGAGGATGGACCGTCACAATGACCGAGGAAGAAGCCGTGAGAGCAGTGAGTGTGAGGTAGCCCAGCTGAGGAGGGCAATCGATCACAACCACGTCATAGCGGTCATCAACCTCGCTAAGCGCCTTCGATATACGAGTGAAGAAGGTACGGCCCTCATGGGGATCGCTACTCGTCAAAGCAACAGGGGTATCGTATTCGTACTCTTGAAGCTCGAGACTTGCCGGAACGATATCTAGGTTGGGAAAATTTGTTGGCCGGATCACCTCTGTGATCGGCTTGCGCTCGTCATCATACCGAAGTGTCTCGTAGAGCGAAGGCACGTTGTCGAGTTCAGGCTGAATGCCGTGCAAAGCTGTGAGCGACGCTTGAGGGTCCAAGTCGATCGCAAGAACTCGATGCCCTTTCAACGCCAAGTGCTGCGCGAGGTGAGCGGCGGTAGTGGTCTTTCCCGAGCCCCCTTTGAAGTTCACGACAGACACGACGTGCAGTTCTTCGCCAGGTTGCCGATAGGGGACATAACGGCGTTTTCCGGGGCGGCCATGCTTGTCGAGA
>Ga0213839_1001230_pt1 | contig 17565 bp, 14 predicted proteins | sample SWPATP21_FD_160075 | JGI IMG/M metagenome (GOLD analysis project Ga0213839, IMG submission 160075) | Coastal seawater microbial communities from Marineland, Florida, United States - SWPA TP2 #1 | ecosystem: Environmental > Aquatic > Marine > Coastal | place: USA: Florida | collected 2016-08-14
CATGATATGACTATATGCGCAAAGTCGATCTACCCGAAGCTATCATCGTCGGCTCGTCCCATTCATCAGAAAGATACGACTGCAACTGAAGTGGGGAATGAGAAAGCGTACATCTCCACCCAAGTACTAGAGTACTTAGTACTCTAACCTCGAAAGTAGCTCTAACCTCGGCAGACCTCTTTGCACCGTGCCTGTCACAGCGGGCTGACGGCACAAGCTGTTGCCAATCATAAACAGCTCCACGAGGAAGCAGCGCAGCAACAATGAGACTATCGTACGTACAGGCTACAGTGCCACGACAGTGCGCCACAGTGAACTGCAGTGAGTGAGTGACAGTGAGCTACAACTACAGTGAGTGAGTGACAGTGAAGTACAGTGAGTGAGTGCCGCGTTTCACTCAACTTCACTTTGCACTGCATGAACTTTGCACTGCACTGCAGTGGCTTCTTTTTTGGATCGTCTGTCTGTCTCGTCGTCGTCATCGTTGTTGTTGTTTGGTGCTGAATGAAGTCAGTCGTCAGTTAGTTGTTGTCGTGTCGTCGTTCCGTCGCGTTCTGCGCTCGTGTAGCGTTGTGCTGCGGTCTGTCGTGTTGACAGCTGTGTCTGTTTTGCTAGTCGACTGTGGTTGACCTCCTCCTCCTCCAAAAAATTCGGCTACCTCGGCCGTATAAGCTGTGCCTGTTACCTGTCGTCGGATGCGTGTTGAAGAGATCGATGCTCGCTGAGCCGAACCCCTTCCTCACGTCCTCTCTTTGTTGCCGTGCGCTCTGCTGCTCAAGTTGTTGCACCGTGATGGGTTACGTAGCCAAACAGATTGGGTATGTTATGTTATGGATGGTAATCAGCGTGAAATTGTCTGTTGCAGTTGTAAGCGAATATCTTCTTGTTTCGCGAATTTCTCTGTACTGTTGGTGTGCCTTGTCATGACCTCAAAAATGATGGGGAAAAAGAACGTTAATCAACGACACGGGGAGACGGTCTCCGATTATTCAGTGCATTCGGAGGCTGCTTCATTCAAGAGTGCTCTAATCGTATAGCTGGTATTTGCACTGAAAATATGTCTGGCTTCCAGCACGCCAAACTGGGCCAATCGGCCAGTGCACCGGAGCTTCAATTCCGCATCCCGTTGCCGTCAACTCAGCCTGAACAAATTAGCACGGCACGCTCCACCACGTCACTGTTGACGCACCGAAATGTCTTGACAGACTCTGAAGCAATGGCAACACGGTCAATGGTACTGGATGAGATAAAAGCTTTACGATCGGGCCGCCTTCGCGGCCAAGGAGGAGTGGGCGGTGAACGAGCAAGTCGCAACAGTGTTCAGGAGCGCCCCGCCCGCCCATCGACTTCAATGCCTCGTATATTTTCCTTTCAAAGTAGATCTCCGCGATCCGAGGACGTAGCCGCTCGAGATAGAAAGTCCCTAGTTCTCAAACGACCAGCAACAGCTTTTGAGCTGAGGGATTCCGAAATGGAAAACATACGACGTGGATTGGACCAACTTCGCACAGAGCGAGATGCCTCCATTTGTCGCGACGCGACGTTGCTCACAAGGTCGGCCCAAGCCCGACGGAAGAAGGTATGGCGCGACGCGGAACACACGACGGACGCTGGGTTAAAAGCATTGACAACTTTCTACGAAATGTACAAAACGGGATACGCTACCAACTATGGTAAAAATATTCGAGGTGACAGCGCCAAATCCGCCCGACGCCGACAATTCAGTCGCAATACGCGCGCGCGGAAGAATAAGAGCAACGAAACTACCAAGCGCCCCGACGATGCTCAGTCCAGCTCTTTCGAATCAAAGCATGATACTGGACCCTCCACCATTTTGTCCAGCCGTGCTGCTTACATCAAGGCGTTAGATAAGCATGGTCTTGCTCCCGAGCGAATTCACGTCGTTCGACCGAGCGATAACGGGAGCACCATCGTTGATATTTCAAATTATGGCCTCGGCCACAAGCGGCTCATGGCCCTCGCTTGCAGCCTTGGAGCCCGGGCGTTTGAAGGATTCAAATGCAGCGGAAATCGCTTGGACGAAGTGACGGCCTCAACGCTGATATCGGCATTGAGCTGTGATTGCATGACAATTGACCTTCACCACAATAGCATTGGAATGGGCGGGTGCCAAGCGCTTGTACACACCATGTTGCTGCCAACCCGTAACGAGCTTCTGGTGCTGTGCTTGGCCAACAACAATTTGGGTGATGACTGCGTTGGGGAACTCTCCACTGGATTGAAAAAGAACAAAACTCTGCGACGCCTCAATCTGTCCAAGAACAATATCACCGAGATTGGAGCTCAATCGTTAGTGGACGCGCTGCGATCTAGCAAGAGTCTGTGGGAGCTGGATTTGAGTTGGAATGCGGTCGGGCAAGTACTTGTTGGAATTTTCGAACAGGTAATTTTTGCGATGTTTCTGCTCTAATGCCACTGATGTTGTTTACCTTTTGTATCCGCGGTACACATCTTGCAACAGCTTCGATCAGTCCAACATCTCAACTTGGCTCACAATGGGCTTGGCGCCGTGCTCAAACACAAAGACAAATTCTCTCCGATGTTTGTTGAGGTATATTGGGCACGATCACAGTGACAGTCTGTTGGATACCGAAGTCGTGACTGTGACTTTATTTCTCACACGTAGGAAGCAGCGCCTGCTTTAGGGAAAAACATTACGCTACTTCATCTTGACCTCAGTGGCAACAGCTTCGCCGTGAATGTTCTTTCCGTCCTAGCGCAAGCCCTGCGCGAAAACCACTCGATCGTCGGGCTTCATCTCGAAGGAGAAGCTCACGGTTGGGTGGATGCGTATGGGTTTATTAAAGTCCGAAAGCCACGGATTGTGCAATTTCGCGCGGCTTCAGCAACAATTCCCCGCACTGTCCGGAGTGGCGAAGCATCCCCGGACGCGCACACAAGTAGCGAGCATAAAGATGATGGTTCCGGAAGACGCGGGCGCAACACACGTGGCCGCGCCGCTCCGCCAATTTCCACTGCCACGGGTCATGTCACAGAATCTTTGGAAGGATGGGTTAACCAGCCCTACACTCTCAGCCGAAGCGCTCCTCGAGACATGTGCTGGGTGTGTGGAGGATGGTCTGAGCACGAAATCTCCATACGAATCGGTGCGTTCTTATTTGTGGTCTGCAACCTCATCGAGTTATCGACTTGTAACCGCACAAACTTTGAGCATTGACATGCCACCCATACATTTGTAGCGTCGGAATTGAAGCTGCGAACACCATTCAAAGAGTCAAAGTCAACAGAAATTTTGTCTTCGCGTGTGTTAGCACGGGTTGCAAGTGCGCCACCCACAGGCCGCCGAAACAACTCTCGTCAGTACGGCATTCGACGGGCGCTGACAAAGTCTCTTGTTGATATTGACGAGTCCACTATTGCCAAGGCAAGATTGATGTTAGTGCACAATGATATCAGCATGAGAGGTGACTTTACTTGCTTGTATTGCCTCACTCAGGCCATCCAAGAAGGCACCGGGACAACACCCGTAAGTTCACTATACATTCCAATTAGAAGAGTACTACAGGACATAGGCTAAGATATTTTGATTGTACCTTGGCAGGATGTTGCGGATCTCCCCAAGAGAGCGTCCGGATATGGCATATACGTTCATTTGTCGTGTGACAACTTTAGGTCCGTGCGCTATCCTGCGCATCTTTCGTGAAATGTTGCATTGTCTAACTTTCGAGCGCGTTCAGGCCCTCACTATTGATGAAATCACCAATGAAAAAGGGCGACTCCATAGCAAAGTAAATTCGTTTGCCATTGAAGTTTTGTTGAAGAACCAAGCTTTGTTTGCTGTCCCGAGGCGTTGACCTATGTAAAACCTTGCTGTCACGCAGGTACTCCATATTTAGATGCGTGCCACCTGGGCCGCTATATTTCTTCTTCAGTGTTCCGAAGCAAAGCCTGAGCGTAAGAGCGTTAATTCATGCTGCCTCAGCTTTTGTTCACATGTTGACGAGCTGTGTTACCTATGTAGCAATCCAGTCATGGCCGGCAACGTGGATGTTCGGTGTTCATATCGGATCAATTCCACAAGCAACCATTCCATCGGTGAGAAATTTCTTGCATTGCTCATTGCTTGATGTGTTTTCCCGATCGACCATTAATTCGCTGCTTTGACGGCATTGCAGTCATTTATTCAGCTTTTCTAAGTTGACCGAAATCGACAACGTCTTGCACAACAGTGCATTTCGCATTCTTCTTCCCGAACTTCTGAATTATATGCCAATTGCAACTCGTACTTCGGCATTGATGTGCCGATTTGCTCCTCCACGGTAGGGCCGTGCATTCTTTTCTCAGCATTGGTCGAGTCGGAGTCTGAGATATCACTTTGCCACGTGAAGGTATCGACGTGTTGACGCCAATGCTCCCGTTCCACAATTTCGTGGTGGACAAGGAGCCAAGTGGCGGGTTCGTGAGCTCGTTTTGGTGGAATGTTGTTGAGCGCTGAAGTCTAATGTTTCGTGTTGTGCTGATAGCCTGCGGTCAGCATTTTTTCGTCACGTGCGCAAGATTCTGATGCCAAAGATTTCTACGTGAACGACAAGTTCTTACGTCGACTCGTCAGATCAGATTGGGTGCGTTCGTGATTGTTTTGAGTCCAAGTGTCGTCGTCGTTGCGGGTTTCAACTGTGAACGCGAATTTGTGGTTGCAGAATTACAGCAAGTGTGATAGACTTGTTGCAGCTGACTTTGAGGACACCACGGTTGGGGTTGATGCTGTTGTTGAATCAGCCATGGATGTTATCGGGCGTTACGCGGAAGAGTTCAACAGACTATTTCAGGTATTGTTGGAGTTGTAGCATGCCATGCCGAACTCGAGCGGTGACTCACGTTGAATTGGAATGAAATGCCTGCAGTTAACCATGGTACATTTTGTGGACATTGCTGATGACCCTTTTTCCATGAAGAAAAATGGATTCACAAACTTTATCAAGATGTGTACGTCAATTAGCTTGCTGAGCCACCTCCATGCAGGCTTCACATGTGGTGATATGACACCGTCACTGCCAATGCATTGTTACAGGTGGATTTATGAGCCCGACTTCGATGAGGGTGGAAGACACGCGGTCGTATACTCCGCACAAAATAATAGCCAAGCCGTTAGATACGGCGAGGGTCGACATTATCTTTGTGCAGATCAACGTCGAAGACGAGGTGCGACTTCCTCGTGTTATGCTTGTTGATGTTGGCAATGGCTTGGCTTAACTAAACACGCGTGTCGTAGGCTGAGCCCGATGATGAAATGACTGCCTTTATGAACGACGAAAACCCTGACAACGCCGTCAATCGATTTGAACTCTTGGAGGTATCTTGTTTGATTACAGATCAGAGCCTACATGTGTCAATTGCTGCTCTTATCACAATTGTCATTCACTTTGAACAATTGCAGGCAATCCTTCGAATTGCCACTTTCCGCTTCCCCTGCATTGGGCACTGGGATGACTATCCTGACGCCACCGTGCTGAAGGTACGTGGCTCTGCCTTTGTCGCCATTGTTGTCTCGTTCGTCTAAACCTGTGTGCGATCGTTTGCAGGCCTTCAAGTGGGACCCCAACGAACGTGGAACTCAGGAGAATTGTAAATATTTCGCTAAGCAAGGTGAGAGGCGCAAGCCACCGGTGCTTGAATGTGTGGCGAGGATTGATGTGTACATGCTGTAACGCTGCCTCTCTTTGCACTTGGCAGCGGATCGTCCGCATCCAACAACCACGAAGATCTCTCTTGCACTTGCTATTGAGCTCACGATTCAGGAGGTGCGTGTTTGTCGCCTTAAAACCAAAACGACTGCCTCATTGCACCATTGAGCCGATCCTTTGTCCATTAGGCGGTGGCAAATATTCCAAAGAACCTGAATCAAGACCAAAGTATTTTCCGACGCAAGCATTTTTATTTTGAGCATGTGGATGACTTCTTCAAGTTCGCCGAAACTCCCCTGCTCGAGCTGTGCGTGATCCATGAATGAGTCGTACCGTAGCAATCGAAGCAGGCTCCAACCTCTCACACCTGCATCACTAATGTGTAGTTACCAAGTTGTTGGACGATGCCCAAAGCTCAAACGGCGCAACTTTTTGGTGTCCTACGATTATTGGCGTGGATTCTTCATTACCTACACACAAGGTCGGAAATCGCTGCCATGATTATGTTGCATGGGCGCACAGTACTTAATAAAGTTTCTCTTTCGACGACCATGGACAGGTTTATTTCCAGAATCTCTTCCATGGCTTGAAGCGCGAAAAGCATTCATTTATAGCCTTATGCCCAGCGTACTGTGTATTTCGGTACGGAAACGTATGGTGTTACGCTTGTCTCTGTGCCCAGTGATATCAAGTTCGTTTCGTTCCGCAGGCCCCGGAATGTGCGCACATGTCTTTTGTTGACTTTTTAGAAGGCCTGTGCCGAGTGGCGCTCGCGCTTCAAAAGGTAAACTGAGCTATGTTATCGACCGAGGAGCTATGTTCGGACCACTAACGTGCTTGCTGTCACGCAGGCAAAGGCAGACTCATCGCGTCAGACGTCATCCAGCAAACGTGTCAAAAATCCGAATAGAAGGTCGCTTAAGGCGCATATTGCGGGAGATTGGGTATGGTATTCTGCTACTTGCCATTTGGATTCGCCAGAAGCGGGTTGGCGCTCACATCGCGGACACATGTGTAGGAGCAAGTGAGCACTCCGCTTCGAGCGATGATTTTGGAACATTTTGGGCCAGCGTTCCGGGTGCGTATCGTAGTCGGATGCAACTTTATTGGGATGTGTGCTCAGTCATTCTTGGTCCTCATAGGAGTTCCCCCAGCTTCGAGTCTTGAAGACGAAGTGTGAAGAATTCGAGCCAATTTAGCTGATGGCAGGGAACAACAATTGGTCTCACATTGTTACTAATGGTTTACAATTGCCGCTGCAACTACGCGAGTTCAATGAGAAACCCCTATCACAACACAACACCGCGCATGATGTGCGTCATGGGTCAGATTCATTCTTAGGCTGTAAAAAAAGTTGCTGCCGTGTCACAACTACGGGTAACTGTTCTTTTGAGGCCGTGAATTTTTTGAAAGGGCAACCGTTTTGATTGATCTTCATGATTCGGGATGACGGCGGCAAGCAGCAGCGAGAAAAAGTCGCATCAGACAGACCGCTGGAGCTGTGGTCAATTGATTCGACATTCCTTCTTCTGCTCCGCAAGTTTCGAGTTTCCACCAACCCTGCTGCTTTGCAGGTTTCTATAACATCGCTTCCACTCCCGACTTTGCAGATTTCTGTAATTTCGACCGGTCGGCAACTCCCTCCCCTTCCTTCCCCACTCACTCACTCACTCACTCACTCACTCAAAAACTCACTCACTCAGCGTCATCGTCACCGTCACTGTGCGCCGTCACTCACTCACTCACTCACCCACTCACTCACTGCCGCCTTCACTCACTGACTCACTGCCGCACTCACAGTCAGAGTCTTCCGCCGGCTTTCGGCTTTCAAATTTTGGCGCGCTCCCGCGAGTTGATCGATACTCAATGCCTATTCCCATTTTCTAACTACTGTACAGTTCTGTATCACAGTAGAACACAGTCACAAAAATGAAGATGTGCGTGGACTATCAGTGAAACCTAGAAATAGTGAGTGTGTGAGTAGTCAAGTGAGTAGTAACCTCAATTTGACAATTTGTGGTCAAAGCTTTTTTCGTTCGGCGGACCACGGACGACAACAACGACGACGACTGCGGCGGAGGCGGCGGCGAACGCTGACGCTGACGCTGCCTACAGTCTGGTCCACGAAGCCTTTGCCGGCGTCGCTGTCGGGGGACCGCGATGGTAAACAGCCTCCCACCACCGACAACTCCGTTCTGTGGTCATGCGTACGTATGTCGTGTGTTCTCTGTGCGTCATGTCGGGTGTGTGGAGGTGCTGGCGTTGTTGGTGGTGCTGGGATCCTGGTGCAGTTGTGCAGGAAAATGCCTGTGTGGGCCATTGGATTGGCGTCGGCATGAACCATCGCGCGTCCACGGCGTGTTGCGATCCGTGAGCTGCCTGCTCTGTGCTGCTGCTAGCTGGGCCAAGGAGCAATTGTGAGACAGTGGTGGTGGACAAATGAAGGCTGTTGGTCACTGGCAGCAAAAGCTAGATGCCGCATTTCCTTTGCAGTAGGTTTTTCTGAGATTTGTGTGCACGGAGTCCGCACGGTGCATCAACTGGCTGCACGCGCAAGTTCACGGAAGACCACGCACCATGGCGGACGATTTGTTGTCCCCCCCGCCGGCAAAAATATCCCGTAAGGAGGAACCAGCACTTTCACGCGTGCAGGGATCTTACAAGCCGACATATCAGCGCTTCGTGGTCAGTGGACCAGATGCCAGTAACAGCCAGGAGCGACAATACTCACACATTTTCAGACGGCGACTGCAAGGACTGGCCGGACCCGTGAAGAAGGCCGCCATGCAAAAATGGCAAGGCTCTGGGTACCGGTTTGCAGATCAAGCTGTCCAAATTTCAATTGGAGAAAAAATTGCAATTGTTGGAATTGTGACCAAGAAAATGAGTAAAATGCCTGACGTGCTGCAGGAGCTCAGCCAAGCTGAGAAAGGCGTAGGGCTCGACAACGAAGACGACGAAGCCGCGGACAGTAAAGCAATCTTGAATTTCGTCTCCGACGACGACAAAGTGATATTGGAGGACCGCTCTGGGCGTATTGCTCTCGGTGGTGACATTGATGCGAGTATGATAGTTCCGGGTGTTGTGATGGGGTTTAGAGGCGTTGTGGCCAAGGGACCAGTCCTCTTGGTGGAGGATAGCTGTTTCCCTGGCTTCGCCCCGCAACCAGCGCTGCCCGCAATTGATCTTGGTGGGCCCACAGAGGAGTTTGTTCTGTTTGTTTCCGGTGTTGGATTCGGGTCATCAAAATTTGATTCTCTCCGCACCAAGTTATTGCTTGACTTTGTGTCGGGTAGTCTCGGCGGAAAAGGTGACGCGCAACGCAGCGCCAACATCAGCCGCGTGGTTTTGGCCGGCAAGTCTCTTGTAACTGACAGCGTGAACCCGTATCTTAAAGGAGCAAATGCTAGGAATGTTGCCGCCAAGGCAAAGGCAAGTTTCGAACTGTAGATTGACATTTGATTTGTGGCTCCGTCTATTCGCAATTTTGTTGACATGGACTTGGTTTTGCTCTTTTGAAGCTTGTCGAGCCACTCAGCGAGTTGGACTTTTTTGTATCACATCTGGCTGCAAGTGTCGCTGTTGACTTGCTACCTGGTGACGGAGAACCAACAAATGCGTTGCTGCCGCAACAAGCACTCCACCGGTGTTTGCTGCCCAACGCAGCGCGTTTTTCTTCGTACCGGAGTGTCACCAACCCACACACATTTGTTCAGTCAGGGGCGCACGTGGCTGTGACGGTGAGCTCGAGGATGAGTGACTGTCAATGGTGCTCGTTACTTTTGCGTAACGTGTGTTTTGTATACGTGCAGGCCGGGCAGCCCATTAATAATTTGCGACAGTACATTAACCCAGAAGTGTCGGTTTGTGATGTGATGGAGTCAACACTGAAGCTTCGGCACATCGCACCCACGGCACCCGACACCCTGTCAGCATTTCCATTGTTCGACAAGGTTTGCGTGCAATGTTCTTACGTCCTCCGTCGCCATCAATCCCTCAGCATGTTGCGCTTTGCCAACAGGATCCTTTCGTGTTAGAGAAATCTCCCCATATCTATGTCTCCGGCGACAGCCCAGAATACGCCAGCAAGTTGGTGACAGGTACATGCATTCAATTTCTTGCTCGATGAACAGTTTTCTGCCATCAATACAAACTTGTCTCATCAACGTTGCTGCCTATTGTTCAGATAAAGAGGCCGGGTTACGAACTTTGCTTGTTGCATTACCCAGTTTTGCCGATTCTGGAATTGCTGTTCTGGTGAATGTGCGGACTTTGGCTGCTTCCCCCGTGAATTTTGGGTTCGACTAAGAGCTTTCGTGAATGGAAGAAGGAGTGGGAGCCTTGTCATTCCGAGTGTTTGAGTTTGAATTTTTAGAATAAAATGAATGCCACCATATTTTCAGTGTTTACGCCACGTGTTTCGTCCAGCGTGACGCTATTTTTTTTGTGTTACAGCGCTTTCCCTAGAAATGTGGTCACCGCGGCATCACCAACTTTGAACCGCAACTCTCTCTGAGGCGACGCTGAAATCATGAAGGACAAGAGGCGGATGTAAAATGTATGCATTGACGCCGTTCTCGTCATCGCTTTTCGTAGAATACAATGGTCGAAGCGCGTCGTCCAGAGCAACACTGAGTGGCGAAACTAGGTCCACCATTTTTGCAGCGCCCTTGGACGAGATGACGTAGCCAAAGAAACCGCTCATACAAGCCTCCGTCGGACGGGTGAAGGAAACTTGACCAAACGCATCAGGAACATCCACGGATATCTGGGCGTCTGCTGAGCACATCAAGTCATTGTGGCCCAAGTACAAGATGTCCCAATTTGAGTCCAATTGGTTCATCGTTGAGATGGCAGTTCGCAGGAGCAAGTGAAATGTTGACGCAACACTTTCGCGAGCAACGGATCGCGGCTCTTGCGGGTGTTTGGGTTGCGAAGAGTCCAATTTAAGGTGCACGTCGTCTTCGAACACAGCAACAAACGGCAAATCGTGTGCTACAACCGCACTCCAGATTGACAAGTGCGATAGCGCAACCCCAGCATTCCCCCTCTTGTTAAACGGGAAATCAGGTGCGACAATACCTGCATCCTTCAATGCTCCCATATGCAGCTGCTTACCGTCGACTGCTGGGTACCGCCGCATACCAGAGCGGACCGCACGCTCGGAGGCAGTGGCGGGACCTTCACTGCCATCCACCCACTGCTTTTGAAACATGTCAAGACGTTGTGGTGAGCGGTCAAGATTCAGTACAAGAAATGGGATCGGACTGTTGGACACCAACGCAACAAGTTGCAACTCGTTCCACGTGCTGTTTGGTAACCGATCACGAAATGCCGATAAAAGTGCGGGCAGTGGTGGATAATTGGGTGTGACCTCCGATTGAGCTGCTTCTTCTGCAAGCTGCGCCAAGGCTGACACGATGCTCCCCACGATTCCGTCTGGGCATTGGTGCGCTTCACAAAAAACATTGGCAACGGCAACTGGATCATCATTGAAGCAAAACGGCAGAGGGATGCTGTCGGCTTGAACGCCATCAATGTTCACGACGACACCGTGACCTGCCTGGACACAGTCATTCTCGTCGTCAGTTCTTGGCCCCTTTGACGTAGGAAGCGTACCTTCACGAATGAGGACGCCAAGTCTTTGGATTAGGCCATCCACCGCTTCCTGGTCACTGACCCCGTTGGCTTCACAGAACCGAGCTGCTGCCGACTGAGCCGTGTCTCCTGGACGAAAGTGTTCCTCTATGTCGAAGACAATCGCAGAAGTAGCCGCGGCAAAACACGCCAGGGCGAACAACAGCAGCCAACCCAGTCTCATTTGGCCCAAAATCATTGATGGTTCAATTTCGTGTTTGAAGAGAATGAACCGGCGACCGGAGCTTGAGCACGAGCAGTCTCCGTGCCCGTGCCAAGGCAGATGGTGAATCACATGCTGTCGGTTGATACAGCTATACTGTCGTCGTTGTTCTGCACGAGAGACAAATTCACGGCCAGAAACAGAGAAGTCGGCTAAACTTGCAAACATCTTTTTGCTATCGTGAACACTGACTGGGTGTCATAACACTGATTCCTTACCACAGGATGGCCTATGCTACTCGAGCTTGGATGCTAGCGAGGACAACAACAACGCCGACGAGAAACACGAGAAATAACGACGACAACGGTGATGGACAACCCACGAACGGGCGCCACAACAAACAAAGACCCACCAACGCCAACAAGGGATCAACACGAGAAAGGGCCAACAATTCCTCTCTGTCTCTCGGAGCAACCACTCAGTCACACGGGGCGAGTGGCTGTTGATTGCTTTGTCCATCTTCCAACACGCCAAACAACAACACGACAACAATCACGACACCGACACCGACAGCGTAATCTATTTATTGTTTTGAATCGATCTTCTAACTCCAACAACAACACCGTCAGCACGGACCAGACAACGAACGACTTTGACACCCTTACTTACAACGCCAACACCGACACAACAACACAAACGACAACAAACGACAACAAACGACACAAACGACACAACGACGACAACACAACAAAGCAACAACGCGACGACGAACGTTGCCACAACTTCGACGACTCGTAATCTTCACAGGCTCAGTCAATCACATTCCATTTTCCATTGCAAACATACAACACCCCTCAACACTGTCCACAGTAAACCATATTCTGTACATGGCTATTTGGGGTAGATACCATTTTAAGTGATCCGAGGGTATTAACATAGTTACGTATAGTACACTGCAATAACTTTCTGTGACGCGGATGTGATCCCTGGGAGCATGACCATCACATGAAACGGACAGAAATCCCGCAGTGAGTGAGTGAGTGAGTGAGTGAGAGCTCTCAACTCACTGTCGCACGTCACCGTCACTCTCAGTCACTCTCAGTGAGTCACTGTCGCATTGCGGGAACGAACGAACACACGAACGAAGTTCGTTGTCGTTCGTTCGTTCGTTCGTTCGTTCGTTCGTTCGTTCGTTCGTTCGTTTGTTCGTTCGTTGATTTCGTCGTTCGTCGCTGGGCTGTGTCGAGTTCGCTGGCGTTCGCTGGTGTTCGTCGGTGGTGCGTTCGCTGTGAAGTGTGATCGACTGCGTCGTTGCGTCGTTCGGTGTTCGGTGCGTTTCGATGCTGTGTCCGTGTGTTGGTGTATCTGTCTGTTGGTGTGTCAGTGTGTGCTTCGAAAGAAAAGTAATCGTCAGCGTCGAAATCGAAGTCAGCGTCGGCGTCGGCAATAGCGTTTGCACTCGCGCGCTAGTGTCGGCGATAGCGCTAGGGTCAGTGTTAGTACCAACATCGACGATAATTTCATTGTTGGGTTGTGTGGTGCTTACTTTTGCAGTTATTTTTCTGATACAAGACTGGGGAACAAATTCGAAATAACTGTGGTGAGTGTGCCGTGTGTGGCACACGGTCTGCGATTCACACCGCGAGCTGTGTCAACTGTCGACCAAATGCAGCGCCGCCTCTCCCGCAACGACTGCGATCCACATTTCCAACCACCAATGACATAACTCAGTTGTGGCCAACAACACAAATGTCGTTCCCACAACTGCCGAGCACACGCGGTGAGCACACGGCATCCCCGGTCTTTGAAGTTAGCCAGAAACTGGAAAAGCTGACGCTGACTTCTTCGCGTCCAATCGTTACACCACGGCTGTCTGCCACGGAAATAAACGTCGCGAAGGTGAGGTGGAGCGCAAAAAGTATCAAAGGGCGCGCATACCAGAATGAAGACTCACACGTGGTGTCACGTCACGAAACGGCGGATGGTGGCCAATGCTGTATCTTTGGTGTGTTCGACGGACACGGCGGCAAGGCTGCGGCAAACTTTTGCCGGGAGCGCTTCGTTGACTTTGTTACGTGTCAACCTCCCTTTGTTCGGTCGAGGAGCGGGTCGTCAAGCAATGGGCATGAGCTTGAAAATGCCACTGGAAGCGCACGTGATGGCGCATCTCAGCCAAGACCGTCAACTGCGGAAGCGGCAACCCCTTCATTAGTTCACAAAGCTCTTCACAAAGCATTCATCGAGTGCGACAAAGCATTCATTGCACTGGACGCGAAAATTGCAGCGGCTACTCGGAGCAGGAATCCGTGTCCACAGGGTTGCGCTGCGTTGAGTGTTGTTCTTGAGCCACATCGTTTAACTGTGGCAAATGCTGGCGATTGTCGAGCCGTCCTGAGGTATTTGATGCATGTACTCGCGTGTTCGTTCCGTACAGTGTGTCACATCGAGGACATGTGTGCAGTCGTCGCGGCAAGGCTATTCCGCTTTCGCAAGATCATCGCCCGATGGTCCCGCAAGAGCGCAAACGCATTGTGGAGGCCGGGGCACGGATTGCAGGTGTGGACCCATGAACCGCTTGACCATACGGCTTGCGACGCGGTGCATATGTGTTCGCTGCTGTGTCTTGCAACAGGTGCGAACGGAAAGTACTGTCTGCTTCCGCGAAAGGATGTTGGGCTTTCACTGTCGAGGAGTATTGGTGACCGGGAATTTAAGGCGTGCAACGGAGCTATTGTTGCGACACCCGACGTTGTGTCCATACCGTTAACGAATGATGATGAATTCATTGTCCTTGCATGTGACGGTACGTTCGTTGTGCGCAACAACTTTGGCGCAGTGATGGCGTTGGAACCCGTTGGAAACATGTAAACAAATGCCAAATTGATGCGGTAGGTCTTTGGGACCACCTGTCAAATGAATTTGTGATCGACTATGTCTCAGTTGCCCTTCAACAGGTAAGATCAGGATTTGCTATTGAGTCTTGCTGCTATCGACCCATATGTCATCTGTGATGTCGACCTGCGCCGTGCAGACTGGGGAACCTGGACAAAAGCTATCTCCTGTGCAGTTGCAGAGCGTCGTGGACGGACTCGTCGAGCGAGCTCTGTTCAAAGGATCCAATGACAATATCACAATCATCATAGTATTTATCGGCGTTTAATTTTTTTTTTAATATTAGAACGCAAAACCGTGATTTGTAGGTTTTGAGTCCCTCATGGCAATGGGTGACAACTAATGCCAGCGATTACCGGTCCGCCGTGTTGTATCACGAGAATTCACTACCGGGGCCGTTACCGTCGTGGGTGTTATTGGAGATAGCATTGAAGACATCTGCACACGAGATGCGGGTGTGGACGGCAAAGTTGAGCGGCGATGACTGCCAAGCTTTCTTTGAACTGTAGCATCACCTAAAGGGGACTTGGTTGAACTAAGACAACATGGCATACAGACGACCTTGAATGGGGCAATCATGCGCCGATATTTTGTTGCGTCGGCCATACCTGGACCGATCACAATGATCGGCGATCCCTGTGGCGTTTGGCACTACAGCCCCGCTCCGGAGGGCTCGCACCACGTCCAGAATTGAATCTAACTCTAACCTAAATAACCTGATTTGTTCGTCCTTTTTCTGAAGCTGCGTGGTGAATTTACGTGTCTACAGTGGAGGTGGGGACAAGACAACATCAGAAAAGTCACCACGTTTCCACTACATCGCTGCTGCCTCCGACGAACCTCCATCTCCCGCTCAGCCTCGCGTGCCTCAGCGCTCTGTGCGATGATTGATTGCAATTCTGCTTCCCGTGCGCGGTACTTGCCTTCAATCTCAGCGATTCGTTGTTCTAATACATGAAATGCCCGAGCTTTCGGGTGTTGCTTCTGTTGAATCAACACCTCGTTCTCGGCAAGAGCATCTGCTAGTTGTCGCTTGGCGTTGGCAAGTGCGACCTCAGCCTTCGATTTTTCTTGCAGGGCCGCATTCATATGTTGTGCATGTTGCACTTCGAGGTTTTGAATCGCTTCTTCGTGTCTCTTTGCCTTCAGTTCCAACAACGACAACGGACGAAAGTAAGTTTCAGCGCAACCGCGGGGCAGTCGGAGAGAATAGTTACCTGACGTTCCGCCGCTTGTTTATTTTCGGCTTTCAATTCCTTGCGCAATGATTCCATCTCTTGTCGCTGTCCTTCCAAATCGGCGCGTAAGGCTCGCTGCAATTCCGTCTTGACAGCTTCGCTCTCGTCCAGTTTCTGTGTCAAGCGGTTGATTTGTTCTTCTGCTGCGGCCAACGCCTCAGCAGCTGCACCTCGTCGACGGCCTAACCGGCGTGTTGCAGGTCGCGAGAGAGGGGTGGCGTGTTGCGATGCACTGCGCGTTGATGTCGGCGTTCGGAGAGAATTTGCGTTGGCAGAATCCGCCCGCAAACCATTTCCGCGACGCAAGAACGAGGATTTCGGCGTAACCGCCTCCGAGTTAATTTCTTCGTCTTTGCTGGCCTTTCCACGTTTCGTGCTTGCTGATTCACGCAGCTCGTCCAGTTCCGTTTGCAACGCCAAAGTTTTGCTTTCCCATGTAGCCTCCACAGACTGCATTGCAGACTCCAACTCACGGATCCGTCGTTTAAGGGCTGTAACCTTCGAAGGTGCGTCATCAACTTTTTGACTTTGGCGCGATCGTGATGAGGTTCCAGCAGCACGCTGTGTTTGCTGCGCGCGCAGAAGTTGGCGCTCGTACCGTGCGGCCATCTTGGCCTGATCCTGCTTTTGAGACTTCAGCTGCTTGTTTAACTCAGAGATGCGCGTTTCCGTCTCGCTGCGCGCTGCTGCCATTTGTGCCCGAAGTTCGTTGTTGACGGCACGAAGACCGTCAAGGCTGTTTACGTCACCAGGGTCATCGCGGGAGTCACTTGCATGAGGATGAGGCACTGAACGTTCGGGAAAAGTCGAGAGGGCGGTCTGCAACTTGTGGACCTGGGCCCTTAAGTTGCGAATCTCATTAAATTGGTCCTGTAAGAGAGCTTCGTCACTGTTTCCAACTTCGGAGTGTCGGCGACTGTTAGTGTAGTCTCGTAACTTAGCGTCGAGCACAGTCGCCCTTTGGTGCTCGTTTCGACAAGATTCTTCCAAATGATGAATGTGCGCACGCAAGTTGCGCACGAGACCTTCAAGTTGATTTCTCTCTCTTTCAACACCAGAAAGTCGTCCTCGCAGAGCCATGACTTGATCTGTGTGCTGGGCTCTTTCTTCGAGCAGTGTGCTCTGCAAGTCTCTAAATTCTTGATCCCGTGTCAATGATTGGCGCAGTAAATTCGAGTAGGACACGTCCCCCTGCACCATCGAAGTCTCGGCTAAACCTTCAGACGGCATGGGCTTCGACTTAGAGTGCTCGTCGCCCTCATCCTCCGTTGGTCCAATATCAGCTGTCGACACATTGGCATTCACACCAATGCCGGAACGGCGTAGCTTTCTCTCGAGTGATTCCACCTGCGCACACGGGACGAAGATGACGGTTTGCTGTCACCAAACGACGGAGAGCAATCAAAGAGTCAACGGTACGCCCTAACCTGCTGTCGCAACTTTGCGTTTGAAGCCAGCAGATCACTTTTTTCCCGCTGGGCTTCTTGCTGCTGAAATTTCAATGCCTGCTGGAGAGATGCTGTTTGCTTTTCATAGGAAGGGATTAGGCGTTCAAGGGTCTGAAGATCTTTGGCCAGTGTCGACAACTGTAACTGAACGTGTGGCTGCTGTTCGAACGGGACTTCACTCTCCCCATCTCCTTCAACTGAAACTCCACCAGCCTACCATAATGCGTGCACCAGGGTCATCATACTGACAACAACCGCATTCAAATCTGATTGCACCCACAAACTCACTTCTTTCTGCATATTTGTGAGCTTTTCAACTTTCTTGCGAAGTTGTTGCATAGCGAGTTCTGCAGGCGCTTCGTCGACCTTTTGTTGTGCATCTAAGCGGGTCTGCAAGGTCTGCGCTTCGGAGCGTGCAATTTCAAGTTCTTCTCGTATGGATTCTTCGCGCATTGCAGCTGCAGCTTCTTCTTGTGCCATTTCAAACTCCAACTTTTCGACTCGTTTCGAAAGATCAGCGA
>Ga0213839_1001233_pt1 | contig 17529 bp, 12 predicted proteins | sample SWPATP21_FD_160075 | JGI IMG/M metagenome (GOLD analysis project Ga0213839, IMG submission 160075) | Coastal seawater microbial communities from Marineland, Florida, United States - SWPA TP2 #1 | ecosystem: Environmental > Aquatic > Marine > Coastal | place: USA: Florida | collected 2016-08-14
TGGAGACCTCCTCGAAGCGCACCCCGTCGCGCCAGTCCGTGGCCCGCATGTGGAGGTGGCCGCTGATCACGACCCGGGCCCGGTAGCGCCGGTGCCAGTCCTCGGTCGCTGTGGTGCCGCACCACGGGGTGAACCGGGGGATGCGGAACAGCCGGCACAGGTCGAGGCGCAGCGGGAAGTGGTTGATCAGGATGGTCTGGACGTCGTCGGGCACGGCGTCGAGGCGCTTCCGGGTGGCCTCCAGCCGCGCGGCGCACCAGGCCTGGCGGGTGGGGTAGGGGTCGGGGTGCAAGCGCATCTCGTCGACACACACGATGCCGCCCTCTCGGGCCCAGGCCACGGCGGCGTCCGGGTCGAGCCCCGGCGGACAGAAGCTGTAGTCGTAGAGGAGGAAGAGCGGGCACACGACGGTGGTCGGTCCGTCGCCGGGCCAGCGAGGGTAGGGGTCCTCGGGGGTCAGCACACCGTGCTCCCGGCACAGGGCCACCAGGGACTCGTAGCGGGCGACGCCACGGAGGGGCTGGTCCTTCATGGTCCACAGCTCGTGGTTGCCGGGGACCCACACCAGGCGGGCGAAGCGCGGGGCCAGCGTGTCGAAGAGCCAGTGCAGGTGGTCGTCGCGCTCGGAGAGGTCCCCAGCGAGGACCAGCCAGTCGTCGGGGTGGGCCGGCAGCCGGGCCACGGTCTCGCGGTTGGCGCTGTGGTGGAGGTGCAGGTCGGAGAGGGCCAGCAGTCGTGGCGCGCTCACATGCGTTCCAGGTACTCGACGAGCTCCACCTCGTCCTTGCCCTTCATGGAGACGAGGCCGAGGGAGCGACCCTCGGGCGCCAGCCCCCGCTCTTCGGTGAGCCGGTCCCACGCATGGCGGGACAGGGTGATGCTCCCCGACACCCCGTAGGACTCCACCCGCGCGGCGGTGTTGACGGTGTCGCCCCACAGGTCGAACTGGAACTGACGACGTCCCAGGACCCCCGCGACCACCGGACCCTCGTGGATGCCGATGCGCACCGACCAGCCGTCGGTGACCTGCTCGGCGATGCGCAGCATGTCGGCCGCACAGGTGACGGCGTGGTGCACTGGGTGCTCCACGGGATCCAGCAGACCCGCCACCGCCATGAAGCCGTCGCCGATGGTCTTGATCTTCTGCATGCGGTGCACGCCCATGGCGTCCTCGTAGGCCTCCACGAGCCGCTGAAGCTGAGGGAGGACGTCTTCGGGCTCCCGCCGATCGCAGTAGCGGGTGAAGCCGACGATGTCGCAGAACAGCACCGCCACGCCCTCGAAGCGCCGGGGCTTGACGCGGTTCGTGCGCTCCAGCTCGTCGACGACCGGGTCCGGGAGGATGACCCGCAGCAGCTCGCGAGCGCGGGCCCGCTCCTGCTCGACCCGCAGCAGCACCTCGGCCTGCTGGTCCCGGAGGCGCTTGGCCTCCAGGCAGGACTGGATTCGGGCCTGCAGCAACACGGCGTCGAAGGGCTTGGTGAGGTAGTCCGCGGCGCCCAGCTCGATGCAGCGGGCCGCCGAGTCCAGCTCGTCGAGGCTGGTGATCATGATGACGGGCAGGTGGCGGGTGAGGTCGTCGGCCTTCAGGCGGGTCAGCACCTCGAAGCCGTCGAGGCGCGGCATCATCACGTCGAGGAGGATGAGGTCGAAGGAGGCTTCGTCGATGGCCGCCAGGGCCTCGGCGCCGTCGCTCACGGTGACGATCTCGTGCCCCAGGGGGGTGAGGCGTCGGCGCAGCAGGGCCGCGTTGTCGGGGTTGTCGTCGGCGACCAGGATGCGGCCCGCCAGGGCGTCGGGGCGCATCATGGCCGGAGGGGGCCGATGACGAATGGCCGGGGGCAGCGGTGTGGCGCGGGGGTGACCGTCGTCGAGGACGTCCTCCACCAGCTCGTCGAGCCCCTGCAGGATGCCCTTCCCGCCCTCGAGGACCTGGGAGAGCATCACCCGCAGCTGGGGCTCGGGCATGGAGCGGACGTCGTCGAGGAGCATCTCCCCGTAGCCGAGCACGTGGTTCAGGGGGGTGCGCAGGTCGTGACGGATCCGCTTGGTCGAGCCCTCGCTGCGGCCGGAGGCCAGGGCGTCGAGGCGCTCCATGAGGAGGTGGACGGCGTCGACGATGCGCTGGCCGTCTTGCTCGGCCTCGCTGCCACGCGGCAGGGCGGCCCGCACGGTGGAGGCGAGCTCCGACAACGCAGCGGCGCGCGCCACCGTGTCGTTCAGCTGGCGGGAGGTGTCGACGAGGAGGGTCACGGCTGTCGCTGCCCCCGTCGTGCGAGGGCGAGGCCCCCCAGGAGCAGCCATGCGGAGGCCCCTGCGCTCCCGGCGGTGCTGCAGCCGAGGGCCTCGGCGGCCTTCTCGGCCCGGCTCTCCTGGCAGGTGCCCGAGCGGACGTTCCACGGGCCCAGCTCCTGGGTGAGCAGGCCCTCGGGGTCGTCGCGCACCCAGGGGGTGGGGTCGGACACGACCAGGGTGACCTCTCCCTCGAGGTCGGCGCAGGAGACGTCGAGGGTGGCTTCGTCGCTGACCTCCTCGCCGTCGAGCTGCCACGAGAAGGACAGCGTGTCGGACGGGGCGTGGGTGGCGACCTCGATCTGCACGTCGCCGCGGCCCGTGCCATCCCCGTCGACCACCAGCTCGGGGTCGGGCGCCGGGGACACGGACGACACCAGCCCGGGGAGGCGTCGGTACATCTCCAGCACGGCCTCCTGTCGGCACACGGGGCAGTAGTCGTCTTGCAGCGTGTTCATCATGCAGTTGGTGTTGGTGGGGCGGTACAGGTTGCTCCAGGAACACTCGGGGTAGGCGTCGACGCCGTTCACCCCCTTCCAGCTGTCCCACGCACCGTCGGGGTCGGAGCTGCAGTTGGGGCCGTCGCCCGAGCCGCTGCCCCCGTATCCGTACTCGTCCCACAGGCCGATCAGGCTGTGGCCCAGCTCGTGGGCGGCGACCTCGGGCCCGTAGTCGTCGCCGATGTACGACGTGGCGTAGTTGAAGCCGCCGCTGCCGCCGTAGGTCTGGTCGTTGATGAGCACCATGATGCCGTCGGCGCCGGGCACCAGATCTCCCACCAGCGACATGACGGCGCCATCGTCGCAGCAGGTGAGCCGGTCGATGCCGCCGCAGCCGTAGTAGCAGCCGAGGGCGGTGTCCCGGGTCTCGTTCTGCCCCTGGTCGAAGTGGGAGGCTCCCGTCTGGTTGCTGACGACGTCGATGCGCCAGATGTTGAACAGGTCGGCGTAGGCGCCGTAGGGCTCGATGGACAGCAGGTAGCTGGTCATGCGGTCCACGTCGTCGGCGTAGTCGGACAGCTGGTCCTCGGTGTAGCCGTCGCCGAGGAACACCATGTCGAGTCGCTCGTCGGAGGGGCCTGCGTCCTGGATCAGCTCGGCGACGCCCGGCGGAGGCAGGGGGCCCGCGGAGGTGAGCTGGGGCATGGGCAGGGTGACGTTGCGGTAGCGGGCCTCGGCAGGGGCGGCTCCGGACCATGGCACGCGGACCGTGACGACGCCGCGCTCGAGGTGGACCACCGCGTGGTCGTGGCCCTCGGTGCCGGGGGCGGGGATGGAGCTGCGCCGGCGGGGATCGGGAAGGGAAGCCTCGCCCAGCAGGGAGCCGTCCCGGTCGTACAGGGCGACGGCGTCCGTGCCGGTGCGCCGGGGATCGGCGGTAGCGGCGACGGGGCGGGCCGCGAGAATGCGGGGACCGGTGGGCTCCACAGCCACGGTGAGCTCGAGGGACCCCGTGGACAGGGGGGCTGCTGCCGCCGGGACGGCAAGGGTCGCCAGGCCGACGAGCAGGCTGGTGAGGGGGGGGCGAATGGTGGACACGGCTCCTCCGCGAGCGGACCTTCCCCGCAGTGTAGCCAATGGGCGGCCCAGGCGTTGACATGGCCTCCGACATCCCTTACGCCGACGGGCTCGGGGAGGCAGGTGTGCAAGGCAGGAACAGGGGCGCTGCGGGCGTTCCATACGTCGTGGGGTGGCTGACCCTCGCCATGTTTGCAGGGTGCGGTGGAAAGGCCAGGATCGATGCAGCGGTCGACGCGCTGGACTTCGCGGGGGCCTCCTCGAGGGTGGTCGCCGGCAGCGCCAAGGGATCGGCCTTGACCGTCGACGAGCGAGGGAAGTCCCAGAACCTTCCGGTGACCGATGTTGCCCGCTGGACCCTCTCGGTCGACGGTCGCCAGGCGGTCGGTGCCGCCGACAAGGGCTTCGTCGTGGTCGATGTCGCCTCCGGGGCCGTCGAGACCATCGCCGTTCCGGAGCAGGACGGCACCCCCTGGGAGCTCCACCGGGGCCCCGACGGCGATCTCGCCATCACCAAGATGGTGGCCCACTGGCGCGTGCACCGCTGGATCGACGGGGAGACCAAGGACCCCTCGCCCCTGTCGTTCGACAACATGCAGGGGGCCTGGCTCGACGATGACGGCCGCTTCTTCTTCGTCGACACCGGCTACGGCCTCGAGGTCCGCGAGCTGAGCACGGGCACGCTGGTGCGCTCGATCAAGGCCCCCGGCTCGGAGCAGCGCTACGTCGATGCGGTCCTCGACGACCAACAGCGCATCGTGGCTGCCCTGTGGGACGACGACGGCTTCCGGCTCTGGGCGCCTCCGGAGCGTCCCGCTGGCCTGTGGAACCTCGCCGAGGACGCACCCATCGATCTGGCTGGCGACGCCGGGCTCGCGGCGGTGGGCACCGATGACGGGATCGAGCTGCGCAACGTCGGCGGCAAGGTCCAGCAGATCGTGCCCACCAAGGGCAAGGTCGTGCGGGTCGCCCTGTCCCACGACGCCAAGCGGGTCGCGGCGGCCCTGGCCGACGGCACCATCGTGGTGGAGGACGTCGACGTGCCCGTCGGCTCCGTGGTCGAGCGGGAGGTCGGTCCCTTCGACGCCGGCACCATCGACCCCGAGGCCCTGGCAGGCACCGGAGACGCGATGGCCGCCACCGCCAACCACGACATGGGGCAGCAGCCCCGGGCCCTCAAGTGGAGCCCTGGCGGCAAGCTCCAGGCGTGGCTGGGCCAGGATCTGGTCTTCGTCGACCCGATGTCCGGCGACATCCGCGACATGGGCATCCGGGACCTCGCTCCGGGTCGGCCCTTCGCGTGGTCGTCCGACGAGAGCACCGTGGCGGTCATGGAGTCGGAGCGGGTGGTGCTCTACCAGCCGGGCCGACGGGGATTCAAGCGGCTCCGGCGCCTGCAGACCGGTGGCCAGCACTCCTACATGGACTTCGGCGGCACCACGCTGGTGGTCGACGTCGACGCGACCAAGGTCCAGGCCTGGGATGTCGAGACGGGGGAGCCCCTCGCCGACCCCTTCCAGGTGGCCGCCCAGGTGATCACCGGCTTCGAGCTCTCCCCCGACGGCACAAAGCTGGTCACCGTCGGCGACGACCCCACGGTCTACGACGTGGCCACGGGCAAGCGGCTCGCGAGCCTTCGGGCGCACCTGTCCCGGGTCTCCGGCGTGGGCTGGTCCGCCGACGCCAAGCAGCTGGCCACCGTCGGCAACGACGGACTGCTGTTCCTGTGGGACACCACCTCGTGGCAGCCCCAGCGGAAGATCGAGGGCCTCATCGGTCAGGACGTCGTGTTCGGGCCCAGCGGCACCGAGCTGTTGGTGGTCGGCGCGACTGAGGCGAAGGTGGTGGACCTCGGCACCGGGAAGGTCACGGGGGTGCTCGGCTTCCAGGGCTCCCTCCTCGGCGCTGACTGGAGCGACCTCGGCAAGGTCGTCGCCACCAACGCCGGCGTCGTCTACGTCTGGCTCTGAGCCCATCGTGACCGACGCCCCCGAGCCCTCCGACCGCGACGCTGTCGACGCGGAGTCCCGGGCGGCCGTGGGGCTGCTGTTTCGGGTCGTGGCCGTCGCCGTGGTGGTGTGGTCCCTCCTGGGGTGGTTCGTGGTCACGCCGGACGGCCTCGTCACCCGATGGGGGCGCTCCCAGCTCGACGACGCCATCGTGGCCCGGGGCGCCCGCCGCCTGTACGCCGCGGAGCATGCCGCCCGCAGCCTCGACCGCCAGGCCGTGTACGGCGACCGGCCGATGGTCATCATCATCGGCTCCAGCATCACCCGGGAGGCCTTCGGCAAGGAGCTCCTGGCCGAGCGACTCGAGGCCCTGGGAAGCCCCTACGGCGTCGAGAAGTACGCCATCGACCGCGGGGCGCCCCTGTTCACCTGGGCCATGGCCGACCGCCTCGACCTCCGCCCCGGCGACGTCGTCGTCACCAGCATCGCCCTCGACAACTTCCGGAAGGACTGGCTCGGCACCCACAACGGCCTCCATCCCTACCTGAACTACCTCCCCCGGCCCCGGCACCTCCTCGGCATCGACGAGATGCCCGTGGCCGAGCGGCTCGACTACGCCCTGGCCGGTGCGCCCCCTCACCGGATGCAGCGGGACCTGCCGGCCTTCCGCAACGGACTGCAGGCCTGGTTCGGCCACGTCTTCCTCGGACGACCGGCACCTCGAGTCACCGAGCCCATGGACGTCACCGGCAAGCACCAGATCCCCGGCTTCCGGGACCAGCGACGCTGGGAGGGCCTCACCCTGGGCCCCGACGACATGGGGCTCCGCGACGGCTACGTCAACCACGACGCCCTGCTCGCGCTCCACCGCGAGGTGGAGGCCGCCGGCGCCACGCTGTGGACCTTCTACCTGCCGCCGTCGCCGGAGTACGGGCCCCGCTACCTCACCCACCCCCTGGAGCCGGACTTCCACGCCTTCTGGGCACCCCAGGTGGCGCCCTACCGGGTCATGCCGACCCTTCCCCAGGACCACTACACGGACTACCGCCACCTCAACAACGATGGCCGCGCCTTGATGACCGAGCTGCTCGCCTCCCTGCTCGTCGAGGCCGACGGGGGAATCCCGGGGACGGTGCCGGCGGTGCTCGAGCCCCGCCCGGCGGCCGAGACCGAGGCCCTGGATGCCCTACGGCGCGACGGACGACGTGGGCGACGTCGGCGTGGACGGCGCAAGGGGGCAGGATTTTGACGGCAGGCGGGGGCGTCAGTGGGTATGCAACGGTCTCGGGGGCGACCCCGTGTTGTTCTGGAGGAACGATGTCTGTCCGCTCTCGTCTCACCCTGACCGTGGCCTTGCTGGCGCTGCCCCTCGGGGTCGTCGGCTGCTCTGGTGGCGACGACGACACCGACTCGGACCCGGCGGACGCCGACACGGACACCGACACGGACGCGGACACCGACACGGACACCGACACCGACACCGACACCGACACGTACGTCGAGCCCAACGCGCTGGAGATCACCAACCTCCAGTGGTCGGCGAACCCGACCATCGGCACCGTGGTCACCGTGTCCTGGGACCAGGGCATCGCCGGCGACGTGCAGGTGGAGTTCGAGGTCGACGAGGGCATCTGGCAGGCCATCCCGGCGAAGGTCGGCGAGGTCGGCCCCAACGAGCAGCTCCTCCTGGGCATCCCCTTCGGCTACGACGCCAACTGGCACATCCTCGACGGCGACGGGAACTGGCTCATCGACGGGCCCACCATCGAGGTCGCGGACGCGCCGAACGGCCTCCCGGTGGCGACCAACCCGGTCTCCGATCCCGACAACTGGCTCGCCGACGGTCACTACCTGCTCGGGTCGTGCAGCGAGCGGGCCCGCGGCTGGTCCGGAGGGGACTATTGGATGTGGGTGGTCGACCGCGCCGGTCGCCCGGTCTGGGCCCAGCGCACCCCGGGCGAGCACTGGACGCTCTACGCCACCATCGCCAACACCGGCGACTACATCCTCTACGATGAGCAGACCTACTGGAACTTCAACCCTCCCGACGAGGGGCGAGGCTCCAAGATCCATGCGACGTACCTCGACACCCCCATCGAGACCTACGACGCCATCGGCCTGCACCACGCCTTCATCCAGATGCCCGACGGCTCCCTCGTGTGGGGCTCCAAGGCCTGGACGCCGAACACCGAGTCCCTCCTCCAGTGGGCTCCCGGCGACAAGGAGCCGACCGAGCTGTGGAACTGCCGCGACAACTGGCCCGGCGTGTCCCAGTGCGAGTCCAACAGCATGTGGTACGACGAGTACCGCGACACCTTCCTGTACAGCTTCTACACCACCGGCTACGGCGGCCTGACCTCTGCGCTCGTGGAGCTGGACCGGTCGACGGGCAACACCCTGTGGTGGGCCGGCATCATCGACGGCGGCATGGAGTTCGACCCGCCCGGCAGCCGCTTCAGCTGGCAGCACGGCATCACGTACACCGAGGAGGGCACGCTGCTGCTCTCCACGGAGTCCGAGCCCTTCGTCCCCAGCCCGACGATCTACGCCCGGGAGTACGAGGTCGACATCAAGAACAACGTGCTCCGTGAGGTCTGGTCCTACGACACGACCTACCACGCAGACACCAACGGCGACGTGAAGCGCCTGCCCAACGACCACATCCTCCACTCCGTGGGCTCCTCGGGTCAGGTCCTCGAGTACGACGCGGCTGGCAACGTCGTGTGGCAGCTGGACTTCGGTGACAACCGCCTGGTGGGTCGCGTCGAGTACTTCGAAGACCTCTACGACCTCGTCTCCCCGGAGAACAAGTGATGCGCTGGCTCGCTCTGCTCTTGCTGCCCCTGGCGGCCTGCTCGGGCTCGTCGGACGACGATGAGACCACCACGGAGTCCCCCGCCGACACCGACACCGACACCGATGCGGACGCGGACGCGGACGCGGATGCGGACGCGGATGCCGATGCGGACGCGGATGCCGATGCGGACGCCGACGCGGATGCCGACACCGACACGGGAACGACCCTGCTGGGCCAGCTGGTCCGCTTCGGCGAGGTCGACGTCGACGGTCAGTTCGTCGGCACCGAAGACCTGATGTTCCTCGCGGACGAGGGCGACGGCGCCACGCTGTGCCACATCCGCTACACCCTGACCTCGACGGCGGTGCGCGACGACTGCGCCAACTGCGAGTTCGCCTACGACGTGGTGTTCGGGAGCTCCGAGGTGGTGCTCGACGAGGGCCAGTGCCTCGCCATCACCGGCTACGACGCCGCCAACATCGCCACCCTCGACGGTACCGGTCTCGCCTACGGCTACGACCCCGACTACGTCGGCCACGCCGAGATCCTCATGGTCGACCTGGGCACCGGGTGGGGTCCCGCTACCTACAGCAGCCTCGACAGCAAGACCAGCACGCTGACCTACGAGTGGATCGATGGCACGTACGAGTACGAAGAGTAGCGCCCTGCTGCTGGCCCTCCTGGCCTGCTCCGGCGACGACAGCTCCGACACCCCCATGACGACGGACACGACCGAGGAAACGGGCGACAGTGGCGTCGGCGGTGTGTCCGAGGTCGTGGTGTCCGACGTCGCCCTCGAGCCCCTCGCCTCCATGGGCACGGTGATCGAGGCCACCTGGACCACCGACGCCGCGGTCCCCGCCCGGGTGCGCTTCACGGTCGACGGTCGGACCCGCGAGACGGCCACGGTCGAGGCCACCGCCCACCGGCACCTGCTGGTCGGCGTCGCCCCCGAGGCCGAGGTGTCGGTGGAGCTGGTCCACGACACCGCCGACGGCGAGCAGACCCAGGCCGAGTCCGTGACCGCCGGCGCGCTGCCCGGCGCCCCCGCCACCACGGCGACCGGCACCTCCGACCGCTTCCTGGTGCTCCCGCTCATCAACGAGGCGGCGAACCAGAGCTCCCTGGCCATCATCGACCCCGACGGCCGCGTCGTGTGGAAGGTCGACGACACCAGCGGCCTGTCGGTGTTCCGCGCCCACGTGGCCCGCGACGGCTCGGGGGTCGTCTATGCTGCCACCCTCGTCGACGGCGGCCCCAACCCCGACAGCAAGCTCGTCTACGTCGGCTGGGACGGCGTCGTGCAGCGCGAGGTGCCCGTTCCCTACCTCGCCCACGACTTCGTCGAGCTCGACGACGGCTCCATCGTCAGCCTCGCCTACGAGTTCCGGGAGGACCCCACCCTCGGGGGCGTCGAAGGGAACCGCCTCGTCGAGGTCGCCCCCGACGGCACGGTGGTGGGCGACGTGTGGAGCGCGTGGGACTGCTACGACCCCAACGTGAACGAGTCCATCGACCTCGAGCACGGCTGGATCCACGCCAACGCTCTCGACTACGACGCCACCAGCGGCCGCTTCCTGGTCGGCATGCGGAACCTCACCACCATCGCCAGCGTCGACATCGAGACCTCCAGCTGCGCGTGGGGCTTCGGGGGCAACGGCGGCACGGTGGACATCACCAGCTCCGAGAGCTTCCTGCACCAGCACCAGTTCGAGAAGACCGACGGCGGCATGCTGGTCTTCGACAACTCCGGCGCCGCAGGCTTCGAGTCCCGGGTCCTCGAGTACAGCTTCGACGAGGGCGCCGGCACGGCGTCGCTGGAGCGCGTGATCAGCACCGGCGAGTTCACGTTCATCCTGGGGGACGTCCATCGCCTCGACGGCGGCGACACGCTGGTCACCTGGTCCGTCCCCGACCTCGTTCAGCGGATCGACTCCGACGACAACGTGGTCTGGTCGGTCACGGCCGACGACGACGACCTCATCTTCGGCTTCACCGAGGTCATGGAAGACCCCGGTCGTCCCGACCTCGGATGGATGCATTGACGGGATCAGGGCCACGAGGGGGCCCGCCCCCTCCGGCACCCTTACGAGTCGGGCCACGAGGGGCCCCCTCCGCTCCGGCAACCCTACGAGTGGCCGTGGTCGCCGACTCCCACTTCCACCCGCCGGGGCTCCCCGAGCAGGCAGCCTGGGAGGCCGACCGGCACTTCAACGACCGCAACCGTGCCGTGGTGCGCTGGGTCGAGGGCGCCGACGTGGCGTTCACCGTGCACCTCGGCGACGTGCCCCACCCGGTGCCCGGCCTGGAGGCCCACGAGCAGGCCATGACCACCGCTCGGGAGGTCTACGACGCCCTGTCGCAGCCCCTCCACGTGGTGGCGGGCAACCACGACATCGGCGACAAGCCCAAGCCCCTGTCGCCGGTTCCCCCCACCCGCGACGAGCTCCTCGCCCGCTTCGAGGGCCGCTGGGGGCCGCTGTGGAAGGTGGTGTCGGCCCACGGCTGGCGCTTCGTGTTGGTCAACACGCCGCTGATGAACACCGGGAGTCCGCGGGAGGAGGCCCAGTGGGCCTGGCTGGAGGCAGTGCTGGGGGAGGGGAGTGCCCGGCGTACGGTCGTCTGCCTTCACTACCCGCCCTTCCTGCTTCATCCCGGCGAGCCCGAGCACTACGACAACCTCGCCGAGCCAGCGCGCAGCAGGCTCCTCTCCCTCCTCGAGGGGGTCCGCGCAGTGTTCTGTGGCCACGTCCATCACTTCTTCTGGCACCCCCTGGAGGCCGACGGCGCGACGAGCGACGTCTACATCGCCCCCAGCACCGCCTTCGTCCGTCCCGGGTACAGCGAGCTCTCCCGGGTGGGCCCGGGGCCTGCCTTCGGTCGGGACGACACCGACAAGCTCGGCGGCTTCGTCCTCCACCTGGAGCGCGATGGCGACGGCATGGAGGTGGAGCACGTCCGCAACCACCACATCGCCGACGCCCCCCTCGCCCCCGGAGCGGGCCCGGCTCGTCGCTGCGCCCTGGGCACCACCCTGCGCCACGCCTGGGACGAGGTCCACACCATCCCTGCCGACGGCCTGGAGCCCTTCCAGCGCAAGCGAGCGCGGGACGACACCGTGCTGTGGTCCCTCCTGGAGGCGGGCATCGGCCACCTCCGCGTCCCCGTTGCCGACGTCCTGGCCTCGGCCACCCGGCGTCGCATGGAGGCGCTGGTCCGCCGCGGCCTCCAGTTTGTCGCCTTCGGCACCGAGGCGCCCCCGGACGACCTCGGCCCCGCCTACGCCTACGAGGGCATCGGGGCCACGGAGGGGCGCGACGGCTACTGGGCGTCCCCGGTGGGGCGCGCAGCGGTCCACGACGGCGAGCGCTTCTCCCACTTCCCGACGCTCGGCTTCGAGAGCGACGTCCCGGCCTACGGCGTGGCGCGCTGCGGGGCCGACACCTTCCCGGCGGATGCCCCCGCTGGCGGCGTGGCCCTCCTCGTCGAGCTGCCCCGAGCCGGGGAGTCCACCGAGGCGGCCGACGATGCCCTCGTCGCTCAGCGGGTGGCCGAGGCGTGGGTCGTGGCGGAGGTCGAGGCCCGGGCCGGGGGACGTCGTGTCTTCCTCGACGGCTGGATGGACCACGACCGCAGCTACTACCCACGCCATGGCCTCGTGGACCGGCGGGGCGGGCCTCGAGCGGCCCAGAGGGTGCTGGTGCACCTCGCGCGGCTCGGGGGCGCCGCCGACCTGGGGCTTCCCGTCGAGGAGGACGGTGCCCGGGTGGCCTCTGGGGCGATGGGGGCCTTGTGGATTCCCACCGGGGACGGCGCGCTTCCGGCGGGGCTGTGCCTCGGGACGGGCCGGCAGCGGGCCGCGGAGCGTTCAGCTTGGCCGCGATGGGTGCCCCGGGCCGGATAGAATGGCGGTCGGCCCCCCGGACCGTCACCGGCGGTCGGCCGCGCCGGAAGGTATGGGAAGCCCATGATGCAACCACGACTTCGCCCCGTGCTCCTCGCCGTGCTGGCCCTGGGCTGCGGCAACGACGACCCGGTCGGCGGCACCGACACCGACCCCGTCGTCGTCGTGCCCGACGAGCCCACGGCGGTGCCGGTACAGCCGCTCCTCCGCCGCCTCACCTCGGCCCAGTACGCCGCCAGCGTGGTGACGCTGCTCGGCCCGGCAGCCGATGCCTCCGTGCGCCTCGAGCCCGACGTCGACGAGCTGGGCTTCGCCTCCGTAGGCGCCGGCGTCAACGCCGTGTCCGCCCTCGGGGTCGAGCGCTACGAGGATGCCGCCGCCCAGATCGCCGACCGGGTGGTCGCCGAGGGGGCGCTGGTCGACCTGTTGGCCTGCGAGCCCACCGGTCCGGCCGACCGGGCCTGCGCCGACGAGGCCATCGATGCCCTGGGGCGTCGTGCCTACCGTCGCCCCCTCGAGGCCGACGAGACCGCCGCGCTCGGCGACCTGTGGCAGGTGCTGGCGGAGGACCACGGCACCGAGACAGCGTGGCGCGACCTGATCACCACGCTGCTCCAGTCCCCGTGGTTCCTGTACCGGGTCGAGCTCGGCGACGGCGCCGGCCAGCTCACCGACCACGAGTGGCTGACCCGCACCTCCTTCCTGCTCTTCGCCGCCCCGCCCGACGACGCCATGCTCGACCGTGCCGACGCCGGCGAGCTGTCGGATCCGAAGGACCGTGCGGCCTTCGTCGACGAGCTGCTCGACGATCCCCGCCTCGACGCCGGCGTGCGAGCCTTCGTCACCGAGTGGTGGCATCTCGAGGAGCTCCAGGCCCTCGACAAGGACCCGCTGATCTTCGGCCATGCTCACCCCGAGCTCGGCCCTGCGGCCCTCGAGGAGACGCTCACCGTCGTGTCCGACATCGTCCTCGGCGACGCCGACTTCCGCGACGTCCTCACCACGAACCGCTCCTACATCGACCCCCGCCTGGCGGCCCTGTACGAGGTGCCCGCGCCGGCCCTCGATGGCTTCGGCTGGACCGAGCTCCCCCGCAGTCGCCCCGGCGTCCTCGGCCACGCCTCGTTCCTGGCCCTCCACGCCCACGCCACCCGCACCTCCGCCACCGACCGCGGCCTGTTCGTGCGGAGCACGCTGCTCTGCCAGCCCATCCCGGCCCCGCCGGCGGACATCGACACCACGATTCCCGAGCCCAACGAGGACGCCCCCACCCTCCGGGACCGCCTCGCGGTGCACCTGGAGTCGCCGTCCTGTGCCGGCTGCCACGCCCTCACCGACCCCATCGGCTTCGCCTTCGAGCAGTTCGACGGGGTGGGGCGCTGGCGCACGACCGAGGGGGGCGCCACGATCGACCCGTCCGGGGAGCTCGACGGCACCGCCTTCGCCGACGCCGCGGAGCTCGCCGGCGTCCTCCGCGAGGAGCCCATCCTGCTTCCCTGCTGGTCCACCTCCCTGTGGCACTACGCCACCGGCCGGATCGAGGCGCCCCTCGCCACCACCGACTGGATGGCGGAGGCCTGGGCCGCCGAGGGCCACGCCCTCCGTCCACTCCTCCGAGAGCTCGTCCTCTCCGATGCCTTCTCCGCCGTGGAGGCCCCATGAACCGCTTCGTCCCCAGCCGCCGCGGCCTGCTTCGCGGCATGCTCGGCGGCTCGGCTGTCTTCCTCGGTCTTCCCTGGCTCGAGGCCCGGGCCACCTGCGACACGGGCTTCCCCAAGCGCTTCGGGATGTTCACCTGGGGCAACGGCAACCTGCCGGACCGCTGGACCCCTCAGGGCAGCGGCGTCGACTACACGCTCTCCGAGCAGCTGATGCCCCTGGCGGCGTGGCAGTCCCGGATGACCGTGTGCACCGGCCTCGAGATCAAGGTCCCCAACACCAGCCCCCACTGGAGCGGTGCCGTGGCGCTGCTCACCGGCCAGGAGCTCGACGGTGACGACGACAGCTGGACCGTGCGGGCCCCCACCATCGACGAGGTGATCGCCGACGCCATCGGAGGCGACACCCTCTACCGCTCGGTCCTCGTCGGTGTCGCCGACGCCGAGACCTTCTCCTACCAGGGGCCCAATGCCCCCAACTTCGGCGAGACCAGCCCCTTCGCCCTCTACGAGCGCCTGTTCGGCAGCACCTTCCGGGAGCCCGGCAAGAAGGGCGTCGTCGACCCCAGCCTGGGGAGGCGTCGGAGCGTGCTCGACGCCGTCATGGGGGACCTCGACCGACTCTCCAGCCGGGTCTCCGCCGCCGACAGGGTACGCCTCGAGGCCCACTCCGACGCCGTCCGCGACCTGGAGCAGCGCCTGGCCCGCCTGGAGGAGGACCCTCCGGACCTGGCGGCCTGCGAGCGCCCATCGACCCCCGACGAGGACTACCCCGACATCGACGGCCGGCAGCAGCTCTCCGCCAAGTGCCGGGCCTTCGCCGACCTCGTCGCCATGTCCCTGGCCTGCGACCAGACCCGGGTGTTCAACATCTCCCACCACCGGCCGCTGTCCAACGTGCTCTTCCCCGGCGCCACCGACGGCCACCACAACCTCACCCACAACGAGGGCGGGGAGCAGCCGGAGGTCCACGACGCCACCCTGGCCGTCATGGAGGAGCTCGCCTACCTCTACGAGGCCCTGGACCGCATCCCCGAGGGCGACGGCAGCGTGCTGGACCACTGCATGGTGCTGGCCTGCTCGGAGATCAGCGAGGGCCGCACCCACCGCCTCGACGAGGTGCCCTTCATCCTCGCCGGGGGGGCCTGCGGCTCCATCGGGATGGGACGCCACGTCCGCAGCGACGGCCGCGAGAACGTCAACAAGGCGATGTTCAGCGTGCTGACGGCCCTCGACCTGCCCATCACCTCCTGGGGAGCCGAGGACACCGAGGTCACGGGCGGCTGGGACCAGCTGGAGGGCGCGTGAACCGCCTCCTGCCAGCGCTGTTGGTCCTGGGGGCCTGCAAGAACGAACCCGGCACCGTAGACCCCAGTGGCCCGGGCGGCGACACCGGCGCCGCGGTGCGTGAGGTGGCCTCCGTCATCTCCTCCATCCGCTTCGTGGCGGCGGAGGATGGCGTCACCGAGGGCTTCGACCTCGACGGCCATGTCTCCGACGGCGGAAGCGACGACGTCTGCGGCAAGGAGGACCTCGTCGATCCCGACGGCGTCGAGGGCATCGACAACGCCTTCTCCGGGCTCGTCCCTGTGCTCCAGGCCACCGAGGCCAGCGCCCTGGAGGACCTGCTGGCCCAGAGCATCGCCAACGGCGAGCTGCTGCTGCTGGTGGAGCTCGGCAACGTCGACGTCGACACCACCCTGCCCGTCGAGGCGTGGGACGACGACTGCGTCGACCTGACCCTGTGGCGCGGCGACGGCGTGCCCCTGCTCGCCGCCGACGGGACCGTCCTCGACGACCAGACCTTCGCCACCTCCGACCCGGTCACCGTCGAGTGCGTGCCGATGGTGGGCGGACGAGCCGAGGCCCAGGGCTTCTCCGTGGTGCTTCCGGCCCAGGTCCTCGACGTGGAGCTCACCCTGCACCTCTCCGACGCCGCCCTCCGCATCGAGCACCTTCCGGACGGCACGGCGGTCGGTCTGCTCGGCGGCGGCATCCCCCGCACCGACTTCGAGGCCATCCTCTCGGAGCCCGACATCCAGGACCTCAAGGAGCTGCTGACCCCGCTGGTCGAGGGCCTGCTGGACCTGGAGGACGACGACGGGGCGTGCGAGTCCATGTCGATCACCTTGGGCTTCGACGCACTGCCCGCCTTCGTCGCGCGCTGATGGGGAAGAAGAAGGCCCCGAAGACCCGGGCCATCCGAGCCCTGGACGCGGCGGGGGTCTCCTATGGCCTGCACCCGTACGCGTACGTGCCTCGGGGGGGGACCCGGGCCAGCAGCGAGGCGCTGGGGGTCGACGAGCACATCGTCGTGAAGACCATCGTGTGCCTCGCCGACGGCAAGGAGCCGGTGATCGTGCTGATGCACGGCGACCAGCAGGTGAGCGGCAAGGCCCTCGCGCGGCACCTCGGGGTGAAGAGCGCGGGACCCGCCGACCCCGCCGTGGCGGAGCGGCACACCGGCTACCAGGTGGGGGGCACCTCCCCCTTCGGGACCCGCAAGCCCCTGCCCATCGTGGTGCAGGACAGCGTGCTGGGGCTGGAGCGGGTCTACGTGAACGGTGGGCGTCGGGGGCTGCTGGTCGACCTCGCGCCAGGCGTCTTCGTGGAGGTGCTGGGCGCCGTGCCGGCGGACGTCGCCCAGTAGGGCTACTCGCAGAGGTCGACGTAGCGGTCGACGAGGAAGGTGGCGTCGTGGGCGATGCTGCCCTCCTGGGCGTCGAGCACGGCCCGCGCCTGCTCCAGGACCAGCGCTGCTTCGTCCCGGACCTCGGCGGCGCAGGTGCCCCCCAGGGCGGCCTCGAGGCGGGTGGCGGCCCTCGCGAGCTCCGTGAGCTCCTGGGCCTGGAGGACCTGCTCGGCGGCCTCGACCTCTGCGGCGTCGCGGGCACGGTCGGCGGCGGCGGACTCGATGCGGTCGGCGTCGGCGTCGCGGCCGACGGAGCGAGCGACACGGATGGCGTTCTCGGGCTTGTCCAGCTGGATCCAGGTGTCGACGATGTGGTCGACGAGAGGGGAGGGGATGTGGGTGCCGTAGCCGTCGAGGGCGGCCTCGTAGGCGGTGACGGCCTTCTGCTCCTGGGCCCAGGCCTTGTCCTCGATGGCCATGCCGTAGACCTCGACCTGCTGGGGGGTGAGGTAGGACGGGGCGTCGGAGTCGGCGATGGCGAAGGCGAGGCGCTCGTAGACGTGGCCGGTGAGGAGGGCGCGGGTCGGTCCCTTGGGGAGGGCGTCGATGGCCTGCTGGGCCTGGTCTGCGGCGTCGACGAGGTCGGTGAGGCTGCTACGGAGCTGCGCGTCCTGCTTCTTGCGGCGGGCGTCGGGATCGCAGCGGACGTCGTGGGTGGCGAGGTCGGCGAGGGTGTCGGTGAGCTGTGGGGGGATGGCGTCGATGGTGGCTGGGTCGAGG